>JFJP01024658.1_pt1 | contig 12716 bp, 11 predicted proteins | sample 431651 | NCBI WGS metagenome assembly JFJP01 (sample SAMN02602958, study PRJNA72255) | Microbial mat metagenome, whole genome shotgun sequencing project. | biome: fresh water; feature: sink hole; material: water; isolation source: purple microbial (photo- and chemosynthetic) mats found in... | reverse complement strand
CCCCTGCGAGATCGGTGCGCTCTGCGAGTGGCTGTTATAGCTTTTCGAGTGGCTGATGGTTTCATTAGTTTCCTTTAGTGTCAGATCATGGCTGTTAACCTAGTCGCAGTGAATACCCTACGCTACTTGTTCACAGTATAAAGTAGGATTTGGATCCGAACTAGCTCAAGAGGGATGCAACGGTGCAGCAGGCAAAAGACTGCACTCGACGAAGAGGTGGACGAATGACGACATCAACCAGAGCAGCCATCGGGAAAGAAAAAGCCAGCCTCTTGCTTCGTTCGTTGTTGCTTCGGATTATAAAACAGTGGCCGGATGGGTTAATTGGCGAACTAACAACAGGCGACAAAAATATTTAATAATTGAGATCTAAATAAGGACGATGAGTGGCATGATATGGAGAGCCAGCATTATGGAGCTCATCGGCAGCTTCGCCTTGACTTTCGCCTCGGTCAAGTACGTGTCGAACTCGATGACTTCTGTGGGGACCACGGGGAACACCGGCGGAATCAAAGTGCAGGCAGGTCAGCCGCTGCTGGAGATCGAGGCTGCGAAGATGATCTTCGTGCTGTCCTTCTTCACGTGGGCTGGATTCGCTGTTTCGGGTGCGCACTTCAACCCTGTGGTCAGCATCTCGATGTTCATGGCCAGGAAGATCGATCCGATCACCACGGTGTTCTACCTCATCTTCCAGGCGGTCGGCAGTTTGGGGGCGGGTGCGCTGCAGTACTTCCTCACCGACGTGATACAGTCGAAGTACTCGAGACCTGCAGGCTCGAAGCTCACCGCTTGGCACTACATGCTGCCGTTCCTCGAGACCAGCACCACGGGCGTGCTGCGAGGCTCTCTGCTGGAAGGCATCGGGACTTTCTTCTTCGTGGTCGTCTACCAAACGATGATGATCGACAAGCGCGCACCGAAAGGCATGAACTGTTTCGCGGTTGGATGCGCATACGGCCTGAGCTCTCTGACCATCGGCATCGTCACCGGCGCCTGCATCAACCCCTTCATCTACCTGCTGCCGAGAATCATGACCTTCGAACTCGAAGACCTGCTCGCCTACATCCTCGGACCCCTCATCGGAGCTGTCGGCGGAGCCGTCTACTACCGAGTCTTCATCGAGGTGCCTGTAAACGACCTTGTAGCCAAAACAGCCACGCCTTTCAGAAGCATCATGATGACCTCATCCTAACTATTAACTTTAAAGACTAAATCTAACTATCGAGCATTGCTTCGGGTTATAATTCCGATTCGAAGGATGTCGAACAAAAAGAGTCTCCTCACCAGAGCGCACACTGCAATGTGGTACGAGTCGACTGACGCTAGGGACATTCTCTTGCCGCCAGCTTTCCAGTGGTTCAAAAACGGCTACTTGAGAGGCGGTCAGACCCGGCTCTTCCGGTACCCGAGTCCCGCGAGCGAAGACCCTGCGTCCGAAGAGAGAGGATACGACAACTACAGGACGCCGTACCAGTACTCGCAGCACAACGTGAGGGTGCACACCTTCCTCAACCCCGGCGCAGACAACCACGTGCACCTCTACATCGAGCCCAAAGACAGCGCTCCGATCGAAGTCAAGTAGCCGCTGTGTGACTCAGGATGATCAACTACGGCTTCTTGAGAAAAGAAGATGCGAGCGATCCGGAGAAGGTCAGCAAGGCGGTCTCGAAGTTCAAAGAAGAGTACGGAGCAGACCCGACCGAAACAGGTACAGATGGCTGATGCAGTGATCATGACCAACTACGATAAAGGCATGTTCGATCTCTCTGGCCTCTACAAGACCGGATCCACCGAGCAGGAGAAAAGACAGACCTTGCGAGGGTGGTTCGAGTCGCACGTCGAAGAGACGAGTTCTCTCAGGAAGAAAGTGAGGTACGGCCATCTCGAAGACATCTACAAGCCGAAGCAGTACCAGCAGTTGCGGTTTGACGCGGCCGAGGAGATGCCGGTCTACAGACAGCTGCGAGTGGACGCCCACTGCAGGAGCGAGGCGTGGTACGAGCAGTTGCGCAAGCAGGGACAGGAGAAGGTCTTCCGAGGCAGCCCCGCGAAGAGCTGGCAGGTGCTGGACGAGAGCTTCGACGCGGAGAACAGGAGCAGAGCGCAGGCGGCAGTGAAGGACTCGAGCTCGGTGGTGGTGACTGTGCCCCACGAGACGAGCAAGGCTCTGAGCCAGCGCAGACGGTCTGCGATGGTGGTCGAAGTGGACGGCGAGAAGGACCCGAACATCAGCTACGTCTCTGTTCCGTTTGTATCACAGCACATCAAATAATTGCTTAGCTATTATCTTAATATTTCGTGCCTTCGGTCACCGAGCTCTACCTTCCGCAGGCTGCGGCAGCTTCTTGTTCGCGACCATTTCGTTTCTGATGGCTTCGAGGATGTTGTGTATTTTGATCTCTCTGTTCCAAGTCTTCGTCACCGCGAGCTTCGAGAACACCACCTGAATTAATCCAGCGCACCTCGCCAGACGGGCCGACGAAAGGCAGATTGGCTTTGTCGAAGAATTTGATCTTCGGCGGGCCCAGCGGGTAGTCGTTTCCGCACTCGATCAGCAGCTGGTAGAAGCGGTTCTCGAAGACGGTCTGGTCAGGGGGGCCTACTCCGTCCGGTCCGAAGATGGAGGCGTTCCATCGAGTCAAGGTGCGGTCCTCGGCTGCAGTCAGCGACGCGTACCATTTTCGGGGCCGAAAGAAATGTATGCTGAGCCCTTCTTTTCGCTGTATTCGAGTTCCTCGACCAGCCTGAATCTCCTGATGACTGAGTTTGCGTTGGATCCTGATTCTGGCTTAAAGCCTGCTACCCATTTCCGATCAACAATCAAATTATAATACGATCTCGGATGAGAGACGAGCCAGCGAGTAGGTCAAACGACTACATTAATTATTGTGCGGTCAGAGAAAAGTCTACAACACCTCGACGCTGCTCCACGCCTCTTCCCGCGGGTCGTACTCCAGCAGCCGTCTCTGGTCCAGCAGCACGCTCTTCTTGTCCTTCTGGTGCGAGATGTTCTGCAGCATGTAGAAGCGGCCGTCGAAGTACTCCACTTCAGGCGTCCAGAAGCCTTCCTTCACTGGCAAGTTCGGTCCTTTGCGGATGTGCACGAAGCTGTTGTTCTTGTCTGCCTCGGAAAGCTTCACGATGTAGGTTTCGTTCACTTTGTACTCGCTCTCGGCCTCGGTGCCTCCGACGATCATGATCTCTCGACTGTTCAGAGCGAAGACCAGCGATGAAGAGTACAGCTGCGTCTTGCTCGGATCGAAGCCGACCTCGACCCACTCTCGGCCGTTGAACCGTTCGATGACCTGGGCGACTTCCTGTTCGTCGGTGAGGCCTCCGAATTTATAGATGCTGTTGTTGGCCGAGACGACACAGGCGGAGTGGCAGGCGACGTTCAGTCGAGCGATCTCGGACCAGGTGTTGAGCTGCGGAGAGAAGACTTCGCAGGAGTCGGTGGAGACGCGTTCTTCGGAGACGCCTCCGATGACGTAGATGAGTCCGGCGTGGGCGACCATGGCGTGTGCAGAGCGGCCGATGTTCATCTCAGCGATCTCCATGAAGAGACTGCGCTCGATGTCGAGGAGGTACGACTTCTTGCTCGGACTGTCTTCTTCGGAGCCGCCGGTCAAGATGATGACTCCTTCGTTGGTGAGCAGCGACTTGTGGTACCGCGGCACGATGAAGTCGCCGAGCTCCATGGTTTCTTTCTTGAAGCCTTCTGCGAGTTTGTTCACGACGTGCAGACGGTTCGAGCGGGGCTGGAAGAAGTGGAGGTAGAAGGGGTCGGCCTGGTCGGAGTCGGTCGTCTGGTGGTGCTTTTTGTGGCCGTCGAGTTTCTTGAGGCCGAGGTCGGGGCCGAGGAGGTCGGAGATGGAGTTCTTGCTGAGGTCGAAGATCTCTTTGGCGGTGACTGTGGAGTTGTCTGCGTAGTTCTCTTTTTCTTGCTGTCTGCTGTCGTCGGTGAGTCGCATCATGCGGAGCTTCTCGGGACTCTGGCGCAGCTGCTTGTGTTTGGGGTCGTCGACGAACTTCTTGAGACAGATGCTGTCTGCAGACTTGTCCGAGTCTGCCTCGCACTTGTCTTTGGTGTTGAGTTCTCTCGACTTGAGCACTGGCCTGGGCTTGTTCCTGCCCGAGAGGTTCTTGGACCCTTCGTTGAGGTCGGGCGCGAGGGCCAGAGACTTCTCTTTCTTGGCTTCTTTGGGCAGCGACTTGCCACGCACCTGCAGGTCGCCGTGAAGGGCTTCGGGGGGTCTGAGGGGTTTGTCGGTGTGGGTTTCGAAGCTGAACTGGACGAGTTCCTGCAGTGCGTAGAAGAAGTCTTGCACCTTCTCTTTCTTGAGTGCGATGGCCACCTGCGAAGGCGACTTCTTGTCGGTGCCTTCGAGTTCGAGGGCGTCGTCTTGGATCTGTTTGATGGTCTGGTCGAGGTCTTTCTCGAGCGCGTAGGTGAGCAGGTCTTCCTCGTAGTCGCCGTTGACGAAGCTTTCGCTCAGCTTGCGGATCTTGCTGAGCTTTTGTCGAGCCTTCTTGGTGAGTCTGGATATGCCTCCGATGAGTCGCTCTTGTTCTGCGTTGTGGTACTTCTCGACCCACTGTTCTCGCAGCTCTTCAAAGTAGGAGCCGACGAGTTTGAGGACGATCTTCGAGTTCTTGTCGACCAGCTCTTCGATGCGCGCTCGTTCTCGCTTGAGCTCTTCTTCGCGAGCTTCTCTCTTTCCCGCCAGACTCTCGAGGAACTCCATGTAGAGCGCTTCGTGGTTCTTCATGTTGTCGAGTGCGCGGATGCGGTTGTCTTCGGCTTCGTCTCGCGGTCTGCCCTGCGTGGCTCGCTTGCCGACGGGCTTCTGCGGGTTGGCTGTGGTCTGTCTTTTGGCCGCGCCTCTCATATCAATTTGAATTTCGCACGCGCTGCAGGCCAGTGTTATAATTCAAACATGGATCCCGTGTCACCTCGATTGCTGTCTCGCGCAGCAGAGGGGCGGCCCCAGACGACCTACGAGGCATACAGTCATTTAATCGAGAGTCTTTCGACCGAAGACCCGGGCTTCCCCCTGCCTGAGCTCGATGGCTACATCGACTTCAACAGTCCGATCCTCACTCACCTCATCGACATCGAGAAAAAGTTCTGGTCATCTGACACCAACAAGCACTACAAACTGCGGCCGAAAGTAGACGACAGTGAGAGCTCCATCCAGTCGCTCGCTGGAGTGGCCACGTACCAGCTCTCATCGCAGAACCATCGACCGCAGCTGCTCGCAGTAGAGTCCAAAGCAGTCCGCTGGAACGAACGCAAGTCGCAAGACAGCAACGTGCGACAACGAGACAAGAGCAGCGACGTTGAAAGCCAAGACCCGAAGAGTGCCAGCTCCTCCGGCCTCCACGACCGCGTGCGCAACAGACTCAAGAACATGTACATGCAGACTGCTCTCGCCAAGTCCAAAGAACTCCCTCGACCCCCGATCTGGACCGAAAGCACCTCGAAGCCTCCCTCGCGCAAACCCGACTCCCCGAAGAAGACCAGACCCACCGACAAACTCGACCGAGACTTCAGCAAGAAGACCGTCAGAGACAGCTCGAAGAAGCCTCCTCGCGAGACCGAAGGCAGCTCTCGGATTCAAGCACCCCAGAAACCTCGGTCTTCATACCTCCGCTTCGAGTCTGCCAAGATACCGCTGGACCAGTACAAGGTGGACCCCAAGAAGCTGCTGCTCAAGAAGATGAAGAGCAACCTGCGGGGAGACCTGAACTCCAGAGAAAAGTCTTGCAAAAGCAGAGACCGCATCGCGACCTTCAACCTGCTGTCGGACCTCTCCAAAGGTAAAATCCAGCACGAGACCTCTGGAGGAAAGCTCTACTCGAAGCTGCTGGACAAGTCGTCGCAGAAGCACTTCTCGACCAAAGAGCTGCTCTCGAAGATCGACAGCGGCTTCTTGGGCAGACAGAAGAAGATCTTCGCCAACGGAATGATTCCCGAGTACTCCACGCTGCACCACACCACCCCGGCCTCGCCCAAAGGCAACAAGACGCTCCGAAGCACGGCCGGTGGCGGCCTCAAGTCCAAAGACAAGTCGCTGCTGAACAACGCCATCAAGCTCACCGCGAGCAAGCCGCTCTTCGGTACTCTCGACTCAGCAGCCACCTCTCTCTCCAAGAACAAGAAAGTGAGGAAAACAAAAGCTTCCTTCGAAGGCCCCGTCCTCGGCAAGTCGCAGGCCTCGAACTTCTCGAAGATGCTCGGAGACAAGACGAGCAGACAGACGCCCAACAAGTCGCGCATCAGCGACAAGCTCAAGCTGGCCGACCTCGAAAAGCACATCTTCACCAGCAGCTTCAAACACAAGGTGTGGAGCAAGGTCTTCGGTAAGGTCAACAATACTCAAATATAATTAATTCGTCCCCCATGAGGACCCTCACTCTCCTCCTCGCGAGTCTCGCAGGCGTCTCGCAGGCCATGGACTTCCAGAACCAAGAAGTAGCTGCGGATTACGAGAGGACCTCCACCGCTCCATCGACTACGACTTCCTCACCTCTTTCGTCGCAGCAGACTCGACCGTCGTCTGCAGGAAGTTCGCCTGCATCGACGGCAACGAGTTCGCGAGCGTCAAGACCAAGTACGAACAAGAGAGCTGGACTCGCATGTGTCTCTTTCCCTTCAACGACACCATGTTCTTCTCGCCCTGCAGAAACGAAACCGTCTGCAACTCGGACGGCTTGACGGCTCTGACCGCGGCGTGCATCCTCAAGCCTGCCTTCTACTACTTCGCCGCTCTCTTCCCCAGCGACGTCTGTCCGCTCAACTGGTACACCCAGCTGCCCTACCGCTGCCAGTGCGACAGTCGGTGTCTCGAAGGCCGCTGTGTCGGGAAGAACCAAGACGACCGCTGCACGAAGAGCTGCGAGTGTCAGCCAGGCCTCTTCTGCGACCGAAGCAGCAAGTGCGCTCCGATGGCCGAGACCTGCCACCACGACGAGGTGTGTCCGCGCGATTCGCTCTGTCTCGCAGGCAAGTGCACCAAGTACTTCAGCCTCCCCGACGGCTCGCTTTTGTCCAGAGACGACGAGATAGCAGAGCTCCTCTGCCAGTCAGCCTTCGCTTCGCCTGCAGACCGCAGCTGCGCGCCTGCTCCGGTCTCTTCGAACAAAGAACGCAAGTGCTCCACAGACAAAGACTGCTCGACGAGCGCTGCAGACTACTTCGGCAGGTGCCAGTGTGTGCTGGGGAAAGAAGGAGAGAAGAAGTGCGCGCCGGTGCGAGGCGACGAGGAAGGCCAGCAAGAGGCTCAGAAGTTCAAGACCTACATCGAGCAGTCCAAAGCTGCGAGGAGAGAACTGGTCTTCAACCCGGTCGACGAGCAGTCAGCAGCAGCGTACAAAGAGTACCGCTGTGCGAGGGTTAAATACAGGTGGTTCGTGGGCCTCAAGTCGCAGAAGAATCTCGGCTGTCTCGACTTCGCAGAGGAGAAGGTGCACCCCCTCACCGCGAGCTTCTCCTTCTTCCAAGAGTACAGCTACTTCTGCTTTTCGACGCTCCTCCTCGTCCAGCTGTTGCTCTCCTCGCTGGTGATCCTGCTGCATGGCTGCTAGAGTCTTCGATAACCACAGCGAGAATAATATAATTGAAACCTTCAGTAATGACTTTCTTCGACAAGGCTGACCGGTTCAAAGAAAACGTGGCGCTCGACAGCGGACTCAGTCCCGGCGAGTACATCGCACACGAAAACTACAAAATCCCCGAAAGCTACGCGCCCTTCGGCTCCACCGCCGAGCGAGACCAGCCTGCGAAGTCCAAAGACGTACCATCGAGTGAGCCAGAAAGACAAGAACGCTCTGAAAGAAGCAGAGTTCTACCAAGAGGTGCACCATGAGCTGCCGACCGACGCAGGCGTGAAGAAGCCCATGAGCGTCTTCGTGTCTGGCACCAAAAGATTCACGCGCCTCGACCCGCAGCCCGAAGAAAAGCCTGGTCCGGGCAACTACGAGATCAAGTCATTCACGGACGAGCTGCAGCGGAGAGTGGTCTACCAGACCCACATCGCTGCGGCGAAGGAGCACAAGAAGCAGCAGCAGAACGCTCTCAAGGGGCTGCACAACAACCGCATCGGCGCCCCCAGCATCCCCGGCAGAGACCAGCAGCTGGGCTACACGGTCGCGGACGGACAGGTCAAGTTCAACGTCAACTCGGACAAACTAGACGGCACCGCGGGGGCGGCTTCGGTCGGTCCCGGCCAGTACAACGTGCCCTCTTCGATCGACCCCCACAAGATGCGGGGAGTCCAGTGGAAGTTCACCACCGTCAAGACCTCCACCCGTGCCCCCGAAGTCAACGCCGTCGGACCCTGGAGCTACAACCCCACCAAAGACATCAAGCCGCTCTACAAGTACAAGCAAAGCGCAGCCTTCGCCAGCGAGACGCCCAGGAAGTTCTTGGGCAGAGAGAACAGCAGTCTCGCCAGCAAGAAGACGCGCTGGACCCTCGCCGAAGACGACGACGACGAAGACGAGTCCGAGTACCTCCTCGACGCCACCCCCGGACCAGGCTACTACCACGTCGCCGAAGCCACTTCGAGCTTCAAGAAGCAGGCCAAAGACCACAGGTTCCAGCTCTTCAACGTCGGCTCCGAAAGGTTCCCCCAAGCCAAGACTGTTCACACCAACCTCGGCCCCGGCAAGTACTTCAAAGAAGCCGGCCTCAACCTCAAGACCTTCAACGCGGTCTTGGCCAACGGAGGCAAGCGCACAGCCAGCAAGAGCAAGACGGCCAACCACTTCGACATCAAGAAAGACCCCGTCAAAGAAGCTCTCCCCGGACCCGGCCACTACGAGCTCAAGAACTCCGTAACGACTGCTGACCGCAGCTGCAAGACGAGATCGAGAGGAAGGTCGAGAAAGCCTCGCTCACTCCGTTCCTCTCTTCTTCCTTCCGCTTCCAGGGAGGCATCCAGACGGCCAACGAAAACCCCGGCCCAGGCGCCTACTTCTCCCCCGAAGACAAAGTCGAGATCGTCATCGAAGGCGAGAAGGAGAGGAAGGCCAACCACTTCTTCAAGTCTCACTCCAAACGAGCAGCCTTCATGCCCCGCGGCCAGCGTAGCACCTGTTCACCAGTCGAAACACCGACGGTCGGCAAGTACGAGCTGGACCACTTCAACGTGGCGAAGAAAGCTCTCCGCTACCTCAACGAACCCAAAGACCTCAAGAAAGCTCGAGTCCACTTCGACTCCGGAGAACCGCGCTTCAAAGACCGCATCCCCGAAGTGCTCGAAGAAGCCGACGACGAAGACAACAGAGAAAACCGCGTGAAGAAAGTTTTCGACCAGCTGCCGACCTTCAAAGCCATGACCAGCAACAAACAGCCCGTCAACGGCCGGAAGCGCGGCCGCTCGCACGCAGGCTTCAACAGCGGGGTAGACTGCTGCTGACCAGTCGGACAGATTCGAGTCTCTGGACAGACAAGCCGTCCCCGGCCCCGGCGTCTACTACGACCGCAGACACCCGCGCTGGGACAAGAAGACCTTCAACAGCTACCCCCACCGCGAAGGCTATTACTAGTCGGCCTCTAAGATTAATTAATCCCTCGATGAGCCCCGCCCCCGCCTCGCAGCACCTCATGATGCTCAGCCTCTGGTCGCTCCTGTTCTCTCTCACCGCAGCAGGCGGAGAAGACACCAGTCTCGGCCTGCTCGAAGCCAGCCACCTGTCGCAGCTCAACAACCACTCCTTCGAAGCGACTGTCGCCAAGTTCGATGCTGTCGTCGTCGAGTTCGTCCGACCCTTCTGCGACATCTGCAACGTCTCCGCGACTCTCGAGTTCAGACTCGCCTCGATCATCAGCAGGTCTGCCAGAGACCGTCTGCAGTTCGCCTTCATCGACGGAGAGAAGCACGAAAGCATCGCTCAGAAGCTCAAGATAGAAACCTTCCCCACCACCGTGCTCTTCCTGCACTCCAGTCCCGTCGTATACCGCGGCCTCAGAGACCCCGAGAGTCTCCTCGGCTGGGTCAAGTCGCGCAGAAGCTTCGAACCTCCATCGATCGATGCTCACCTCTTCGCTTCACTCAAGCTCAAGTCCGAGGCCTCGCTCGTCTTCGTCGGACAGGCGGGCAGAGAACTGGACGTCTTCAAGAGGTTCGCGAAAACCTCTCCATCAGTGGCGAGCTTCTACCTCAACAGCAGTCTCCTCGACGCCTCGCTGCAGACCGAAGTCGGCCTCTCGATCAAGAGCTGGTCCGTGGTGCTGGTGGGACTCCACAGCGAGACACTGCAGCTCTTCGCAGACACCTCGATCAGTCTGGCCGGCCTCTCTTCGTTCGTCGAGAGACACAGACACCCGCTCGTCGACTCCTTCGCGAGTCGAGAGGCGCTCGAACGGGTCTTCTACGAGGAAGGCAGCAGCATCATCTACCTGTCCAGCGGAGTGAAAGACAGGTTCATCCGAACCTTCGGCAGACTCGCCAGAGCCAACAGAGACACGCTCAAGTTCTTCACCGCTACCCCCGAAGACCTCCACACCCACGAACTCACCGAGTACCTGGGCCTGCCGAGCAACCCTCCCCGCCAGCTGTGGATCATCCAGCACCGCTTCGGAGCCATCGACACCTACAGGTTCGGCTCCAAGCTCTCCCCCGGAGCCATCCGAGCCTTCCTCAAGAGGTTCTTCTCCGGCCAACTCGTCCCCGGCGTCTGCGATGCGGGCAGCTCGAGCATCGTCTGGGACATGGCCGACCCCGAAGTCGTCCTCCAGCTGCGCAACTCGAACGCGACGATCGTGGTCTTCAACTACATGAGACAGCTCTGTCGCAGACGCGTCTCTTGCAGACTCAAGCTGCGCACCTTCAAGAGATTCGCCGCGAGACTGCACAACATCCCCGGCCTCGAGTTCGGCCTGCTCAACCTCGGCCGAGGCTACAGGACCACCGCGGGCAGGTTCTACCACCACTTCAGAACCGCGATGCCCGCCCTCTCCGTCAGCCTCCCGCACCTCAGCGCCCCCCTCTCGCTGCCCTACTTCGACTGGACCTTCCAGACCCTCCAGAAGTGGGTCAGCCTGCACCTCGCCGCCCAGCCGCCACCGCTCGCCACCTAGCCATTCCTCTCAAGCGATAACTGATTCGTACTCGAGTAATAATTAATATGAACGACTACAGCGACGCCTTGTCCGACGAGCAGCCGCCCGTCCAGCCGAAGCCCTACGACCAGGTGCTCGAGTCCATCAAGAGCTACAAACAGAACAGACTCAGCAGAGAAGGACAGCTGCAGAACATGCACTTCATGAAAGAAGCTCTCCGCAAGACCGGCTTCGACACCGCTCGAGAGTTCATCGCGGACCAGGTACCCGCTGCTCACCAGATGGACCGCAAGATGCGACAGACCGGAGAGTTCTCGGGAGACAGGCCGCACTTCGCAGTCGACTCGAAGCTGCAGGACAGCTGGAACCCCAGGTCGAGTCTACACAGAGAGTCGCCTGCCGCTCTCGGTCTCCCGCTCTCGAAGCAAACCCTCGACAACTACAAGTCCAGTCTTCTCCAACAGCCCAGCCCCAGAGTCGGTCTCGAGTCGAACCGCTCGCACACCACAGACTCTCCCCTCAAACAACTCATGGAGTTCAGGAAGAACGCCATCAAAGAAAACCCGGACTTCTACAAGCAGCTGCTCGAAGTCAAGCCTCGACCCACGGCAGACTACTTCGACGACCCCGAAGACCTCGAGTACACAGGCGAGATGCGCGACCGCATCGACAGCCCCAGACACAACTCGAGTCTGCTCAAGCCTCAGAAGCTCGAACCAGACGCATCGAATCCTCAGTTCATCAGCCATGCCAGCGCGTTCGGCCTCGACAGCGGCCTCAAAGCCTCGCAGCAGCAGAGCCAAGTGGCCGTCAAGGTGCTGCCCTTCTTCTGCAGAGTGCTGCAGGCCAAGTTCAACAGCAAGACCTCGAGGCTGGCCTTCAACAGACTCAAAGACCTCTTCTTCATCGGACCGAAGAAAGGGGGAGCCATCCGCAAGCTCGAAAAGATACTGGTGAGAAACGATCAGATGGCCGTCATGGGAGTCCTCAAAGGCCTGTACGAAGCCGAGATAGAAAGAAGCGACAAGCTGCTCGAGGTCCACAAGAAGAACCTCAAGCGAATCTTGTTCGACCAGATGAAGGAGTTCAAGAAGTACCAGCAAGACTGGATCGCTCAGGTGCGCTCCACGATACAAAAAGCAGTCGTCTTCAGCTCTCTCAAGCGCAACGCTCACGAAGAAAGGATGATGCGCAGGACTGCCTTGTACTACCACTCTCGCATACTCTCTGTCTGGAAGAAGGTCACTGCAGGCAGCATCATGGAGGCGAACAACATCGCGGACGAGTTCGTCGTGCACCGCAACTACAACCTAGCGAAGAGAGTGTTCGACGAGCTGAGGGCGAACAACACTGCGAACAAGCAAGAGCGAAAGAGAGAGAACGAAGCGCTGCTGCACTACCAAAAGGTGCGAGTCTTCCTTCTCTTCGACTACTGGAAGTCGCTCTCAGTCAAGCGCAAGAAGCCGGTGGACTTCTCGAAGTATGCAGGCATGCAGTCCATCCCCATCCGAGTGACCCAGAGGAAGAACATCGAGATCATCCTCGAAGAAGACTTCACCAAAGTCGTCCGCAGCAGAGATGTCGGCACGAGCTACAAGCTGCTGCATCCCAATACTAAAATATAACTTCACTGCCATCACCTCTCTGG
>JFJP01011321.1_pt1 | contig 12716 bp, 13 predicted proteins | sample 431651 | NCBI WGS metagenome assembly JFJP01 (sample SAMN02602958, study PRJNA72255) | Microbial mat metagenome, whole genome shotgun sequencing project. | biome: fresh water; feature: sink hole; material: water; isolation source: purple microbial (photo- and chemosynthetic) mats found in... | reverse complement strand
AGCCAACGGAAACACCGATACCTTCTACGGATACCCCGATACCACCAACAAGTACACCGATACCACCGACTGAAACGCCGATACCACCAACAAGTACACCGATACCAACACCCACGCCGCAAATAATTGCGGACTCCCCTACCGCGCCCCCGACGCGGAGTCCGCAATCCTTTGCGGACATGATACTCATTCCCGCAGGTGACTTCACGATGGGCAGTGATACGGGGGAGGATGATGAAAAGCCCGTGCATAAAGTTTATCTAGCGGCATATTCCATTGATAAATATGAAACGACCAATGCCCAATATGCCGAATGTGTTAAGGCGGGGAAATGTACCGCGCCGCATGAAACAAAATCTTACAGCCGCGCCAGTTATTACGGTAATCCTGAATTTGCGAATTTTCCCGTCATTTATGTGGGTTGGACGCAGGCGAAGAATTATTGTGAATTTGCGGGCAAGCGATTGCCAACGGAGGCGGAATGGGAAAAAGCCGCGCGCGGGACAGATGGGCGCACATGGCCGTGGGGGAATAATGAGCCGAATGATACGTTGCTGAATTATAACATGAAGGTGGGTGACACCACCAAAGTGGGTTCATATCCTAGTGGGGCGAGTCTTTACGGGGTGATGGACATGAGTGGCAATGTTTGGGAATGGGTGTCGAGTGATTACAAAGCATATCCATACGTTGCCAACGATGGACGTGAAGAATTATTAAGTAATAATAACAAAGTGCTTCGGGGTGGGTCGTGGTACTTCAGCGACTTCGACGCGCGCGCCGCTGTCCGCTACGGCTTCACCTCCACTTACTTTAACGGCTTCCTCGGCTTCCGTTGCGCTCAGTAGTCTCTTCTTTTTAATAATTCTAAATTCTGAAATGCTGGATTCTGCTTTAAACCGATTTTTTTGGGGGTTGTATTACGATATATGTAGCGATTATAAGGCTTGAAGCCTTATAATCGCTGGCGGGTGGTGGTGTAGAGATAGGGCATGCCCTGTCTCTACGGGGTTGGCTAGAACGGGATTGCCAGAATGAACGGATAATGGAATCAAATCTAAAGATTTGGACTCCATTTGGTGTCTGTCCGTTAAAGTAGAGACAGGGCATGCCCTGTCTCTACCGTTTGACCTGCGGGGGCTTTTCGTTATAATAGTTATGGGTATGGCGGGAATTATGGTAAAGGATGAACTAAACCATGAGATTGATGACTGACCGTTATCATAGACAAATTCGTTTTACGGATGAGCGAGAACAACACATGGTGACAACTCACCCTGAAATGGTAGACCAAATCGCTCAGATAGAGGAAACATTGGTGATGCCTGAGGCGGTGGTGCAATCAAATTCAGCCGTTGATGTGGAAATGTTTTATCGGTATTATCAGCTGACCCCCGTGAACGCCAAATATCTGTGCGTTGTGGTTAAATTATTGCCGAGTGATGGCTTTATTATAACGGCTTATTTCACCGATAAAATTAAAAAAGGGACAATATTATGGTTAAAGAGCTAAAAATTTGGTATGACCCCGAAGCGGATTATTTAGAAATTTTGTTTGAGGCCAAAGCAGGGTATTTTAGGGAAACTGACTATGATGCGATTATGGAAAAGATAGATGCGGTGGGGCAAGTGATTGGCTTTTCAATTTTAGCCGTTAGCCAGCAAAAGTTATTATCTCCTTTGGTTGCCTCTATCTTGAACTTAATCCATTTGTCAGAAACAGCCGCGCCCATCCCATTGGCTAGATTATTCGCTGAATTTGAGCCAAAAACAGTCACTCAAATTCAGTATGATAAGGTGGCAGTGTAATAAACGATAAATCAACCTCCGCAGCGTTTTTACCTGCGGGGGTTTTTAGTTAGGTGTAGAGACAGGGCATGCCCTGTCTCTACGGGTTGGCTAGAACGGGATTGCCAGAATGAACGGATAAGGCGGGGCTATGGCGGCGAAAGGAGGAGTCCAAATCTTTAGATTTGTTTGAGTCAAATCTAAAGATTTGGACTCCTGGTTTGTCTACCCGCCCCATGATTCTTCGCCTCTTATCAAATTTGTGATACAATAGGTAGTCTGTCAGTCGGTCAGCTAGTCAGTCGGTCAGCTTTTAGCTGATTGCTGACTAGCTGACCGACTGACACGCTAAAAGACTAAAAATGAATCAATCACACATTCGTAATTTTTGTATTATTGCTCATATTGACCACGGCAAAAGCACCTTAGCTGACCGTTTATTACAAGTAACAGGCACAATTTCTGAACGAGACATGCAAGCCCAAGTTCTCGACAGCATGGATTTAGAGCGCGAAAAGGGCGTAACCATTAAAGCCAGTTCCGTTCGCATGAATTACACCGCCCATGATGGACAGTTATATGAATTTAATCTGATTGACACCCCTGGCCATGTGGACTTTACTTACGAAGTCTCACGGGCGATTGCCGCGTGTGAAGGGGCGATTTTGGTGGTGGATGCAACGCAGGGCATTGAAGCCCAAACGTTAGCCAACCTTTATCTAGCGTTAGAATTTAATTTAGAAATTATTGCCGTCGTGAATAAGGTGGATTTGGCCTCCGCCCGCCCCGAAGAAGTGGCGCAGGAAATTGAAGACCTGATTGGCTTGGATGCGGCGGATGTCATTCCTGTCAGTGCCAAATCGGGGCTAGGCGTTGACCAATTGTTAGAGGCCGTCGTGACGCGGATTTCGCCGCCCAAAGGTAATCCTGATACATCATTACGTGCCTTAATTTTTGATAGTCATTACGATGCCTATAAAGGCGTAATTGCCTATTTGCGGATTGTTGATGGTCGTTTAGGCAAAGGCGACGCGGTGCGTTTGTTGGCCTCTGATAAAACCATTGAGCCGTTAGAATTAGGCGTATTTCGCCCTGGTATGACGGTTATCGCCAGTTTGGAGACGGGCGAGGTCGGTTATATTGCGACAGGTTTGAAAACAATTCAAGATGTGCATGTGGGCGATACGGTGGCGTTGGCAAATACGGAGGTGGAGTTATTGGCGGGTTACAAACCTGTTAAGCCGATGGTCTATGCGGGTTTTTATCCCACTGAGGCGGAGGATTATAAGCTACTGAAAGATGCGCTGGAAAAATTGCAACTCAATGATGCCTCGCTCATTTATGAGCCAGAAACCAGTCAGGCATTAGGTTTTGGTTTTCGTTTAGGGTTTCTGGGGCTGTTCCACATGGAGATTATTCAGGAACGGTTGGAGCGAGAATATGATTTGGATTTACTCGCCACCGCGCCGAGTGTGGAATATCAAATTATGAAGACCAATGGCGAAATGATTATCATTGATAACCCTGCGGCCATGCCCGATGTGGCGTTTATTGACACCATTGCCGAACCCTGGATGAAACTCAGTTTATACACGCCCTCTGATTACATCGGCCCGATTATGGAGATTACGACTAAACGGCGCGGCGAGTTCATTAAGATGGAATATTTAGATGAGAAGCGGGTTTTAATTGAATTTTTCATTCCCTTGTCGGAAATGATTATCGACTATTACGACTCGCTCAAGAGTGTCAGCAAGGGGTATGCCTCCATGGATTACCATTTTGACGGTTATCGGGTCAGTGATTTGGTGAAGGTGGAGGTGTTGGTCAACCATGAACCATTGGACGCGCTCAGTATCATTGTGCATCGGGAGCAAGCCTTCCCGCGGGGGCAACGACTGGTTACAAAACTTAAGGAAGTTATCCCGCGCCAACAATTTGAAGTGCCAATTCAAGCCGCAATTGGGAATAAAGTGATTAGTCGAGCGAATATCAAGGCGTATCGTAAAGATGTGACAGAGAAGCTATATGGCGGCGATATTACAAGAAAGAAGAAATTATTAACAAAACAAGCGAAAGGTAAGAAAAGAATGAAGAAGTTTGGTAAGGTTGAGTTACCGCAAGAAGCCTTTATGTCTGTGTTGCGTTTGGGTGACGAGGATTAGAATAGGTTATACGGCGCGAGGTTATAAATTGGAGTCGCAACGCTTGCTTTGCGCTACACAAACATGAGTCATCCCATATTTAACATTCATACAATAATTGTTGTTCGCCACGAAAACTGCATGTCATTCTGAGCAAAGCGAAGAATCCCTGCAACTTTTGCCTAAAAGTGAGATTATCGGGCCGAAAACCGCTTGGGTTGGCAGAGTCTTGAGGGATTCTTCACTCCGCTACGCTCCGTTCAGAATGACATGGCGTTTAATTCACTCGTTTCCGTAGCGACAGACCACTATTGTAATATTGTTAGATGTGGGATAACTCATGTTTGTGACTCCAAAGGGGTGCATTGAGTTTAGATTATGAGTGTCGTAGAAGAAGCATACAAACATGTTCTAACTTTATTTTCATAACCCGATATGGGAAAATTCAAGCTAAAGAGATTGAACAGAACTTTACGATTAGTAATACAGCTTTAGCTATTAACCAATTTATCGATTCATCGCAGCAATCAACTTTCAACCTTACGCGTGAATTTTGGATTCGTGGTTTATTGGTGATGGGCATAGGAATGATAAGCATGGCAGATGCAGGTAGATTTATTTTTCTTAGGCAAAAATTAGCCACACAGTTGCCGCAAAAAGGATGACGGCGACTCCTATTAACTCACCATGATTGATGTTGGGAATGAACTATTTAGTAATCAGGAGAGAAAACAATGAACCGACTTGCATTTCCTTTCGCTTTCCTTTTTGCCTTCTCAATAGGCTGTCTATTTTTTATTATTGGCATGTATTTCGCGGGAAGTAGCTTTTTGAGTTGTGAACGGGTCGAGTTAACGCAGGTGAATTGCACGATTACGGAACATCGTTGGCTCGGCCTGGCAACGGATGCGACCCCATTGACCCATGTGGAACGGGCGGAGCGCGAAAGCTACGATTGTAAGAAAAATAAACGTAATACCACCTGTTATCGGTTGGTCATTGTGACCAAAAATGGCGGGGTGCGCCCTAATTCGTTATCTGACGGTTTGGCGGTGGAGATTAACCAATTTTTGACTTCGGGGCAACCCACCTTCAAGGCTGAGGAAAGTGATTGGCTTGGCGGAATTATTTTTATGGGGGCGGGTGGGCTAACCATGTTTGTTTTTGGCAGTGTCGGCGTGACGGCGTTGATTAAAGGGCAATTTTAACCAAAGGTCAGCCACAAGGCCGCAATAAATAGCAAGGTTGCTATGGCCATGAGCCAACTATTTTGCCGCAAAGAGATGCGCCAATCTTGCGGCGGGGCGGATATTTCGGTAACTAACGGGGTGGTGATTTGTGCTTGCTTAAGCAACTCTAACCAAACTTTAACGGAAGCGGGACGCTCTTTGGGGTGCGGAGCCATGGCCTTGAGAATGGCCTCCGCTACTTGGGGCGAAAGTGCGGGGTTAAGGGTTTGCGGGGCGGGTAATATATCGGCATCTAAAAAGCGTTCCTGCGCGCTGGCGGGGACATGGTGGGTTAATAAATGATAGATTGTTGCCCCCAAAGCGTATAAATCAGAACGCGCATCAGTGTGGCCGAGATGGTCAAGGTATTGTTCTAGCGGCGAATAGGGCAGGCTGCCCATGCCTTGAAAACCCGTTAAGGTGGTCGGGTCGTTGGGGTCAAAGGGTTTGACCAGGCCAAAATCTACCAATTTGAGCCGATGGTCGGGGGTTAATTTAATGTTAGCAGGCTTAATATCGCGGTGTAGGACGGCGGGTTGGCGACTGTGTAGATAAATTAAGGTATCGGCGAGTTGCTCCACCCACCTTAAAACGGTGGCTTCCTCTAAAAAACGCTTTTCCCGTTGTGCCTGTTGCATCACTTCCTGCAAATTTAGCCCAGGAATGAAATCCATGACCAGATAATCGCGCTCGCCAATGGAAAAATAATCGCTGACTTTGGGCAGGCCAGGGTGGTCAAGTTGGGCAAGCGTGGAGGCTTCTTGATAGAACTGTTTGCGGGCGGCCTCAATGACGGTGGTACTCAAATGGGGCGCAAATTGCGTTTCCTTAAGCGCACATTGTCGCCCCGTCAGGCGATTGTCATGCGCCAAATAGACCGCCCCCATGCCGCCCGTGCCAATGAGGCCGACAATTTGATAGCGTTCACGTAAAATATCCTGCGGTTGCAAATTTGCGGCCATAATGATTAATTTCAGTCAGATTCAGGTACAATGGGTAGGGGTCAATCGTAAATCTAAACGTCAAAATCGTCAAACCTGAGCTTAAATCATGATACCTAACCAGGAGTGCAAACCTTTAGGTTTGCCTAGCCAATTACCCACAAACCTAAAGGTTTGTACTCCTTTCTTAGACCAATGAAACATTTACAAACCGAACAAGCCCTGCTCATTTGGAAAGAGGGCGATATAATTAAAGAGCAATGGATATTACAAGATAGTGCGGGTGAAATGTTTATTGGTCGCGCCTCCGAGTGCGCGGTGAGCATCCCTGTGCGGTGGGTGTCGCGGCAACATGCCCGTTTGCGCCACGAAAACGGCAAATTTGTGTTGTATGATGAGGGCAGCAAAAATGGCGTGTTTGTCAATGGGCAGCGCGTGGTGAAGCCGCGCCCATTGGAAGATGGCGATGTGATTCAACTTGGCCCTGGCCTAGAGTTGATTTATGTAGATAGCGAGGCCACCGCGCCGCTGCCAGGTGGGCAAAAAGGGCGCGGCTTGCATGTCGATGAGTCGGAGCGTCAGGTTTATTTACATGGGCAACGCCTTGACCCCGCGTTGAGCAATCAGCAATATCAATTATTGGCTTTGCTGACGCAACATAAAGGTAAGGTTTACAGCCGTAATGAAGTGATAGAGGCGGTTTGGGCGGATGAATGGGCGGAGGGGGTCAGTGATGACGCGATTGATGCCCTGGTGCGCCGTTTGCGTCAACGCCTGGCGGAGTTTGAGCCGAACCATAATTTTATTGTGACGGTGCGGGGCTATGGCTTTAAGTGGAGTGATGAGTGATGAATGACCGAGTTATGAGTAAGTACCCAAGCAAAAGTTCTGCGGACTATTTTTAGCCCTTATAAGGGCTACCGCAGAATTTATGCTCACCTACTTAGTTCACTCATAACTCATAATTCATCACTCATAACTCATTTGCTATTGCGTAAAACTTAATTTATAATTTGTTCTACTCAATTTACCTCGCTTTGTTGTTTGACAATCAAGACCTCACAGGTCTTTGAGACCTGTGAGGTCTAAAAATGTAATAAACCTAACCTTGTCAAACTCATTCCAATTCATTAGAATTTAGTGTGGTTGTTCACTCAACAACCCGATTTATAAGGAGAATCGCCGTTGAAACTGGAAGGAACATATACATTTGAAGCCCCGCAACAAGTCGTTTGGGATGCCTTGATGGACCCAGACGTTTTGGCGCGGGTCATGCCAGGTTGCGAAAAGTTAGAAAAAATCGGTGAAAACGATTATGAAAGTGTGCTGAAAATTAAGGTTGGCCCCGTGCAAGGGACATTTACGGGCAATGTAACGTTATCTGAACTTAATGCACCGCATAGCTACCACATGAGCGTGAAGGGCAAAGGCGCGCCAGGCCACATGACGGGTGAGGGCGAAGTGCGGCTGGAACATAAAGATGGTGTAACGATTATGCACTATGGCGGCGAGGCCAAAATTGGTGGGCGGTTGGCGAGTGTGGGGCAACGCCTCATGGAAAGTTCCGCCAAATCGCTGACTCATCAGGGCTTGGAGGGCTTAAATCATCAAATTCAAGCTAGAATGAAACCTGCTGTAACCCCCCCCCAGCCCCCCCCTGATTCAGGAGGGGGAGTTACTACGCCCTCACCTCGTTATACCCCTCCGCCTGCGCCGCCCGCCCTCTCGCAAACCGAGTTTGCCATGGGTGTGGCGAGACACATGGTTGATGATTTGATTCCGCCGTCGAGTCGCCCCTGGTTGGTGGCGGCGGCGGGTAGTTTGGTGGCGGTGGTGGCCTTATGGTGGGTGGGGCGGCGATATGAGCGTCCCTCGATGGAAGAACTAGGCCAACAGTTTAGCGAATTACGGGAGCAGCAAATTAAACCTGCGGTGGCGGAATTGGGGCGGCAATTGGCGCAGTTAGATGAACGTCAGCTTAAGCCTTTCATGCAGCAACTCAGTCGCCAATTGGCTGATTTAGATGAACAGCAAGTCCGTCCCTTTGTGCAGGAATTTAGCCAATATGTGACGGCTAATTTCAATGAGAAAAAGTTACGTCATCTGGGTAAATCGTTACAGCACAATGGGTTAGGCCATTGGAATGACTATATGCGCGACCATTTGGCGAATGAAACCAAACGTTTAGCCAAAGCCCGCGCCAGTTTAAATATGACTCGCCCAGAACCTAGCCCTGCAATGGGTGGGGTGGTCGCGGGTTTGGTGGCAGTGGGCGCGTTGGCTTGGTGGTTCTTTAATCGCTCGTCAGAAAGTTAAAACAACCTCGCCTTAAGCCATTATAAGGTTTGAAACCTTATAATGGCTGACCATCAAAGCCTACGGCTTTGGACTCCGTAATGATTGTCCCTCGTAAAGCGTAGTTAATGTTTAATGAATCGTAATGCAGTCATCAGATGACTTGAAGTCATCTGATGACTATTAAACTAACTTATAATCCTCTTTATTTTTGTCAACTTAATCAAGGAGAATTTTCTATGGCAGAAAAGATTACAGTGGAAGTCAACGGGAAAAAAGTCACTCGTACCGTTGAGCCTCGCCTGTTGTTGGTGCATTTTCTGCGCGATGAGCTAGTGTCCTGTCAAGTGTGATTTGTTTAGTCATCAGGTGACTTCAAGTCACCTGATGACTAAACAAATCACGCTTGACAGGACACTAGGACTCACTGGCACAAATGTCGGTTGTGAAACTAGCTTGTGCGGCGCGTGTACCATTCACATGGATGGGCAATCCGTCAAAGCCTGCACCCAATTAGCGGTTCAGGCCGATGGGCGTGCCATTACGACCATTGAGGGGTTAGCCACCAGGCTGAATTATAGTCATGAAAAAGAGCTAACCGAGTGTATCGGTTGGCTCTTTTTTTGGAACAGCGGATGTGGTGAATTAAACGGATTTTTATCCGTTTAATTCACCACATCCGCTGTTCTAATACGAAATGTGAATTACGCCAAAGCAAAAACTTTTACCTCTTTTTCTAATCGGTCAGCCACAGTCATTTTGGCCTTTTAAGGGGGCTGATTTGTTATTCATATTCTATAACAATGGCAATTACCGTAACAATAGATTTCATTATGTCTGAGGAAACAACCCCAATTTTCTGAACGAACCGTTGAGTATCAACCCCACGTAATTGTAATGTATCAACGGCAGAGGTCTTTGCCAAGCCATTCATATTATCTGGTATAATTTTTACATGCCAGATATTTTGACTTAAAAAATCTCTCTATTCTGTTAATGGCGCAACTAGCTTTATCGGTAATACTCCTACTGCGTCAGAACTTATTACAATAACTGGGCGTGCCTTACGAATTTCAGCCCCAATAGTTGGGTCAAGGTTGACCACCCAAATTTCACCCCGATTAATAGCCATCTTCAAAATCCCCTGCCTGCCAATCTTGGCGTTCATGGGTAGCTTGTTGGTAATAGGTTGCCATTTGAGCCGCTTGTTGTGCCATCAATACACGTCGCTCTGGTAACGACAAACGCATAAACTCTAACTGAGGTACATCTATGGGCTTCATTTCTTGCCGATAATGTCGTATCTCAGCCAGAAAATCATCAAATGTGGGGTTAGTAACTTCGGCTTTGGGTGTCGGTAAATTAATCTCCACTTGAATGACTTCAACTTGTTGCGTGAGATAATTGACTAACCGTTGTTTAACTAATTGGATAGCCCCTTGACGAGTGGGTTTAATGGCTTTAACTTCAGGCCATTCTTTGACCTGAGCTAGATAATGTTGCCCTTTTTTGGTAAGTACAATGTTATAAAGCATTTTTTTGCCTCGCTTGTAATTCATCTCTAATGACTATTAGTGAATACAACTGCTTTTGCAACGAATTACACAAATTTTACGAATTAAAAACAAATCAATTCGGGTAATTTGTTGCGTAAATTCTTGTAGTGTTTTCATCTAATGCTTAAATTATGCCACACCGCCCACTAAAAACCAAGTCCTTGCCTACCCCTTCCGCGTATAAATCCGCGTTTGCTCATTCTCAAAGACCAATTCTAGCGCGCCTTGCTCAATGAGTTGGTCGAATTTTTGTTGAATTTGCGCCCCATGCGTGGCGCGCTCCACTTGTCCAATGTAAACGTAATCAATGTTAAGTTGCTGCATGAGTTCTAGGGTGCGGTTAGGGTCAGGGTTTGACCAAAACTCATTGACGGGCATATCCCGCGCCCCAACTTGCGAAGCATAACGCTGTTCGCCCTGATGCAGCCCGCCGAGAATGGAGGGCAAACCCGTATAGGCAGCCACTCGCATGCCACCCTCACGATAATAACCCACTTTAGCTTCCGCAATAATCGGCGTGCCTATTACATTTTCTTGCAGCCAATGAATGGCCTGATAATCATATTTCAATTGAATGGGGTTGCCCGCAGGCCATTCAAATTGCCCGACGGTCATATAGGCCAGCCCGTCCAATGTGTCCATTTTAGGACGCTCGCCAGGGAAGCGGTCATTCAGGCGGGTTTGCGTGGCTAGGGTGGGGTAGATGAGGCATGTTAGTAATAAGGTGAAACATGCTATGCGCCATAAAAGTTGCCATGTCCAATGCCAATGGCTGCTGCGATTCCAGAGTTGCGGGAAAATAATGGCAGCCGCAATCCCAAACATAACCCAAACTTGGGTGAAGAATTTGAACAGGGTGTTCATGCGATAATAATCGCCACCACCGAGAAAATCTCGCAGGAAGAAAATCTCTACGCCTAACAAAACGAGTAAGCCAGTAAAAAAGAGAATGCCCAAATAGGCCATTTTGGGCGAGAGTTCGCGGCGAAAAAGTAAGATGATGGCTAAGAGGAGCAGGGGCAGTAAATAAGCGGGGACGCGGTAGCCAAGACCGTATAACATTACCATAAAGAGGGCAACAAGGCCGAGGCTAGATAGCCCTAGTTGATAAAGTGGCATGGCGCGGGTGACGAGGCGTTGATAAATTTCGTAGAGATGGGGCGCAACGTTCCAACGGCGTAGCCCTAAGCTGACGGCGCGGAGGAAACTATGGCGGGTGGTGGGGTGAATGAGTGAGATGACGAGCCATGATATAATGATGAAGATGAAAAAGCCCCAAATTTTCAGGTGCGCGTCGAGTGGCGTTTGGGTGTGAACCAAGCCGAGGCCGACATCTAGGGCTTGATAATGGGCGAAGAACGGCCAATACATTACGTAAGTTGTTACGAGAATTGCTAGGCCAAAGGCCGCGCCATTGATGAACAGGCGCAGGGTTTGCCCTTTGGTCAATTCGCCTTCCGTTTGCCGATATTGATTTAACATGAAGGCCGCGACCATGACCCCCAAATAGGTGGGCAAATCCCAGGTGTTGATGACGGCTAACGCACCTAACACAAACGGTAACGCGAAGAAACGCGAACGCGAAAAAACGAAATGGGGCGAAAGGGCGCGAAATGAGGACGCGAAAGGGCGAAGGAAGGCGAAGGGGCGCGAAGGTGATTCTTCGCTTATTTTTGTTTCTTCGTGTTCACTTGTTTCGCTTGCTTCCGTATTTTCGCGTTCAGCCGTTTCTTCGGGCATTTCGCTTACTTTCGCATCTTCGCGTTCCATTTTCGTTTCTTCGCGTTCGCTGTTAAACCAATTGTAAGCCAGGCTGAGAAATAGCACGGTGAAAGGTATGCCAATCATGTGGGGGTGTAGGTCGGCAAAGAGGAAGCTGAAATAGGGAAATTCGTTAATCGTTTCGGGGATAACGCGGGTCGGGTCCCAAAAGTTATACGTGTTAAGGCTTGCCCCAGACCACACTTGGCGCAAGCCGTCGGCGGCTAGGGCGATGGTGGCAAGGCCTGGCACAGTGGATTCCACTTTGAGGGTGGCGACTTGGCCGAGATTACGTAAGAATTGCATGCCGCCTTCGATGTTGCCCATGAAAATAACAAAAATAACGGCCAATAAGCCTGATAAGATGGTTTGGTTTGATTTGATACTTTGTGGCGAAAGGTTACGGGCTAGGCTAAAGACGCTGATGGCGGTGAGCGCGGCCAATGACGGCACCGCGAGATTAAAGGCAATGGTGGGTTCGATGCCCGTTAATTTGATGAGAATGTTGACGATAAAGAGGCCATAATAGTAATAGTTGATAATTCCGCCCGCGAAGAAGGGGTCATACGGGGGCATGGTCGCACTTTTAACAATGGCACTGAGGAAGCCGATTTCTAACATTTTCTCACCACCGAGCCAGGGCTGCCACAGGTCGGGGTTGCGGAGGCGGAGAAATATGAAGAAGCCATAAATTGCCAGAAAAACTCCCTCTACCATGAAAATGGCGGTGCGTTGCTCGCTAAAAAAGCGGCGTAACTCGGCCTGGTAGCGACGGGCGAACCATGCATTGATGATTGTTAGCAAAATTAGCCCTATAATGATGGTACTGAAACGATTTTGAAATAAGCCCCAACTGCTATTGAACCAGACAAAATAGCTGACCAATAATAGCCCTAAACTGCGGCTGAGGGCGTAACCCCTGTCGGGTAGCTGGTAAAATAGGCCGAAGGTTAAGGGCAACGTTAATAGGCCAATCAAAGCGAGAGCCAACCACCAAGTGAC
>JFJP01033632.1_pt1 | contig 12718 bp, 10 predicted proteins | sample 431651 | NCBI WGS metagenome assembly JFJP01 (sample SAMN02602958, study PRJNA72255) | Microbial mat metagenome, whole genome shotgun sequencing project. | biome: fresh water; feature: sink hole; material: water; isolation source: purple microbial (photo- and chemosynthetic) mats found in... | reverse complement strand
CGGGCACCCTCACTTACAATGCCCGAAAACTTTACATGGACATCTCTACGGGCAAGCTCATTGCGGGGCTCTTGGATCGCCAGACGCTCAACTCGATTGAGATGAAACGCGGCGACACGCCCGTCTATCATATCTATTGCACCGAGGACGGGGTCGTCCGCGAGTTGCCCGACGGGACGACTTTCAAGTTCGGGATCAAACTCAAAGGCGACTATTCGGGCGACTACCTCGCTTACGCCGAGGGCGTGAAATCTGGCTCGGGCGAGAAAGCGATCTATGTTTTCGCGCTCAACCTTTCATCGCTGGCTCTCTCCGCTGCCTTGGGCACTTCTGCCAAGCTCGAAACGGTCGGCGAGTTCGAGGCTTCCTCGGAAGATTCGATCTCTTCCTCGACCTCCTTCGCCGTCTGGATCCACAACGACATCATCCGCGGAGACGAAACCGTGGCTCCGCTCCCCGGCTCGCGCTCGGGCTACTCTCCGTTTGTCGCCGGTCAAAACTATCTCGACATCACTTTCGCCACGCCTTTGCCAGACGCGGGCTACCGCTACGCCGAACGCACCGTGCAATTTGTCGGCACGGGCGACATCGAGCTGATCCAACCTTCGGTTGTTTCTAACAAAACCGCGTTCGGGTTCAGGCAATATTTCACTGCGGCACCCGCCGCTGCGGTTGACTACCTCTACCATTGGAGAACCCTATGAAAAAATTCGCCCTCCTGACTCTCGCCTTGACGGCCTGCCTCTCGGCTCTGGCCGCCACCCTCACCCCCATCGAAAACGGCAAACTCAAAACAGACCTCGATGCAGGTGGCAAAAACATCAGCAACGCAAACACTGTGACGGCCTCCAGTTTCTCAGGTGCTTTTTCGCTCTCCCACGCGACAGGCGTTTTGCCCGCCAGTCAGGTGGGCGGCGGTTATCCGTGGTCAAATCTGACCGGGGTTCCTCTCTCGTTCACGCCGACCTCGCACGACCAAGCCATCAGCACGATCACGGGACTCTCGGACGCGCTGGGTGCTATGATGCCTCGTCTCTCGGAGCTGTCAGCGGTGGGCACCATCCCTCTGTTCGCGGCTGACGGTTCCCTGACAGGTTCGTCCTTGTTTGGAGAAACCGTCGAAGGACTCATCGGCGATGTGGCAAATATCCAATCCGCTCTTTCTGGAAAGCAATCGCTCTCCGAGCGCGGGGTCAAATATGGCTACCCCTACTTGGATGGTTACGGAAATATCGCGCTAAATTGGTCTGGCATTTGTCCGGATGCTTACGATAGCTTTATTACAGCGGGTGGCACTTTCGGAGCTGTCTATGGGGTGTCTCCTGTCGCTCCACCCGGCAACGGATATTTGAACAACAGACAAACGCTGTTCATCAGCCCTTCGACCAACACTTTCAATATACGGCTGCCCAGCCCAAGCGTGATCCGACAAGGCTATCGCGTGAAGGCGATGAGGCTCGGTAGCGGATCGGTGACGATCTCCGATTATGATGGAAACAACCCGACACCTATCAATCAAGGGTATTCAAAAGATTATATTTGGAGCGGCACGGCGTGGGCGCAGGACAAACACACGCACGCGATGGAGGATATTGACGATTTGCAAAATCAGATCGGCAGCAAACTCGACCTCCTTCCCATCGGCGGCGCAGGCTACCTCTCTTTGATCGCCGAGAACGGGCAACTGACATCGAGCCTCCTCTCAGAAGAGTCTGTAGGCTTACACATTTCCAGCGGCTCTATTCATGTTCCCTCTGGCACGACTGACGGCCAATCAATCGCATGGGATGCATTCAACGGTATTTGGAGCGTGGTAGGAGCGCGTGAGACATCTCTCGGCAACCCATCCAATGACGGTTATGTGTTGTCCTCCACTGCTGGGGGTGTCAGGTCATGGGTCTCCGCTGGCGCAGGCGACATGCTTAAATCCGATAACCTCTCCGGGCTCTCCAACGCCGCCGCCCGCAGCAATCTCGGGCTCGGTGCAGTCGCCACAGCTAATGGCACGCTCTACGACACTTCAGGGACTCCGCTCCCGGCGATTAGCCTGACCAACCGCCAACTCTACGGCATCAGCAGTTCTCACGCATCCTTCTCCTGGGACGACCGCGGTATCCAGTCTTCGCTCCTCCAAGATTTCGATTCCTACAACCACGGCAATGTCTCGCGCACCAACTACATCAACGGCGCAACCAACGGGAGCGGCTATTGGGCGACGGTCAATACCGCCAACGGCGGCAACCTTTCGACGATGTCCGTTGACCCCGCCAACCACAACGGTTGCATGTCCATGCTCCGGCTGGCGACAAGCTCGGCATCAAACGGCGCCGCGCAGGCTCGCGGCAGCTCCGGCGTTTATCTGGACAAAGATTTTCTGACTTACGAGTCGTGGTGGCGCGTCAAGGTCTCGGTCTTGTCGAATGCGGCTGACGAATACGAGGCTCAAGTGGGCTTGACCGACGCCACCACGAGCACCCACGCGCTGGGCAGCTACCATCAGGTCTCGTTCCATTATTCCAGAGCCTTCTACGGCAACGACAACTGGCGCTGCGTGACGCGCGACCAGACGGCGGGCTCGCAGACGGTGACGGATTCGGGCATCGCGGCTTCTACCGCTTGGCAAAGGATGAAAATCTCCTTCGACAGAGACGCCGGGGTTGCGCGGGTGAGGTTCTGGCTCGACGGGGCTTTGGTGGCCACCCACACCACGAACATCCCGGCGGGGATCGGCCTCCACGAACGGCTCGCGATCCTCAAAAGCGCGGGCACCAACGGAAGAAGTCTGGATAACGATTTCGTGGCGAGAAGAATTTTGTTTAACTCGGAACAAACCCGCTGGGTGGAGTGATCTCGTGAACCTCTCTCTTGACCAAATCCTTTCCTTCGTCTCTCTCGCTGGCGTGGCGGGGGCGTTCCTTTATTTGCCCACCAAAGTCAAGGAACTCGAACGGCGCGTGGAAGCCGCCGAGAAAAAGAGCCTGACCATGGAAATCTCTCTGGCGGAAATCAAAGTCCTGCTCCAAGTCATGGAGCGGGAAATCGGGAAGGTCAGCGCGAGCGTGGCGGAAATTTCCAACAAGCTTGATGCCAAAGTCTCCCGGAGCGAGTGCGAGAGCAACCGCGAAATGATCCAGAAAAAGAGGGTGCTGGAAGACTGCTGAAGTTGACACGCCGCCAAGCTCATGAACACACTTAAAATCCTCTCGCTGGCCGGCAAGATTGCCGGGTTCGTCACCGCCTTGAACGCCATCCCTTTCATCCCCCAAGAATACGGGGTCTGGATCTTCGCAGGCGCGTCCATCCTCAAAGATGCCATCAACCGCGTCGGCGACCTGCTCGACGACGGCAAAGAAAACCAATCGTTCAAACCCTGAACCATGTGGGCGACTGTTCTGGCGTTCCTCCAAGCGATCCCCGTCATCGGGCGGGTTCTCGACAAGCTCATCCCGAGCAGGGAAGAACGCCATATCGAAGCCGTCCGAAAGGAAAAAGCCCGTGAACGCCAGTGGATTGACGATTGGATTGATCGCGGCTCTCCTCCTCCTTGACGGTTGCGCGGCACGCACGGGCGATGTCGCCACCCTCCCCGAAGGCAATGTCCGTCGCCTGATCCAGTCCTACCCCAAAGAAGCCGAAGCCGCCCGCAAAGCCGCTCCCAACTTCACCCGAGACGCGCTCAAGACGATCTCGGGGTTGGAGGAAAGCAGAACCTCTGGACATCGATAAGCGATCCATCGGTAGTTTCGTTGACGAATCTATTTGTTTTGTTTACTAACCCCTATTGTTCAAACACATTTAGGCGAAAGTGGCGCTTTTATTTGGTTGCACGGGGGAGCCGCTGGTGCGGCAACACTGGGTTGGATGACGAATCCCCTTTAGGGATCGGTTCTTATTCGTGACCGTGCCCACTTTTAATCACACCCTGAGAGGAAAAAGGACCAAAATTCTTCTGGTCAAGCCGTTCTGATCCGCTTTATATTCACCCACTTCAAAAAAGGGATTCATGACAAAGAAGAAGCAAATTTTGGCAAAAAACTTTTCGCCAGTCGCCCCGTCCGACGCACCGCCACTCATTGAAAATATTTTCACCCACGCCCTCGTCACGGGGGGCACGGGGTCGGGCAAAACGCGGTCGGTGATTCTCCCGCTGTTGGAACAGTGCCTCCGCGAAAACGCTTCGAACCCCGCCCTAAAACCAGCCCTTTTTATCACGGACATCAAAGGGGATATTTTTCCTGCACTCCGTCTCCTGTGCGAAGAGACGGGGCGCACCGCCGACTTGATTGATCTCCATGTCGGGGGGCAATCCTCGTGCAATCTTTTTTCCTTCCTCTGCGAAGATCCTGATACGGGAGCCGATATCCTTTACCGTTCCGCCATGGCGGCTGGTAGCAAAAAAGAGAATACCATGGCGGGCGACAATATCTATTGGGAGCGGGGAGCCATCACTTACTTGAGTTCTGTTCTCCACTGGTTGAAGCGCTTGAAAGCCTCTCCTGACCCAGATGTTTTGCATTCGATTTTTACTGGCAAAATAGATTCTGATTGGAAATTTCCAGACAGGCTAGTGATTTCATGGGAAAAGAGAGAGCGCGTCATGCGAGCGCTCGGTTCTTCACCAAAAGTTGAGTCACGGATCTTGGCATCCAAGTTGAGCATGGTTTATCAATACTACAAGCTTGATCCGAAAACCCACGCGATTTTTTCCAGCATCATTGACCAGATCGTGCATGTCCTTTCCCACGATATTTTGAGGCTCGTTTTGAGCCCGCACCCCAATTTTTCTGAAACGGATTGGCTCCGCGAAGGGAAAATTGTCGTTGTCCGATTCCCCTTCGACCTTCACCCCTCCGCCAGCGATTCCGCCACGCGATTGCTGAAGATGAGCTTTTTCCGCCGCGCCCTCTCTCGGTGGCAGGGTGATCTCTCCGCAGTGGAACGCCCGTGCTACTTCCTTCTCGACGAAGCCCAGCGATTCATCACGGGGGACACCGAAAGCGGCGACCAGTTTTTTGTAGATCGGTGCCGCTCCGCCAAGGTGGGATGTATCTATTCGACCCAATCCATCAACTCCGTGGAGGCGATCTTGGGTCAGACGCATCTCAACACCTTTTTAGCTTTGATGACCGCCCGATTTTTCGGGAGGACGCTCGACATGCCTACGGCCGCTGTCGCTTCGAAGATCATGGGGCCCATTGACAGGATCGAGGGCTATGGCGGCGAAGGTCTCGTCCAAGTCAGCGACCCCGACCCCGATGTCCCCCCGCAACCCGTCCGTCTTTCGGTAAATTCCCGCGAAGAGCTTTCCCCCTCCGATCTCGCCGCGCTTCGTCCTGGGGAGTTTTTCATCAGCCAAGGTCAGCATCGTTCTTTCCGCCATCTTCCCCAGTGGAGGCCAGAGCATCAGGCCCAGATTTCTTCTCCTCTCCTTCCCCCTGTGCAGACCTTTGCCCAGATGGATGAGACTTCCGAGATCTTTTTGGAAACTGGCGAGATCCCCCCAGACGACTTTGATGAAGCTAAATGAAATGATGGGTATATGGAGCCGTTCATAAATAACAGGATCAAGGATGCGAAGTCATTTTGTCGTCAGCCAAGGCGCGACGAAGGCGCATACCCGCAGGGGTCTGTAACTGAGGAGCAACGCAGGATGGCGGCAAAAGGACGAGCAGAGTGGGTTCTGTTATTTATGAACGGCTCCTAAGCCAATAGCTTTCCTGACAATCTCGACACCCTACCAATAAGCATTTAAAAAATGAACGAAGCCAACAAGCAACCTATCGGCATCTTCCAAGACGGGCACATCCTCACCTTGAGCGGTTTTTGGAAGAATGAAAACACCGACGACTTCAAACACGCCTTGGGCATGCTCAGGGCCGTTCTCCCGCGCACACAAACGCCGCAACATGTCACTCTTCATCTGCTCAATTTTTCCATGGAGCACGAGGCTCTCCGCTCCCATCTCTCTGCCCTCCGCCTCATCTTTTTCGAACAGCGCATCCATGTCAACTTGGTCGCCCAAGGATCGCTGGATGTGGCGGGTCTCCTCTTTCTGGCCAGTGCCCGTGTCGGAAGGCCTGGCGAGCCTTCCAGAAAGATATTCTCCGACACTGAGATCAGCATAGACCCTCGTTTTTTGGGCGCGCTCGTCGCCGCCAGCCCGTTGGGTTTTGCCCCTCCAGACCGAGCCGCCATCACGCCCCCTGTCTGCGACCTCAACCCGCTCCCTGAAGATTGGAAAAAGGATCTGCGCTCGGGCACAAAGCTCACCCCTACCCCCGAAGATTGCCTGAAGGCCGACCTGGTTGACAAAATCATCCCAGCACCCAGTTTTCCTAAGCCTGCGGAGGGGGAGAAGAAGGGGTAAGCGACAAGGGGCAAGGGGCAAGGAAAGTGCAGAAGGCAGATCGCAAAATGCAGAATGGAAGACGCTTTGCGCAATACAGAGTTTTTTTCTCTCCCACTTCAATTTCTCAATTCCTCCGTGGCTACCTCTCCGTTTCCATCGCCTAGCCTCGGTTCAATTTCTTGAAAATTCGGAGTTGTGATCCGAAATTTCATGGCGAAGGCAGGAGAATGGAAGACGCTTTGCGCGAGACAGGGTGCTTTTTCCTCCCACTTCAATTTCTCAATTTTAAATTCTCAATTTACTCCAATCTGTGCCACCCGATCGGGTTTCAAGAGGGATGTTTTCTCTTGATGTCAGTGATTCGGTCTGGGTAATCTAACGGGAAAGTTTCTCCGATGGTCGGAGAGACGAAACCAGAAAAAACAGAGGGACAACTTATGGCGACAACGATACATGAAATCAGCGGAATGCTCACTCAGCTTAAGGCGGAACATGCGTTCACGGAGAATAATGCGATTGCGGCAAGCTTCGCCACGGAAAAATATCTCAGTCCCGCAGGAGAAAAGAAGGTGCTTTTATTGTTTTCCTCGAACGAAGCGGGGGTGGAGATCAAAACCCTCGGAGCCTACAGCATGAAAGGGAAAAAAGAGAATAAAGCCTTTTTTAAGCTCTGCTCGATTTTGCAGGCCTTTTCGTTTGGGTTGCAATTTGAATACATTGCACAACATGGTTTTGTCGAGGCGGTCGTCGAGGTGCCTTTAGGGACAACGGGAAAGCTTACGGTAGAGCAGTTGCACCTTTGCGTGGTGTCCGTGGTCGGGTGCCTGGAGTCATACCACGAGCTTTTGGTGGCGGCACTGGAGACAGGGGAACTCCGTCTCCCCGACGAACTCAAGAAAAAGATGGAAGAACACGAACAGGGCGCTTCGGACGACGATTCAACCACCGTTTGAAACCCGAAGAGAGAGGGAGCAGACCGTATGGAGATCAGCGAAGAACAGCGCGCCGTCTATCGCTACGCGAAATACATCGCCCTCTCTCGCGCCACCGACAAGAAGGTGACGGTATTGACGGTCAGCGATGTCATGGCGGCGTTTCACTACCTGAAAAATCACAAAGATTATTTCGGGAAAATGATCCCGTCGGTGATCAAACAGATCCCTGACGGCCTTGTTTTCCCCGAGGATGCGAAGGAGGTGCTCGAGGAATTTGAGAAGGTCGAAAGCGCCTTGTCTCAGAAAGAGCCAGAAGTTCCTCCGATGCACATGACGCCCCGTCTCGCCAAGATCCACAAGAGCCTTTTGCAAGGGGAAAGTCCCCCGCCGTTTAAACGGTTCGTAGAAGAAATTTGCAAATTTTATGAGTCTCAGGCTCCCGCCCCAAGGGCGGAATCTCAGGAGATGCCCCAAGTTTCTGCCCGACCCGTGGCGGTGCAGAGAGATGCCACGGCGCAGGGCGCGGGCGGAGTGGCTCAAGCGATTCTCGATGCGTCTAGGAAGAGCAAGAAGCTCAAAGAAATACTCGGCGACATGGTCATCGGGCAGGAGCAGGCGGTGGAGATGCTGGGCAACAGCTACCGCCAATCCCTGATTTTCCCTCCGACGAAGGGGGTGCGCGGGATATTCACTTTCATGGGACCGCCCGGGGTGGGGAAGACGATGCTGGCCAAGTCGTTGGCGGAAGGCTTGTCCCAAATCGAGGGCCAACCCTACGGCTTGTTGGTCGCCTCGATGGAGATGACCTTACAGCAAAATGGCGAAGATGTGGTGATGGATCTTTTTGGTGTCCATTCAAGCTATAAGAGCGGAAAACCAGGGCGGCTCCATGATGCGATCAACGGTGGGAATGGAAAAAAAGGAAACCCGAGGCAGGTCTTTCTGATAGACGAGGTTGAAAAAGCACCAGCGAAAGCGATCCAGAGCTTCCTCACCCTGCTCGAAGAGGGAAAGATCGAGGATCTCCACTCTCGTGCCGTGGTGGATCTGAGCCAGTGTTATGTCGTCTTCACGACGAACCTCGGCCAAGATGTCTTCGCATCAAAAAACCGCGCTGGAATCTTGCGCGGGAGCGGTTTCACGGGCGACGACCTGTTTGACCTGCTCGGAAAAGCGAAGCAGAGGGAGATGTCGGGGGTCGAAGGGGCCCCGTCGGCTCTCTCCCCCGAATTCATCTCGCGGCTCCGCACCGGGGGAGCCGTCCTTTTCAACCAGTTGGCGGGACGGGATTTGTTGAGTTTGATGGACTCGGTGCTGTCGGGCAAGGCAGGCGACAAGACGCCGCCTATCGCTTTCAGCCGCATGGCGAAGGACATCCTCCTGCTGGGGTGCTTGCCCGATATTTCGCCCCGGCGGCTGGTGGCGGAGTGTGGGCGGTGGAGGAACCGTTTTCTTTTCGAGGGCGTGACCGAACACGAACGCGAGCTGGAGCGGGATCGTCCGCAGAAATTTTCTATCGAGGTTCATGCGGATCAGAAAGCGGAGGATTGGCTCAAGTCCCAAAGGAAAGGACATTGCCTCGGCCTGGTGGCGGTGGACGATGACGAGCGAATGGCGAAGTTTCTGGAGGGGAAACTGGAGGGTCAAGTGAAACTTCGAAGGACGGACGAACCCGATGAAGCCGAGAAAATCATCGTAGCAGACGGATGCGATCTCCTGCTCCTCGACCTCGATCTCCCCGCCAGAGAAAAGGTGATGGCTCTCCACAAACGGGTGAGGGAGACCCGCCCCGATCTCCCCGTCCTATTTTTCGGTGAGGAGGAACGGGGGCGCGATGTCTCGCAAATCCTGACCAACGGGGGAGCCCGATATTTTTTCCCCTTCGTGGAAAATGCCGACGAGGTGTTGGCGGGCGATCAGGTGGCGCGGTTTATGGATGTGGTGGAGGAGGTTCTGAAAGAAAAGGTGATGGCGGAGCGGATCCGCACGCGCAGGAGCCTCCAGTTTCAATCGTCATCCACCTACGAGTGCGAGAAGTCCGAAGCCAAGGTGGTGGTGAGCCTCTCCTCGATCCGCGATAGCCAAGTCGTTTCCGCCCCCGAAGAGAAGGGGGAGATCGCACCAGCGGAAATCCCGCAAGTCACCTTCGATGATGTGTATGGGCTGGAGCGAGCCAAAGAGCGGCTCCGCGATGCCGTTCTTTTTTTGAAAGAGCCTCAGAAACTGCAATCTTTCGGGGTGAAGCCTCCCTCGGGCATCCTCTTGGCGGGCCCCAGTGGGACAGGGAAAACCCATCTGGCGCGGGCGGTAGCGAATGCGGCGGGATGTGTCTTTTACGCCCTGTCGGCGGGGGAACTCGAATCAAAGTGGGTCGGAGAGGGCGAGGGGCGAATACGGAAACTCTTCGCGGCGGCGCGGAAGTATGCGCCGAGCGTTATTTTCATAGACGAGATAGATGCGATCGCGGGGAATCGGGCTTCTCTCTCGGGGGGAGGTGGCGGGGTGCAGTCCGTCAAAATGCTGAACCAGTTGCTGGTTTGCATGGACGGTTTTTCCGCTTCGCCAGCCAACATTCTGGTGCTGGCGGCGACCAACCGCCCCGAATCGCTCGACCCAGCCATCTTGAGGCCAGGGAGGTTCGATGATACGGTGCGGGTGGATCTGCCGTTGGCGAAGGCCCGTGCCGAAATGTTCTCTAAAAAACTCGCTGAATTGAATTTAGAAGAGGGCGTGAAAGAGCTTTTGCCGCGCTTGGTCTGTCGCACGGGAGGGATGTCTCCTGCGCAACTGGATCGGATCGTGCGGGAGGCGTGCTACACGGCGGCGAAAGCGGACAGGACAAAAATCTCGCTGGCAGACCTTGAGGGGGCGTGCCAACTGGTTCGTTTCGGGGCGACCCGCACAGACTTGCAGGTGACCGACGAGGAGAAACGGCGGACGGCGTGGCACGAGGCGGGGCACGCGGTCGTGCGGATGGCACTGTTTCCCGAGGAGAAGATTGACTACCTCACCATCATCCCTTCGGAATCGGGGGCGATGGGCTTCATGTCGTGGAATCGGGATGAAAACTGCCACAACCTCTCTTTTCCGGTCATGAAGAAAATGATCCAAACCTCTTTGGCTGGGCGCGAGGCGGAGAAGATGTGTCCAGACGGCGGGGAGTGGAGCGTCAACACGGGCGCATCCTCGGATCTGGAACAAGCGACCCAGATGGCTTGGGGCGCGGTGACGCTTTATGGGTTCAGCGAAAAGTTTGGGCCGATGTCTCTGGATGGAGTGGACCCGTCAGCACGCCCTCACTTTTCTGCTGAAATCAGGGTCGAGGTGAACCGCATTCTCACGGAAGAACAGGAGGCCACCCGCTCCCTGCTGGATAAACAGAAGGCAAAACTGGCTAAACTTGCCAACCGTCTCTTCGACATGCAGGCGATGGACGGAGATTCGGTTTTGGATGTTCTGAAAAACGCTTCGTGAGGTTTCTGTAAAATCTGTTCGGAGAAAAAGCCACTGCCTGAGCGTCGGGATCCACCTCCTGCGCCCGCAACGAGTTTCTCAGCTCCCGCCAGAATTGCCACAAACCCATACCTGCGCGAACATTTAGCAGGCAGTGATGAATTTGTTTTTCATGGTCTTTTCATTATCCTGATTTTACGCCACCGCTTTCAATGCGCCAAGGATACTCAAAAAACGAACTCAACTAACTGAGAGCTTCTACAGCTCTCTGGATATCTTTTTTGAGAGACTTTGGAGATTCTTGAAGTTTATTCAAAATGGATTGCGCACTTTTAATTATCGCGTCAGAAGGGATGCATTCGGAATTTATTTCATGCATTTCCAATGCAAGCATTATCATGCGCAGGTGATCACTTACGCTATTACCATCTCCGCATTTTATTTTATCTAAATAACCCAACGGAGCACCGTAAGCCCGTTTGCAAGAATCACCAAGTTGCTTTAGTGCAAAATCCTTTAACTGAGGCTCGGTAATCTTCCCGCTTGCACCTGCAATTCTCGCAGAAATAGAGCCTACTTGCTGGGAGTAATAAAATAGATCGTTCTTCAGTTGTTGACACGCCTTCCAGGCTTCTTCAACCATTTCATTCTCTACAGACTCATTGTGAATATATGCCATCAAAGCGGCTGTCGCAATGACCATGGTGCATACCGCACCTATGGCCGAAATAATTTGTCCGCTTGCCGACCAAATTTCACAACCTTTTGTAGTGCCAAACAGATGGGAAGCGAACTTCGTCCAAGAACACGAATCGCACGAACTCAACGCCAGAAATGACACCAACACTACGCATAGCGACAACCCTATTCCTAAGACCATCAAGATAGAGGCTATCGTGAACAAATATTCCTTACACCAAGACTGCAATTTTTTCATGCGCAAATTGTGCAAAGCGAGCAATCTTCTGTCAATATTTTTCCCAAAATATTCATCATCGCTCTTTCGTAAATCAGTCCATCCAAGAACCGATCTCGTTCCAAGGATACTCCCAGGGGCGGACGATGGCGCGGAAAGTCAATTGCAGATTGTAGAAGTTCAGACGCTCATGTGGAAAATGCCCTCGTCCACAAACAGACCGTGTTTGTTTCGCGCTGGATCACGGGGCAAATTGAAAAAATGTATTGGCTCATTCTCTCTCACGAACCTTCCGACAAAAGCAAGCTCTGTTACGACGGGATGTATGCCGTTGGCAACAGGAAATTGACCGAATGGATATAAACCTATGCCCCCCATTTTGTTGTCTCGGGACACATCCACGAAGCACCCGTAAGGACGGGCGTTTGGGCGGAGCAGATCGGTAGCACTTGGTGCTTCAATGTCGGCCAAAAACTCGGTCAAAGCGTCCCGCACCATCTCGTCCTCGACCTCGCCCAGAAAACGGCCACCCGCCGATTCCAACAAGGGACGCAGCACAAAAAAATCGCAGTAGAATCCGTCCGACTAAAGGTGCTGTGACTGAGGAACCTCAACGGCCAACGCCCCCTAGAAGAGATCGGGGCATACACTATTCTGAGACACGCTTCAACCCGTGGATTGTTGACAATAAAATTCTTCGAGGAATTCTCTGCTCGACAAAACGGGAGAACAGAAGGAAAAATCAGGGATAAATGAAAAAAATTGTAACCGTTACGATCATTTTGTTGGGGCTCGTCCTCTTGACGGTGATGAGTTTTTATCCACCGATTGCGGAGAGAGTGAACCAGTGGATCGCTTCGGCTGGCATTTTAGGAGCCGTCTTGCTCGCCGTTTTGGGCAATCATTTTTCGGATTTGTTCAAAGGCAGTTCTCCCGACAGCCAATCGCAAGGCACGACAACCACCGCCAATGTATATGACACCGAAGGGGCGATCACCAAACATCTCAAATTTTACGACGAATGTTATGGTCGCGACGAATTAGCCGAAACGCTTTTTAAAAAAC
>JFJP01039854.1_pt1 | contig 12720 bp, 9 predicted proteins | sample 431651 | NCBI WGS metagenome assembly JFJP01 (sample SAMN02602958, study PRJNA72255) | Microbial mat metagenome, whole genome shotgun sequencing project. | biome: fresh water; feature: sink hole; material: water; isolation source: purple microbial (photo- and chemosynthetic) mats found in... | reverse complement strand
AGACCTTGATCGAAAAGTGGATCTATTTCATAAAAAAGGCCCCGAACCTGGAGGTCATTCCGTCCAATGTGGATGATGAAGGATTGAAACACGCCTATGAAAACGCCAACAAGCTCAATTGGACAAGGGATGAGCTCCTGGCATACGATTACGCGTCCATGAGGAAGGCTGACGAAAGCTCGAAGATAAGGAGAGCGGTTGAAAAGGCGGTCAAACAGGAGGTTGAAAAGGCGGTCAAAGAGAAGCGTCGAAATGATTGCCCTTTCGTTCAAACTCCCTGTCGAAAGGGTCCGGCAGATCCTGGGCCTGGGCGATTGAGAAGCCGGCGAGGCTCGGCGGCATCAGGGCTCGGCGTCGGCGCCGGAGGCCAGGAGGTCGGGGTAGCGCTTGAGGGCCTTGGAGATGCCTTCGATGTCGAAGCTGGTGGCCAGGAAGAGCAGGCGGTTGGCGTATTCGGCCAGGAAGGCCAGCCCGTGCTGCTGGGAGCAGGCCAGGGCCGCCTGGGCGAAGGCCTTGATGTCCTTGAGGCGGTTGGTGGAGGCGGCCTTGGTCCAGAGCGGGGTTACGGCGGCGTCCACCAGGGGCATGACCTGGCTCCAGGCCTTCAGGTCGAGGCTTTGGGCGACCTGGGCCGGCTCGGGCTGGTGCGCTTCCTCGAGGGGACGGGTGGGCAGGAAGCGGGCCATTTCGTTGAAGAGCTCCTTGCGCAGGACGGGCTTCATGAGGAATCCGTCGAACCCGCTCTCGCGGATGCGCTCCTCCTCCTCCTTCATGGCCGAGGCAGTGACGGCGATGACGGGGATGCTCTGGGTGAGGGGGTCCTGCTTGAGGATGCCGTTGGCCTGGAAGCCGTCCATCTCGGGCATCCGGATGTCCATGAGGACCAGGTCGGGGCGCAGCTCGCGGGTCTTGCGCAGCGCGTCGAGCCCGTTGACGGCCTGGAAAGTCTGGACGAGGGTTCCGGTGAAGTACTCGCGGATGAGCTTGCGGTTGTCGGTGATGTCGTCCACGATGAGGACCCTGGCGGGGGCGAAGGCGAAGTGCTCGGGCAACTGGGGCAGGCCGGTGGGCGAAGGCTGGCGGGTGGCGGCCACGGAGACGCGCCGGAGCAGGACTCGGAAGATGCTGCCCTTGCCGAGCTCGCTGCTGACGGTCAGGCTTCCCTTCATCATCTCGACCAGGCGCTTGGTGATGGACAGGCCGAGGCCGGTTCCGCCGTACTTCTTGGTGCTCTGTCCTTCCTGCTGCTTGAACGACTCGAAGATGCTCTGCTGGTCTTCGGGGGAGATGCCGATGCCGGTGTCCTGGACCTGGATGTCGAGGTCGAGCAGGCTGATGTCCTCGGGGTAGGGAGTCTGGCTGACGCTCAGGCGGATGTGGCCCTGGTGGGTGAACTTGACGGCGTTGCCCAGGAGGTTGAGGAGGATCTGGCGGACGCGGATTTCGTCGAGGATGAGGCTCTCGGGCAGTTCGGGAGCCACGACGATGCGCAGGTCGAGGCCCTTTTCCTTGACCTTGACACTGAAGATCTGCTCGAGCTCGCGGAGGATGGAGTGCGGGTTGACGGCCTCGTACTGGAGCTCCATCTTTCCGGCCTCGATCTTCGAGAGGTCGAGGATGTCGTTGATGAGGATGAGCAGGCTCTTTCCGCTGGAGCGGATGGAATCGACGTAGCTTTTCTGGAGGGGGTCCGCCACCATGTTCGAGAGGAGGTCGGAGAACCCGATGACGGCGTTCATGGGCGTGCGGATCTCGTGGCTCATGTTGGCCAGGAACTCGCTCTTGGCGCGGTTGGCCTTCTCGGCCTCGAGGCGGGCCATGTCGAGCTCCTCCTTCTGCAGCTCGATGGCCTCCTGGGCTCGCTTGAGCTGGGTGATGTCGGTGCTGACCACGACGATCTTGCCCAGGCCGCCGGCCTCGTCGGCGATGGGCGTCAGGGTGTTCTGCAGCCAGACGCGCAGGCCGTCGCGGTCGAGCAGGCTGGAGGTGTAAACCAGCGACTTGCGCTGGCGCAGGGCCTCTTGGGCCTTGCCCTCGGGGTCTTTGAGGGCCGAGAGCTCGAAGAGGTCGCGGGTGCCCTCGCGGGCGAAGAAGTCGGTGGCCGTGAGGCCCGTGATGCGCTGGAAGCCGTGGTTGGCCCATTCCCAGCGGCCGTCCCTGTCGAAGATGAGCACGGCGTTCTCGGTCTTCTCGGTCACGATGGAGAGCTTGTGCAGCTCGAGGTTGGTCTCCTGTAGCTTGTTCTTCTGGGCCTCGATCTTGGCCTGCTGTCGCTGGAGCTCCTCGTTGGCCCTCTTCTTGAGCCGGTACCCGCGCAGGACGAAGAAGATGAGGACCAGGATGAGCCCGAACAAGGCCACGAAGAGCAGGATGGCGTTGCGCTGCCGCTCGAGCCTGAGCATCTGCTCGTCGAGCGTGACCTGCTGGGCCTGGATGCGGTCCTCCTGCATCTGGATGGAGCGGGTGTGGTTGAGCAGGATCTCCTCCTGCACGGCCACCTCGTAGCCCTTCTTGAGCAGGAGCTCCTCCTTGGCGCCCAGGGCCAGGGTCTGCGAGTCGAGCAGGCCGCGCTGCTGGGCGACCTCGGCCAGGAGGCGGGCCAGATTGTCGCGCTGCACCTTGATCTGGCGGTTCTGCTCGTAGAGCGCGGTGCTTTGCAGGCCCAGCAGCACCTGCGTGTTCTCGAGCGAGTCTTGCTTGAGGGCTATCTCGGCCTGGAGGCCCAGCACCCGGGCCTGCTCGGAGGCCAGGCGGTCCTCGACCTCCTTGTAGAGGTCCTTCCAGTCGTCGATGCCCTTGAAGGCGTTGGCCAGGAAGTGCTCGGAGGCCGTCAGCCCGGCCTCGCGCAGGCGCAGCTCGTTGACCTCGAACAGGCGCTGGCCGTTGACGTCCACGAAGTTGACCATCGAGTGCTCGAAGTCGTCGTTCTCGGTGATCAGCAGGATGTTCTTTCCCCTTGTCCGCTCGAGCACCCGATCCATGTCGAAGGCATTGCCGGGGCCGACGAAGAGGATCTGCGGGTAGCCGATCTGCTCGGTCGAGGTGTAGTGGGTGGCCAGCGCGGGCTTCCAATGGATGTTGTAGAAGCCGCAGAGCAGGGCGAGCTCGCGGTACACGCGGTCGCCCTGGTCGAGCACGCCGATCTCGAAGCGCTCGATGGCCTGCTCGTTGGGCCATGCGATGTCGATGGCCACCTCGAAGATGTCCTCCGCCCGCGAGTCCTGGTCGTCGTAGCCCTGCGCCCGGGCCGGCCGCGCGGCCAGGACGAGCCCCCACAGCAAGACGAGCGCGGCCGTTCGGTTCAGGGCGGTCATGGGCGGGCGGGTTGGAGGGTCAGTTGTCCATCGGGTTGGGAAGCTGCGCGCGCAGGTCCTCGAGCAAGAGGGGGTACTGCTTGATCATGCGGCCCGTCTGCTCGATGTCGAAGTTGGAGGCGTGGAAGGCCATCTTCTGGGCGAAGCCGACCAGCGGCTCGAAGCCGTTCTGGGTCCCGAGCTCCTCCAGCCTCTGGGCGAAGAGCTTGATGTCCTGCATGCGGTTGCTTCGCTGGGCGCGGGGCCAGAGGCCGGCCTGCAGCTCGTCCAGGCCGCGTAGAAGCGCGGGGAGGCGGTCCTGCTGGTCGGGACGGAGGCCGCCACCGGCCCGCTCCTTGGCCTGCGTCGCCTTGGCGGCGACCTTCTGGTGCGGCAGGTGCCGGCTGAGCTCGGCGAAGAGGTCCTCCTTCTGGGTGGGCTTCCGCAGGAAGCCGTCGAAGCCGCTCTGGGCGATGCGCTCCTTCTCCTCGACCAGCACCGAGGCGGTCATGGCGATCACCGGCAGCCCGGCCAGATCGGGCTTGGACTTGATCATGCGGACGGCCTCGTGGCCATCCATCTCGGGCATGCGCAGGTCCATCAGGACCAGGTCGGGGCGCTCGTGGGCGATCGCCTCGAGGGCCTGGACGCCGTCCTCGGCCTCGCGCACCACGATGGGCGTCCCGATGAAGTAGCCCCGGATGAGCATGCGGTTGTCCTCGATGTCGTCCACCACCAGCACCCGGGCCGGTTCGAAACGGATGGCCCTGGGCGGCTGCTCGGCTTCGGCCTCCGGGGCCAGCTCCACGGGCACCCGCTCGAGCACCAGGCTGAAGCAGGACCCCTTGCCCGGCTCGCTCTCCAGGTCGATGCGGCCCTCGAGCATGTCGGCCAGGCGCTTGGAGATGGTCAGGCCCAGGCCGGTGCCGGAGTGCTTCCGCGTGACGCGGTTCTCCTGCTGCCGGAAGGCGCTGAAGATCTTCTGGTGGTGCTCGGCCGGGATGCCGATGCCCGAATCCTCGACGCGGACCACCAGCTCGACGCTCGGCGGCAGTCCGTCGAGCCTCCGGGTGAAGGCGTGCACGCGGATGAAGCCCTGCTCGGTGAACTTGACGGCGTTGCCGATGAGGTTGAACAGGATCTGGCGCATCCGGGCCGGATCCAAGAGGAGGCCCTGGGGCATGCCGGGGTCGATGTCTTGGATGAAGTTGAGGTTTTTCTCCTTGATTTTCAGGGCGAAGACCTCCGTGACCTCGCGCAGGAGCTGGGTGGGGTTGACCGGCTCGAGGACGATGTCGAGCCTGCCGGCCTCGATCTTCGAGAGGTCGAGGATGTCGTTGATGAGCATGAGCAGGCTTTTGCCGGCCGACTTGATGGAGTTGAGGTAGCTGCGCTGCTGGGGGTCGGTCAGGCTGGCCCCCAGGATGTCCGTGAACCCGATGACGGCGTTCATCGGCGTGCGGATCTCGTGGCTCATGTTGGCCAGGAACTCGCTCTTGGCGCGGTTGGCGCGCTCGGCCTCCTCCTTGGCCTTCTTGAGCTCGCCGATGACCTTCTGGCGCTCCGAGATGTCGCGGATGGCCAGCACGCGGACGTTCCAGCCCTTGTAGGAGATCGGCTTGCTGATGACCTCGACGGCCACCTCCGAGCCGTCGTCGCGGATCATGCTGCCCTCGAAGGGCGCCCGGAGCTCCGCCTCGTTGTCGTCCTGGAAATGCTCGCGCGAGCCGGCCTCGAACAGCTCGTCCACCGAGCGGCCGATGAGCTCGGCGCTCGACTTGCCCAGGATCTTGCACATCTCGCGGTTGGCCTCGATGATGATGCCCTCGTTGTGGACGATCAGGCCCACCAGGATGTTGTCCACCAGTTGGCGCGAAGTGGTCTCGCTCTCGACCAGGGCCTCGTTGAGCTCGATCAGGCTCAGGTTGCTCTCCTTGAGCGAGCGGGTGCGCTCGGCCACGCGCTGCTCGAGGTTGGTGTTGGCCTTCTCGAGCTCGCGGACGGACTTGGCCAGGTCGCGGGTCTTCTTCTCGTTCTCTCCCGAGACCTCCTCGAGCTCCCGCCGGTCGCTCTCGACCATGCCTATCAGCCGGTCGCTCAGGGCCAGGATGTAGAGCAGGAGCCCCCAGTGGAACACGCCCCGGCCCGGAGGCACGTCCAGCCCGATGAGCCGCAGCACGTCGTGCAGGGCGAAGGCCAGGAACAACAGCCCGCCCACGGCCACCAGCCGCAGCGCCCTTGGGCTTTCCTTGCTGAACAGGACGCGGCTCTCCTCGAAGAAGAGCACGGCCATGCTCGCCGAGGCCAGCAGGTAGAAGGCCCGCTCGAGCTGGCCGATGGGCAGCAGATCGAAGGCGAACAGGGGCAGGAAGAGGGCCGCGAAGACCAGGTGCGCCTGCTTGGCCCTGCGCACCAGTTGGAAAAGCCCGGCCCCCGAGACCTTCTCGCGAAAGCCGTACAGACCCACCAGGAACAGCAGCAGCGAGAGCGTCGAGGCCCAGGCCACCGCGCCCACCGCGTCGGTCAGCAGCCACACGAAGTCGGAGCTGAGCACCGTGTAGAGGCCCGTGGTCAGCGTCATCAGGCCGAAGCTCAAGGCCAGGTCGAGGCGCAGGCGCAGGTAGCGCACATAGACCAGCAGCGAGGCCAGGCCCAGGAACAGGAAGATGCTGCCCAGCACCAGGTAGTCGATGTAGCGCCGCACCATCCGCGTGAGCACCTGCCGCTGCGAGCCCAGTATCGGCGGCCTCCGCAGGCCCAGGTCGCTGGGCTGGTCCGAGTAGATGTGCAGCACCACCGGCTTGCCTAAGTGGCTGTCGTCCAGTGCGATGATGTGCCATTTCAGCGAAAGGAACCGGTTGCTGGCCTCGGGCGTGAACGGCCCGGATCCGTGTATCATCCGGCCGTCAACGTAAAACTCGACCTGCCGGCGCAGGTCGTTGTCGCGGATGAACAGGCAAGGGTCGGCGTAGCGCGTGGCTGGCAGGCGCGAGCGCAGCAGCAGCAGCGAGCTGCGGCTGCTGTTCTCGGGCGGCGACTCGAAGTCGTAGGCGTGCCAGTTGCCTTCCTCGCCCCAACTGTATTGCCAGCCTTCCTCCAGAACGGCCGAGTCCGGAGCGGTCTCCCAATCGGTGCAGCCCGCCAGCAGGCTGGCGAGCGCGAGAAGCAGCAAGTGAAGTCGGGTCTTGGGCATGGACGTTTTCGCGGTTCTTTGAACGTGTCGGCAAGGCCCGAAGATAAGTTTTTTCGACGAAAGCCCACCGTCCCGGGGGGCGGGCATCCCGGCGGCGTCCTACTCGAAATGGAAGGTCAGCATGAACATCTTCGAGCGCATCCGGCTGAAGCTGCTGGTGAACTGGCTTCCGTCGGGCACAGGGGCGTCGAGCAGGCCCATGCCGAACTTGAGCTCGGTGGCGAACTTGAAGTAGGGCAGGTAGAAGTCGAAGCCCAGGCCCATCTCGGCGAAAACGTCGAAGCTGTTGAGCTTGATCTTCGGGAGCTCCTCGTCGGGCACCTCCTTCTCGGCCACCATGTCGAACTTGGGGTTGATCCCGCCGACCAGATAGACCCGGTGGTTGTTCAGCCGCATCGACTTGTACTTGATCAGCAACGGGAACTCCAGGTAGATGCTCTCGATGTTCATGCTGTGCGTCTCGAAGCGGGGGGCGCCGCCCAGGGTGTCCACCAGCAGCCGGTAGTCGAGCTGGCGCTGCCCGAAGGAGAGGTTGACCTGGGTGCGCAGGTCCAGGTAGTCGCCCACGCGGAAGTTGGCCAGCGGCCCCAGGTGGAAGCCCGTGCTGCGGTGGTTGGTAACGCCGAACACCGTGTCCACGCCGAGCTTGGTGGCCGAGACCCGAGCCAGGAACAGGTCCGAGTAGGCGAACGCGAAATCCATCGTGTTGATGCCGACCGAGAAGCCGAAGTGCAGGGGCTTGTGGTCGTAAGTGGTCAGGTTCTTCGGCGCCAGGCGCTGGGCGTAGGCCGCCGGCGAAAGCCAGGCCAGGGCCAGCAGGGCGAAAAAAGCCGCCGAGCGGGCCAGGCCGCGAGACTGGGTGGGCGAAGGAGGTGGCGTGGCGAGCATGAAACGATGTTGCGGGTTTGAAATCTTGAAACTGCCTTTGGCCGGATCCATTGTGCCCCGGAGGGCCTTTTTTTTCGCGCCATCAGGCCAAGCCCCACGGCCGGAGGCCACTTCCCCCCGCGTCCAAAATCATGCCAAGGCCCAAAGGCACAAACATTTCCTTCACGCGCCGGGCGCCTCGTGCCGCTCGATGGACACCCCGGGCATCCGCTCCAGCCGGGCCAGCACCCGCTCCCACAGCCCCAGCCGCACGCGCAGCTCCAGCCGGCAGTCGGCCTGGAAGTCCTGCCCCGCCACCCCGAGCGAGAGCTCCTTGACCAGGGCCATCACCGGGCTGGACCAGGCGTAGGGAAAGCGCAGCGCCAGCGGCCGCGCCAGCACGGCCACCCGCCGCGGGGCCGCGTCCAGCGCCTCCGCCGCCGCCGTCTTGTAGGCGTTGACCAGCCCCGGCACGCCCAGCTTCGTGCCCCCGAAGTAGCGCACCACCACCACCAGCGCGTCCGTCAGCTCCCGCGAGCGCAACTGCCCCAGGATGGGCGTGCCCGCCGAGTGGCTCGGCTCGCCGTCGTCGTTGGCCCGGCTCTCGGCCCCGTCGGCGCCCAGGCGGTACGCGTAGCAGTGGTGCCGCGCGTCGTGGAAGCGCCTGCGCAGCTCGTCCAGCCGGGCCCGCACCTGCTCGGCGTCCTCAACCGGATAGGCGAAAGCCAGGAACTTGCTGCCCCTGTCCTTGAACAAGCCCTCGCCCGGGCCCGCCAAGGTCAGGTGCTCATCGGGCTGCAATTCTTCTCTCATGGGAAACAATTCTGGCCGAAAAGTAGCAAATCGCTGGCAGAATGCCTACTTTCGCGGCCCAATTCCGCCACACCCCAAAAACGATCCGCCATGAACTGGATGCTCGCCCTCGGCCTTGTCCTCCTGCTGCTGGTCTTCACGGCCTTCACCTTCTTCTCGGGCATATCCGGCTGGGCCGACAAGCTCGACGGCTGGTTCCGCGCCCTCGACGAGTTCGACGACGACCGCAAGCCCAACCGCCCGGCCGACTGAGGCCGCGGGCACCTGGCGGCGCGTCAGGTTCTCGCGGCATCCCAAGCCGCCGCCAGGCACAACGCGATGGAGGGCAAAGCCAATCCTCCTGGCACTTGCGTTTCCAAAATATAGTTTGTAGCTTTGGTTCATGTCCAATTCGACGGCAGAAGCAATGGCCTCAGCAACAGAATAAAATCATCAGATAACCGCAAAAACAGATACCGATATATGAGCGATTTAGAAATTATCCAACAAATTGAAAACCAATTCAAGGTCAAATTGCGTCAAATTGACTTTGAAAAAATCCAAGAATTTCAAGAAATTGCGACAAACCATTTTGCCACCGATGAAGAGGGAATCGTCATTGGCTTAAAACTAAATGGCATTCAGACAATTGACTTGTCGTTGATTGCTAAATTGGGAAATTTAAAACGATTAGAGTTGTCAAATTCTCTATTGGAAGACCTCGCAGGCCTGAAGAATTTGAACCATCTCACCGAACTAATACTAACACGAGACAATATAAAAGACATTTCATCAATTTGTGAGTTAAAATCACTAGAAGCATTAGCATTGGATGAAAATCAAATTGAAAGTATTGTTTCAGTTTCAGGCTTGCGAAAATTAGCCTATCTATCATTGGAAAACAATAAGATCACGGATATTGCAGCACTGAAAGAATTGAACAATTTGAGGGTACTTGTATTGGAAGGGAATCAGATCAAAGACATTTCACCACTAAAAACGCTCTACTTGTCAGGCATCAATCCTGTTGTGGACAACAACCCACTCAAGTATCCACCAACCGAGATCGTAGAGCTTGGCAAAGGTGCGATAATTGAATATTTTGAGCAATGCGAGAAAGGAACGAGTGTACTTCAAGAAGCCAAACTAATCGTCATAGGCGAAGCAGGAGCCGGCAAAACAACCTTCACAAGGAGAATCCAAAACGCAGAGGCAGAAATGCCTAAACCGGATGAAACAACCCTTGGAATCAATGTATCCAATTGGAACTTTGGTGGAGATTATGACACGAGAAGTTTAAACGCAGGATACTATACACAGATTTGGGATTTTGGCGGGCAGGATATTTATCATGGAACACATCAGTTCTTTTTTAGCGATAAGTCCTTGTATGTTTTGCTTGCCGATACAAGAGAGCAAAAAACAGATTTCAATTATTGGCTAAATACTGTCGAACAAATAACAGGAGAAAACAGCCCCCTCGTCATACTTCTCAATCGGAAACAAAAGCATTTCTACCAAATTGATGAGCCTGGTCTAAAAAACCGTTTCGGAAGCATCATACGCAAAGTGTTAGATTTCGACTTGTCAAACACAAGCGAAATACCCAAACTGCAAAATATCGTCCAGCATGAAATATTAAATTTACCGCAAATAGACTATATCCTTCCTACCGCGTGGGTTGAAATAAGACAGAAACTCAACAAGAGAAGTGAAAAATTTATAAGTTTCGCTTCATTTCGAGACATTTGTAAAAATTCCGGGGTGAAAAATCCTAAAGTTGTGAAAATAATAAGCAAATTATTTACCAACATAGGTGTTTTTACACATTTCGCAGACGAGTTTTCTAGTTTGCAGGACATCATCTTCCTTGACTCCGATTGGCTAACCAAGACAGTTTATTTGTTGCTGAACAATGAAATTGTCAAAACCAAACAAGGACGAATTACGATTGACGAAATCAGCGAAATATGGAAAGCCGACGAAATCTATTTTGAAAAAAATAAATTTATTGAACTGCTGAAAAAGTTCAGTCTGATTTATAGAATAAACGGCAGCAACAAGTACATTGTTCCAGAATATCTTCCTATGGTTCAACCCTATGGCCAATGGAAATACGCCAATGAAGACGGCATATACCAATTTCGATACCTCTTCGACAATTACATGCCAAAAGGAATAATGCCCAAGCTAATCGTTGCTTTGCACCAATACATTTATGACAATCATTGGGTTTGGCACAGGGGGGTCAATATCACAAATTCATTGACGAACCCGGATACTTATGCGGAAATAATTGAAACCTACGGAAGGGAAAATCGTTTTGATATTCGGATTCATGGTAAAAATCATAAAGATTTGTTGAATATTATCATCTACCATTTCGACAACATCCTGAAACCCTTCAAAAAGTTGACCCACGAAAAACTTGTTCCTTGCAATTGTGATACATGTAAGACAAGCAACAATCCCCATTTTTTCAGCTATGCGGAATTGAATGAACGAAAAGAAGAAAATAAAAAAACAATTGAGTGTAGAAAAAAACCATACCTTGATGTGGACATTGATAGCCTGATTTATGGCATCAGCTTCACTGAGTTGCGAAGCCTTTTGTTGAATGGAAAATTTGAAGAATTTAAAAAAGCAATCAACCAAAGATTTTCTGATATTTCCTATCAAATTCACAAAGAGCAAGTTTCCGAAAGTTTCTTTCATGGAATATTCCATACAATTTTAGCAGAAAATGGTTTGAATCCAGTTTCAGAAGAAAGCACCAATGAGGGAAGAATAGACATGCACTTGACAATTGGAGAAACCAAATATCTGTTCGAATTCAAAATTGACAAAACTGCAGATGACGCACTAAACCAAATAAGGGAAAAGGAATATTATCGCAAATTCCAAAGGGGATTCAGCAAGCTGGTATTGGTTGGCATAAATTTCAATTCCAACAAACGAAACATTCAAGAAATAAAAACCATGAAGATAAACTAGCAGCCTGATAACAAGTTGCTTTCAAGGGTGACAAATCAAATCGGCAGTATCCTGCGAAATTTGGGAGATTCCAGCCGAATCCCGAAGGGATGGAATTGTTCAAGCCAGCCAAGCGTCCGATGGAGGGGAACCCCGAAGGGAGGCATTATCTGGCTCTTCCTCCCGACCAGGACAATTTCACCCCTTCGGGGTTGGGCGAGTCTTCAAGGCATTTCATCTCATTTGAACGCAACTTGGTCATATTCCTAGCATTTAGTTTTGGTATCGTCGTTGATCGAATTTCTTTTTAACGACTTCTTCTGTTTCAGTGTCAAAAATCAAAATTCCTTCCGTTTTGTCGTCAAGTTGCCCAATTAATTCTCCCTTTTTTGTCCAAACAGCACTTTTGCCTGCACTTAAAAAATTGTCGCAAAAACCTACACAGTTAGCCATTAATACAGGCATTGCGTATTGCTTTGCTACTTTCGGATAATGGCCAAAAGCTTTTTCAATCCCATTAGCGGGCTTTGCTACGCTTGCTAAATAAATGCCAGCCCCCAATTTAAAAGCATTTTCAGAATGTTTCGATTGCAAGCTCTCGTAACAAATTGCTGGGGCGATATTTTTGTCGTTCGTTTCGATTATTACCTGTTCAACTCCATTCTCAAAATATGGAAATTCGTCTGAATGAAGTTGTTGTTTTGAATATGTTTGCCTCGGTTTATTGGGTTCAAAAATTATCATACTAATTCGGATTTTCGATTCAGTTGCAGTTGGCAACCCAAGCCCGACAATGATTTGGTTGTTGTCGCATATTTGCTGAAAGATGTCCAAACGGTTATCATTTTGATTGGTCGCCAATTTTTTTGCTAGTTCTGGTTCGTAACCTGTAAGTGAAAGTTCAGGAAAGAAAATTGCTTCTGAATTTGAAGTCAAAGCAAGTTCGATGAACCTTATGTGTGCTTCAATGTTTGCCGAAACATTCCCCTTGATTGGTTTTGTCTGTGCGATGCAAATTTTCATGCAATTGCTTATTCTACTTTGCAGGTTGGATTACACTTTACTTCAAAATTCACCGAGTTGGCTATGTAACATATTTCGTGAGCTTTGTGGTGCAACTCGATAGCTTTTTCTACCATACTTTCATCTGCAACATAAAATATTGGGTTCAAAGTTACTTCTTTGAAACTTCCGCCACCACTTGCCTTTTCAATCATAATCCCTCTGGCATTGTCGGTATAAGCCGTAATTACAATTCCTTCCATTGCACATACATACAAGTAGGAAAGCATATGGCAGGATGAAATAGCCGTAACCAATAAATCTTCGGGATTCAATTTTGATTTGTCCCCAACGGCAGGGTTATCCGTTGTTAGAAATAATTCAGGCTTTCCTTGAATAGCAACTGTATGGCTGCGGTCATAGGTTCGAACATTCTTGGTTCCGTCACCTTTGTTCCCTGTCCATACCGCGGTTAGTTTGTAATTGTGTTCGTATGCCATTGTATTTTAGTTTAAGTAAGACTTTGAAATTAGATTGTGTTAAATCTGAAATCAATGTTCGATTTTTTTCCACGAAAAACACGAAGAACACGAAATTTTT
>JFJP01039759.1_pt1 | contig 12720 bp, 13 predicted proteins | sample 431651 | NCBI WGS metagenome assembly JFJP01 (sample SAMN02602958, study PRJNA72255) | Microbial mat metagenome, whole genome shotgun sequencing project. | biome: fresh water; feature: sink hole; material: water; isolation source: purple microbial (photo- and chemosynthetic) mats found in... | reverse complement strand
ATTTTCTATGGTACACCACTTATTTTTATAGATGCCTACCTATATTTTGTATAAGGATCCAGAACAGCTGCAAAGGGTTGGCTAAAAACAAACTGGTCCAGTTTGTTTTAAAAGGTGTCTCAGTGAAAGAGGGTGTATTACCTCACATTTAACGCTGTCCACTTTTGAAAAAAGAAACACTCATACAAATTGTACTGACAGATCAATTTGAAAGTTGATTGTCATACTTTTTTTGAGTAGCCGGTCTGTACTAATGATGACCGATGTATCTTCAGTCAGAATACGACTGTGTCAGTCAAATTCCAACTCCAAGAGACCGGCTCCAAGTCTTTGATCAATTTTTAGTTTTATAGATGCTTAGCATTCAAAATTCAAATCTGCTGTATGATACACATATTTGGAGTCAAAAATTTCTAGGAATTTGCAGAATCACATATAAAAAGTGTAATGATTCAAATTTACACTTTCTGCATGATGGCAGATGCAGCCATGGAAAACAAAAGAATCATGAGATTCTATACAATGGTTTGTACAAGTTCCTACATTACACTTTATATGACTGGCTGGTTGTTGCATGTTGCATTTTTCATTTTTGAAATTTAATTGTCAGCAACTCAACCATGGCTTATTCTGTTCTTGGTAGCTTGTTGTGGTTCTTGTGGCCATGGGTTCTTGTAGTTGGTGCTTACAATTGTTGCTGTCAGTTGTTGGTTGTTGGTTCTTGTGGTCACAGTCATTTTTGCTGAGGTGGTGGTTGGTTTCTTTGTGGTTGTTGGGCTCTTGTGGTCATCAGGTCCTTGTGGTCATTGGGTTTTCTTGCAGTCATTGGGTTCTTGCAGTCATTGGGTTCTTGCAGTCACTGGGTTCTTGCAGTTGTTGGGTTCTTGCAGTCATTGGGCTATTGTGGCCATCAAGGCTCTTGTGGTTGTCACTCTTGTGGTCATTGGGCTCTTGCAATCATTGAGATCTTGCAGTCATTGGGTTTCTGTAGTTGTAAGGTTCCTGTGTGTTGTGGTTGCTTTTGTCATGGTTGCTTGTGTTGTTGCAGTGTTGCTTGCAGTTGTTGTTGCAGTTGCTTGTTGCTGCAGCTGCTTGTTGTTGTAGCTGCCTGTTGTTGTTGCAGCTGCTTGTTGTTGCAGTATTGTGGTGCTTGTTGTTGCAGCATTATGGTGCTTGTTGATGCAGTTGCTTAGCTTATTGCTGCAGTGTTGCAGTTGATATCATTTGCTGTTGCAGCTGCTTGCTGTTTCAGTCACTTGTTGTTGCAACATTGCTGCTTGTTGTGCTGGCATTGTTATGCTTGTTGTTTCAGTTGCTTCTTGTCCATTGTTGTTGCAGTTGCAGTTGCAGTTGCAGTTGCAGTTGTTGTTGTAGTTGCTTCTTGTCCATTGTTGTTGTGGTTCCTTATTGTCTGGTATTGTTTTGTGGTAGCTTATTGTCCAGTGTTGGGCCATGTGGTGGCTTGTTGTCTGGTGTTACTTTCAGTTGATGTTGCTTTGTTGTTGCAGTTGATGTTGCTTGTTGTTGCAATTGCTTGTTGTAGCACTTGTGGCTGTTTTGTGTCTAGATTTGCTGTCATTGTTAATTGCTGTTGCCATTGTTGGTGGTTGGTGGTTTGCTGTTGTCTCACTTGGTTGGATATTATTCTCTGCCAATAATATCATAGACACAGACAAACGTGTTAAGATGGCAATGATAGCACCAGCAGATAGCAAAATTCATGATTGTACCAGTGGGGCCTTTGCTGTTGGAAAATGGTAAGGCAAAGGTGAAGCTGGAAGATCAGGTGAAGCATTACAGGTCTACCTGATGAGCTTTGACATAAGAATGTCTAATCCTATTCTCACTGACTTATATGATCCAAGTGAACCAGGGGACACATACTTTTCTTCCTCCTTTGGCATCAGAATGCATTTTATTTCAGAGATTTTGATACAGTTCTGAACAAAAAGGTAGAGAAAAGGGAGATAAGAAGTGTCAAGCATGTCACAAGTTGTGGATGAATGAAAGTGAAACTGGTCAACATCGAAAGAACTACTTAATGATCATAGTGGTATGTTGCTGCAGATGTCTCTTCCACATGATGATGTAATGATGTTGATCCAACACCCAACAACAAGTTTGACATTCACCATTTTCCATTCAGTCAATTGCTCCTCTCTTGAAGCCTGGCTGTCATTTACTATTTGTTGTACCTAAATCTGCATAATTCTACTATGCCCACCATACCATGATCTCAGCAGCACTTCTTCCATTTCTCCAATGGAAAATTATGGCCACAGCCATGCAGCATCAATCATATCAAAAAGGTTGTTTGAAACCTATGGCTTAGGCCAGAGCAGTAGATGCATACTGGGATCTGTGCCTTGACTTACATTGGGCAGAAGATGCATCTCCAACTCCCAAATGCAAACAACTATTACTCCTCATCTTTGTCTTCTTCTGCTCCTCCATCCTTTCTTTTTGGTGAATGTGAATGGTCCTTGTCCTGACAATCATTTTTGTAATGATGATGATAAATTTTTGTCATTGTGATGATTGTCATAATACACAGAATGATTTAAATGCCATTGTTGTTGTTCTTGCTGTTGTTTCTTTTGCTGTTAATGATTAGAAAGAGAGGCAGATGATCATAAGGGCAGTGACAAAGTTGTTGTATGGTCATCATTGATAGTTGCATGTTGTCATTGTTGTTGTTGATGTTGTTGTGGGTGACTGACTTGTTGTTGCAAGGAAGAAGAAGCAAGCCCTCATTGTGGACAAATGCATCAAAGCTGCATTGCTTTAATCTGTTGTTGTCTTGGTGATCATCTTTGTTGCACTATTGATGTGGTAACTGTTGCATTGTTGTGTACATTGGTGATATGTATATTTTGTGTGTGCTATTGGTAAGACAATCAAAGAAATATCAACTCCAATGCATATCTTTTCATGTTGCCATTTGCCATTATTTGTCAATGTCATCATTAGGAGAGAGATCAAAGAAATTTAGCTCAACATTTTGCACTTTTGGCAAAAGTCACCTTTCATCAGCAAAACATGCAAAAGCTCCAGCAAGAACAAACAGCTTTGATTTTTCTGCTATGGAAAATATGCAATTTTTAACAGAGAAAGGTACACAGCATAACAATTTTATATGTTTTTAAAATATATTAATAAAAGTTACTGTAATTCATGATAAAGATGGCAACAATATCTCTGACAGTAGTGACAGATGATGAATAGCAAGCAACAATTAATGGGCAGCAGTTGCATTAGCAAGGTAATGTGATGGCAACAGCATCTAAGTGAATTGCAATGCGGAGGAATTGCTGTCAACTGCAAAGTGAGTCTCTTCTACATTGTTGTGGCACACTCCTGGCTTTGCAACAGCCATTTCTGAAAAAGAAGTCCCTGGTTATCCCTTCTTGCCAAAAATGGCAACTCTTTGGCAAAATATGTCTCTTTTATAGTGTCACAGCATATCAACTGTGTTGCAGCAGCCATTTCTGAAAAAGCTCCTGGTAATCCCTTTATGCTGAAAATGACAAACATTTGGCTGCAAAATTGAGTCTTCTTATGGCAAAACAGAGTGTTGGTTGCATTACAGCAGCTGAATCTTGGAAAAAAGGCCCCCAGTGGTTCCTTGTTTCCAAAATTGACAAATGGCAAGTCACAATCAACTGCAGAAGTTGCAGCAGCAAAGATGAGGTTGTCTACACAACATCATGGGCAGTGCAGGGAAAGTGATGGCAATGGCATCACTCTGTTAGGGCAGCAGGGTGAAAGAAACTTGTGACAGGAGGGCACCTTCAGATGCAAATCATCATGGTACATAGCAGCATTGCAGCAGCCATTTCTGGGGTGAATCAAAAGGTGTTGCCAAAAATAACAAATGGCAAGGACAATCAACTGGTGGCAGCCATAGCATTGATGTGGTCCAATCGCAACAGTGTTAGCACAGCACAGAGTGAAAGCATCTGCAATGGCATTTACTATGCCATGGCAACAGCAGAATTTCTCTGCTATGGCAATGCCATTGGGCTCTGCTGTGGCAATGGTGTCACTCTCCATGGCAATGGCTGTCTGCTGTGAAGGGAAACATCAACAGAAAAGGTTAATGAGAATGATTGACAAACAGCAGTGTTGCAGCAGCTCTTGTTATTCAATGAGCAGTGGTATGAATTGCATTTGAAAAGCAAAGCAGCAACAAGTGCATTGTTTTCTGAGAAAGAAGGGGCAGGTGGCTACAGTGGTGCAATTGTACCATTGCAGCTGTTTTAAGGGAGAGTGAGAGAGTCAGCAAACTTACAAAATACAATCAGTGGTGATGCAACAGCCAGACAGGGGAAAGGAAAATTTGTTTGATAAGCAACAATTAATGTGCAGTGGGCAATGGAGTGATGGCATTTGACTAATTTTATGAAGCAAGTGCCAAATAAGAAAAAATGAGAGTTGTCTGAAAAGCAACAATGAATGGGTGGTGGTATTGCAGCAGCATGGTGCTGTCAGGAGGAGTGCACTCAACAATCAGGTGGCCATCCATCACTGGAGCAAGCACCTTGTTCTCAGCATGCATTGTAATATTGGTTGCCTTGCAGCAATTGCCAAGCAGCAAGCAATGAAGCCCAGCATCAGGAAAGTATAAAGAAGCCAACCATGCCCCTAGCTCATTAAAATGTTTTATTATTATTTTAAAATTAGTATTGCTGTCCATGGTCATCTCTTTAGTTGGCACTCATTTTGCAGTAGGAGCAATGGAATGGGAAACTTGCTATGGGAACAGATGTTGTATTCAAAGCTTGATATGCCAACACATACATTACATATGTAAGAATGCTACTGGCTGGGTACTGGCCTATGATTCCCAGTCCCAAGATTCTGCTTATCCATTGATGCATGTACCAGCACCAAACAGCAAATTGCTAGTAGATGTTGCAAAAAAGTTGGAACAGAGAGAGTATGAGTAGCAAAGGGACTTAATTATTAGGTCCTGATCCCTTCTGAGTATCATACCTTGTACTGGTACTGGTATTACTGATAAACATGAAGCAGGTTTGCATCATAATAGTTGATGTCATTAGGTCCTATTTCTAACTATGGTGATAGAAGATTAAAACCAATTGGTTTGACAATATCAAATTAATGCCCAAAGACTTATGACCTCCATAGTAGCAGGTTTTGGAAGTACCATTCATTTCAGAAATAAAAACTCAACCCCAGAATATTTCCGTAGGCCCAGTACTGATTTATCGTAGAACAACAAAACACAGAAGATCAGAAAATTCCTGAGTGCTTGTAGCTTTTTTCATTCGTTTTTGCATGAAATCAGGCCTACAGGATTTGCATTATAAATCATTCATGGGGTTTTGTGGCTTTCTTGATCACATATTTTATATCTTTTGTTATCCTGAACCTGTGCGCAGGTGACACCACAGGCCTACAGTAGGTCCTAACCTGGTCAGTACCTGGTTTCATAGTCACCTTGGTAGGATACATGATGGTACTATATGTATAGGCCCTACCAGTCACATGATCAAATGTCAATGACAACAATCAATTACAACACTATCCTAGTAGTAGGCACTATGTAAGTCAATGACCATAATATGATCAATTGAATTTATCACTAGAAATTTTCCTTAGATACCACTCTTATGTGGCTGAATTGTACACATAATACAACATTATTAGTGTTTTCCACATACAGCAGTAGGAGTGCAATGAATGCAACAGGCACATCAACAGCATTGCTGGGATGATTTACAACTAATATATAGGTGCAAAAATTTATAGTGGTTCCACATGTAACAATGATAGAGAGAATCTACACTTCCACATGCAGAAGTAGGGATGAAACCTGGAAAATCTTTACACAAAGATCTTTTCACAGATTTTCACATTTTGGGGTTTTATCACAAGAGCTTTGCGCAAAGACGAGCTCCATCGAGCTCTTTTATGCCCGTAACCAGTATATGTGATAAGAAATGTGAAAACAAAAAGCTACAAGAACTCTCTATTGTAAGAAGAATTTTTACATTACCAATGTAGTTTCTGGTACAACATTGTACACAGAAATTAGTTGTTTGTGCTATGCTCTTGTTGACAATTTAGTCAACAAGATGATTGACACAGTGATGAATACAATGATTACAACAAAGTTTAAATAGTTTTTAAATAATGTATGTCATATCATTAGGATCTAATAATGTTAATCAACTATTTGCTTCTCTTCATCAAATATTAATTGCCACACCTGTTCAATAGTCCGGCCTGAACCAAAAGCAATTTCCTCCACATGATGGCATAGCAACTCAAGTGCTGCTGCTTTCCCTCTGTACAGCTTTGACACAGTTTGAAACTGCTGAAGCTGTCACCTGTTAGTTGTCCTGCCAATTTTGTCCAAAAACAAAAACTGCACTCTGTCATGATGCTGTTGTCATTGAACACAGCACTGCACATAAACAGTAGATCAGCAACAGCAGAATACATCAGATCATCATTCTTTGTCTGTCAAGGCACCATCTCTAGCTGATGATATGGACAAGAATGCCAGGCCAGTTCACTCACAAGGCCATCGAGCCATGTCAGCACTGTTGATGGATGTCACGATGCCCCAGCCACACCACAGCTGCCATATCTGAAATGCATGTAAAGGATGAAGGGAAAGTACCACCTGCACCCAAATCACAAAAGCTCACATTGAGTCAGCCTAACTATAACAGGATGAATGTTGAGTATCTGTGTCACAACTCCAGAAAGCAGAAAGTTATCCTCCCTTTTGCCACAACAAGAACTACCCACTGCACCAAAAAACTGCCAATGTCAAAAACAATTAAAATGTTTGAGTTGACTGACATTTGACCAAACCTAGACACCTGGTTTGGCAGACCCTGAAGACAGCATGCCAGCTCCCAGCAAAGCTCTGCCAGAATACACAGACCATAGTCAACCCACAAACACTGCATCAGGACTGATCCATCATCTGGAAACCATGGATACCAGGTGTGGTACTGCTACTACCAGTAACATAATGACAATGGAGGTAACTCTGTCTGTGAATTGCCCAAATGCCTTTCAAGGATGCAGCAGATTGGTGGATTGTTCCCCTGCCTGAAGATTGTCACTTGCATCGAAAACAACAACTGCACTGCCATGATGCTGTTGTCATCAAATGCAGCACTGGCTGTGTAATGGCAGAGCAACACCCTTTGCTGCCACTGCTTTCCCTCTTTGCTGCCACAACTTTTTCCCAGATGCCTGCTGCAGGTGCTGCATGTTGATTATTGTCCTTGCCATTTGGCATCTTTAAAAACATCAAGTGGCCAGGTGGCTTTCTCCTCCAAGCTGTCAACCACCAGCAGCAAAGCAATGCCTGTTGCTGCTATGTTGTGTATTTCTACAATAACACAGTACCAGGCCTACAACAGAGAATACCCATTGCTGCTGCTGCTTTTTCTCTGCAATGCTGTATTTTGTAGTTCTACAATGTTGCAGTACCAGGCCTACTGGGGTTGAGTTTTTATTTCTGACATGAATGGTACTTCCCAAACCCACCACTATGGAGCTAGTATAATAATGAATTTTTAGATGCAGTCTATAATGGAGATGTCAGGACAGTCAAAGCAATGCTGGAGAAACATCAAGTCAATGTGAACAATACATGTGCCTTGTACAAAGCAAGCAAAACAGGGCATGTATCAATTGTCCAAAAGTTAATTCAAGTGGGAGCAGACATGAATGTGAGCCATTCAAAATAGGGGAGAGCTGCACTGCTGGCTGCATGTAAATATGGATGGATGGATGGAAGGGGTATGAGTTAGGCATGACAATGGATAGTTTCACTTCCTACTGGACTTGCAAAGAAAGGTGATGCAAATTATTGTTGGCATCAAGTCAGCATTGGTGGGGACAGCCACTCACTCACTGGCATGCGATGGATATGATGGATGGATTATACCACACAAGGTGGCACAGAAAGTGCACAGATGGCTGTGCACAACCATCTTCAAACAATGCTGGTTTTGGGGTTTTGGTAATGTAGTGCATGCCTGTCCAAACAAAAAGTCACATGCATTCACCAAAAAATTCAGATCCACACATTCATCAAAACAGCAAAGAGAATACAAAGGACAGTGCATCTGCCAAAGGAATACGCTGTCCTGGAATTCACCAAAGCTGCAATCAGATGATACAAATGGGAGGAAAAAATTGTGCTGAAAGAATACACACACAGTACTTGCCATTCAATCACCAATGTGTGTAGCAAATCTGAGATCCATTCATAAAATGCCACTCTCCATTGTCCAATGTTGCAACAGTGTGTCTAAATCACAACAATGAGAATAGTCAAGAGACTTACAAACAATGTGGTGTGCTAATAGCAAAAAAGGCCTGTCTTGCCATAGCAACACAATGCAGCAAACTGTATTTCATTGCATTGCAAGGCATCATAATATAATATCTTACCATCAACATCTCTTTAATCTTGTGCATGTTGCTTGATAATTTAGCAATGTTTCTTTCTTATACATTTTTGAAGGTCAGGCAGAGGCTCTCCAGGCTGATATTGTCAATGGCAAGGCAGTGGCTATTAGTGACAGCTCATTCCAACTGGGTAACAGAGCTGCTGCATGGACCATCAAAGGGTCAACAGCCCAGCATCAAATTAAAGGGGCAGGCCAAACCCCAGGCAGCATCAATGATCAAAGCACTTATTGTAGTGAACTGTTTGGCTTGTGGGGCACCCTATACTTGCTAAAACGATTTATGGATGAATTTGGCATTAAACAGGGGCAAGTCCTTGTAGCTTGTGATGGACTCTCAGCCCTATGGAAAGCCAAGGCAGAGGCCATAACGGAACTGCAGGAAAAGCACTATGACCTGATAAGCACAATTAGACATCTACGATGGATCCTCCCCCTGACACTAATCTTTCATCACATGAAAGGACATCAGGATTGAGGCCAAACCACTGTCTTAACCCAGGAAGCTTGAATGAACATTCAGATGGATGAGGAGGCAAAACAGAAAGTATCAACAAATCTGCCAACAGATCAGCAATATCAGATACCATATGAGGGATGGATGTGTCTTAGAAGGCAAACATATAACAAAGAATATGACCAACAGCTTATGAACACATCTCAATGGCCCAATTATTCTAAACCACTGGGCAACCTCTCAATGCTTCAAAAACAGAGTGGGAAAACTAATCAATTGAGATATGGTGGCCAAACCTAATGCAAAACAACAGTGGGTCTCAAAATTCACATCAAAATTTCTCCCATACGGGAAAAACATGCAGAGGTGGAAATTACAAACCCAAGCAAAATGTCCATGGTGTTCATGCCTGATAGAAGATAAGGACCACATTATCAGATGTGTGGCAGCATCAGCAAAAGCCAGGTGGAATTGAGCTGGATAACTGGATGCAAGTGGCAAAAATGCATCCACAATTAAGACAAGACATCATATCAGGACTCCAACACTGGTACTAGGGGACAAGCCCTCAAAGAGACTTGATGGACAGATTGACAGCAGGGAAAATCCAAGACTCTATTGGGTGGGGAATTGCATTTGAAGGGTGTATCACCATCTGGTGGAGGGAAGAACAGGAGCAATATCTGAAGGTCTTCCAATTGTGCAAGTCTAGCAAATGCTGGATGACAGAGCTACTCAAGAGGCTCACGGCCACAGCATGGGATATGTGGCAACACCAGAACAAAGCATTGCATAACTCAGAGACCAGCAAGTGCAAGATAATTGAGGATGACATCAACAAAGAAATAAGGCATGCGTATGGACAAGGAAGGGAATCCAGGCAGCCAGGTCACTATTACAATGGCCACTCCAGAAACTTCTAAAATTCCTGGCATACTACAAGAAACAATGGATGGCTACATTAAGAGCAGTTCAAACCAGATTTCAACTTCATCAGGAAGGTCTGCCTAGAGGGAGTCAACAGCACAGAATAGGCACCTGACATGGATTACCCATGGACTGTAGGATCTTCAAATGGTCATTCAGCACCTAAGTGCAGACTTAGACAGGCGTGACAACGTTAAACCCTCACAGGATAGGAGATAAAACTTCTATAATCATTGTGTTATTATTATTCTTCTTCTTTCTTATATTGTTGATGATGACCTGTTGACTTGTGAAAGCTATGCCATTTGTGTTTTCCAAACAACAACAAAAAGAAACCAAAAGGCTTCCGAGCCATTGCCAACCCATACTACTCTCTCACACACACATACATACCTTCTTCTCCTCATATAAACTAACGCTCTTCTTTCGTTTTGTTTTGTTACGTTAATCTCATTCCGTTTGGCACCGATGACAGACACACAACCTCAGAAATACTACTGTAGTGTGGCGGAAAAAGGTGGCTGGATATGTACGTTTAACAAGTACTCATCAAAAATAATGAGTTGATTATTTGCCACAGGGACGGTTAGAATAACTTGCCAAGTGAAAAAATGACAGCCAAGGGGATGGGGAAAAATTTATGAAACACATTGGATCCATTCAGTTATTTACGTAGGATTCTGCGACGACGAAGATGACGATGATTCGGAGGAGGTTGACATTGCTTTATACAAACCCATGAGTGTAGCACGTCGCAACAAATGTTCGAATTACTTCACCATGAGCATATCAAATCATTTTGCCTTGAAAGGAGAATGCCCCTTGTCCATGCAGTTGATGTTCTGTATTGGCTTGTATGATGGCGGCAGCATATTTAATGGCTTCGGGAGAAGGCGGATGTGCTTTTTGAACCGGATCGATTTGATTCGGATGAATGACTTAGTTTGCTGACATAAACCGGATCAATTTGATTTGGATGAATGACTTAGTTTGCTGACATAAACGAGTTCAAACGATGCCTTTGTATGACATCAATGCATGAAACACTCACGGCAGCAGCTTGTAACAAGATGTAACTACCAGAAAAGTCGAGTTGAGCACCACACCCCGCTCTTGTGCCACCGACAGTCGATGCATAACCATCCCCTTTCCAGCAATCACTGCAAAAAGATGGTTGACTATCATTTTCCCCATCCGCGACCTTGTGATGCAGCTGTTTCTGAAACCGCCGCCCACATGTTTGAATATGTTGTTTCAACTGCCAGCATCACTGTTATTGCTCTTCGTTTGTCGTCATAGTTTCAGAGTTTTTATCCTGATCGTTGTCGTCGGTGTTGCGTTTTGTCGAATGTTGTCATTGTCATCTTCCTCCTTATTGTGTATGTTGCTGTCATTAATTCCACTGTTGTTGGTTTGTTGGGGCTCCCATTTTGGTTTGTTTAGCATTGCATTTGCTCTATGCTCAAAGTTGGTGTCGTCGTTAGGTTGTCGTGCATCTTGTCATTGTATTTATTGTTCTCGTTTCCACTTTTCGTTCTCGTTCTGAGCTCGCGATGTCGTATATTTTGTGCTGGCCGCTGTGATTTGTTGTTGGTGTTGTGGTTGTTATTGTTGCTGTGACTAAACTTTTTAGAAAAGAAAGAGAGAAGAAATTGTAAAGTATTGCCAACGGGTAGGTCCTACGTACCGTAGAATGGTCTGGTAGGGCCCTAACTGATACTCAAGACCGGTCGTCCGAATTGGTGGGACTGACTATGATATTTAAAAAAAAACACGAAAGATGAAAGCAAGTTGCATCAAAACTTGTGCACCAAAAAACCAGAGCAGACCTTATAATCAATTCATTTTTTTGCTGGTGACATTGATGAGTACTCATCCCATCACGACGATTACAATCAATAGAAGTCATCAATGTCGAATAGCAAAAGGAAGAAACGCCAAAAGACGTCCAGTAAAGAATTTTCAGATGCAGTCTGTAAGGGAGATGTCAGGACAGTCAAAGCAATACTGGAGAAAGGTAAAGTCCACGTCGATTTCACGCAGGCATTGTACAAAGCGAGCGAAGCAGGACATGTGTCGGTTGTCCAAGAGTTAATTAGAGCCGGAGGTGACGGGAAAATGAGCCATTTGGAATGGGGAAGAGCACTGCTGACTGCGTGTAAATATGGTCGTAGCCTTGAAGTTGTTGAAGAACTTTTGAAGGCTGGTGCGAAGGTTGATCTTCAAAACAGCCGTGGCGAGTCGGCTCTTTTGCTTCTGTTTGCATCTTCATCAATAACTTCTGAACGCAAGTCGGCAATAGCACGCGTGCTATTGGAAGCCAACTGCAATGTGAACGTCCGCGTAGGTGACACAAGTGCTTTATTTCTGGCATGTGAAAATGACATTCCAGACGAAATATTAACTCTGATTGTGGCATCAGGAGCAGATCTAGCTGCGACAACAAGCTGCGGTATGAGTGCACTGCATTTGTGTATTAATCGCAGATCTTCGATCGAGAAAATGCGAGTCCTTTTACAGAACGGAATTGATGTCAACGGCAAGACTAAGGATGGAACGGCACCGTTGCTTCAAGTAATGCGAGCAAGTGGAGCAGTGAGGCCTCCCGTTGTCCAAGAGTTAATCAAAGCGGGAGCTGACGTGAACATGAGCCACTCGCTCGAGGGAAGAACCTTCACCCCACTTCAGGCTGCCTGTAACTACGGATGTTGTGCTGAAGTTATACAAGAGCTTTTGAAGGCTGGCGCTAAGGTCGATCTGCAAGACGACAGCGGCAAGTCAGCCCTCTTGCTTCTTCTTGAATCAACTCATATCAGCTCTGAAAGCAAAGTACCTATAGCACGCCTTTTATTAGCAGCCAGATGCGATGTG
>JFJP01041497.1_pt1 | contig 12722 bp, 10 predicted proteins | sample 431651 | NCBI WGS metagenome assembly JFJP01 (sample SAMN02602958, study PRJNA72255) | Microbial mat metagenome, whole genome shotgun sequencing project. | biome: fresh water; feature: sink hole; material: water; isolation source: purple microbial (photo- and chemosynthetic) mats found in... | reverse complement strand
TTAATAATTTGCAAACAGCTCAGATAGATTATCTTAAATCGAAAAACGATTTAAAATCGGGTATGCTCACTATGACTGAATTTGCTGCATCTTCTACGGCCTACGCCAAGGCTGTTGATGCTTTTGTTTCGGTTAAAAATGATTATTACGCACAGTATTATATATTTAACATCCTGATTGGTACCAATATTCAAAATGACAAAAAATGAATATAATTAAATTTTTAAAAATAATTTATTCAAAATTACTATACCTCACCATTATTCCGGTAGTTGTAGGGGCACTTGTGTATTTTTTAACAAAAGATTTGCCAGTTAAATATACTACATCTTCCACAATTTTTACCGGAGTAACTTCAAATAGTGGTTTGGCTGTTGAGTCAATACGCATTGATAATAATGCAACTCAGAGTGAGTATAATAATATTATGACAATGCTAAAATCTACTACCCTGTTCGAGGAAATATCATTGCATTTATTAACTCAGCATTTAATACTAACCAAACCTCAAAAAGAAATAATTTCAGAAGAATCGTATCGGGAATTAATGGCATCGGTACCTGATAAAGTTAAAAAATTAGTTGTAAAAAATAATTTTGAGAAAACCTATAAAAATTTAAAAGACTATATTGTACAAGACGAAAAAAATTACATATATAGATTAATGAATTTTGGACATAAGTATTATGGTATTAATTCAATTTCAACTTTAAAGGCGGAACGATTAACGAATAGCGATTTAATAAAACTAAGCTATGAATCGGAAGACGCAGGTATATGTTTTAATACAGTAAAGTTCGCTACCCAGATTTTTGTTGAAAATTACAGCGAGATTAAAGTAAAACAATCAAGTTCGGCCGTTGCCTATTTCGAACAAAAATTAAAAGAATTACAGTTAAAATTAGACGAGGCGGAACAAAAACTTCTCGATTTTAATATCGATAACGATATTATCAATTATTACGAACAAACAGAGCAAGTTACCACCCAACAAGAAAAAATTGAAGTTCGCTTGCAAGATGTTAAAATGGAGTTTGAAGCTTCTGAAGCTGTCTTAACGAAGTTAGAAAACGAGGTTGAAAAGCGTTATAATATTAATTTGAGAAATAATACAATTTTACAAATTAGAGAGCAATTAGTAACGTTAAATGAGGCTATTACTGCTATCGAATTGGATAATAAATCTGCTAATAGAACTAAGTTACCCGAATTACGCACCAAAAGAACGAATGTAGAAAATATTCTCGAAAATAAAATTGACTCAATGAATATTTTCGATTCAAAAAGTCAGGGAATTGAATCGCAGCGATTACTAACCGAATGGTTGGATGCAGTTAAAAATCACGAAAGCTATGCTGCTTTGTATAAATCGATGAAGATTAGGCAAATAGATTTTATGAAGCAGTTCAAGAAATATGCACCTCTTGGGGCCACTATCAAACGAATTGAGCGCGAAATTGATATTTACGAACGTGAATATCTGAGCATTTTGCACCATTTGGGCTTAGCGCGACAAAATCAACAGAGTATAGATATGCGTTCGAATATGAAAGTGCTCGACGCAACAAAATTTCCAATCAATTCCATTCCTTCTAAAAATAAATTATACGTTATAATAGCTGTACTTTTCTCAATTATTTTTTATTTATTAGCTGTTTTTGTTATTGAGTTAATGGATGCGCGCCTCAAATCGCCTTCGCTACTTAAAACAACTACTGGATTGGATGTTTTAGCTGCATTTGTGGCAAAAAATAAACGAAATAAAAAATATATTGCTTCTGATATTGTTGATGAACGTGCTGCACTTCAAATTTTCGAAAAGGTTCGAAAATTAGCTTTTGATTTAAGTAAACCTTTTGTTATTCAGATATTTAGTAGTTGGGATGGTGCTGGAAAATCATTAGTTGCTTCGAAATTGGCTGGCGAAATTGAAAAGCATAATTTTACTGTACGAATTTCAAGTTTTTGTAGCCCAGATACTGATAAAAGCTCGGTAGATATTGCTCAAAATAATGAAAATACGGAAACTAAAACTGCTATTCAGATTGAAGATGTCAGTTCTGATATAAATAAATTTAATAATTATAGCGCTTTTATTGCAGATAAAAAGATAGATGCTGACTTTTTAATTACTATTTTTCCACCCATAAGTAATGGTATTGATAACACCGTTTTAGTATCGGATGCTAAAGCTAATTTAATTGTTTACGATGCAAATACTTCGTGGGCGGAGGCTGATGTGTTTATGCTCAACAAACTAAAAACGGTATTGCCTGATAATAGCTTGTATGCATTGTTGACCTATGCCAACCCCGACAATTTGGAGGAAATGTATGGAGATATACCGAAAAAAAGATCCTTCATTCGTAAAATGCTTAAAAAATCATTGAAAAGAGTTATGTAAAGTTTTCGAATCAAATGGGAATGAGTACAAATCCAACGTATTTAGATAATAAAGTAAAACATGCTTTACTGGTAGTTATTGTCAGTAGTATCTTTATTCTGCTTATTGGAGGTGCAATTTATTTTTTTTCAAATGATAACTTTGTTGCTGGTATTGCTTTACTTATACTTCCAGGCCCAATTTTTTATTTATATCATTTTTTTGCTAATCCACGTATTGGTTTTTATTCGGTATTAGTGGCCAATTATTTTGCAATTGGTTTGTCACGCTATATTCCGGCACCATTGGGTTTAACAGTGGATGGATTATTGGTACTTACTTGGTTAGCACTCATTTTTAGTCAGTTTAATAAAAAAGTAGAGTGGAAAAATGCTGGTCGCGATTTTTCATATTTTGTCATTATTTGGTACGCAATGACATTTCTACAACTATTTAATCCAGAGGCAGTTAGTCGTGAGGCATGGTTTTATGCTATGCGTGGTCAGGGCTTGTATATTTTTTTAACCGTGCCACTAACATATCTTATTTTTAACAAGCCTAAAGATTTAGATATGTTGATTAAACTAACGGCTTGGTTTACTATTGTTGCTATTATTAAAGCCTTATCTCAAAAATACATTGGTGTCGACCAATGGGAATCGCGTTGGTTAAATCAACCTGGAAATCGTTCAACGCACATTTTGTTTGGTCAGTTGCGAGTATTTTCAATTTTTTCGGATGCTGGTACTTTTGGTAGTTCAATGGGTTATTTTTCAGTACTTTACATTGTTCTCGCTATACACGAATCCAAAAAGAGTTTAAAGTATTTCTATTTGGCAATTGGTTTTATGTCGTTTTTTGCCTTGATGATTTCAGGTACTCGCAGTGCAATTGCAGTACCATTAACAGGTTTTGCTGTTTATGCAATTCTTTCGAAACGTGTTACTATCATTGTAACCGGTGTAACGCTTATGGTTTTGATATTTGTGTTTTTTAAATACACTACTATTGGACAAGGTAATTACGAAATTAGGCGTATGCGCTCAGGGTTTTCGGAAGATAATGCTTCGATGGATGTTCGAAACGATAATCGGAAAATCTTTGCCGACTACCTCAAATCCAGGCCTTTTGGTGGTGGGGTAGGATCGGCCGGAAACTGGGGAATGCGCTTTAGCCCGGGTACATTGCTTGCCGAAACTGCTACCGATGGTTTTTATATTCAGATATGGGCTGAGCAAGGTATTGTTGGACTAACTTTTTATTTGATAATGATTTTTTATATCGTCGGAAAAGCATCGTTCTTAGTGTTTTTTCGATTAAAAAAGCCAGAATATAAATACAAGGCCATGGGACTTACGAGCGGAATGTATGGGCTTATTGTGTCATCTTATACGGCTTCGAGCTTAGGGCAACTACCAAATTTAATCATAGTTTTTGCAAGTATGGCTATGATTTCGCTCATGCCTGAGTGGGAAAAAAACGAATCTGAGTCTATTATTGTCGAAATAAATAATAAATAATCCTTTAAATTTTTAATTCTATGAAACCAAGTCGATTAGAGAAATTAGAAGCGGTGCGTGGTTTTGCTGCTCTATATGTGGTTTTTTTTCATGTCTTACCTCAAAAAATATTTTTGTTTGGTGTTAATATAGGCTTTCTTTTTCGCTTTGGACCCGAAATGGTCATCGTTTTTTTTGTGCTTTCGGGCTTTGTAATAAAATTTACTTATGAGCGATCGCGCGATAAATCCTTTGGTTATTACTTTATTAGGCGCTTTATTCGATTGTACATTCCGCTTCTACTAGTTTTTATAATGGCTTATCTTATAAAATGTTATGAGGCTGGAGGCTGGGCTAATCCTGAAATTAAATACTTAATTGGTAATTTGTTTATGTTGCAGGATGTGATTTCGCTCAAACCAAATGTGATTGTTCCTGCCTATTTAGGAAATGGAGTGCTCTGGTCGCTTTCGTACGAATGGTGGTTTTATATGCTGTTCTTTGTTCTTGTTACGCACGTTAAACCTGAAAAAATAAATAAATTCGTTACAATTTTGACGATTGTAGCGGCTGCCACTTATTTAATTTATCCTTTTATAGTAAACCGATTGGTTATGTATTTTGCAATTTGGTGGACAGGAGTTCGATTTGCCGATATGTATCTCAAAAAAGAGGAATTTAATTTTCGAGCTATTTTTCCACAGGCAGCTTTATTGCTCTCAATTTCAATAATTTTAGCTGTTAATTTGAAATTGAATTTTGAGTTTACGAAAATTTACGCTTACCCTTTAGTTGCTTACCCTTTTGTTGAATTACGCCATTTTGTTTTTACTATTATAGTTCTTTTTGGTGCTATACTTTGGAAAAAACTCAATTGGTTTGGCTTCGATTTGTTTGTCGGAAAATTCAAATACCTCGCTTCCAGTTCGTATGTCATTTATATAGCACATCATTATTTAGTTATCGAAGCGCATTATTTAAATTTTATAAATAATAAAATTATTGAATATGGACTTTATATTATTATACTTTTAATATTTTCCTATCTGCTTGAAGTTGTTATTTACAATAGAATAAAAAATTTGATATTAAAATAACAAATTGATTCTGAAAATTGGTTGATAGCCTAGATTTATCCTTTTGTCGTAATTACTATTACAGCAATAAAATTTATTCTGCGACAGCATTTTTATTATTTTAATTACAACTTTATTTTAAGTTATAGTTTACTTTTGTCGATATTGATTTTAATGCAATAATTATTTTAATTTTGAATTTTCATAATATTAAATCACATGGAAAAATCGAATCATTTTCTATTGACTTTCGACAATTTATTGAAAGGCGATTTCTTAGCATTATCCGATTTCGAGAGTTTGAAACTTGAAAATACAACGCTATTTTTAAAAGGTAAACTTTACGGTTCTACACTAACCGATTTGCTTAAAAATTATGTAGAGAATGGCCATAAAGCATTTCAACTAATCGATGGCGATTTTTTGTGTATAGTTGTTGATCCTAATAAAATTACTATTGTTCGAGATAGACATGGAGCTGGTAATCAGCTGTTTTATTCTTCCAAATACCTTAGCAATTCGCTATTGGCATTTGCAGAAATTGATGGTTTTGAGTGCCAACCCAACCACGAAGGATTATTAACATTTATGAGTATTGGTTATATTCCGTCGCCAAAAACTGCTCTTAAAGGTGTTTCGAAATTAAATTCTGGTTTTGTATTGAAATTTGAATCAAATAAAATTGAAACTTTTGATTTGTTTGATTATAAGAGCTATATGCAAAATGCTGGTAAATCGAAACTCACAGTAGATGAAGCAGTAGGCGAATACGAAAAACTGCATAAATCGGCTATTGAGACACGCATTAAAGGTGCTCAAAAAGTAGGACTTTTATTAAGTGGAGGTTACGATTCGGGTGGAAATATTTCGGCATTACGCGAAGTGTATCAGGGCGATGTGGTTTCTTATTCCATTGGCTTCAAAGATAATCCGTGGACTGAACTTCCTTTGGCAAAACTACTTTCAGAAAAATACAATAGCCGACACTACGATTACGAAATTGATGGCTCCGAAATAATGCAACTACCTCAAATACTTCGCGCTACAGGTGATCCTTTTCAAGAAGGCGGTTTGCTTGTGAATTTCACTGTGATGCAATTGGTTGGAAAATCGGGCGAAAAACCAGATGTCATTTTAGGTGGCGATGGAAACGATCAGCATTTTGGAACTTCGGGCAAAGAATTGGCTATGCACTGGAAATTGAAATCAAAAGGCGTTCAGTTTCTACAAAATTGGTACGACATATTAGGTGATTCAATTTCTTCTTTTGATAAAGATAGTATTCTTTTTCGAACCGAATTTCATAATCGAAAGATTTTGCATATACAACAAAGCGATACATTTGGCTTTTCGCTTCGTAAATTAAATAATATGACTTTGAAAGGAATTAATATTGATAGTTTACACTACCTTAAAAATGCCCCTAAAAGTTATAAAAATTTTGATGACTTTTTCTTTAACAGAAACTATAATATTGATATTAAACAGGTTATAAACGAAGTTATACTTTTCAAATCGTCGCGCATGAGCGAATTGTTTGGAAATAAAATGTCATTTCCGTATATGAGTACCGAGTTGTACAATTTTTTGAACGAAATGCCTGTTAATTATAAGTTTAAGGGCACTCTCGAAGAACTTTCGGCTGGTAAAGGTGTTTCGAAATACCTTCATAAAACATATTTAAAACCCAAATTGCCAACCGAGATAACAAACCGTAAAAAGCAAGGCGGTTTTGCACCACTACCAATATTTCTGAAAGACGACACTCAACGAAGAGCTTTATTTGCCTACTTACGACATGCTGATGGTGTTAAAGCAATTTTCAGAATGGATAAAATTGAATCCTTACTTAATCAATACGAAACTATTGCTACTTCAAAATCGTATTGGTTTTGGTATCAGCAGGTTAAAGCAAATCAGATTATAAATTTATTGACGCTCGCTGTGTGGTGGGAAATGTTTATAAACAAAAAAACGAATTTGCAAAATATCAATGAATTAATGTAAAAACAGACAACATGCTAAAGGGCGAAGATATAATTTGTATTGCAAATACCAGCTGGTTTGGCAATTATGCCAAATCAACGGTTCAAATTTTGGAGCGTTTAGCAATAAACAATCGCGTACTTTTTGTCGAATACCCATACACTATAAAAGATGTGTATGCTACATTGCGTGGAAGGCAAAATGCACCTGTAAAGCGCATGTTAGGAGCTGATAAACGTTTGAAATTAATAGATACAAATGTTGGCAGTCAGGTTTATAACTTGGTTATTCCACCTGGAATTCCTGTTTTTTTTCTGAAAAATGAACGGCTATTTAATTTTTTATTTCCACTTAATGTGTTGATTTACAAGCTGACTGTGAAGTGGGCAATGCGAAAATTGAATTTTAAAAATCCAATAGTTATTACCGCTTATAATCCAATTTTTGGTTTGTCGCTTTTAAATAAATTTGGCGAAAAATCGCATATTTACTATTGCTACGATGGTGTTGAGTCGGTTTTTTTTGGAAAAAGAATTTTTGATATAGAAAATAAATTTTTGGCTAAAGTAGATGCTGTAATCACCACATCCGATTTTTTGAATGCTGAAAAAATTAAACTTAATCCAAACTGTTTTGTTGTAAAAAATGGGGTTGACTTTCTTGTTTTCAGTCGATTTTCAAAATCGGAAGTTTTCACGCGTGAGCGAAAGCGTGTTGGTTTTATAGGGAGTCTCGATCCAAGGTTCGATATTGATACGGTTGAATATGTTATTAGTAAATTGCCTAATTTCGATTTCGAATTTACGGGCGACATGCGCAACGAAGCATTAAAATCGCGTATGAAAAAATTTGCTAATGTAAAATTCTTCGACCCAATTAAACCCAATGATGTGCCCGAATTGCTTGCAGCTTACGATGTTGGAATTATTCCATACATTGTAAACGAAGTAAATAAAAATATTTATCCACTAAAAATAAACGAATACTTGGCTGTGGGTGTGCCGGTAGTTATGAATGCTTTTGCTGTTTTGCCAGAATTTGATGGATTAGTAAGTGTGTCGACGAACAAAGACGATTTTGTACAAAAACTTATAGATGAAACAAAAAATGATACTTCCGCAAAAATTATAAAACGTATTAATTTCGCCTCTGCTAATTCATGGGAAGCGCGAACCGAAAACTTTGAAGGTATTGTTAAAAAAATGTGTTAATTTGCCAATCAACAAATCAACCAATTCACAGATAAACTAATTAACTAATTAACTAATTAACAGATGAACTAATTAACTAATTAACCAATTAAAAAATTAAATATATGTATTACAGGAATATAGCCAATATGAATGAGGTGATAATCAAACGTTTGAGCATTTTACCTCGCGATTTTGATTTAATTGTAGGTGTACCTCGTAGCGGAATGTTACCGGCAAACCTTATTGCCTTGTACCTGAGTAAACCTTTTACCGATATACATTCGTTCCGAAACGGACATATTTACAAAGCAGGTGAACGTGGACAATTTATTGATGTAAAGGAATTTAAGAAGATTTTAATTGTCGACGATAGTATTGCTTCAGGCTCTGCAATGGTTAAAGCAAAGGAGTTGATAAAAGAAATCAGCAGTGATTTTGATGTTCGTTTTTGTGCCGTTTATGTTGTTCCAGGAAAAGAAAATTTAGTTGATTATTTTTTCGAATCTGTGCCACTTCCGCGCTATTTTCAGTGGAATATACTGAATCATAGCGATTTAGAAAAATCGTGCTTTGATATCGATGGCGTACTTTGTGTAGATCCATTAGACGAACAAAATGATGATGGACCAAAATATATCGATTTTATTCTTAATGCCGCACCGCTCTACATACCCAAAAGTAAAATTGGCACCTTGGTAACATCTCGCCTCGAAAAATACAGAAAGGAAACAGAAATTTGGTTGCAAAAAAACGGTGTAAAATACAATAAACTTGTTATGCTCGATTTGCCCGATATGCGTGCCCGCCAAAAAGCAAATAGTCATGGACAGCACAAAGCAAATTCGTATAAAGAATCTCAATATAAATTGTTTTTCGAAAGTTCGTTGCATCAAGCACTCGAAATAAACAAAATTACTGGTAAACCTGTTTTTTGTACCGAAAATTTTGAAATGATTTTCGATTCACAATCCTTTGCTTACAACGTAAAAAGTGGCAAGTATTTTCCAGGATTACGTAAAATTGCTCTGAAAATAAGAAACAAATATTTTAGGAAATAGATTTTTTTAATTATATTTTTTACACAAGATATTTATTTGTTAATAATATTTGTTTAACACATCTACAACCATTTCCACTTCATTCCATTCCATTACAGGGCTTATTGGCAAACTGAGTACTTCGTTGTGAATGAGCTCTGTAATAGGAAAAGTAACATTATTCATTTGCTTATAAGCTCCTTGTTTGTGGGGTGGAATAGGATAATGAATTAATGTTTGAATGCCGTTTTCGGTTAAATATTGCTGTAAGCGGCCGCGCTCGGAACAGCGAATAACGAATAAATGAAATACGTGAGATTCTGAGACTACAGACGACGGACAACAGACAACAGAAGGGAGAATGATGTGGTCGTTTTTAATATTATTTGGTTGTCGGCATCAATATAGCGCAGTTTTACATCGAGCAGGGCAGCTTGTAGTTCGTCTAAGCGGCTGTTTAAACCCTGATATTCGTTCACATATTTTTGTTTGCTTCCGTAGTTTCCCAATGCTCGAACCATGGTAGCCAACGCATCATCATTGGTTGTTACAGCACCTGCATCGCCCAATGCCCCGAGATTTTTGCCCGGATAAAAGCTGAAACCTGCTGCATCGCCTAAAGCACCTGTTTTTATGGCTGTAGTGAGGGCGTGACTTTGAGTCGCACTCTCACTTATTTGATTCTGTTGTCTGTTGTCTGTTGTCTGTCGACTGAAAACTGCCCCTATCGCTTGCGCATTATCTTCAATAATTTTCAGTTTGTATTTTTTGGCTAATGCCTCCAACTCTTCGCTCCAGCATACCTGTCCGTAAAGATGCACCACCATAATGGCTTTGGTACGAGCGGTTATATGCTTTTCAATAAGAGAAATGTCGAGATTATATGTGTTTATATCTGGCTCAACCAAAACAGGTGTTAACCGATTATCGCTAATGGCTAAAATGCTAGCAATATAGGTATTAGCCGGAACAATTACTTCATCTCCTTCGGCCATAATGCCCATTTCGATATATGCTTTCAGGATTAAACGCAGGGCATCTAGTCCGTTTGCTACACCAATAGCGTGTTTTACTCCAACATAGTCCGCCAAATGTGCTTCGAAGTTTTTCACTTCGTTTCCGAGGAGATACCAGCCAGAAGTCAGTACACGGTCTATGGCTTGTTCAATATCAACAACATGTTTATCATTTATTTTTTTGAGAGGTAGAAATTCAACTTTCTTTTCTTCTTTAAATAAATAAAGAAATGTATCAATTGGTGTGATTGCAAATTCAGAATTTTTTAGAAATTGTTTATCTGAGGTTATTATCTTTGCATTAACGATTTTGGCCGATAGTTCAATCAGATAGTCTTCAATATCTAAGTTTGCTAACTTGTGGTTTAAATCAACATAAGATGGCGTTTTAATAATTTTCAATCGAGCTTCAATTTCTAAATACTCATTTTCGTACTGAGGGTAGCTTTTCTTTACAACGTAGCGCAAATTATGTAGCTGACTTGAAGAAATTGCTGCATATCCTTTTGACAATAATAAATATGTTAAGTTAAGTTGTACGCCATAATTTAACGCACGACGCGATATTAAGTCAAGAATAAAGTTGTTGTCGAGTATAAAAATCATATTCTTTTGGGTATTGTTTTTAACACATTCATTAAATCATCCATAGTATAAATAATATTCCCCTTCAGTAATTGAGTTAAATCATATTTGTAAGGCTCCATTGTTTCTTCAACAATATTACGAACACGTTTTTTTTCATATCTTTCCATAATCATGGCACCTCTCAATTCCTTATAGTCCATGTTAAATATTTCTTTATCCGTTACATTAATATCCACTTCTAATTCTTTTTTTGACATGTCGCCATACCCCGGAAGATGTATTAAATACCAATCATCGTGCTGATGCATTGCATTTGTTTTCATTTTTATAAATTGTTTTTTTTACACGTTAATCACTTATCACTATACATTAATCACTCTTACAAACCTTGCCGGATTCCCTACCCACAGTTCATTAGCCGGAACATCTTTTGTTACCACACTTCCTGCACCAATCAACGCGTTTTCGCCTATGGTTACGCCACCCAGAATTACCGAAGCAGCGCCTATGGAAGCTCCTTTTTTTATGGTAGTACGTTGTAGTTCAAATGCTTGCTTGGCGCGTGGGTATTTATCATTGGTAAATGTAACATTTGGTCCAATCTGTACATTATCTTCAATCGTTATTCCATCCCACAGGTAGACGCCGTTTTTAACTGTAACGTTATTGCCCACCCGAACATCATTTTCGATAAAACACTGACTGCAAATATTGCAGTTTTCGCCTATTACTGCTTCAGGCAAAACTACTACGAATTGCCAAATTCGGGTTTTATGTATCATCCTAGCTATTTACTATTTAATCATTTACAATTTACTATTTATTGCTTCACATCATCACATCATCACTCCCGATAGCTATCGGGGCACATCACCACTCCCGATAGCTATCGGGGCACATCACCACATCATCACATCACATTTTCAAATCTTCAAATTCCTCATATTTCCGTAAATAATCCTTTTCGTCGTATCGGTGCGAAGCCATAACTAACAAACACGAACCCGACGAAAAGTTAATTAGTTCGCGCCAAATGCCGGGTACGACTTTAAGTCCTTGATAGGGTCGATTTAGATGAACTGTTCGTTTTTCATTTCCATCGTCGAGCACCACATCGAAACTACCACCCGCAGCTATTATTAACTGATAGAGCTCTTTATGTGCGTGACCGCCGCGTTCTTCACCACCTGGTACATCGTATAAATAATATACGCGGTTAATGTCGAAAGGAACAATTCCACCATTTTCTACTACCGTAATATTGCCTTTGTCGCGGTGATTTTTGTCCAACTCAATTATTTTACAATCGTGTACACTTGTTTTGGTAGCATCGATTGCCGGATTTGAATAATGATTATTGTTTGGAATAGTTACGCTTTGAGTTTTTTCAGATTTAACGACAAAGGTACAAAAATCTTCGAAACTGCGAATATAATCGCTCTTGTGATAATGCGTTGAAGCTAGTACCAAGGCAATGGAATTGGTCGAAAAATTCAACATTTGCCGCCAACAGCCCGCCGGAACGTAAAGCCCAATATACGAACGGTTGAGCTGAAATTTCTTTTTTCGGCCTTTGCCGGTATCAATCACCACATCAAAACTGCCCGACATGGCTACAATAAACTCCTGCTGCTCCCTGAAAGCATGTCCTCCGCGTGTTTCACCTCCCGGCACATCGTATAAATAATATACGCGGTTAATGTCGAAAGGAACAATTGCACCATTTTCTACTACCGTAATATTGCCTTTGTCGCGATGATTTTTGTCCAATTCTATCGTTTTACAATCATGAACTGTGGTAGTTTTGGGATTATAAACGGCATTTGCATACTGTAAATTGTTTGATGCAGAAGCTGTATTTAGTTGGTTTGATTCGCTTGCAAAGATACGAAATTCATCCTGATTCCGAATATAATCACTTTCGTGATAAGGAGTAGAGGCTAA
>JFJP01002784.1_pt1 | contig 12723 bp, 8 predicted proteins | sample 431651 | NCBI WGS metagenome assembly JFJP01 (sample SAMN02602958, study PRJNA72255) | Microbial mat metagenome, whole genome shotgun sequencing project. | biome: fresh water; feature: sink hole; material: water; isolation source: purple microbial (photo- and chemosynthetic) mats found in... | reverse complement strand
CCGAGTTGAACAAGGCGGGTGAACTGACGGTGACGCTGTGGGCCGCGCCGGACAAACGCTATCGCGGCCGGGTGCGAGAGATCGCGCCGCAAGCCGATCCGTTGACGCGCACCTTCACCGCGCGCGTGGCGATCCTGAATGCCGATGCTGAGGTTCGCCTGGGCCAGACCGCACGCGTGTTGTTGCCGAAGGCGGCAACAGGCGCAGGAACCCTGATTCCGCTCGGCAGCGTGTTCCAGCAGGGCAAACAACCGGCGGTATGGATCATCGGTAGCGATGGCCGCGTGCATTTGCGTCCGGTGACAGTAGCCGCCTGGCGCGAGGATGGCGTCGCGGTCAGCGGCGGTCTGGCGGCGGGTGAGCGCATCGTCGCCGCCGGGGCGCACAAACTGATCGAGGGCGAGGCGGTGCGGGTGGCGGAAGGAGCACGGCCATGAGCGCGTCGAGGGTTACCGGTTCGCTCCCTCTCCCGCAGGCGGAATACCGAGGGGTAGGGGCTTTATCAGAGGGTTGGGGAGAGGGGATTTTCAAGCACATTGCGGCAAGGGTGCTCCCTCACCCCCGGCCCCTCTCCCGCTTACGGGAGAGGGGAGTTAAAGCATGAAGTCCTTCAACCTTTCTGCCTGGTCGCTGGCGCATCCCAGTCTGGTGGCGTATTTCATGCTGGTGCTGACCCTGGGTGGCATCCTGGCTTACTTCAATCTGGGGCGGTCGGAAGACCCGGATTTCACCATCAAGATCATGGTGGTGCGCACCTTCTGGCCGGGCGCTTCGGCGCGCGAGGTGGAGCAACAGGTCACCGACCGCATCGAACGCAAACTGCAGGAATTGCCCAACCTGGACAGCCTGCGCAGCTATTCCAAGCCGGGCGAATCGCTGGTGTTCATCGAACTGCGTGATTTCACGCCGCCGAAACAGGTGCCGGAACTCTGGTACCAGGTGCGCAAGAAGATCAACGACATGCGCCATACGCTGCCAGCCGGCGTGCAGGGGCCGTTTCCGAATGACGAATTCGGTGATGCCTTCGGCAATGTCTTCGCCTTGACCGGTGACGGCTACACGCTGGCCGATCTGCGCCGTCAGGCCGACCGCATCGCGCAGGAATTGCGCCGGGTGCCGGATGTGGCCAAGGTCGATCTGATCGGCGTTCAGGATGAACGCATCTGGATCGAGATGTCGGCCGCCAAGCTGGCCACGCTCGGCCTCGACCCGCGCTTGATCCAGCAGACGCTACAGGCGCAGAACGCGATGACGCCATCCGGCTTTGTCGATAACGACAGCGAGCGCATCCGCATCCGCGTCAGCGGCAGTTTCGACAGCGTCGATGCGATCCGCGCCATCGGCATCCGCGCCGGCGACAAGCTGTTCAAGCTGGGCGACGTGGCGAAAGTCTGGCGCGGTTATGCCGATCCTCAACAGGCGTATTTCAACTGGCAGGGCAAGCCGGCGGTCGGACTGGCGTTGTCGATGACGCGCGGCGGCAATGTGATGAATCTGGGCGACCATCTGCAAGCGGAAACCGCGCGGCTGCGCGGCGAACTGCCGGTGGGGCTGGAACTGCATCAGGTGGCGAATCAACCAGAAGTGGTCAAACGCAATATCGACGAATTCATGAAGAGCCTGCTGGAAGCGGTGGCCATCGTGCTGGCGGTGAGCTTCCTGTTCCTCGGCTTCCGCACCGGACTGGTGGTGGCGCTGTCGATCCCGGTCGTGCTGGCGGTGACTTTTTTGCTGATGAAGCCGGCTGGCGTCGATCTGCAACGTATCTCGCTCGGCGCGTTAATCATCGCGCTCGGCCTGCTGGTGGACGACGCGATCATCGCGGTGGAAATGATGGTGGTGAAAATGGAGCAGGGCTGGGAGAAATCAAAGGCGGCGGCGTTTGCCTACACCTCCACCGCCTTCCCGATGCTGACTGGCACACTGATTACCGCCGCCGGCTTTTTGCCGGTCGGTTTTGCCAAGAGCGCGGCGGGGGAATACACCTTCTCGATCTTCGTCGTGGTCGGCATCGCGTTGCTGACTTCCTGGGTCGCGGCGGTAGTGTTCATTCCCTGGCTGGGGTCGCGTCTGCTGAACCGGGAAAAGTTGATGGCGAAAGCCGCCAAGCATGCTGGCGACCCCTACGCTTCGCCGTTCTACCTGCGATTCAGGAAACTGGTGAACTGGTGCGTCGGCCACCGCTGGACGGTGATCGGCCTGACGCTGGCGCTGTTCGTACTGTCCATCGTCGGCTTCAACAAGGGTGTTGAGCGGCAATTTTTTCCGACCACCAATCGGCCGGAACTGCTGATTGATTTGTGGCTGCCGCAGGGCGCTTCGATCCAGGCGACCAGCCAGCAGGTGAAGCGGATCGATGCGATGTTGGCCAGCGACCCCGAGCTGAAGGACCGCATCAGCCATTACGCCACCTACGTCGGCATGGGTAGCGTGCGCTTTTTCCTACCGCTGGACCCGGCGACGCCAAACGACAACTTCGCCCAATTCGTCTTGATGACCAAAGGTCTGGCCGAGCGCGAGGCGGTGAAAGCGCATCTGGAAAAACGTCTGGCGAGCGAATTCACCGGCTTGCGCGGGCGCGTGCTGCGCCTTGAGAACGGCCCGCCGGTCGGCTTCCCGGTGCAGTTCCGGGTCAGTGGCCATGACCCCGACACGTTGCGCGCCATCGCCAGCCAGGTGGCAACCGAGATGCGCGCGCATGCGTTTACCAAGGACGTGCATCTGGACTGGAACGAACGCATCAAGCAAGTGCGCCTGAATGTCGATCAGGACAAAGCGCGCGCGCTCGGCATCAGCTCACAGGAGCTGTCGCTATTGGTCAACAACCTGCTCAATGGCGTCGCCATCACCCAGTTCCGCGAGGGCGACCAGTTGATTGACGTGATGGGTCGCGCCGAAGGCATTGACCGCAAACGCTTGTCGCAACTGGCCGACTTGCAGATTCACACCCGCGACGGCCGTTTCGTGCCGCTGGGGCAGATTGCCACGGCGACCTGCGCGCCGGCATCCAGGCGCCCACCGTCACCGCCGCGATCAACCCGAAGCTGGACGCGATCCGCGCCAAACTGCCGCCCGGCTATCGCATTGACATCGGCGGCACGGCAGAGAAATCCGGACACGCCGAAAACTCCATCCGCACCGTGTTCCCCTATGCCATCGTCGTCGTACTGACCCTGCTGATGATCCAGTTGCAGAGCTTCCAGCGCACCCTGCTGGTGGTGCTGACCGCGCCGCTCGGCATGATCGGCGTCACCGCCGCGCTGCTGCTGTTCCAGGCGCCGTTCGGCTTCGTCGCGCAACTCGGCGTCATCGCGCTGTTCGGCATGATCATGCGCAACTCGGTGATTCTGGTCGACCAGATCGAACAGGACATCAAAGCCGGCCACGCCGCCTGGGACGCCATCGTCGGCGCCACTGTGCGCCGCTTCCGGCCGATTTTGCTGACCGCGCTGGCCGCCATCCTGGCGATGATCCCGCTGACCCGCAGCGTGTTCTGGGGCCCGATGGCCACCGCCATCATGGGTGGGTTGTTCATCGCCACGGTGTTGACGCTGCTGTTCCTGCCGGCGCTGTATGCGGCGTGGTTCCGGGTGAAACGGGAGCCGGTTGCTACGGCATAGGCCTGGGAGCATTCATGTCCTCAACTTTGGGCATCCTGTTGCTTGCGGCTGGCATTACCTTGGCCGTCACATGTAGAACTTAGCAAACCCAACTACCCGGGGATGACCAATAACCCTGTGCTTCTTTGTGGCTAAATAAAACAGTAACAAAACGGGGGCACATTGCCATAAAAAACGACCGGCATCACCGATTGGGCTGATGAATCTCCGCCCTACATAAAACCTACCCAGAACGATACGAGGAGCTTCGGCCATGTTTACCTCACTGAACCAACCTAGCCCAATTGCATCATTCGGACGAACTAGCCCTCCCGGGCGCTTGTGTCAGCTGACTTGCGCCATCGCCGCCATGCTTGGCTGCAGCCTTCCGGCGCAAGCCGTCCTGGTCAGCTGGGTGCCAGCCGCCAGCGGCGATTGGGACATTGCCTTCAACTGGAGCAGCAACCCGAATTTACCGGGAGTGGCCGACGACGTAACCATCAGCGTGGGTGGCGCGACCCTCTATCAGATCACTCACGACAGCGGTACGGACAGCCTCCGATCGCTGACCAGCAACGAAGTTCTGGCCGTGACTGGAGGCTCGCTGACTGTATCCAGTAGTTTCACCAATTCAGCCTTGACCACGCTCTCCGGCGCCGGCTCCCTGACTCTTAACGGCTTGTCCAACCCGAACACCTTGACCGTAGGCGTTGGCAGCACCTTGGCCGGCACGGGGACAGTGACCGTCGCGTCCACCACGTTCTGGCAGGGCGGCACGATCAGTGGAACCGGCACGACGCAGTTCAACGGTAACGCCTTTATCCAGTTCGACGCCGATAAAACCCTCACTGGCGGACGCGTTGCCAACTTTGCCATACTTGTTTCTGGTGATTCCACGATCAACAACCTGGGTGTATGGAACGACACCAACGTGTCGGGAGCGAATGTCAGCAACCTCGGCGGTGTCAACCAGTTCAACAACTCCGGGACTTACAACAAGATCGGGGGCTCGTTCTCGCGCTTCTTCATCCCCCTCAACAACACGGGGACAGTGAATATCGACACAACGGGGCTGGGCGATTTTTCGTATTTGGCCTTGTATGCAGGCGGGATAAGCAGCGGCACTTTCGCAGGCCAGGGACGCCTTGGCTTTTTCGGAGGCACCCACACTCTGACCTCGGCGTCGACGGTCATGGTTGCCACTGTTTCGGTGGGAGCAGGTAGTGTTGTTATTAACGGCTCCTACAACGTGCCTGGCACCACTTATATTTCCGAAGGAGCCATGCATTTGAACAACGCAGCGTCTACGAACGACTTGTTCCATTACGATATTTCTGGATCTGGCTCATCTCTGAGCGGAACCGGTGTTCTGGATGTGCTGGCATCTGGAACATGGTCTGGGGGCACGCAATCCGGGACTGGGACAACTCGATACCTGGACGTACTGACGATTTCAGTTTTCAACGGTTTCCCCGATAAGTTTCTTTCAGCCGGGCGTACGATCGAAACTCATGGCGAAACCGAATGGCTCGGCGGGCGACTGCTGGTGTCGGGGGGATCAACCATCCGAAATCTTGCCGGCGCGACCTGGACGGATGCGAACATGGCTGACAATCAGATCGTCAACCAAGGGGGTACCAACCCGTTCAACAACGCAGGCACCTATTTGAAGGATGCAAGCATTGGGACAAGTACCAGCACCACGACCATCGGCATGGTTTTCAACAACCAGACCGGTGGTTTGGTCACCGTCAACGAAGGCACGCTGAAGTTCACCGGCGGCGGTACCAGTGGGGGAACCTTCAATGGCGTCGGCACCCTGGATTTCGGCGGCGGCAGCCACACGTTGTCCGCCACAGCCAGTGTCTCCACATCCACCGTGCGCATTACCGGCGGCACGACCACGATAGCCGGCGCTTATCTTCCGAATTCGACCCGCGTCGGAGGTGGCACGGTCAATCTGAGTGGAGTATCGGCGCTCAGCAACAGTTTCACGCAAACCGATGGAACGCTGGGTGGCACCAGTCTTTTTGTGCTTAACGGTGCAAGCACCTGGACCGGCGGCACGCAAACCAACACCGGCGCCACGCGCTTCAATTCAACCCTGGACATTGCCGGAGATACGAACAAGACCCTCTCCGGCGGCCGCACCATAAATACCTTGGGTAACACAACCTGGCGCGACAACACTGCGGCCAACAACAACCAGTTGTTGATTTCCGGCGGTTCGATCCTCAATAACTCTGGTACCTGGTCGGATGAAAACGCCTTCAACTCGGCGATTGTCAATCAAGGCGGCAGCAACGTCTTCAACAACAACGGCACCTACAGCAAAACCGGCCCCAGCCAGACCGGTATCGGCATTGCCTTCAACAACGCCGCTGCCGGCATCGTGAACGTCAACGCCGGCACTCTGACTTTATCCGGTGGCGGCAACAGCGCCGGCGATTTCGCGGGATCGGGCAGCTTGCAGTTTGGGGGCGGCACGCACGAACTTGCGGCGACCGCGGACGTGACGGTGTCCACCGTCGGCTTTATTGGCGGAACCACGAATCTGGGCGGGACCTACGCCGCCGCCACCACCAACCTGAGCGGTTCGGGCGTCGCCAACTTCACCACCGGCGGTACCACCACCGCCTTGAATCAGTCTGGCGGCACCCTGGGTGGCGGCGCGACTTTCCAGGTCGCGGGGCCGACCAACTGGACCGGCGGCACCCAAACCGGCGCGGGCACCACTCAGCTGGACGGTAATCTGGCCATCAGCGGCCAAACGGACAAGTCACTGTCCGGGGGACGCACGCTGAACACGACCAGCACCACCAGCTGGAGCGGCAACACCGGGGCGAACGGGAATCGGTTGCTGGTTTCCGGCAACTCGACCATCAACAACACCGGCAATTGGCAGGACCAAAACAACCTGGCCAGCGCGATCCAGAATAACGGTGGCAACAATACTTTCAATAACAGCGGCGGCTACATCAAAACCGGTTGCGGCCAGACGACGGTGAGCATTCCATACAACACTACCGGCACCACCGTCACGCAAGTAAACTGCGGTAGTTTCAGCTACAGCGCGGGAACTCTGGAGAACGCCGGTGCGGTATCCGTTGCCACCGGCGCATCGCTTCTGGTGAGCGGCGCGAATGATTATTCACAGTCGGCTGGCGACACCATGATCAACGGCACGTTGAACGTCACGGGCAATACCGCGTTCATCCAAAGCGGCAGCTTGAGTGGCGCGGGCACGATTATCGGCAATGTGGCCATCGCGGCTGCGGCCAATCTCGCTCCGGGCAATTCGCCGGGCGTGTTGACCGTGCAGGGCGCGGTTGAGCTGGCGGGTACCTTGTTTATGGAACTGGAAACCCCTGCTTCATTCGATCGATTGGTCGTGTCGACCCTGAATCTGAGCCCAAGCAGCGTGCTGAATGTCAGCGCCATCGGCCCCAACTTTGCGCCGACCGCGGGTACCAGGTTCGACCTCATCGACTGGTCCACCGCTCCGGTTGGCCAATTCGGCAGCGTGCAGCTCCCCGCCCTTCCCGGCAATCTCCAGTGGAACACCGGCCAGCTTTACACCACGGGCGAAGTGGTGGTGGAAGATCTGCCGGTCGCTAACGACGGCGACGTGCCTTTGCCGGCCTGGGCGCTGCTGTTGCTGGGTAGCGGCTTGCTGGCGGGCATGGCGCGGCGACGTTGAATCCACCGCACGCGCCGGTTCAATAATTACCGGCATCAGACTGGCTGGCTGACAGGGCTGGCAAGCCGCTGAACCGAACGCAGGCAAGCGCACCGGCAGATGCGCAAGAAATAGCGGCTTCCAGAGCGCTCCAAGCCTGATGAGGAAGTCTCGTCTGCGTATTCCCTCAGCAGACCCGGTTCATTGACCGGTTTGCCAGTTTTTCAACGCCTCAATGGCGTCGGTCATTAGGGGCAGATAGCGCAGCCCGGCGATTTCGCTTGCGCAACGCCAATAATGGGGTCGGACACGATTTATAGCGAGAAAATCGTGTTCGACCCCATTATTGCATTATTGTAGACCCCATTATTGCGATTCTGAAAAGCAAACGGGTCAGCACAGCAGATGTTTTAGTCGATCTAAAAACTAGCGAAGCTGAGCCCTTTGACCTGTTTCGTAATACCTGCGAAAACCTGGGGCGAAATGCCTTTTTCAGGCTCCCGGCTGCGCCAGAATGCTGCCGACCGCCACGATGAAGAAACACACAAGCAGGTTCAACGCTGCCAGGCTCAGGGTAAAGCGTCGGGCGCCGCGCATGAATATCAGCAGCACAAACGGCAACAACGCGCTGGCGATGAATGCGCCGTATTGCAAATGCAGCACCCGCTGTTGAAGCAACGGGTCACGGCTCATTTCAACGTGGCTGACTTCGACGAAGCCGAGTGGCCCGCCTGCAAGCGCGACCAGCCAAGGAACGGCAAGGAGCAGCACAAGCGGTAGTCTGCGGTAGGCCGGGGTGTTGGCTCGCGGGATGAAGCGAATCGTGTTCAGCACCAGCAAAATTGTCAGAATCACGAAAATTATCCGTAGCGGCGTATCCAGCAGCGGAATGATTTCCGCGCCGCCGTACACCTGCCCCAGCATCCCTGCAACCGCCAGCAGGCAGGTCAACATCAGGCTCACTGTCAGCCACCGATACGTCGGCGCACGCGCATCGGGCTTGTCGGTTAAAGCCTCGGGCAAAGGCTCAGGCAAAGGCTTGGGTGAAATGGACATGTCAGCCGGTACAGAAAGTCACTGTGACCTGGCAACGGCTTCCGCCCCATTTGCGACATGCCTTGGTCGCTTTGCGCCGCGCCACCCAACCGTCGTCGGAATGATCGGCTCCCCAAACGTTGCCGCGCCCATCGGTTTCGCTACTGGTCGCCAGCGCCAGACAGACGTTATGCCCGTGGATGGCAATCTTGCAGCCTGACGCCCGGCCCGATGCACGCTGGCATTCGGCCAGGGCGCGCTGTTTGGCGGTGGCGGCTGAAGTCATGCCTTTTGCGCTGCCACTCGCCAGGGTTTGTAGATCGATCGCGATCGCACCGTACAGAGTCGGGATGGGTGGCAGCCGGTTTACCGATGGCGACTCGGGGCCGAGCAAGCCCGAACAGTTTATCTGGACGCACGCATCTTGCTCCCGGCTGGTGAGCGGGCTGGCAGCGCAGTTCTGGGCACAGAGTTGGTACGCCTCCAGCCCAGCCTGCACGGGCCCGGTAGACCCAAGCAATGCAAACGCCACGCCAAGCAGAACCAACGCCGCCTTGATCGCGGGCAATGCCGATCGCGCGAATGCGTGCTGTATAGCCAGGCTCATGAGGTTCCCCTTTCAATTGACATGTATTGTTGTCGTGTCGCCTTCAATGACCAACCCACCGTCGCAGGATCCCTGTTTTCCTCCGGGTGAGCATATGTATGCATCTGCCGTGCACCCACTCTTGTTGAAATCTTTGCACGTCTTCAATGCCCACTTGCACGCCAATGCAGGCGAACCACCCCAACCGGTTCCGTATCCGCCGCCCGGTGCGCTGGCAAAGGCGCCACATGCATGTTGAAACACCAGTTGTACCTCGCAACCCGCCCCGGCATCGCCCGCTGCTTCCCGACATCCATCAAGCACCAGTTCGCGTACCGTTGCTTCATCAGGTTCGTCGTAGCCTGCATAACCGATTGCCTTGTTTTTCGCTTTCACCATGGCAATTGCGCCAAAGGGGCCCTGCGTACCTTTGTAGGTGTTGAAATTGACCTCTATGCGTGAGGCGTTGCTTTCGTCCGTGTCGGCCCTGTCCTCGGCGGCTTGCTGTCCGTCTTCCTGCGCTGCCGGCGAATGAGCAGCTTCCTCGTTGGTACGCCCGCAAGCCACCAGCGCAAGAAGGACCATCGCCAGCCCGGCTGTTTTCGTTAGATTCCTCATTAATATCCTCCAGCTATCATGGCTTGCTGCTGCTGGCCTGGTAGTGGTTCAGCGGCTTCGGCGGCTTTGGATAGAGCGCGTGCCAGTCGATCTGGTTTGCATCGCAGGCTCCTTGTGTTCAAGCGTGGCTGATGACGAGCTACGTATGAAGTATGCAAGACAATGCCAGAACGCGAAATCCGCAAGCTGTACAACTGATCTAGCCCACCCCTCAGGCAAATGAGGCAACAAGGCGGCTGTTTATTCACATCAAAGCAGCCGTTGCTTTGTAATATTTCCGAATTAATTGCAGCTTGCCGGAATGTTAGGATGATTCCCTCTTGTGAAGGAATGACGCATGCCCTTGGCGGATTCGATACGCAAATTCGTTGGCCCGATACTCACATTGCTCTTGCTGGTCGGCGTTGGTTTGGGAATCTGGTATTCCTCGTCAGCCAAGCAGGAGGACGATCTGGCGGCGGCCGTGGTCAGTATTTCGGGGCTTTCCGGCTCGGAAAAGTTGCCCTTGCTGCAAGACCCGCGACTGCTTGCGCATCTGGAAAAGCAGGGCATTAAATTGACCGCGATGAAGGCGGGTTCGCGGGAAATCGCGCTGCGGCCGGACTTGAAGCAGTTCGATTACGCCTTTCCAGCGGGCGTTCCCGCCGCCACCAAATTACAGAAAGAACAAGGCGTTCGGCAAACCTATCCCACATTTTTCACACCGATGGCGATTGCTTCCTGGAAGTCGGTGGTTGCTGTGCTGGCGGCAAACGGCATCGTCGAGCAGCGCGGCAAGACCTGGTATGTCATCGACATGATGAAGTTGTTGCGCTGGATGGATGAGGGCAAGCGTTGGCGCGATATTCCGGGTAATACCCAATATGCGGTCGGCAAGAGCATTCTGGTTTCCACCACCGACATCCGCACTTCCAACTCCGCCGCCATGTACCTCGCGTTACTCAGCTACCTGGCCAACGAGCGCAATGTGGTGCAGGACGAAGCCCAGGCGCAACAGGCGCTGCAACTGGTTTCACCGCTGTTTCTCAAACAGGGCTATCAGGAATCCTCATCCGCCGGGCCGTTCGAGGACTATGTGTCGATGGGCATGGGCAAAGCGCCGCTGGTGCTGGTCTATGAATCACAGTTCATCGAGTACCTGGCGAAGACGCCGCCGGCGGCGCGCAATCCGGAAATGGTGCTGCTCTACCCGGAGCCGACGGTGTTTACCAAACATGTGTTGGTACCGCTTAACGACAAGGGGCTCCGGCTGGGAGAACTGCTCGCTAACGATCCGGTGTTGCAGCGGCTGGCGGTGGAATATGGCTACCGGGTCAGCGCCCCCAATCTGTTCCGCGAAGTGAATCAGGCACGCGGTATCGAGGTGCCGGATAGCCTGATCGATGTCATCGATCCACCCGCTTACGAGATTCTCGAAAAAATGATTACCGCCATCGAACAGCAGACCATGAAGTAAGCGCTGTTTGAAGTCCTTCACTTTCCCTTTCAGGAGTCATCCATGAGTCAGACCACCCTTGTTGAATCCCCCGTCATCCTCACCCCGCCGGTATTGGTCCCTCCCGCTCCGTTGACGGTGATCGAGCCGGAAACCGCCGGCGGCATGGTGCAGGTCGATGCCAAACTGGTGCCGGAACTGGATGCCCAGGTCGAGCAGTTCATTGCCGACACGCTGACCCTGGACAAGAACAGCGCGGGCTTCAAGGAACGGGTAGAGAGCATTCACCGGATGGGCAATGCCGATGTCGTCAAAGCCGCCAGTGTCAGCAACCGCATGCTGGAGCGCCCGGTACGACTGATGAAGGATGGCCTGTTCAGCGAGGGCTCGGTGATCGGCAAAGGTCTGCTTGATCTGCGGCGCAAGGTCGAGGAGCTTAATCCGGCTCGGCAAGGTGACCTGTTTCAGCCGCGCAAGATTCTTGGCTTGATCCCCTTCGGCAGCAAGATTGAAGACTATTTCGACAAGTACCACTCGGCACAAAGCCATCTCAATACCATCCTGGACAGCCTGGCGGATGGCAAGGATGAATTGATGCGCGACAACGCCGCCATCGAGCTGGAAAAAGTAGCACTCTGGGAGACGATGCAGCGCCTGGAGCAGTACATCTACATTGGCAAACGTCTGGATGCCAAGTTATCCGAGCGGATTTCCGAAATTGAAACCAACGACCCGGAAAAAGCGCGCGTCGTCAAAGAGGAATTGCTGTTCTACACCCGCCAGAAGGTCACCGATCTCCTTACCCAGCAGGCGGTCAGCGTGCAGGGGTATCTGGCTCTGGACATGATCAGAAAGAATAACCTGGAGCTATCGAAAGGCGTCGATCGTGCCTCCACGACAACCATTTCGGCGCTGCGCACGGCGGTCATGGTGGCGCAAGCGCTGACCAATCAAAAACTGGTGTTGGAGCAAATCAAAGCGCTGAACAGCACCACCGAGGACATGATCGTGGCAACCAGCGAACTGCTGAAAACCCAGAGCGCTGAAATCCATCAACAGGCCAGCGGCAGCATGATTGGCGTGGAGAAGCTGCAACAGGCTTTCGACAATGTCTTTGCCACGATGGACATGATTTCCGATTACAAGGTGCAAGCTTTGGACAACATGAAGTTGACTGTCGACGCGCTGACCGGGCAGGTCGAGCGGGCACAGAAGTATGTTGATCAGGTCCGCGAGGGCGAGGCGCGCGAAGCCACGCGAGTGGCGGCAAGTGCCGACGGCGTCGTCAAACTTTAAGTGTTGAGCGCGATCAAAAAAACCAAAGCAATGGAGGCAACTTGATGCATCGCTGGCTGAAGTCACTTCTCGTCATACCGCTTCTGGCACTGCTTCTGGCGGCGTGCGGAAAGTCGCAATCGCCTGACGAGCTTCCTCCGGAACGCACCCTCAGCGTTCTCGCCGGTTCCGAATTAAAGGACGTGGAGCCGTTGTTACCCAAACTTGAGGCTGAAACCGGGATTCGCCTCAAGTTTGAATATGCCGGCACATTGGATGGCGTTGAACGTTTACAAGCCGGAGAAGTGTTCGATGCCGCCTGGTTCTCGCATGCAAAGTATCTGATGCTCGACCCAAGCACCCGCGCGAAGGTCAAGGCTTCGGAAAAAATCATGCTCTCGCCGGTCGTGCTGGGCGTTAAAGAGAGTCGTTTCAAAGCGCTCGGCTGGGACAAGCTACCTGAACTCACCTGGAAAGACGTTGCCCAGGCTGCGGC
>JFJP01002542.1_pt1 | contig 12723 bp, 12 predicted proteins | sample 431651 | NCBI WGS metagenome assembly JFJP01 (sample SAMN02602958, study PRJNA72255) | Microbial mat metagenome, whole genome shotgun sequencing project. | biome: fresh water; feature: sink hole; material: water; isolation source: purple microbial (photo- and chemosynthetic) mats found in... | reverse complement strand
GCGTGGAATAACCACGCCGCACTTACGGCGCCTTGCGCTGCATCCCGGCCCGGTGCTTGCGTGACCGTCCGTCAAATGAGAACACACCCTAGGCCATGCGCTACAGTGGCAGAAGACTCGATATCGGCAATCTCCTGCGTTCCCGAAAAAATCCAAAACTGACGCAGTTTTGTCCGGGTTTTCAAGCCTAATGGCATAACCGACTGAATGGGAACGATTTCCCCTGATATTTCGTAGACAGGTTTGCACCGACTGGGTATGCGAAAGCGCTGACAGGACAATGCCGGGTACCGGTTGAGTGCCGTTGGCGTGGTAGAATCAACGGTTTAGTCAAGACGACAACATCGACGCCGATTTGGCATCTTGCTGGAACTATCCGGATACAAAATGGAACAGCCCGTGGAATCCTTCGCCAAAGAAACACTTCCCATCAGCCTTGAAGACGAGATGCGCCGTTCGTATCTCGACTACGCCATGAGCGTCATCGTCGGTCGCGCGCTACCGGACGCGCGTGACGGCCTCAAGCCCGTGCATCGCCGGGTGCTGTTTGCCATGCACGAACTTTCCAACGACTGGAACAAGGCCTACAAAAAATCAGCGCGCGTTGTCGGCGACGTGATCGGCAAGTATCACCCGCATGGCGACACCGCCGTCTATGACACCATTGTGCGCATGGCACAGGATTTTTCTCTGCGCTACATGCTGGTCGATGGGCAGGGCAACTTCGGTTCGGTCGACGGCGATAACGCGGCGGCCATGCGTTATACCGAAGTGCGCATGGCGCGCATTGGCCACGAACTTCTCGCTGATATCGACAAGGAAACTGTTGATTTCGGCCCCAATTACGACGGCTCGGAGCAGGAACCCCTGATCATGCCGGCGCGCATTCCGAACCTGCTGATCAATGGTTCCTCGGGTATTGCGGTCGGGATGGCGACCAACATCCCGCCCCACAATCTCAACGAGGTTATCGACGCCTGTCTTGCGTTGTTAAGTAATCCGGAAATGAGCATCGATGAACTGATCGACATCATTCCGGCCCCGGATTTTCCGACAGCAGGCATCATCTATGGCGTTGCCGGCGTGCGTGAGGGCTATCAGACCGGGCGCGGCCGTGTCGTCATGCGCGGCAAGACGCACTTCGAACCGATCAAGGGCAGCAATGATCGTCAGGCGATCATCATTGACGAACTGCCGTACCAGGTGAATAAGCGTACGCTGCTCGAAAAAGTCAGCGAACTGGTCAACGAAAAGAAAATCGACGGCATTGCTGACTTGCGCGATGAATCGGACAAGTCGGGCATGCGCGTGGTGATCGAGCTCAAGCGTGCTGAAGTGCCCGAGGTCGTGCTCAATTGTCTGTACAAGCAGACCCAGTTGCAGGACACCTTTGGCATGAACATGGTGGCGCTGGTTGACGGTCAGCCGCGCTTGCTCAACCTCAAACAGATGCTCGACTGTTTCCTTTCGCACCGGCGCGAGGTCATCACCCGGCGTACTGTTTTCGAGTTGCGCAAGGCACGTGAGAAAGCGCACATTCAGGAAGGCCTGGCGGTGGCGCTCGACAATGTCGATGAGATCATTGCCCTGATCAAGGCTTCGCCGACCCCGGCCGATGCCCGTCGCGGCCTGATGTCGCGTTTGTGGACGTCCTCGGCCGTGGCCGAGATGCTGCAGCGCGCCGCGCTTGATGCGACGCGTCCCGAGGGGCTGGGGCTTGAGTACGGGCTGTCGAAGAGCGGCTACCTGCTCTCCGAAGCGCAGGCACAAGCCATTCTCGAACTGCGTCTGCAGCGCCTGACCGGGCTTGAGCGCGACAAGATCGTTGCCGATTACGCCGAATTGCTCGAGCGCATTGCCGACCTGATGGACATTCTGGCCCGACCGGAGCGGATCAACGAAATCATCGTTGAAGAGCTGAGCGGAATTCGTGCCCAGTTTGGTGACAAGCGTCGTTCGGAGATCGTGCTCAATACGCAGGATCTGGGTATCGAGGATTTCATTACGCCGCAGGACATGGTAGTCACGCTTTCGCATACCGGTTACGTCAAGTCGCAGCCGCTAACCGACTACCGCGCCCAGCGCCGTGGCGGGCGCGGCAAGCAGGCGGCGGCGGTCAAGGAAGACGATTTCGTTGACCATCTGTTCATCGCCAATACGCATGATTACATCCTCTGTTTCTCGAATCGCGGCCGGGTCTACTGGCTAAAGGTTTATGAAGTGCCGCAAGGGACGCGCAGTGGTCGCGGCAAGCCGATCGTCAATATGTTCCCGCTGGAAGAAGGCGAGAAAATCAACGCCATCCTGTCGATCAAGGAGTTTACCGAAGACCGCTACATCTTCATGTGTACATCTCAGGGAACGGTCAAGAAGACGCCACTTTCCGACTTCTCCAACCCGCGCAAGGCCGGCATTATCGCGGTGGCTCTCGATGAGGATGACTTCCTGATTGGCGCCGAGATCACCAACGGAACGCAGGACATCGTCTTGGTTTCCGACGCCGGCAAGGCCGTGTGGTTCGATGAGGAAGACGTTCGCGCCATGGGTCGTACGGCACGCGGCGTGCGCGGCATGAAACTGGGCAAGGGGCAGCAGGTGCTTTCGCTGCTGGTTGCCGCGAACCATCAGGAAACGGTGCTGGTGGCGACCGAAAACGGATTCGGCAAGCGTACCGTGCTCGCCGACTTCCGCCATTCCGGTCGCGGCACGCAGGGGGTGATCGCCATCGCCGCCAGCGAACGCAACGGTAAGGTGGTTGCTGCCCGTCTGGTACAGGATGACGACGAAATCATGCTGATCACCACCGGGGGTGTGCTGATCCGCACCCGGGTCAGGGAAATTCGCGAGTTGGGTCGCGCCACGCAGGGGGTAACCCTGATTTCGCTCGATGCCGGCGAGAAGCTTGCCGGTCTGGAAAAAGTTGTTGAAACCGAAGATGATCAGGAAAACGGCCATGAGCCGGAGGCGGTCCAGGAGCCGGATCAGGAGTAATGCGCGGGTCACTGACTTGATCAACGATGTTTACCGACACAGTGCCGGATACAAGCCATGAGCAATGAACTCCACACGAAACTCTCGGTAGTGCGTTCCGAGATCGACAGTATCGATGCGCAGTTGATCGATCTCCTGAACCGCCGTGCCCGCTGCGCGCAGCAGGTGGGCGAGATCAAGGCTCAGCATGGCGAAGCGGGCTTCATTTATCGCCCGGAGCGTGAGGCGCAAATCCTGCGCCGGATCCAGGAAATCAATCCGGGTCCCTTGTCGAATGACAGCGTGACCTGGTTTTTCCGCGAAGTGATGTCAGCCTGCCTGTCGCTTGAACAAGCACTCGGGATAGCCTTTCTCGGCCCGCTGGGCACCTTCTCGGAAAGCGCGGCGACCCGGCACTTCGGCCATGCAGCGAACCTGATGCCGCAAGTCTCGATCGATGACGTGTTTCGCGAGGTCGAAGCGAGTCACGCGGATTATGCCGTGGTACCGGTCGAAAACTCGACCGAAGGGGCAATCGGCCGTACGCTTGATCTCCTGATGACCTCTCCGCTGAAAATTTGCGGTGAAGTGGTGTTGCGTATCCACCAGCATTTATTATCGAACGAGACATCCTTCGACAAGATCACCAAAGTCTATTCGCACGCCCAGTCGCTGGCGCAATGTCACGAATGGCTGAATCGTAGCTTGCCGAAGGCGCAGCGGATTTCGATGGGGAGCAATGCGCAGGCCGCCCAGTTCGCAGCGTCCGAAACGGGCGCCGCAGCAATTGCCGGTGAAGCTGCAGCGGAACGCTACCAGTTGCCGTTGCTGGCCAGCAGCATCGAGGACGAGCCGAACAACACGACCCGTTTTGTCGTTCTTGGCCGGCAGGAAGCGGGACCCTCCGGACGCGACAAGACCTCGCTGATCATGTCGGCCCCCAACCAGACAGGGTCGCTCTGCAACCTCCTGGCGCCGTTATCTGAGGCCGGCGTATCGATGACCCGGCTCGAATCCCGACCGGCGCGGCACACCTTGTGGGAGTACGTGTTTTTCGTCGATATCGAAGGCCATCGCGATGAGCCTGCCGTAGCGACAGCCCTGACTGAGCTGGGTCGTCGTGCGGCCTATCTCAAGGTTCTCGGCTCCTATCCGGTCGCTGTTTACTGATTTCTATCTTTACTCTTTTTCAAGGACAGCCCATGGCCCTCTGTGATCAGTCATTGCCCAATGTTCGCGCCATTTCGCCCTACCTGCCGGGCAAGCCGATTACCCAACTGGCGCGCGAAATGGGCCTTCCTGTCGAGCGCATCGTCAAGCTGGCTTCCAACGAAAACCCCTTGGGCATGAGCCCGAAGGCAAAGGCGGCGGTAGAGAAAGCCATTGCCACGCTGGAACGCTATCCGGACGATTTCGAGTTGAAAAATGCGCTGGCCGGGCATACCGGTCTGGGCATGGAGCATATCGTGCTCGGCAACGGGTCCAACGATGTGCTTGATCTGATCGCCCGGGTTTTTCTTGCTACCGGTCGTTCAGCCGTCTTTTCGCAGCATGCGTTCGCGGTCTATCCGCTGGCCACACTTTCGGCGGGGGCTGAACCCATTGCCGTGCCGGCCAGGGATTATGGTCATGATCTGGAGGCCATGCGTGGCGCTATTCGTCCGGATACGCGTTTGATCTGGATTGCCAACCCGAACAACCCGACCGGAACCTTCCTGCCGTATCCGCAGCTCAAGGCTTTCCTGCAGGCGGTGCCAAACGATGTCGTGGTGGTTCTTGACGAGGCGTACAACGAATACATCCCGCCGGCAGAGCGTGTCGATACAAAAAACTGGCTGGCGGAGTTTCCGAATCTGGTGATTACGCGGACCTTCTCCAAGATCTACGGTCTGGCGGGCTTGCGCATCGGCTATGCGCTGGCCTCGGCCGAGATTGCCGATCTGATGAACCGTGTGCGGCAGCCCTTCAACTGCAACAATCTGGCGCTGGCCGCAGCAACGGCAGCACTCGACGACCATGAATTCATGGCCAGGAGCTACGCGCTCAACCGCGCCGGCATGGAGCAGATTATTGCCGGGCTCAAGCGCTTTGGTTTCTCGCATATCCCTTCGCACGGCAATTTCCTCACGTTCAAGGTAGGCGACGCGGCCACGCTGAACCAGAAACTGCTCAAGCAGGGCGTTATCGTGCGTCCGATCGGCGGTTACGGCATGCCTGAGTGGTTGCGCGTAACGATCGGTACTGAAGCGGATAACCTGCGTTTTCTCGAAGCGCTGGACAAAGCGGTGTAATGAGCGGCTCACCAGAATTCGGCAAGGTCGTTGTTTTCGGCGTCGGCCTGATCGGCGGTTCGTTTGCCCTCGGGCTCAAGGCCGCCGGACAGATTGAGGAAGTCGTTGGCTATGGGCGCAGCATTGCCACGCTGACGCAGGCGCTGGATCTGGGCATCATCGACCGGGTTGGCGTCAATGTCGGCCAGGACGTGGCCGACGCCGATCTTGTCCTGCTCGCCACGCCGGTTGGGCAGATGCCGGACATCATGGCGCGCATTGCCCCTTATATCGGCGCCCAGACGGTCTTCACCGACGGCGGCAGCACCAAAGAGGATGTGGTCGCTGCAGCACGTGCGCATTTCGCTGAAAAAGCCGGACAGTTCGTTCCGGCGCATCCGATTGCCGGTGCGGAGAATAGTGGGGCGGCGGCGGCACGCGCTGATCTATACCGGGAAAAGAAAGTGGTGCTGACTCCGCTGCCGGAAAATTCCGTGCTTAATGTGGCGCGAGTGCGTTCGGCCTGGGAGTGGTGCGGTGCACAAGTCCATGAACTGTCCCCGAGCGAGCATGACCGCGTTTTTGCCGCCGTCAGCCATCTGCCGCATCTGCTGTCGTTTGCACTGGTTCATGATCTCGCCGTGCGTGAAAATAGCGAGCTTTATTTCAGCTTTGCCGCCAGCGGTTTCCGCGACTTCACGCGCATCGCCGCCAGTCATCCGGAAATGTGGCGCGACATCTGTCTGGCCAACCGTGTCGCACTGCTTGAAGAGCTTGATCGTTACCGCGCGCAGCTCGATGATTTGCGCGTAGCACTGAAAAAAGGCGATGGAGTGGCCCTGGAACAGACCTTTGATGTGGCGCGCAGAGCCCGACGGGATTGGGCTGGCGGAGGAAAATAAACGTGGCATTAGCCTGCCTCTTGATTTTGTATTGCTATCGATTACAATGTAATCCTGTGAATTACATTGACTAATGATTGGGTCATTCAAACATCGAGGGCTGGAACGGTTCTTCAAGAAAGGAGACCACCGTGGCATTCTGGCCAAAACTGATGCGCGAGTTGAACGGATACTTGACCGCCTGGAGGTTTCCATGAAGCCTGAGGACATGGATATTCCCGGTTACAGGTTTCATCGACTGGCGGGAGACCGCAATGGTACCTACTCGGTGACCGTAACTGGAAACTGGCGCATTACTTACCGATTTGAAGGCGAAGATGCCATTGATGTGGACATGGAGGATAATCACTGATGAAGTCGCTCAGAAACCCGAACCGACGCCCAACTCATCCTGGCGCCATTTTGCGTGAGGATGTGCTGCCGGCACTTGAAATGACGCAGACTGAGCTTGCACAGCGCCTCGGCGTTTCGCGCCTGTCTGTTTCCGAACTGCTGCACGAGAAACGCAGCATGACTCCCGAGATGGCCGCACGTGTCGGAAAATTGCTCAATACCTCGCCGGAAAGCTGGCTGCGCATGCAGGAGTCCGTCGATCTGTGGGAGGTGCAACAGACCCCGGAAAAGCTGTCCGGCATCAAGCCGATCAAGGCCGTGCTACTGGCCGCCTGATTGCGCAATAAAGAATCATGCAACCAAAGTGGCCGGAGAACCAATAAGTACGGCCAACTTCAGGATGTATTGGCTTTAGATTGCCTATTCATATGGGTTACAGACCTTTACACCATCGAAAAATGCGTCACCAAGATAACGATCAACCAGGAAATACGAAATTACCGCCATGGACTTTATCGATCTGCCGCCTCTTCTTTCTGCCCGGGGTACGGTACGCCTGCCCGGCTCGAAGAGCATCTCCAACCGCGTGCTGCTGCTTGCCGCGCTGGCCGCAGGCGAAACCGAAGTTCGCGACCTGCTCGAATCCGATGATACGGCGTGCATGCTCGAAGCACTGGCAACGCTTGGCGTCGGCGTTTCGCCGCTGGGCGAAAATGCCTGGCGTATCGCGGGTGCCAGTGGAGTTATGCCGGCCAGGCAAGCCGATCTCTTCCTCGGCAACGCGGGAACCGCTTTACGTCCGCTGACGGCTGTGCTGGCTCTGGCCGGCGGCAACTATTCCTTGACCGGTGTGGCGCGCATGCACGAGCGACCGATCGGTGATCTGGTCGATGCCCTTCGTCAGTTGGGCGCCGCGATCGAATACACGGGGCAAGAAGGCTTCCCGCCACTGGCGATCCGTCCGGCGAAAATTCGGGCCGGTGGCGTGGTGAAGGTACGCGGCGATGTGTCGAGCCAGTTTCTCACCGCCCTGTTGATGGCCCTGCCGCTGACGGGCGTGGAAACCACCGTTGAAGTCGTCGGCGAGCTGATCTCGAGACCCTACATCGAAATCACGCTGGCGCTGATGGCACGTTTCGGCGTGCAGGTCGTGCGCGATGGCACGCAACGGTTCACGCTTCCGGCCGGAAGTGCCTATCGTTCACCGGGCCTGATGCATGTTGAGGGCGATGCTTCTTCAGCTTCGTATTTCCTTGCCCTCGGGGCGCTGGGCGGGGGCCCGCTGCGCGTTGAGGGCGTCGGTTGTGATTCGATTCAGGGTGATGTGCGTTTTGCTGATGCACTGGCTCTGATGGGCGCGCAGATCAGGATGGGATCTAACTGGATCGAGGCTTGCGCAACCCAGTCAGGGAAACTGCACGGGATCACTATGGATTGCAACACCATCCCGGATGCGGCGATGACGCTGGCGACGACTGCGCTGTTTGCCGAAGGCCCGACCACGCTGACCCACATTGCCAGCTGGCGCGTCAAGGAAACCGACCGCATCGCGGCCATGGCCACGGAACTGCGCAAGCTTGGCGCGATCGTGGAAGAGGGAAGCGACTACATCCGCATAACGCCTCCTCACGCCTCGCTCCTCACGCCTCACAGCGGCATAGACACCTACGACGATCATCGCATGGCCATGTGTTTTTCACTGGTATCGCTGGCCACCGCCCTGCGCATCAACGATCCGGGTTGTGTGGCCAAAACCTTTCCCGATTTTTTCGAACGTTTCGCCATGGTTGCGCAAGCGGTTCCGGTGATTGCCATCGACGGCCCTTCGGCTTCCGGCAAGGGGACGGTTGCGGCACGCGTTGCGGCGGCTCTGGGCTGGCACTATCTGGATTCCGGCGCGCTTTATCGGCTGGCTGCGCTGGCGTCGCGTCGCGCCGGGGTGGCGTGGACTGACGAAGCGGGGGTAGCGGCCGTCGCCGCCGGACTCGATGTCGTCTTTGGCGAGAACTCGATCAGGATGTCGGGTGAAGAGGTGAGTGAGGCGATCCGCGATGAAGAAATATCGTCAGGAGCATCCCAGGTTGCCGCACTGCCTGCCGTACGCGCCGCGCTACTCTTCAGGCAACGTGTCTTTCGCCAGGCACCGGGCTTGGTTGCTGATGGCCGGGATATGGCGTCGGTGGTGTTCCCGGACGCTCAGACCAAGGTTTTTCTCACGGCCAGCGTCGAGGTGCGTGCGAAAAGACGCCATAAGCAGTTGATCGAAAAAGGAATCGCTGCTAACATCCTGCCTCTTTTGCAGGATTTGCGTGAACGCGACGAGCGCGACAGCCAACGTAGCGTAGCGCCATTAGTGCAAAGTAAAAATGCCGAACTGCTTGATACGAGTGATCTGGGCATCGAACAAACGGTGGCGCAGGTGCTGGTCTGGAGCAGGAAGGTTTTGTAGCAGGGGCGTTGCGGCAGGTGCCGTGCGCTTCAGGTGTTACCGGTTACGCGTTGTTCCGCTTGCCTGTCAGGGCGCAACGGTGAATCGTCGGATTCACGCTGGGCGGGTGCCAATAACCGGTAATTGTTTTTTAACGTTACCCGCAGTCATGCGGTCAGGTCACTTACACTATGTCAGCCAATCCCATTATCCAAGAAAGCTTTGCCGATCTTTTTGAAGCCAGCCTCGCGCGCCAGGAAATGCGCCAGGGCGAAGTCATCACAGCAGAAATCGTGCGCATTGACCAGAACTTCGTGGTCGTCAATGCCGGTCTGAAATCCGAAAGCTACATCGAACGTGAAGAATTCTTAAGCGATGCCGGCGAACTCGAAGCCAAGGTCGGCGATTTTGTCCAGGTCGCTATCGAACAACTCGAAAACGGTTTCGGCGAAACCCGCCTCTCGCGCGAACGCGCCAAGCGCGTCGCCGCCTGGAACTTCCTTGAAACAGCACTGAACGAGGGTACCCTCGTGACCGGTACCATCACCGGCAAGGTCAAGGGCGGTCTGACCGTGTCCGGTCAAGGACACCACGCCGTACGAAGGCAAGACCTACGAATTCAAGGTCATCAAGCTCGACCGCAAGCGCAACAACGTCGTCGTTTCCCGTCGCGCCGTGCTCGAAGCCAGCGTCGGTGAAGAGCGCGAAGCACTGCTCTCCAACCTCAAGGAAGGCAGCATCGTCAAGGGTATCGTCAAGAACATCACCGACTATGGCGCATTCGTCGATCTCGGCGGCATCGATGGTCTGCTGCACATCACCGATCTGGCCTGGCGCCGTGTCCGTCATCCGTCCGAAGTTCTGGCCGTCGGCGACGAAGTGCAAGCCAAGATCCTCAAGTTCGACCAGGACAAGAACCGCGTCTCGCTCGGCCTCAAGCAACTCGGCGAAGATCCGTGGGTCGGCATCTCGCGGCGTTACCCGCAGAGCACCCGCCTCTTCGGCAAGGTCACCAATCTCACTGACTACGGCGCTTTCGTCGAAATCGAGCAGGGTATCGAAGGCCTGGTGCACGTCTCCGAAATGGACTGGACCAACAAGAACGTCCATCCGTCCAAGGTCGTGCAACTCGGCGACGAAGTCGAAGTGATGATTCTCGAGATCGACGAAGAGCGTCGGCGTATCTCACTCGGCATGAAGCAGTGCGCTGCCAATCCGTGGGACGAGTTCTCGATGAACCAGAAGAAGGGCGACAAGGTCAAGGGCGCGATCAAGTCGATTACCGACTTCGGTGTGTTCATCGGACTACCGGGCGGCATCGACGGTCTGGTTCACCTCTCCGACCTGTCGTGGTCGGTTGCCGGTGAAGAAGCGATCCGTAACTTCAAGAAGGGTGATGAAGTCGAGGCCGTGGTTCTGGCCATCGACACCGAGAAAGAGCGTATCTCGCTCGGCATCAAGCAGCTTGACGGCGATCCCTACACCAGCTTCATCGCCACCCACGAGAAAAATGCCATCGTCAATGGCATCGTCAAGTCGGTTGATGCCCGCGGTGCGATCATTGCCCTCGAGGGTGACATGGAAGGCTATTTGCGTGCTTCCGAAGTGTCGCGTGATCGTATCGATGATCTGACCAAGGTTTACAAGGAAGGTGACGCGGTCGAAGCGATGATCATCAACATTGATCGCAAGACCCGTTCGATCAACCTGTCGATCAAGGCCAAGGATCAGGCCGAGCAGCACGAAGCGATGCAGAAGTTTACTGCAGACAGCAACGTCAGTTCGGGTACGACCAATCTTGGTGCTTTGTTGAAAGCCAAGCTGAACAACCCGCAATAAGGTTTGATCATGACCAAGTCAGATCTGATCGCGCGACTGGCAGAGCGCTTCCCGCAACTCGTTGCCAAGGACGCCGACTTTGCCGTCAAGATGATTCTTGATGCGATGTCCGAGGCTCTGGCCAAAGGCGATCGGATCGAGATCCGTGGCTTTGGCAGTTTCGCGCTGAACTATCGACCGCCACGTGTTGGCCGAAATCCGAAGTCCGGCGACAAGGTGAGCGTTCCGCAAAAATGGGTCCCGCATTTCAAGGCCGGCAAGGAATTGCGTGAACGTGTGGATATCTCGCTCCAGTCGGAGTGAGTGACCAAGCCGTGGTCAAGTGAAGTCAATCGGGGGCGGCAACGAAAGTTGCCGCCCTTTTTATTGCTGGAGGGCCATACATGCGTAGTTTGCTTTGGGCTAGCCGGATTTTCATATTCGTCTTCCTGCTTGCCTTTGCACTCAAGAATATGGAACCGGTCAGTATCTTCTTCTTCCTTGATACCGCCTGGCAGGCGCCATTGATTATCGTTGTCCTGGTATTTTTTGCCGTGGGTGCCGCTCTGGGCGTGCTGTCCTTGCTCGGCACTGTGTTTGGTTTGCGCCGGGAAGTATCCAGGCTGAAGCGCGAAGCAAAAAATAGCGTGAGGAGTCAGGAGTGAAGGGTGAGGAGTATGCTCAGGCACACGGGGCTTCTCCTCACCCTTCACTCCTAACTCCTTTCTGACGCAATAACATGATTGAATTCGAGTACTGGCAACTGCTGTTCTTCCCCCTCTTCTTCGGGCTGGGCTGGGCCGCTGCACGCGTAGATATCCGGCATCTGGTCAAGGAATCACGGTCCTTGCCGCGATCCTATTTCCGCGGACTTAACTTCCTGCTCAACGAGCAGCCGGACCGGGCGATCGAAGCCTTTGTCGATGCTGTCAAGGTTGATCCACAGACCATCGAGCTGCATTTCGCACTGGGCAGTCTGTTCCGTCGACGCGGCGAGACCGAGCGTGCTATCCGCATGCATCAGAATCTCGTCGAGCGTGAAGATCTGCCACAGGATCTCAAGTTGCAGGCCCTTTCGGAACTCGGCCAGGACTATCTGAAAGCTGGACTGCTGGACCGTGCCGAAGAGGTCTTCGACAAGTTGCAGGACTCGGCCATGGTCGAAGAGGCCAAACGCAATCTGCTCGAAATCTACCAGCTCGAAAAGGACTGGGAGAAGGCCATCGCCATTGCCGCCGAATTGCCCGAGATCGCCTCGCAAAATGAAATCGCCGAGTACTACTGTGAACTGGCAGCGGCAGAAATGATCCGCTCACGACGCGATGCAGCTTCGGCTTTCCTGAAGACGGCACTCGAACGTAACCGGAAATGTGTTCGCGCCAGCATGCTGCAGGGAGACATCGAGGCGCAGCAGGACCGGTTCGAAGAGGCCATCGTCTGCTGGCAACACATTGAACAGCAGGCTCCGACCTATCTGGCGCTGGTTGCCCAGCGTCTGCTCGAAGCTTTCCGCAAGCTGGAGCGGCGCGATGAAGGACTGCAACTGTTGCGCGGTTATCTGGAGCGCTACCCTTCACTCGATCTGCTTGATGTCGTCTTCCAGTTGGTGCTTGAAAGTGAAGGCGCGGAGGCGGCGTATTTACTGGTTCGCGACGAGCTCAAGCGCAATCCGACCCTGCTTGGTTTTGACAAGCTGATCGAGGCCCGACTGCTGGTTTCGCCGCCCGAAGCACGGCCCGATCTGGATCTGGCCAAAAGCATCGTGCAGGGTTACACACGCCGGCTGGCACGCTATCGGTGCGATAATTGCGGTTTCAAGGCACGCCAGTTCTATTGGCGTTGCCCGGCGTGTGGCGGTTGGGAAACCTATTCGCCGAAGCGTACCGAAGAATTTGATTTAATGCCTTAGCTGGAGAAATTTGCATGCAGTTGGGAGATCTGTCAGCAGTTCGTCTGCTCATCGTCGGCGACGTGATGCTCGACCGTTACTGGTTTGGCGAAG
>JFJP01002215.1_pt1 | contig 12723 bp, 8 predicted proteins | sample 431651 | NCBI WGS metagenome assembly JFJP01 (sample SAMN02602958, study PRJNA72255) | Microbial mat metagenome, whole genome shotgun sequencing project. | biome: fresh water; feature: sink hole; material: water; isolation source: purple microbial (photo- and chemosynthetic) mats found in... | reverse complement strand
AAAGCCATCATCTCGCAACGCCTCATCAAGAAGCCCGACGGTAACCGCTGTCCCGCCGTCGAGGTGATGCTCAACACGCGCTACATCGGTGAACTCATCGAAAAAGGCGATCTGAATGCCATCAAGGAGGGCATGGAGCAAAGCATGTCACCCGGCTCGCAGACCTTCGAACAATCGTTGTTCAATCTCTACAAGACCGGTGTCATTTCGCTGGAAGAAGCTCTCGCCAACGCCGACTCGGCCAACAACCTGAATTGGCTGATCGACAACGCCGAAGATAAAAAGAAACCCAGCGAGAAACCGCTCGCCCCCGTGGCACCGGCGGAAGCCGAGGCCAGCACATCAAGCAGTGGCGCGAGCTTCTCGGAATTCACGCTGAAGATGGACTGACGGGTGCAAAACTCCTCATCGCCGACACTTGATCTCGCCAAGGCGCTCATCGCGCGCCGCTCGATCACTACCGAGGACGCCGGCTGCCTCGATCTCATCGTCGCCCGGCTGGCGCCGCTTGGTTTCGTCTGCGAACGCATTGACAGCACCGGGCCAACCGGCCATGTCTGCAATCTCTGGGCGCGGCGTGGCAGCGCCAAACCGCTGGTCGTTTTCGCCGGACACACCGATGTCGTGCCACCCGGCCCATCGGAACAGTGGCAGAGCGATCCGTTTGTTCCCACCGAGCTTAACGGCATGCTCTATGGACGCGGCGCCGCCGACATGAAAACCTCGGTCGCGGCCGCCATCGTCGCCACCGAGCGCCTCCTCGCCAATGCAGCGCAATTGAGTGGTTCACTGGCTTTCCTGCTCACCTCCGATGAAGAAGGCGACGCCACCGACGGTACGGTGAAAGTCGTCGAAACGCTCAAGGCGCGCGGCGAGTTGCTCGACTGCTGCATCGTCGGCGAACCAACCTCGGTGAGCAAACAGGGCGACATGATCAAGAACGGCCGGCGCGGTTCGCTGTCCGGAAAACTCGTCGTCAAGGGCATCCAGGGCCACGTCGCCTATCCAGAAAAGGTGAAAAACCCGATCCACCTCGCCGCCCCTGCACTGGCCGAACTGGCCGCCACGCATTGGGACAAGGGCAACGAATTCTTTCCGCCGACCAGCTTCCAGATCTCCAACATCCACGCCGGCACCGGTGCCACCAACGTCGTGCCGGGCACGCTCGAAGTCTTGTTCAACTTCCGTTTCTCCACTGCCAGCACGGCCGAAGGCCTGCAAAACCGTGCGCATGAAATCCTCGATCGTCACCAGCTCGAATACGACCTGCACTGGACACTCGGCGGCCGCCCCTTCATCACGGAACCCGGGCGCCTCGTCAGCGCTCTGGCCGACGCCATACAGCTCGAGGCCGACATCACCCCGGAGCTATCCACCAGCGGCGGCACCTCCGACGGCCGCTTCATCGCCGACATTTGCCCCGAAGTCGTCGAGTTCGGCCCGGTGAATGCCACGATCCACAAGATCAACGAATGCGTCGCGCTGGCCGACATCGAGCCGCTGGCGCGAATTTACGAAGCCACTTTCCGCAAGTTGCTGACCTGAACGTTCACCCGCGCCGTCCCGCCAGCGCCGACTTTTATGACCGACACCCCGCTCGACGACCTCTTCACGATTCGCGACTGGCTGCGCTGGGGCACCAGCCGCTTCAACGAAGCGAAGCTGTTTTTTGGCCACGGTTGCGACAACGCCCATGACGAAGCGGCTTGGCTGATCTTGCACGCGCTGCACCTGCCGCCCGACCGCCTCGACCCCTATCTTGACGCCCGCCTGACGCGCCACGAACGCATTGCCGTGCATGAACTGCTCCAGCAGCGCATCACCCGCCGCCTGCCGGCGGCGTATCTCTCGCATGAAGCCTGGCAGGCCGGGCTGCGTTTCTATGTCGATGAGCGCGTACTGATCCCGCGTTCCTACTTTGCCGATCTGCTGGTGGAAGGCTTCGCGCCCTGGATCGACGATCCCTACGCCATCGGCAGCGCGCTGGACCTGTGTACCGGCTCCGGCTGCCTCGCCATCCTGATGGCGCATGCTTTTCCCGCCGCGAAGATCGACGCCGCCGACATTTCCAAGGATGCGTTGGCCGTCGCCAAGCGCAACGTCACCGATTACGACCTGCAAAAGCGCGTGAAACTTGTGCAAGGCGATCTGTTCAGCGGCCTCGGCAAGCGCCGCTACGATTTCATCCTGAGCAACCCGCCCTACGTTACCACCCAGGCGATGCGTGACCTGCCGCCCGAATACCGCCACGAACCGGAAAACGCACTCGCTGCCGGCGACGATGGTCTGGACATCGTGCGCCGCATCCTCGCCGGCGCCACAAACCACCTGAAGCCCGGCGGCCTGCTGGCCATCGAAGTCGGCCACAACCGCGCGCTCGTCGAAGCCGCTTTCCCCGATCTGCCGCTTACCTGGCTCGACACCCCCAGCGGCGACAGCAAGATTTTCTTGCTGCGCAAAGAAGATCTCGCCACCGCGTAGGCGCATAATTTCGCCAACCGATCTTCAGGAGCAGACCATGGCCCTGCCGCAGCCGAAACTGACGCTTGATGCTTTCCTTGCCTGGGAAAACGAGCAACCCACGCGCAACTTCTTCTATCGCGGCGAAGTCTTCGCCATGGTCGGCGTCCGCCAGGCCCACGCACATGTCACGCTGAATATTGGTGCAGCGTTAAAGTCCGCCTTGCGCGGCACCCCATGCCAAGCTTTTATCGCCGACATGAAGTTGCGTGTCGATGCCGCCGATGCGGTGTTCTATCCCGATGTAATGGTGGGTTGCGACCCGCGCGACCGCGTGACGCCGCTGTATCTTTCCCACCCCAAACTGATTGTCGAGGTGCTTTCCGACTCCACCGCCGCGTTCGATCGCGGCGAAAAGTTTGTCACTTGCCGCCGCATCGACACGCTGGAAGAATATGCACTGGTGGATGTCGACGCCCGGCGCGTCGAAAGCTTCCGGCGCAATGCCGAAGGCCTGTGGGTCTTGCACGAATTTTCCGGGGCACAGGCCGTCGTGTTTGCCAGCATCGGCGTTACCATCGACAGCGACACTCTCTACGAGAACGTCGAGAACGTTGAGAATGTCGCACCTCAACCGTAAATGTAGTTCTCGAGCTGCTTGATGATGAATTCCTGCTCGGCGATGATGTCCTTGACCAGGTCGCCGATCGAGACGAGGCCGATCACCCGGTCGTTCTCCAGCACCGGCAAATGCCGCACATGCTTGTCGGTGATCAGCGCCATGCAATCCTGGTTAGTCTGATCCGGGCGCACATAGACCACCTGGCGGGTCATCAGCTCCGCCACCGCAACATCGCGGGGGGGCTTGTCCATCGCGAGCATTTTGCGGGCGAAATCGCGTTCGGTGACGATACCAACCAGCTTGCCGGCCGCATCGATAACCAGCAGTGAGCCGATGTCCTTTTCCGCCATCAACTGCATCGCGTCGAACAACGATTTCTCGGGAAGAATCGATGCAACCTCATGCCCCTTGCCATCCAGCAACTGTTTTACGGTTTTCATGCCAAGCTCCTCCTTTAGAAACTTTCATCCGTTTTCAAATACCGCCACTGACCCAAAGGCAAATCGCCCAGCATCACCCGGCCGATACGCACGCGTTTCAGGCCGGTGACGCGCAATCCGACCAGTTCGCACATGCGACGGATCTGGCGCTTTTTGCCTTCCTTCAATATGAAGCGTAACTGATCTTCGTTCTGCCAGCTCACTTTCGCCGGCTTGAGCGGTTTTTCGTCGAGCGACAGGCCGTGGTTGAGCAGCTTGAGGCCACGCTCATCGAGCTTGCCTGCCACGCGCACCAGATATTCCTTCTCGATCTCGCTGTCGGCGCCGATCAACTGGCGGGCGACGCGGCCGTCCTGCGTCAGGATCAGCAAACCCGTCGAATCGATGTCGAGCCGTCCGGCCGGCGCCAAGCCTTTCAGGCAACCGGGGAAAAACTTCAGCGTGTCACCGGCCATCTGGCTGTGCGGGCCGACCAGCATCACCGCCGGTTGATGGCCGTCCTCGGCCTGTCCCGAAACGTAACCGATCGGCTTGTGCAGCAGGATCGTCGCCTGCCGCGCCTGCTGGGCTTGCGCCGCCGTCGCCAGGGTGATCTCGGCATCCGGCGCGGTGCGCGTACCGAGTTGCGTCACCTGCTCGCCATTCACATACACCAGGCCGCGCTCGATGTAGGCATCGGCCTCGCGCCGCGAACACAGGCCGCGCGCCGCCATCAGCTTGGAAACGCGCACCCCGCCCGGCGATTCCGCTACGGCAGGGGCGACAGGCGCAACCCTCCTGACAACACGGATTTTCGGGCGCGCAGGCGGAGATGGTGGGGGTGGAGCGGTATCATTCATGGTCACCCATTCTAAACGCCCGCCATGCTCAGTTACCGCCACGTTTTCCACGCCGGCAACCACGCCGACGTCCTCAAGCACACGGTATTGCTGGCAGTGCTCGACTACTTCAACCAGAAAGACAAACCCTACTGGGTAATCGACACCCACGCCGGCGCCGGCGGCTACCGCTTCGACGGCGGGCGGGCGAAGACCCATGCCGAATACGAGGAAGGCGTCGGTCGCCTCTGGCAGCGCACGGATTTGCCGCCGCTGCTCGCCGATTACATCGCCGCCGTGCGTGCCGACAATCCGGATGGCAGCTTGCGCCGCTACCCCGGCTCACCCCTGCTGACGCTGCGCATGCTGCGTCCGGCAGACCGCTTGCGGCTCTTCGAGCTACACCCGGCCGACGTCAAGCTGCTGGCCGATGCCGTGCTCGCGGTTGCACCGGATGCGCAAAAACGCGTCGCCATCCGCCAGGACGACGGCTTCGAGGGACTCAAGGTACTGCTCCCCCCGCCACCGCGCCGGGGTATCGTCGTCATCGACCCGGCCTACGAAGACAAACGCGACTACGGACGCGTCGTCGCCGCCCTCAAAGATGGCTTGACGCGCTTCGCCACCGGCACTTTCCTGGTGTGGTATCCGCTACTGCAGCGTAACGAAAGCCTGCAACTCGCCGGCCGCCTGAAGAAAGCCGCCCCCGACTGGCTCAACGTCACCCTCACCGTCAAGGCGCCCGGCAAGGATGGCATCGGTATGCACGGCAGCGGCATGTTCATCGTCAATCCGCCCTGGACGCTTGCCGCCAGGCTGCGCGAGACACTGCCCTGGCTGGTCGAAACGCTGGCCATTGAAAAAGTCGGTTCTGGCTGGACGGCGGAAAGCAGTGAAAAAAACCGTGCCACGGGCGCATAATGCACACTACTTGAAAGAGGGTATTAACCCGGATCGAAATCGCCCGTTCTCGCCATGAAAAATAATTCTGAACCGCGCCTTGAGGATCATCTCAACCTGGTGCTCGATGCCGCCAGCTTCGGCGTCTGGGAATACGACCACACCTCCGAGCACAACCTGTGGAGCCCGGCGCTGGGCAAGTTATTGCAACTCTCTCCCGAACGCATGACGGATCTGTCCGACTGGCTCGAACGCATTCATCCCGAGGATCGCCCGGAAGTCAGCGCGCGCATGGCCGACGCACTCAGCGCAGGATCGTCGCTGTTCAACGTCCAATACCGCTTCCGTTGCGGAGATGACCGCTGGCGCTGGGTCGAGTCGCGCGGCCGCGTCATCCAGCGCGATAGCGCAGGCCAGCCGCTCCGCACCGTCGGCATCATGGCCGACATCACGACACAAAAAAACCATGAAGAACTGCTGCGGCTGCAAAACAGCTTCGCACAGCTGCTGAATACCGATCCCGACCGCGAAACGCTCTACGACAGCATTTTCGACATTGCCCTGTCGCTACCCGATCTCGATGCCGGCGGACTTTACCTGCGGCAGCCCGACGGTGCCTACCATCTGGTGCGTGATCGCGGGCTATCAGCGGCCTTCCTCGCTATCTCCCGCGACCTCGCCAGCGACTCACCCAAGGCACAACTGATCGAAACCGGCAAGATGATCTGCGCCTGCTTCCGCCCCGGCCCGATCTGCACCCATCCCGACCTGGTGCACCAACCCGGCATGGTCAGCGAAGGCATTCGCTCCCTGGTGGTTCTGCCCATCCTGCGCAATGGAAAAGCGGTCGCCTGCCTCAACCTCGCCAGCCACCACGTCGACCAACTCGACCCGGCAACGGTAACCGGCCTGGAAACCCTTGCCCGCCAGTTCGGCCAGGCCTTGCAGCATCATGCCGATACTGAAGAGACCGCCCACCAGCGCGAAAACCTTAACGGCCTGTTCGATGTCGTCGAAGACTACCTGTTCGTGCTCGACATGACGGGCAATGTCATCCATTGCAACCGCGCGGTCACCGAAGGGCTTGGCTACGGCACCGGCTTGCTTGGCAAGCCCGTGGCGCTGGTACACCCTGAAGACATCCGTTCCGAAGCCATGCGCATCGTCGGCGACATGCTCGCCGGCAAGCGCAAGAGCTGCCCGTTGCCGATTCAGCGCGCAGACGGCAGCCGCCTCATGGTCGACACGCGCATCGTGCCGGGTAACTGGAATGGCCAGCCGGCGCTGATCGGCATCTCGCGCGACATCACCGAACAGATTACCCAGCAGGCGGCGCTCGAGCGGGAAAAACGCTTTTCCGAAGACACGCTCAACGCCATGCCCGGCATCTTCTACATGTTCGATGCCAGCGGTCGCTTCGTGCGCTGGAATAATCTCTTCAACGCGATTACCGGCTATTGCGACAGCGAACTTGCCACCATGCAGGGTCCGGACTTTTTCGCCGGTGCAGACCGGGAACGGGTTGCCGCCACCATGCAGCGCGTGTTTGTCGAGGGCCAGGCCGACGTCGAGGCCAACTTTCTCACGAAAGACGGGCGCAGCCTGCCCTACCATTTCAACGGCACGCGCACCACCATTGGTGATCAGATTTACCTGATCGGCGTCGGCATCGATATTTCAGAGCGCAAGGCGGCACAGCATGCTCTTGAGGCCGAGCGCACCCACCTGCATACCCTGGTTAACACGATTCCCGACCTGATCTGGCTCAAGAATGCTGAAGGCATCTACCTCGCCTGCAACCCGGCCTTCGAGCGTTTTTTCGGCGCCAGGGAAGCGGCGATCATCGGCAAAACCGACTACGACTTCGTAGACAAGGAACTGGCCGACTTCTTCCGTGCCCACGATCGTGCCGCCATGCAGGCCGGCAAGCCGACCATCAACGAAGAGTGGATCACCTACGCCGACAATGGCCAGCGCGCCTTGATGGAAACCACCAAGATGCCGATGCGCAACGCCGAGGGGACGCTGATCGGCGTGCTGGGCATCGCCCATGACATCACCGAACGACGCGAGTTGCAGGAAAAACTGCGCGAACGTGAATCGATTTTCTCATCCATTGCCAGCCAGGCAGCCGACTCGATCATGCTCGTCGATATCGACACCGGGCGTTTTGTCGAATTCAATGACGCCGCTCCTGCCAACCTGGGCTACACGCGTGAGGAATTTTCCCGCCTCTCGGTGGCCGACATAGAAGCAGCGATGAATTCCGAGGATCTCAGGCATGCCTTCGAGGAAATCGCCGCCAGCGGCAAGACCGCAGTCTTTGAAACCCGCCAGCGCATGAAGGATGGCAGCCTGCGCGATGTGCGGGTCAGCACCTGCAAGGTCGGCATTGGCGACCACGCTTATTTCGCCTCCATCATGTCCGACATCACCCAGCAAAAAACCTACGAGCAGGAACTGCTGGTGCACCGCGAACAACTGGAAAAACTGGTGAGCGCCCGGACCGCAGAACTGGCCGAAGCCAAGGAAGTCGCCGAAGCCGCGAGCCGCGCCAAGAGCAGCTTCCTCGCCAACATGAGCCACGAGATCCGCACGCCGATGAACGCCATCATCGGCATGACGCATCTGATCGGTCGCGGCGAACTGGCGGTGCGCCAGCGCGACCAGCTGACCAAAGTCAATGACGCCGCCCAGCACCTGCTCGGCCTGATCAACGACATCCTCGATTTCTCGAAGATCGAAGCCGGCAAACTCACCATCACCAACGTCGATTTCGAGATCGAGAGCATGCTCGACAAAGTCGAGAGCCAGCTCGCCGAACGTGCCGAGGCCAAGGGACTTGAGCTGATTACCGACATTGACCCCGCCCTGCCCCAGGTCTTGCACGGCGACGCCATGCGCATCGGCCAGATCCTGCTCAATTTCGGCGGCAATGCCGTGAAATTTACCGAGCACGGCTATCTGCTGTTACGGGTGCGCGCGGCAGGCGGCTTCGGCAGCATGTTGAAGGTACGTTTCGAAATGCGCGATACCGGCATCGGCATCACGCCCGAACAGCAGGCGCGCCTGTTCCAGGCGTTTGAACAGGCCGATGTATCCACGACCCGCAAATACGGCGGCACCGGCCTCGGGCTGGCGATTTCAAAACGGCTCGCCGAGTTGATGGGCGGCGAGATCGGCGTGGAAAGCGCACCGGGCCAAGGCAGTACATTCTGGTGCGTCGTGCCGCTGAGCATCGTCGCGCACGCCCCCAAGCCGTCCCTGCTGCGCCCCGAGCTGGCCAACCGTCGCGTATTGGTGATCGATGACCTCGCCGATGCCCGCGAGATCATGGCGCACATGCTCACCGCCATGGGGCTGCGTGCCGAAACCGTCGACTCCGGTATCGCCGCGCTGGCCGCCATCCAGGCCGCCGAGCGGGCCGGCGATCCCTACGAAGTGACCTTTATCGACTGGCACATGCCCGGCATGGATGGCATCACGCTGGCGCAACGCCTCGCGGCGCTGCCGCTCAAGCACCCGCCAGCCAGCCTGCTGGTCACCGCCTTCGGCCACAGCCTGCCGCATGATTCGGTCGTCAGCGGCCATTTCGACGGATTGCTGTCGAAGCCGATCCACCCGTCGGCGCTCTTCGATACCCTGGCGATGGTGCTGGCTGGCGAAAAGCATGCACCGCTTGCCACGGCAGAAAACGACGCTATCGAGCCGCAGCTGCGCGCGCATGCCGGGGCGCGCATCCTGCTGGCCGAAGACAACCCGATCAACCAGGAGGTGACGCTCGACCTGCTGCGCGAAGTCAGCCTTGAACCCCAATTGGCGCAGGATGGCGCCGAGGCCCTGGCCCTGGCCGGTGAAATACCCTTCGACCTGATCCTCATGGATGTGCAAATGCCGGTGATGGATGGCCTGGAAGCCACCCGCGCCATCCGTGACCTGCCCGGTTATGCCACGACGCCCATCCTCGCCATGACGGCCAACGCCTTCGACGAGGATCGCCTGGCCTGTCTCGCCGCCGGCATGAACGATCACGTACCGAAACCGGTCGATCCCGCCACGCTTTTCGCCGCCCTGCTGAAATGGCTGCCGCCTGTAAACGTCACGGCTGGCGTCGCAGCTGGCGTCGCGACTGGTGGGACGGCAAAGCCGCCGCCGCTTGACCCGCCGGCCGGCAATGCCGACCCGCTCACCGCCTTGCGCCAGCTTCCCGGCCTCGATGTAAGCGCCGGCCTCAAGGCCACGCGCGGCAATGTGACGCGCTACCTGCGCCTGTTGCAGATGTTCGCCACCACCCACTCGGACAGCATGAACCAGGCGCGTGCCTTCCTCGCCGCCGGCGATAGCGATTCCGCCCGCCGCGAGGCCCATTCGCTGAAAGGCGCCGCCGCCACCCTCGGCGTCACGACCATCCAGCAACTCGCCCTCGCTCTTGAAAACGCCATCCGCGACGCCGCCCCGGCGGCCAGCATCGGACAGTTTGCCGGCGACCTCGAAACCGCCTATGCCACCTTCGCCGCCACCCTGTCTGTTCTGCAACAGGAACAGCATGCCAGCGCCGCCGCAGCCGAAAACAGCATCGACCGCGTCAAGGCGCGCGCGGCATTGCAGCGCCTTGAAACCCTGCTGGCCCAGGACGACCTGAGCGCGAGCGATGTCATGCGCGAGGAACGGGCAGGCTTCCAGTTGCTGCTCGGCAACCCGGCCGTGGCGGCGATCGAGCGGGAAATGAACCATTTTTCCTTCGACCAGGCCTTGAAGCTGCTGCGCGAACACCTGCAATAATCCGCCACGACCTGACCCGCAAACCCTCCACATATTCATTACCAGGAGTTCCCGCCATGCGAAACCTGTCCGCCCTGCTGCTCGCCAGCACCCTCTGCTTGACCAGTGCATGGGGCGCCGGTGCTCCAGCATCCGCCGCGCCGGCCACACCCGCCGCTGCCGTCCCGCCAGCGCCGACTTTTGTCGAAAAGCCCATCACCGCCGGGTTGATGAAGGAAATCCGCCAAGGCGGTTTCGTGCTCTACCTGCGCCATGGCATCACCGACAACAGCCGGCCGGATCGCGTGCCGAGTGTCGATCTCAACGACTGCAACACCCAGCGCCTGCTCTCCGACGCAGGGCGCGCCCTGATGAAGCAGGTCGGCCAAGCCATCCGCGAAGCCAGGATCCCGCTCGGCAAGATTCTCGTCAGCCCGATGTGCCGCACCAAGGAATCGGCGCAACTCGCCATCGGCGACAAGTTCGAGATCGCCGAACCGCTGATGTATTCGGCCAACATGACCAGCGCGGAGAAAAAGCCCCGCATCGAAGCCCTGAAAAAACTGCTGGTCGAACCGGTCGCCAAGGGTACCAACACGCTGATGCTGGCGCACGCCCCCAACATCGATGACCTGATCGGCTTCTTCGTCAAGCCCGAAGGCACGCTGGTGGTGTTCCGCCAGAGCGGGCCGACCGGTTACGAATACACGGCGAGCATTCATCCTGAGGACTGGGCCAAGCTCAATTAAACGCGACGGATGAAAACCGGCCGCGCCTTCCTGCTGATCTTCCTGCTGCCCGTGCTGGCAGTGGCAGGTGCGGCCATGCTCATCAACATGGGGGCGCTGTACAGCCTCAAGCAACAGCATGGCGCCGGCATTACCGCGCAGAAAAACGATCTGGCGGTACTCAACGAGGCCACGCGCATCAGCGAAGAAATGGCGGCCACGCAGCAACGCGTCGCCAATGTGTTGAAAGGCGCCGACACCGGCAAGCTCGACGAAAGCGCTGTCTATCGTGTGCATTCTGAAGTAGTGGACACGCTGGCCGCACTGACCGGGCGCGTGACCGCCCTGGTGCAGAACGCCAACGCCCTCGGCAAACCGGACGACACCGCAGCATTGCAATCCGAGTATGAGAACTACCGTAACTACGTGATCATGGCGACTGACATCGCCGCCATCGATCCGAAAATCGCCGGCAACCATATCGCCCAGGCGCGCGATCACTTCGTTTCCTTCTCGCAAAGCGCCCACCATCTCGCCGTGCAACTCGGCGAACGCGTCGAACAAAGCGGGGCAGAGGCGACCAACGCCTTCGAAACGATCTTCCAGCAGATTCTGATTGTCGTCGTCGCCGGCCTGCTGGTCATGCTGGTGCTTTCGACGGTGGCCGCGCGCGCCATGGCACGCCGCGTCAGCACCCTGGCCGATGCCCTCGGCGCGCTGGCCCGCGAGAAGCTCGATCCCCCGCCGCTACCCGCCATCGAACACCTGCACGCCAAAGAGCGCGGCGAATTCGGCGCGCTTGCCGGCGCGGTGCTGAGTTTCCGCCAGGCCCTGGTCGACCGCCGCCGCGCCGAGATGGACCTGCTCGATTATCAGGAAAACCTCGAGAAGCTGGTCGAAACGCGTACCGCCGAACTGGCCGTCGCCAAGGAAACCGCCGAAATCGCCAGCCAGGCCAAGAGCAGTTTCCTGGCGAACATGAGCCACGAGATCCGCACCCCGATGAACGCCATCATCGGCATTACCCATCTGCTGGTGCGCGGCGAACTGGGCCAGCACCAGCGCACCCAGATGGGCAAGATCTCCGCCGCCGCGCAGCATTTGCTCTCGATCATCAACGACATCCTCGACATGTCGAAGATCGAGGCCGGCAAGCTGAACATCGAGCAGGCGGACTTCGAAACCGAGCACATGCTCAACAGTGTCGAAACCCTGCTCACCGAACGCGCCGATGCCAGGGGACTCGAACTCGTCTCCGTCATCGATCCGGCTCTTCCGGCCATGCTGAACGGCGATGAGCTGCGCATCGGCCAGATCCTGCTCAACTTCGGCAGCAATGCCGTCAAATTCACCGAGCGCGGCAGCGTCATGCTGCGCGTCCTGCCGGTGGCCGGTGAAACGCCGCAGGTGCGGTTTGAAGTTCGCGACAGCGGCATCGGCATGACGCCGGAGCAGCTCGGACGCCTGTTCCAGGCATTCGAGCAGGCTGACGTCTCCACCACCCGCAGATATGGCGGCACCGGCCTCGGGCTGGCCATCTCAAAACGCCTCGCCGAGATGATGGGCGGCAGCATCAGCGTCACCAGCACGCCGGGCGTCGGCAGCACCTTCGCCTTGACCATTCCGCTAGTACCCGCCAGCACGCCGGCGCCGGCGCGCCTTGCCATCGAAGATTTGCAGCAACGCCGCGCCATCGTCTGCGACGATCTCGCCGACGCCCGCGACATTCTCGTCGACCAACTCACCACGCTCGGTCTGCGCACGGACAGTGTCCATTCCGGGGAAACGCTGCTGGCCGCCATTGCCGCCGCCGACCAGGCCGGTGACCCCTACGAAGTTGCCTTCATCGACTGGCGCATGCCCGGCATGGATGGCATCGAAACCGCCCGCCAGCTCGCCGCACTCCAGTTGCAGCAGCCGCCCGCCCACTTGCTGGTCACCGCATTCGGCGCCGGCCTGTCGCAGGACATGTTGTCGGGGGCAGGCTTCAACGC
>JFJP01040163.1_pt1 | contig 12725 bp, 11 predicted proteins | sample 431651 | NCBI WGS metagenome assembly JFJP01 (sample SAMN02602958, study PRJNA72255) | Microbial mat metagenome, whole genome shotgun sequencing project. | biome: fresh water; feature: sink hole; material: water; isolation source: purple microbial (photo- and chemosynthetic) mats found in... | reverse complement strand
GATTTCAGTTCTTCGATCGCGAATGTTGCGGTGGCATTTCGCGGGCAATTTAGGCTGGAATTTGTCACCTAACTGCGGATTTTAGGATAATCGATATACTCCTTGTCAACGCGACCGTAATGGCGGCACTGTGAATGAATCGAGTTCATGATTTTTTTCAACTGAGCATCCACCTCTTCACGAGTCCAATTGAGACGCTGAGCATTTTGGCTCATTTCAAGACCACTCACTGCAACGCCACCGGCATTCGATGCTTTCCCCGGAGCATAGAGAACACGCTTTTCACGGAACAGTTCCACCGCTTCCGGTGTGCAAGACATATTTGAACCTTCACCGATAAGCGTGCACCCATTTTCGATCAATGCAACTGCATCTTCACTGCTCAGTTCGTTTTGCGTTGCGCAGGGAAAGGCGATATCGCATTTGATAAACCACGGAGTTTTACCTTCGTAATATTCACAGCCATACTTCTCCGCGTACTCCTTGATCCGGCCACGGCGATTGTTTTTTAGGTCGAGAAGGAAAGCCAGTTTTTCGCCGGTGATTCCGTTTGAATCGTATATCGTTCCACCCGAATCAGAAAGAGACACCGGAACCGCTTCGAGCTGAAGGCATTTTTCCACAGCATACTGAGCGACATTACCAGAACCGGAAATAGCTACTCGTTTTCCTTTGATCGAATGTCCCGCACTGTGAAGCATAGCTTCGGCGAAATAGACTAGTCCATAACCCGTCGCTTCGGGGCGGATATGACTTCCCCCCCATTCAAATCCTTTGCCCGTAAGAACGGAATCAAACGAGTTTTTCAACCGCTTGTATTGACCAAACAAATAGCCAATTTCCCGTCCACCCACGCCGATATCGCCAGCCGGAACATCCGTGTTCGGCCCGATATGGCGGAACAGTTCGCTCATGAATGATTGACAAAACCTCATCACTTCGCGGTCGCTTTTTCCAGTGTGGTAAGTGAATTTTTGAACACCTGTTCAAAGGCGAGGAATTTGAGTATTCCCAGTTTGACCGTTGGGTGGAAACGCAAACCGCCTTTGTAAGGGCCGATCGCCGAATTCATTTCGATGCGAAAACCGCGATTGATCTGAATGACGCCCTGATCATCTTCCCATGGGACGCGAAACATAATCACCCGTTCCGGTTCTACCATTCGTTCGAAAATGCGTTCATCGGCATATTGGGGATTCTTTTCGATAAATGGGAATACCGATTCGGCAACTTCGCGAACCGCCTGGTGAAACTCAATTTCTCCGGGATTTTTTTCGGCAACGTTGGCCATGATCTCTTCAATATTCACATGAACTCCTTCTAGTAGTTGATCGCTCTATGAGAACTGATTCTACCATTGATACCAAAAAAGAGATAATGAAAAGAGACCGATTGTACGAAAACTTTTTTATTCTTGCCCATGTTTGTGAGAAGATGTTGTTATACACCTAATTCTGATTGAATAAAAAAGAGTGATTACAACTGCGTACATTCCAATCGATGTCTGACTGTCCCAGTTCAGAACTCACAAAAACAAAAAAGGGGATTCAATTCGGAATCCCCTTAGACTGGACAGAACACCCAGTAAGCTAGCCGTTCACTTTACTCATGACCATCTGCGCCAGTTCATTTGCACGCGCATCAGTTTTTGCTTCGGCGTAACAGCGCATAATCGGTTCGGTGTTCGAAGCACGAAGGTGAACCCAACCGTCTTCATAAATAATCTTGAGTCCATCCTGTGTATCGATCTCTTGATCGGCAAAGATTTTTTCGAGATCAGCGAGAACTTTTGCAGGATTGAGTGTTCCTAGTTCGATTTTTTCTTTTACGATTGGGTAGAGTGGCCAGTCAGCGGTAATTTCGGTGAGTTTTTTCCCCCGTTTTGCCATGAGTTCACAGACGAGCGCTGTTCCAGCAAGACCATCGCGAACCATCGACACGCGAGGATAGATCACGCCCCCATTTCCTTCGCCGCCAATCAGCAGTCCTTTTGCGCGAATTGCTTCAACCACATTAGCCTCACCGATTTTTGTGCGAACCACTTTGACACCGTACTTTTTCGCCACGTCGTCGATAATCATCGAGGTGGAAAGGTTCGTTGCCACGTCTGATTTTTCTTTCGCCAAGACATTTTCGAGTGAAAGTACCATGGTCATCTCTTCAGAAATCGGTTCGCCATTTTCGCCCATGGTGGCAAGACGGTCTGCATCTGGATCGAACACGAGTCCCGCCCACGCTTCGGGTGTGCTCTTGAGAAGTGCAGCGAGATCAGTGAGATATTCCGGGCGCGGTTCTGGATTGTGTACAAAATCGCCATCCAGTTTGTTGTGAACACCGGTCCACTTTACACCGAGCTGTTCGAGAAGTTTAGGGAAAATTACCCCTGCCGCGCCGTTGATCGAATCGACACAAACGGTCATATTAGCGGCTTTGATCACTTCCACATCGACCGATTTCAAGATCGATTCGATATGCGGCGTCACCGCGTCTTCGGTGCGTTCTGGAACATCTGAAAATTTCGCAAACTCTTCGTCGGATGGATATTCCCCAGCGTGAAATTTCGCGTACACTTCATCGCATTCAGCTCCGGCATAGAGGCGCGCTTCGCCATGAACCATTTTGTACCCGTTGTAAGGAAGAGGGTTATGACTAGCTGTGATTATTGCTCCCGCATTTGCACCAAAGTGACCAACGGCAAAACAGGTGGTCGGAGTTGGAGCGATTCCGATTGAGACAGGCGTTCCACCGGCAGCGCGAACACCGCGACAGATCGCCGCTTCCAGTTCAAGGCCAGAAGGTCTAGTGTCGCGACCGATGATCACGGTTCCGCCACCGGCGAGTTTCGTTTGAATATAAGCAATTTGCGACATGAACGATGTAGAGAGCGACTCTCCCATTTTTCCGCGGATTCCAGATACTGACATAATTGGAAGTGAATTCATTTGTAATCCTTAAGTTAGTTGAAATTGAACTGCTAAAATATAGTTGATACACTTCTCGAACTGTACTATGCGAATCAGTACTCATCGCATCTTTTACCATAAGAAGCAATCATAGTAACCACAACGCCCCCTACGAAAAGGGATCAAACAACAGGTAATACAAGAAGATTTTGAATCTTTCTTTACAGAAACTATTTTCGGCGGTCAATGTGGAGGAAATTGGTATGAAGATAGTTCTTTTGGGGATTCAGGGAAGTGGAAAGAGTACGCAAGCACATCGCATTGCCGATCACTTTGGGTTTCCGGTGATAAGCCTCGGCGGCCTTATTCGTTCTGCCATCGATTCCAATGACCCATTCGTGACTGAACACTACCCCCGTTCATCTCTTGATGCGGGATTTCTTGCGCCTGACTTTCTCGTGAAAGAAGTGCTCAAACGCGCAATTGATCAGGTGACTGATTTCGTTCTCGAAGGTTTCCCTAGAACACTCGATCAGGCTGATTTTCTTGCCAATCACGTTGCACTGGAACATGTTGTTGAACTGGTCCTCCCCGAAGAGATCGTGCGTGAACGACTCTTGGCTCGTGGCAGAAGTGATGATTCTGACCAGGGAATTCGCCGCCGCATAGATGGATATTACGCAAATATTTTTCCGATTCGAGAACGATTTCAAGAAGAGCAACTTCTGCGAATAATTGATGCAAAAGGCTGTATAGAAACTATTACCGATCAAATACTCTCGACAATGAAATCAGCTGAAAAAGAGCAGTGTAACCGTGAACACTGCTCGACAGCAGAAATGATCTAACAATCTATCCGGCACAGTTCTATCCAATTCAAGGGATTCGCACTCAAACGGAACATTCCAAACTGGAGCCACTTTGAAACCATTTCCTCTTTTTGAAGAATCAAAACCAGCTCTCTTTCTTGCACCATTAGCAAGTTTAACCCACTCACCATTTCGCCGATTGCTTTCAGACTTTGGCGGCTACTCAGCACTTTACAGCGAAATGCTTCACGGAAAAGGGTTGCTCAGTGAACAGTTCGAGATCTCTACATACACTCGCCGCCGTGAAGAAGAAGGCAAGGTGGTTTACCAACTGCAAATAAGCAACGACGATCCCATAGAAGAGATTCTTTCCCGATTGATCAGCAAGGCAAATCCTTTTGCAATCGACCTGAATCTTGGGTGCCCAGCCCCTTCGGCTCGTGCCAAAAAGACCGGCGCTCTACTTTTTCTCTATTACGAAGATGTTAAGTCCATTCTCACGCGAATCCGCGCGCTCTGGAACGGCCCACTTTCGGTAAAATTCCGCCTCGGTTCACGATTAGACGAAAATCAAGAAAAACATTTTATAAAGATGATCGAACTCTTTGGGACATTCAACCTCTCGTGGATGACACTTCACCCGCGATTTATGGAAGATCAACTGCGCCGCGGCCCCTATTACGACTGGTTTGAACGCATTAATGAAATAAGTACAATTCCACTTATTGGCAACGGGAACATCTCTCGCCGCGAACAATTAGATCGGCCAGAATTTAACTCTCTTTCTGGCGTGATGCTCGGTCGAGCGGCAGTCTGTCGCCCCTGGATTTTCCAAGAATTTAGTGATCCCGCTTTCGACAGCAACTCTATCGACTACCAAGAAGTGTGGAATCGTTTCTTTTCTTATGTAACAGAAGAGTTTATTCCCACAAAAGCTGCTGCGAGGATCAAACTGTTCACATCCTATTACTGCCAGAATTTCAAATTTGGACACGGCCTGTTCACGAAAATGATGCAAGTTAAATCATTAGAAAAGCTGTATGACGACGCAAATGCATTTCTGTCGACAAAACCAGAAATTGTAGATGAACTGAGAATCAAAGAATTTTAACGAAGTTGTATCAGATTGTTTTTCCCAGAACGTATTTGGAATTTCTACTGTACGATTTGACATTAGATATGAAAATCTAACATTAATTGATTATATTACATGTTCACGTCAAGACACACGCACTAATTATAATGTAATTCACTTCTTTAGCAGGAATGTACGTATGAAAATTTTTGTTATGAACCCCCCATTTCTCGCGATGTACTCCCGTGAATCAAGATCTCCTGGAGTTGCCAAGAGCGGAACGCTCTACTACCCAATGTGGCTGGCCTATGCCGTAGGATATCTTGAAAAAAACGGCCATGAAGTGAAATTTATCGACGCTCCCGGTATGAAACTCGAAAAAGATGATGCACTAAAGATCGCTCAGGAGTTCCAGCCGGACATGATCGTATCAGGATCTTCTACACCAAGTATTTACAGCGACTGCGAACTCGTTGCCGCCATGAAAAAAGCGATCCCCTCAGCATTTACCATTATCGTTGGGGTTCACGTGTCTGCAGTTCCAGAACAGACTCTCACCGAAGCACCTGCGGGTATTGATGCTGTGGCAATTCACGAATTTGACGCAACCCTTGTAGAATTGGCTAATCGCCTCAACAACGAGCCTGTTTCCGATGAATTACTCAACTCGATTCTCGGAATCGCATTTCGCGACTCCACAGGAAAAATCGTGGTAAATGAAGATCGCCCCTATATTTCAGATCTCGATGACCTTCCCTTTGTTTCTGAAGTCTACAAAAAACATCTCGTGGATATCAATCCTTACTTTTATGGTCACAGCCGTCACCCACTTGTGGTATTTGTCACCGGTCGCGGATGTCCCTATCATTGTACCTATTGCGTAATTCCTCAGACGCTCAACGGCCATAAATACCGCAAGCGTTCTATCGAAAATATCGTTGAAGAGTTCAAGTATATCAATGAACAATTCCCCGAAGCAAAAGAGATCATGATCGAAGATGATACACTCACGGCAGATCCATATCGCGCAAAAGCGCTTGCCGAAGCACTTATTGCGGCAAAAGCAACGCGAATCCCTTGGGCTGCGAACTCCCGCGCCGAAATTGACTATGAAACGATGAAAGTGATGCACAAGGCAAACTGTCGTCTCTTCTGCGTTGGATTTGAATCGGGTGACCAGACTATTCTCAACAACATCAAGAAAAACAATACAATCGAAAAAGCGAAAAAGTTCCGCAAAGATGCAGATAAAGCCGGAATCATGGTTCACGGCTGTTTCATGTTCGGAAACAAAGGCGAAACGCGCGAAACTCTCGAAACAACTCTTCAATACGCAAAAGAACTCAAACCGGACACGGCGCAGTTCTACCCGATCATGGCATATCCGGGAACTGAAGCCTACGAGTATTTCAAGGAACAGGGCTGGGTCGTTTCAGAAAACTACCGCGAATGGATTGACAGCGAAGGGCTTCACAGTTCGACGGTTTCAAATCCCGATCTTACCTACGAAGAACTTGTTGAGTTCTGTAACCGCTGTAGAAAAGAGTTTTATCTTCAGCCAAGTTATATATTCAAGAAGGCGATACAGAGTATCACCAACTGGGAAGAGGGCAAGCGCAATGTCAAGGCGGCTCTGGTTTTGGTGAAATATCTATTTAGGAACCGTAAATAATAATATCGCAATTTTCAGGAGCGAAAAATGCATCGTAATTCAGAACAATTCCAAGTAAGTATACTTGGATTCATTAATTTCGTTCTATACAGAAAGTTATCGTTCATAGCACTGCTAATTGTTTCAATAATAGTTTCATATTTAACAGTGCTGTTTACGATGAAGCCGCAATTCGATTCTTCTGCGACGTTAATTCCGATAACTCAAAGTGAACTATCAGGCATTACATCATTGATAAGTAACTTCTCAGCAATGCTTCCCTCTGGGGCATCCGCACTTGCTAAAGAATCCGAGATGGGTCTGTACAACACTATCATCATGAGTCGTACTTCCCTTGAGTTGATTGGTGATAAATTTGAGATTCAGAAATTACTGAAAATCAAATATCGATATAAAATGGTAAAAGCATTGCAAAAGATGATCACAATCACTACAACGCTTGATAATGCATACATAATTACCGTTAGATCACCTTCTAAACAGTTATCAGCCGATATGTGCAGTTTTATTGTCGACTATTTGAACAGAAAGGTTATTGAACTTAATACTACAAAGTCGAAAGAATCTCGAATTTTTCTTGAGAAACGATACTCAGAAACGATGAAAAAACTTACGGTCGCAGAAGAATCGCTGAAGGCCTACCAATTAAGAACGGGGATGATAGAAGCTGAAGGTCAAGCCAAAGGAGCAATTGAATTTTATTCTAGACTTGAGGCCGATATTGTGTCTAAACAACTGACCTATGAGATTACGCAAAAGTTACAGGGTGAGAAATCACCTGAAGCAGAAATTGCCAAAGTCGCGCTAGACGAATATAAAAACAAGTACAACTCCTTATACAAAGGTGATAACCAACGTTCCGCATATTCGTCGATTTCATCAATTCCTCAAAAGCTTATAGAGTATTATCGAATTTATAGAGACGTAAAAATTCTTAATGAAACAGTTGCGTTTCTTGCTCCAATTGTTGAACAAGCTAGAATTGATGAGCAAAAAGATATCCCAGTTATTCAAATAATTGATCGTCCCGTTCCTGCAGAAAAAAAAGCGTTTCCACCAAGAACTCTTTATGGACTTATATTTGGTTCTTCTGCAGCACTTATGACAATGGTATTAATGTATCTATCAAGAATAATTAGAAGTTCAAATAATGAACAAGTTGCATTGTTTAGAGAACTTCTAAGTTTTAAATCTGTAAAGTCGTAAAAGCACAATGCATAAAGAGTCCACGTTAAACTCATCGATTCTGCCAAACCGGAACTCTTGGATTGCTATTGGACTCATCACACTATTGTTCTCTATTCTAATTTCATACACTCTTCCCAAACAAAGTAACAACCCTATTCTCCTAACTTTATTTTCCATTTTTTTACCATTTTTAGTTTTATGTTTATTTAATATTGAGTATTTCTTATTAATTATGCTAATTTCAACGTTCTCAAGACTTGGAATTCTAGGTAACTACATCTCAGTTAGCCTTTCCTTTGTATATTTTTTTGTGTATCTATTTACGAGGAAAACACTTCTCAAAACTGAACATGATTACAGTAGCAAGATAGAGATCGCATTAATCGTTTGGATTCTCTCTTTCACGCCATCATTATTGCATGTAGCCGACTTTGCAAACTGGATAAAACCCTTTTTGAATTTGATTGCATTGATCATTGCAACCTTTGTAACATATAAATCGTACCGGGGAAACAGGACATTCATCCTCTTTATTTCTTCATTCCTGATCTTAACTTTTGTGAATGGTTTAACAATTTTTTACCAATTTTTTCAATCTACAAACACAGCTGAGCGCGTTTTTGGATTTATGGGTATTTATTACATTGACTTTGTGAATGTTGCTGTTGTTTCAAGTATTGCGTTATTAATACTTGGGCCAAAGACATACAGAGTCCCCTTAATTTTGTTAACTCTATTTTATCTAACATCGTTAATTTTCACGCAATCACGCAACAGTTTTTTATCTCTATTTATGACATTATCCATTCTCTTTTTGATATTGATGAAGTATAATTTCAAGTTTTCCTTTAGCCGTAAAGAAATCATTGTAAAATCAATAATTGCTCTACTCACAGTAATTATAATTTTAGTCCTAACAACAATAGCAGTCCCTGAGCTTGCCACGCGATTTACTGAATTGTTTGAATCCAAAGGGCCGGAAATTGGAAAGGAGGAGGAACTCGTTTCTAACTCTCTAGTTAGTAGAATGCTCATTTGGCATACAGCCTTAAATGCATTCTTGCAACACCCATTTTTTGGTATCGGCCTATATAATTTTCCCTTTATATCATTCGAATATGCAACAATTCCAATTTTTCTTTATAAGCAATTTGTAATCTATTTGACCCCTCACCAAACGTTTATTGCTATTCTAGCAGAAACTGGGATTGTAGGCATGTTTGGCTTTTGCACGCTTTTAGTGACACTTCTACGATTAAGTTTCAAGTGTTTTCGATTGTCCACTACAATTACGAATATGCGAATATCGTTAATTCTTCTTCTCTCGCAAATCTATGTGATATGCTCAATGTTTTTTACTGATGCTTGGCTATGGGGACAAAGTGGCATGCTATGGGCATTACTGATAGGTATAACATTAGGCCACCTGAAAAAGTTAGATATGGCAAAATGAATAACAGGAAAAACTCAATTTGGTTAGGTAGCCAATACCTACTCGTATTATTTATTTCTCTTGCAAATCTAAAGCTTAATCTCATGGCATTTGGAGTTGAGTTATTTTCTATTTGGTTGATGCTTGTATCACTCTGGGGGCTAGCAGGTTCACTTGATTTTGGTTTTGGTACCTCAACAATTCGATTTGTTGCTCTTTATAAAGAGAATATCCCAAAGATGCTCAAAATATTAGGTAGTTCGCTCGTGTTTTATATATTCTTTGGATTACTCATACTACTGTTTATTTTGGGGATTGGAAAGAAAGTTTACCTCGATAACCACACATTAATTTCATTACAATTACAATCTACTGTCACGACAACCTTTCTCTATATGGCAGGCCAATTTTATGTCACATATTTATCAAATTTTTTTAAATCAATATTGGAGGGACAAGGATTTTTTCTTTCTAGCGTCATAATCAACATTGTAAATAGTCTACTAATTTTCGCCTTTTCACTGATGATTTACTACCAACATGGTACAATACTACACTTAGCACAAGGGTATTTAACAGCATCAATTATAGGACTTGTGTTATCTATACTTATTGTAGAAATTCGGTATCCCCTGATATCTATAAGAAAACTTAAATTCGAAGGTCATTCACTCGTTGAGATTTTCAAATTCAGTAGTTCAGTCCAACTAACATATTTCATGAATGCATCAATTGACCCACTTATCAAGTACATTATTGGCACTTTTTATGATAAAAATTTTATTCCATCGTACGAAATCGCGAGAAAATTTGCAAGCGCAATTTCAGGACTTTTCCACACATCATTTAAATTCCTGCTAACTTCATCAAGCTCAATATCAAGCACATCAGACAAAGCATCATTTGTTCTAAATACTTTATCAAAAACGGCTCAATTTGGTGTTCTTTATTCGGTTTTAATGTTTGGTGTTCTATCACCATTCTATTTATTCACATTTGACAAACTTTATGGTCAAGCAATAGCTTACCCAATATTTATGATTCTTTGCTTAAGCGAAACGGTTAATATTTTTGGGAGCGGCTTATATACTTTTATCGTAGGAACTGGTGGTGTTAGATTTTTAGCATTGCTCCAATTACTGAACATTACATTAAGTTCTACGCTTCTATTAGTATCTGTACATTATTATAATTCGTATTATGGCTTAATTGGTTTCTTTTTGTCTTCATCAATCGGTAGCCTGCTAATGACGGTATATATCAAAAAAGGTATTGGTATACCTCTTAAGGTTCAATACAAGAATATGAATCTACAGTGGGAAACAATTTTTATCATTTGCCTTTTACTTAATCTCACCTTTGTGTCCATGACTAATGATTTAACAATTATAGTGCAACTCGCTTTCGCTTCTGTATCAGTACTATTTATTTTCTTAAATTTCCAACGTATTTACAACCTAATAATACGACGTAAAGAGGCGATTAATGAAGTCTGAAACACCTTTTTTCTCAATAATTACAGTTTGTTACAACGCACAAAAAACTATTAGCAAAACACTAGATTCATTACTCAATCAATCATTTGAGAATTTTGAATATATCGTCATTGATGGTGCATCACAAGATGGTACCTTATCAATTATTCGGTCATTTGAGCCATTGTTTCATGGTCGATTAAGAGTTGTGTCTGAGCCGGATGCTGGTATCTATGATGCAATGAATAAGGGTATTGCCATAGCGAGAGGGCAATACGTAGGTCTAGTGAATAGCGACGACTGGTATGAAAACAATACACTTGAGATTATATGGAATAACGTTTCAAGCGGTCATGGCAAGTACGATATTTTCTATGGGATACAAAACTTTTACAAAAATGACCAATTTTATAAGGCAGAATGTGTTCATCACTCATTTTTAAATGAAGCACCACTGTACCATGCGACTTGCTTTATTTCCAAAAAAACATACATACGACTAGGCAGTTATGCTTTAGATTATAAATTAGCTTCAGATTACGAATATTTCTTTAGATGTCGGAGTAATGACTGTACATTTTCCTATGTGCCCAAGGTTCTTGCTAATTTTTCTCTTGATGGTGCAACGACACAAAGAAAGATCCAATCTATGCTTGAAACGTATCAAATAAAACATCTATATGGAATTTTATCTTCCTTTACATACTATTCTCTAATCTTTCGTCTTATTCTAAATGGTGTTATAAACCATCTTCGCAATAAATTTGATAGAATTATTGGAAAGAAAAGATAATGCTCAACACAATGAAAGTATCAATAATAATCCCGGCATATAATGTTGCACCCTTTATTACACATACATTATCAAGTCTTAAAACCGACGATGATATTGAGCATGAAATAATCGTCATTAATGATGGTTCAACAGACCAAACGGCTTCCGTAATTTCTGAATACATTGAAAATAGCACTCAGAATATTAAGTTCATCAACCAAATTAATTCTGGGGTAAGTGCTGCAAGGAATGCTGGAATTAATGCAGCAATAGGTGAATTTATAATTTTTCTCGATGGGGATGATTTTGTTGAGAATGGCTATATATCTGAATTATATACAGCTGCGATTAATAACTCATGTGAAATTGTAACTTGCATGTATAATCATATTTGGGAAAATGGAGAGAAAGTAAGCAAAAACTTTGATAAATACATGAAGATGCCTAATTTATTTACTTGGGAACAATTTCTGCAGACCTTTCTTTACAATACAACGATGATCAATACAGGATCGTTGCTATTCAAATTATCAATAATAAAAGATAACAATCTACGTTTTGATGAGACAATGACTCATTGTGAGGATCACAAGTTTTTTGTCGACTGCTTTATTAAAGCAAATAAAGTGTACCATATCAAGAAAATTCTATATAATTATTTACAGAGATCAGGAAGCCTTACGCACAACGCTAAACCAATAGCTTATACAGATACTGTTGTATTCTATTTTAATCTACTAAAAGACACTCGTTTCAAACAATTTGTTAGCGAGAAAACAGAACAAATTGTTTCAATTTATTCTATTCCACAAGCTATAGAGTACCTTCTACGCTATTTTATTATTACAGATAAACAAGATCTCTTTAACCAATATTTTTCCGAATTCAAAGCACGGAAATATTTCATTAATAGGTCTATTACACTTAAAATTAGCATCCCATTTAAAATGAGACTCTATTCACTGTATATTGCATTCTTTACATCTTGTTACAAAAAACGAATCAAGCGATTATTCGGTAGATAATCATTATAATGAAATATTTCAAAGGTCTTCATATGAAAATTTGTTTTTTTACTGGTGAATTTACTACCCCGAAAACAGGAGGAGAAATTTACAACACAGCATTATTGGAAGCAGCAACGAAAGCTGGTTTAGAAAACCAGATTCATGAACTGTACCATTTCAACAATGGTAATAAAACAAACCTTTTTCTTATGAACCTATTTGTAATAAAACAAATTTGGAAGCTTCCAGTAGATACAATTGTTATGTATGACATGGCATTTCTTCCAGCTTTTTTTCTTGGTATTTCTTATTCAAAATTTAGAAAAAATATTCAAGTAGGAATGTTACACCACTTTGGTTACTGGGATTCAACAAAAAAAAGGGGGAAA
>JFJP01011320.1_pt1 | contig 12728 bp, 8 predicted proteins | sample 431651 | NCBI WGS metagenome assembly JFJP01 (sample SAMN02602958, study PRJNA72255) | Microbial mat metagenome, whole genome shotgun sequencing project. | biome: fresh water; feature: sink hole; material: water; isolation source: purple microbial (photo- and chemosynthetic) mats found in... | reverse complement strand
CTCGTCAAGCGTGAATTAATGGAATGGTGTTAGTCATCAGGTGACTTCAAGTCACCTGATGACTAAACAAATCACACTTGACAGGACACTAGCTGACGCGCTGACTAGCTGACTCGCTGACTAGCTCTTTAACGCTTGGTCTAAATCATAGAGAATATCGGCAATGTCTTCAAAGCCGATACTGAGGCGAATGAAATCAGGGGAGACACCCGCACTATTTTGTTCAGCTTCCGTAAGCTGGCTATGGGTGGTGCTGGCGGGGTGAATGGCGAGACTCTTGGCATCACCCACGTTGGCTAAGTGGCTGAATAGTTGCAGACTGTTAATAAATTTACGACCCGCCTCAATGCCACCTTGAATGCCAAAGCCTAAAATTGCGCCCGCGCCTTTGGGCAGATATTTCTTGCCGAGGGCATGGTCAAGATGACTAGCGAGGCCAGGATAGGTGACCCAACTGACTTTTTCATGGCTCTCTAGGAACTCCGCCACTGCTTGGGCGTTTTGCACTTGGCGTTCCATGCGAAGGCTGAGGGTTTCTAGCCCTTGTAAGAATAACCAAGAATTCATGGGCGTTTGGCTCGCGCCAATATCCCGTAAGGTTTGGACACGGGCTTTCAAAATGAAGGCGGGCGCGCCCAAATCGGCATAAACCAAGCCATGATAACTGCCGTCTGGCTCAGTGAAATTGGCAAAACGACCACTGCCGCGCCAATCAAAATTACCCGCGTCCACAATCATGCCACCAATGGAAGTGCCATGTCCGCCGATAAATTTGGTGGTGGAGTGAACCACGATATTCGCGCCCCACTCAAACGGACGGCAGAGATAGGGCGTGGCAAAGGTGTTATCAATCATTAAGGGAATTTTGTACTCTTGGGCAATGGAAGCAACAGCCTCAAAAGGAAATACATTGATACGTGGATTACCTAACGTTTCACCATAGAGAATTTTGGTGTTGGGGCGAATGGCCTTACGGAAGTTGTCGGGGTCGCTTGGGTCAACAAAGGTCACTTCAATGCCGAGACGGGGGAAGGTGTAATTAAATTGGTTATATGTTCCGCCATATAACGTCGAGGCGGACACAATATGGTCGCCTGCGCCACAGAGGGTTAAAATTGCCATCGTTTGGGCGGCATGGCCTGAACTCGCGGCCAATGCGCCGACTCCACCTTCTAAATCGGCCAGGCGTTGTTCAAAGACATCGGTGGTCGGGTTCATAATGCGAGTGTAAATATTGCCAAATTCTTGCAGGGCGAACAGCCGCGCCGCGTGTTCGGTGTCTTTGAAGACGTAAGAAGTTGTTTGATAAATCGGTACGGCGCGTGAGCCAGTGGTGGGGTCGGGTTGTTGACCCGCATGGAGTTGGCGGGTGGTGAAACCCAATTGACGTTTCTGGTCTGACATGAAATTATCTCCGTGAATTAAACAATAAAAATAAGCGTTCAGCCTGTCAGTATTCAGCTTGTTAGCGAGTCAACTAAAAAATAAACCTTACACAAAAATAGTTTATTTGGGGTAATGTTCATAAAAAGCTGACGTGCTAAATGCTGACTTGCTGAACGCTTATCAATAAAAAAACCTGTCAAGGTGACTCGACAGGTTTGGTTGACTACTTTTGGTCTCGTTGATTAATTACGGTCAACGCTCACAGCCTGACGAGTGCTTAAGATTACAACAGCTTAAACAAGCCATACAGTTCATTAGGTGGCTGACAGATAGATTTGTCGTAAGGTTGTGACCAAGCATAAAATCCTCAGAACTGGCGGTGACTAAGGTCGAATTATAGATGAGTTTGGTAGAATGGCAAATTATCGGGCTACTTGCGTCCATAAATGGTGGTTTGCGGGTGATAGGCCGTCCAACCGTACCATTCGGTAATAAACGAAGTTACAAAGGGTAATTTCTCCCCCTGTAGTTTGCCGCTGATGGCTTGCCCATTCAAATTCCAGGTGTTGCCTTGATTATCGGTAATGACTCCCTCTTTAACGGTAAAAGTCAGCTTTTCGTTATTTATCATGGGCTGATAGGCCGCGCCATAAGTGGTTTTGGGGTCAATAAATAACACTATTTCCTGCCCGTCGAGGGTATCGGGTAGGACGGTTAGCCCCGCCGTAATGTCAGCCAACGGATAAGCCCGAAACGTTTCGCCGACATTGACTCCAACCACCAACTCGTTTTCAGCTAAACGGGTATCTTGGCGATTACGGATGGTGCTTTCAAAACCAGTGGGATAAAGTTTTACCCCAACCTTGCTCAGATAATTAACATCACTATACTCGGCTTCATATTGCTTATACCACGGTAAAACTTTGGTCTGAGGGTAGATTTTTAACCAATTCGCCCACGTTGTTTGAATGGTGGGAATTATGTCCATGCGTAATTTTTGTTCAGCCGCGGGGCCACCGATGGCGATACCATCATATTGCCCCCACACCGAACCTGTTTCATAATCTTTCATGATAGCGACTCCGTTACCAACCCCAATCGCCTCAAAGGTATACCGTGTCCCACTAATGACGGGATTGAACCCAATCCCACTAGAGCAAACGCTTCAGTAAGTGCCGAGATATGGTTCACCTCCCACCATGTCATTAACCGTATGGTGGTATTGAACTTGCACTAAGGGATAGGCATGGGCATCGCCATTCTGCTCCACGCCCAACACCAAATCGTCAGCTTTGAGCCAGGTCGCTTGTTCAGGCGAAACCATGTCAGGGTTGATTACTGGGTCAAATTTTACAAAAACAGGCAGTAACATTACCGATTCAAGGTCAGTTTGGGGAAAAACGTAACGATAAACCCCATACATCATGCCCCCTAAAACTAATATCACAACTAACGCAATCTTACTATATTTTTTCATAGTTCCTCGATAAATTTGATGCGCTTATTATAACCTGTTTTTATAGTCTTTCGCAATTCTTAGCGGACTCGTTAAGCAAACTTCTATCATTCTTAATCTTTGTTCATCTCAATTGTTGTCGGCAAACTGAGGCTATTATCGGGCTGATTTGGTACGGTGAGGCGTTGGCCTGTGTTGAAATCATACAGACCCATGACGATTTGGTAATTCGCAGGGGCTAAATCGGTGGGTAAGGTTAATGTTATGTCTGTGGCGATAATTTCGCCTTTATCCCATAAACTCGTGGGATAGGTAGGTGGTTGGTCTTGTTGGGCAACCGTCTTGTTCTCATTATTACGAACATGAACGAAAATGGTGTAATCTAACGGCAATGGAGATTCGCATTGCCAATAGAGGCGCAGGGTTACGGTTGATGAATTTTGGCGCAAATCGTAACCTAACAGCGTCAGGTTAGGGGTGTCGCCAAAGGGTTGACTTAAGGGATATTGCGGTTGGGCGGTGGTGAGGGTGAAATCAGGCGGAGTCGCGCCAATTTTGATGGGGCCAATCGTAATACTTGTGGCTGCTTGCGGTTGATTATCTTGCATTAAGGGGAGATAACTCGGCTGTCCGTTCACTTCATTATAAAGACCCACATGGAGGGTATATAAGCCATTGGGCGCATCAATATCAATCGGCACGGCTAACGGGTCGCTGATAATTTCATTCGGAGTCCAATACAGGGTGCGATAACCCTCACGCGGCAGGCGGTCGCGCCCACCATAAGCGGTTTGGTTGGTGGTGGCTATGGGTTTAACGAATATCGTATAGTCATGGTCTAGCCAAGCTAAACTTTGCCAATAGAGCGTTAGGGGAATGGCCTCGCCTGGCGCGGCGCGGCGGCTAGGCAGTTCATAGCCGAGCAGTTTGATTTGGTTGGCAAAGTTGGCCTCGACGCGATAGCTCATGGGCGGGGCAGTGAATTGGCGCGGCCAGCTGTTTTTAACCTCAAAGGTGAGGTTTGTTCCCACCACGCTATATTGACCACTCGGCCAATCAGGGGCAACCATAAATAGCCAATGATAACCAATATGACTGAGGGGCATGGTGAAGGTTTGATTAGCCATTATGAGGCTGACGGGTTGGTCAGTGGGCATGGTGATGAGGAAACTTTCGCGGTCATGAAGGGTGGCGGAGGTGCCATGTTGTGATAGTTGCGGCATGGTGGGGGCGGGGGGCGGGGTGAGATTAAGTTGAGTTAAGATAAGTGGTTGGGCTAAAAGGGGTGCGGTTTGGCTCAGGGGGCGTAAATTGAGCGTAAGGTGATAGTCACCTGAGGGTAGCCCCGCGAGGGGTAGCCAGGCAGTGTCACGAATAAAATCGCCTTTATCCCAAGCGCGCATGGGATAACGCCCGTTGGTCGGATAGCCGAGCCATTGCGCCATGAGGTGGCCTTGCGAGTTTAACAAATTAACTTCCGTTAAGTAATCTTGGGGGCTGAGGGCAGTGGTTTGCCAGATGAGGTCGATTTGGAGTTGGTCAGGGGTGAGTTGATAGTCGTAGCCTAACAATTTGATTGCGTCATTGAAGGGCTTTTCCAAGGGGTGGGCAATTGGCATGGGATTGACGCTGACGGGCAGAGGGGGATTGTAAGCCCATGTCATCGTGTAAAGTTGAGTGAGAGTCCAAAGGCTAAGAAAGGTAGGGACAATGAATAATGAATAATGAGTAATGAGTAAATGATGCTCTGGCAAAGAGGAGTGCAACGCTTTAGCTTTGCTCACTGTGGGGGGGGCAAAGCTAAAGCGTTGCACTCCAAAATGAGCGAGAATCAATAAATCGCTCAAGCCCCAGATGAGGAGGAGGGCGAAGGCGGGCGCGGCGAGGAAGAGGAGGTGGCGACCTTGCGCGGTGTCGGCAAGGCTGCCGTTGATGGTGAAGCGGATAAGAGGCAGAATAATCGGTAAGGTGACATGGAGGGTAATAAGTTGTAAGGTGAGGCGGTGGGCGGGTTGGTGGCGATAAAGCTGCGTGAGGCCATACATGGCAGCTAGACTGACCCCCATCATAATGAAGGGCGCAAGGGGGACAAGCGGCTGTTGCCCTTCAATGCCCACGACCCAAAAGGTGCGGAAGAAGGTTATCAGCCAGGTGATTAATGAACCCGACTCGCGGTTATCGCCGCTTTCAGGTGAACCTGCCTCGCCGCCTGTAAGAAAATTTAATAAACGATTGGTGGTGGTGTCGCTGCCATCGGCGGCAATGAGGGGACGAAGTGAACCCGTCCACCAGCCGTCTTGGGTGATGGTGTTAAATTGGTAAAAGACGAAGCCGAACCACAGGCTTATCACCAGGCCGCAAGCGAGGGCGGTTATGGTTAAATTTGTGAGGAATTGTTGCCATGTCCCGCCGTGATGACGGGCTATTACGGCGTAGGCGATAACGACTTCTAACGGCAAAATGAGCGCGCTGAGTTTGGTAATAATCGTTAAGCCAATAAATAGACCCACCATTCCCTCACCCCAACCCTCTCCCATAGGGCGAGGGAGTAAAAAAATCCCCCGATTCTGACTGACTAGCTGACTGGCTGACGGCTGACCGCTTGACTGACTAACACGCCAAATTTGCCACCAGGCGAGAGTCGCCATGCAGGTGGTTAAGGCTTCGTAATTGAGCATTGAGCCTGTTAAGATGAAGCGGGGAATGAGGCCAACAGTGGCGGTGACGGCGAGGGCGAGCCATTCATTAAGCAAGATGGCGCGTGCCATGAAAAAGGTGATGATGAGCGCGGCCAGGCTAAAGCTAATGGCGACCCATCGCCCGACTTGCCAGCGTAAGACTTCGCCATGATACGGCCAACGTTCATCTTCCGTATTGTATAGCCCCCAGGCGTGACGGGCGCGCTCAATCAATTGGCGGTGGGGGTGGTCAGTGGCGCGTTTGAGCAGGGGCGGGCCGCTAACCTCGACCCATGAGGCGGGGATGGCCGCGAGCAGGTGAAAGAGGGGCGGCTGGTCAGATTTATAGCTGGCTTGGGCGCGCTCGGCTAGGGTGAGGGGCAGGCGACCATGCGTGGCGATGAAATTGACATATTCGTAATGGGCAAGTTCATCTGGCCCCGTGGTGAGGGGGGCGAGCATGGCATGGGCGAGGGCGAGGATTGCGTATAGAGATAAAAATAGCGTGAGGGTGAGGCGAGGGGTGAGAAATCTCATAAAGAACCCAAATTATCGTAGGGGTTCATTTAAGAACGCGGGCGGGGATTTTTTCCAGGGGTTGAAGGAATGACCTGTGGAGGGATTGATATGCGATTTCATCACCATGTAGGTGGCACTAACAGAAATAACTGAAGTACCTATGAGAATAGGTAAAGAGTTATAAAATTTAATGTAAATGCCGGCTAATAATCCTTTTAGGCTGAAAAGTAAAAAAATGGGGTTCATAACATAGCTCCTATTACATAAATGGATAGGAGTATAGGCCAAAAAATTGGCCTATACTCCTGGTTATTTTGATAAGAGCTTCATTATACCATTAAATTTACTTGTTGCGAACATGGGTACGGATGAATTGAGTAAATTTTTAGCTACTCAATTCATCCTATTTTCTTACAGATTATTGCCCTGGTGAACCATAAATATTGGGGCTGGCGTGCCAGTTTTGCGGATTATTAGGGTTTGCGGTTAGGTTGATTAATTCCAGGGAATCGCCCAAACCATCGGGGCTAATAGGCCAGCCCGCATTATCTGCATATTGCAGTTTGATTAAGATATTTTTATCTAGGTCGCGTAGGGTTAAGGTTTCGCCTTGATTAGAGAGTTGCCCTTCATAAACGCCCTGGATAGGGGTGTTCGGATAACGTTGGCTAAAGCTAGTTTTATTACGCACTAACACAATTTTTGCGCCGACGGTTAAGGGAGGCGTGTTAAAGGGAAAGGTAAAATCAACGCCCTCAAAGGTCGCCATGCCGAGGTTAAGAGGTTGTGGGCTGACATTTTGTAACTCAATAAACTCGTAATCATCACCTCCGATGGGATTATACATAATCTCACTAAATTGTAATGTGGGAGTTAAATTGGGTTGATAAACAGGCAAACTAACCGTAGCTATTGGGGCAGGATTGCTCTGGGTAATATTTTCAGTTGAGTTATTTAAGACCACCTCTTGCCCTACAAAATGGTTATTATTGGGCGCGCCAGGCGACGGCGCGGGGAGATAACCATATATTTCTGCTCCTTCTTGTCGCCCAAATGAGACATTCTCAAATTGGCGAGTTTGTTGGGTGGGCATGATGTCCATGAAACGCCCCTCAAGTAAATTATAAAGCGCGATAAATTCGCCATTTTGATTTAATTTGAAATTAGTATGTAATTTGCCCGTCTCGGCGCGGCGATTTTTGCCCGAAGCAAAGATAACCAAGTAGTCATGGCTGTTCAAGGTACGGTTAGGAAACGCCCATTTTTCGGGGTCAGCCAAGTTATTGGTTAAAGCCCAACCTGCGAGGTTAAGGGGGTGGTCGCTGCGATTATAAATTTCTAGCCAATCACTTTGTTCGCCATCTTCGTCTAGCAAGTTATTACTATTGCCTGCTAAAAATTCGGTAATAATCAACGGGCTAGGGCTAAGGGTTTGGCGTAGCACCAAACTGCCACTAAATCCTAGCAAAGAACAAGTAACCAAACCGAATAAAATTAAGGTATATTTACGGTAACGCATTTGAATTTAGACAGGATGAACAAAATTAACAGGATTATTTTTTAAGTTGGAAAATCCTGTTAATTTTGTTCATCTCGTCTTGTCTCTCTATTTACATTCCGTAAATGTCTGGTAACGGAGAATGTCTAAATGGTGTAAAATTACGTCTTGGCGTTCCTCGGCAAATTGCAAGGCCCGTTGAATGTTTAGGTCAAAGGAGGCTACGCCCATGTCGGGGGCCCAACGATTAGCTTCCATTTGAATGAAGGGGCGTACAATATTGGCTTGAGCCATAATTTCGGCCTTCACGTTAGCTTTAGAAAGCTGGCCGATTTGGTCAAGGGGTTTATTTTGCAAATTTTCCACGCCCAAATATTCCCGCGCCCGATTAACAAATTCATGTTTCAAGGCACAGTTGCCAATAAAGGGCTTTTCCAAAATACGGGTGATGCTATCATGCGGGCCATAAACTCGTTCCAGCGTGTTCATGTCGGTTTTGAAGCCTTTGCTACCACCGCCAAAGCTATATTCCGCGTCCCAAACTATCATGCGCCATTTCGCTTCATTCCCTATTGCCCCAGGGTCACTTCGACGGTAAACCATCCAATTGGCTTCAGGCCAGTCATAATTCTGCACGTAGGCTTCTAAGAACATGTAAGCATAGACATTTTCCATGTCCACGCGCCATTTTAGCACGCCAATATTCTCGGGTTGGGTGAAATTAGTGCTGCCCACCCAAGCCTGATTTTCCAACCAGGGGCCATAATCGCCATCGCGGGCTTCTTCTTTATTAAACCAAATTCCCTCTGCATCCCAGCCATTTTCCTTAACAATTACGTCCCATTGCGAACCCTGGGCAGCATAGCTTTCAAAAAATTGCTGGTCAATATGCTCGGTCAAGTTATATAAGCCCCAAAACTCACCATTAAGGTAAACCAACACCCATTTCCCATGCACAATGGGTTGCCCCATATTACGGTGAAGATTGCGCGTTACCTGGTCGCCAATATATTTGGCGGTTAAATTCGTGTCCGCTCGCTCAGGAATGTTACGATGGGTAAAGGAGTCCTGAAAGCCTGACCGCAAGACCAATTTATCAAACTGTGTCACGACAGAATCGGTAAATACGGGGTAGTTCAATTTACCTGGTTCGCCGCTATAATCCTTACGAAAATAAAGTCGATAGGATTTTTTGATGTTATATAAGCGTGAAAAACCACCATGGATTCTCATGCCACCCGCAATATTAAAACCTGCTTTCCCACCAGGCTCAAAATATTCGATATTAAGGGGGCGTTCCCATTCCGCGCCGCGTTTATCGGGATTATTGTGTAATGCGTTGAAATATTCCCAATCTGTCACCAATGATATGATGGGAATAGTTTGGGTGTAATTAGCCATAATGTAAGATTGAGTTTGTACGCCACTCATGGGGTTGCCTGCCGCGTCAAACAGTTGGGCGCGAATGATAGTAGTTTGACTCAGGGAGAGGGTGCCACTATAAGGCTGGCTATTTATATTAGGTAATGAGCCATTGGTCGTATAATGAATCGTCCCTGAGGTGGGGTTTTGAAGTGACAGTTGGGTGGGTTGGTGCATGACCTGGGCGGCAGGTAAAAAGGTAATCGTGGCACTGATAGGGGCTTGAATTTGGCTATTATTCTTAATCATCATGCCAGATAGGTAGGGCTGTTCATCGCCCGACTCGGCTAAAATGGGGTTGATGGTGGCGGATATGAGCCAAAGCCAACTTAGTAATAAGGTGAAGGGTATCCAACGTGGGTTCATTTTTTTACTCCTGTGTAATAAGGTAAGGGTTTGCTAAAGGTGAATTGACGAGTAACGGGATTGACATTTCAGTTATCTACGGGTTTAATAGAGTGTAGCATATTTTATTAACTTATAATAATGCGTCTTTGCACTAAATAGAGTTTATACCGATTAAAAAATCGTTGATATTTTGTAGGGGCAATGCCTTGTGCTTGCCCCCATTGTGGGCAGGGACAAGCCCTGCCCCTACGAAAATCATTAAATCGATATAATGTCTAATATACAATACGACTATTATAAGAATAATAGTGCCAAATAAATCCCCCTACAGTAGTACCGAAGGGTGATATTGGGGGTGATATTTACTTATACTATGTAATATACCACCTAAATGTGGATAAGTTGTGCAGAAGTGGTGCATAATTAGCGTAAAAAATAGCCCATCATAATTAAAGCGGCGGACTACGGTTTATTTACAGCTCTAAATTTTGGTTCTCTGAGGTTTAGTGTGGTCATGTGGAGTTAGCACGCCCTCGTGTGTCACAGTTAGCACGAGGGCGTGTGTCACTCCTCACCTCAACCACACAATACCTCAAAGAACCAAAATTTTTAGGGGAAGGTTTTTGGGGCGTAGGTGCGTTAAAAAAAGGGAGATGGATTTATTATATTTTCCAATGATTGCCAAAATTGTTCGCCACTTTGGTCTAGGCGTTGATTTAGGTCAAAGGTGAGGTAATGAATTTGTACATCTTGACCAATGGGTTGTTGCGGTAAGGAGATGTTTTGGGGATAAATTAAAACCGCTTGAGTGCAATGTTTGGCAGTGGCATACGCGGTAATTTGAAATATATCGGGATTATTGACCTCTTCTTTATATTTAGTATCCAAAACGCATAACGTTTGCCCCGTATGGCGGTCAGATAAAACCAAATCTATCTCAAAATGACTTTTGTGTAAATTAACCCGTTCTTGCATTTTAAGTTGCCATTGCGGGGGTAAATGTTCTTTTAGCCAGGCCGCGACAAATCGTTCATAAAGTTGGCTCATGTTTACCAAAAAAGGTAACATAGTGTGTGTCCCCGCCGCCACCTGGGGGCCACTAGAGGCCAAAAAGAAGCGGCACAGGGCATGAAGCGGACGGTAATCTTCATTCAGACGGCTATATCTACCCCCTTCACAATCCTTAGCCGTGTGGGGTATGAGCGTCACCGTGCCACTGAGGGCGCGATAGGCGCGGGTGAGGGTTGGATTTTGGGACATGCGCTGGCGCAAAATTTGGTGGAGTGTCCAGAGCAAAATTTGATTATCAGGTAGGTCGGCAGTTTGCTCATCGTAATGACATGGTAAGGTGACTTGGCCTATTTGTCGGCTGAGTTGCGCTATATCTAGCCGTCCGCGCATGGCCGTAAGGTTGGCCTGGTGGGGCAAATAGGCGCGATATAACCCCTGCCGCGCTCGATTTAATATACCGTCAGTTAATTTCAGGGCGAGGCGTTCATAAAATTCAGGCAAATCTTGGCTGGTCATGAGGCCATCTAAAAAGCGGAAACTTTTCAGGTCAAAGGCATATTCCAACATGCCAAATAAATTTTGTAGGGGAACTTTGGACTCTAACCGAAAATGGTGGCTCTCGGTGAGGGGAATATAGCCGACATACCCTTGATTGGTCAGTTGCCAGTTATTACTGGTTTTGGGCGAGGGAAACTCAACTTTAATTTGTTGACCATATTCACGCCATAACCGTTCACCTAACTCTGAGGTTAGAGCCGAGGCGGGCATGAAAGTAGATTTATATTCTGTTAGATGAATGATAGTCGGGTTAGACAAAGGCATTTGGAGGCGGATAAGCGTGGATTGGCGCGAATTTTGGATTTTAGCCTTTATAAGGTTTCAAACCTTATAAAGGCTAGTATCAGTATTTCAAGATTTTGTCGTAGGGGTAGGGCTTGTCCCTACCCACCAGGGCGACCACAAGGGTACGCCCCTACAAATCTTGATATACTGAGTATTCCAAAATTTTACACCCTCACCCCAGCCCTCTCCCATTGGGAGAGGGAGTATCTTGTCTCCCCTCGCCCTTTGGGAGAGGGGCGGGGGGTGAGGGTGATTTAGTTGTTGAACCCAAATCTTGATATACTGATACTGAGTATTCCAAATCCATGTTTATCCGCGTCCTAATTTTTCTTTAACCTTTGCCCAACGAAAATCTTTTACATGGTCAAGGCGATTAAAGAACAGTTCCTCTAAATAAGGTTCAATTTCTAGTTGCCAAATGTCGGCTAAATCGTTAGCTAAATTTTCCGTCATAAAAAAAGAATGACCGACCTCATAATGTGGGTCAGCAATGGCGTGGTTGAGTCGTTCTAACAGTTTAATGAAGTCATCAACATGGTGGCCTCTTTCGGTATGATAACGGCGTAACACTGCCATGTCGGGTGGCACATGAATGAAGGCAAATCGCCGCCGCAGGGCATGGTCAACTAGGGCAATGGAACGGTCAGCCGTGTTCATCGTGCCGATAATGCGGACATTGTTAGGAATGTTAAACGGCGCGCCGCCTGCCGCCAACGGAATGGATTCATTACGATATTCTAACAGATACATCAACTCGCCAAACACTTGGGCTAGATTGGCACGGTTGATTTCGTCAATAATCATAACATGGGGCGAGTCTGGCGATTGCCGCGCCTGTTCACAAAATGTCATAAATTGGCCTGACTGTAACCTATACGTTAATTGCCCCTCCTCATTCACCTGGGGACGTAACCCCTGCATAAAATCCTCATACGAATAGGCGGGGTGAAATTGCACCAACTCCATGTGGCCTGCGCTACCGCCAATGAGATATTGCGCCAATTTCTGCGCCAAAAAAGTTTTGCCCGTCCCTGGCGGCCCATAGAGGATAATTTGTTTTTTGCGCTCTAGTGCGCGTAGCCATAGTTCTACGGTGTCGCGGTCTTGGTGGGTTTCGGCGAGGAGTTGGTCGAGGGGGTAGGTGGGATTCGTGGGCATGGTTTCCATTTCAATCGCCGATTCTAGTATTTCATCATCAGTTAGGCCGTTATCAAGCAGATATTTTCGTTTATTTAAGTCAAATACGGCCTCAGCAATTTGGGGATAATGTGAGCTACGATAAGGCGTACCTTTCCAATTCTTAAACCGTTGTGAAATGTATTGAAAAGTGGTTAGGTAAGCCTGTTGGAGTTTTTCATCCATAAACCTGATTTGGTCAGTTGGTATTTCAAATAAACATATTTGAGGTTCATCGTTAGCTTGTGAAAAACAGCCTCCTGTTATCAACTCCTCACTAAAATCTACTTCAGAAGTTATTAGTGCCATAAGGTTTTTATATTTTTTAACTTTACGACTATATCTAAATACTAACCAATTACCAAAATTAAGATTTAACCCTTTTTTGTTT
>JFJP01006089.1_pt2 | contig 12729 bp, 10 predicted proteins | sample 431651 | NCBI WGS metagenome assembly JFJP01 (sample SAMN02602958, study PRJNA72255) | Microbial mat metagenome, whole genome shotgun sequencing project. | biome: fresh water; feature: sink hole; material: water; isolation source: purple microbial (photo- and chemosynthetic) mats found in... | reverse complement strand
ACTGGCCGCAACTGGCCAACTCAAACCAGGTCTCGAAGTGCTCGGCTATGGTTTGGTACAGCAGAGTCCGCTCGGGGTGGCGCGGGTTGTACATTGCCTACCAGACCAATCTGCTGGCGCTCAATGCCGCCATTGAGGCTGCACGCGCTGGAGAGCACGGCAAGGGGTTCGCGGTGGTCGCCGCCGAGGTGCGCAAACTGGCCGAGCGCAGCCAGGAGGCGGCGCGTGAGATTGGCGCGCTGGCGGCGTCCAGTGTGTCCACCGCCGACCGGGCGGAAAAGATGCTCGAAGAGATTGTTCCCAGCATTCAAAAGACCAGTGAGCTGGTGCAAGAGATTGCCGCTGCCAGCGCCGAGCAAAGCGAGTCGGTGGTGCAGATCGGTGGCGCAATGGCGCAGCTCTCCAAGGCCACGCAGCAAAATGCTTCGGCGTCGGAGGAATTGGCTGCCACCAGCGAAGAGCTGTCGGGTCAGGCCGAACAATTGCAGGAGAGCATTGCTTTCTTCAACACCGGCGACGTGTCGCGAAGGGATGCTGGTGCGGCACCGGCACTGCCCGTGAACGACCGGCGCCGGCTACTCGCACCGCGCCTGACCGAACGCCTGCTGCCCGCTGCGGTTCGTGGCGGTGCGACCAACTTCACACCGTATTGATGGCCCGTACTCCCGTAGTCTGATCGTCAGCAATGTGGTGGCGACTTGCAGGACAGTTGCACACGAATCCTCACAGTGTTCGACGGCCATGAATGGCGGTTCAGGGAAAGTTCAGTGGTCCCTTTTCGGTCATCCGGGGTTCACATGTCTTGCGCCGGCTCGTAAAGGCAGACCTGATTGCGGCCACGCTCTTTGGAACGATACATGGCCAAGTCGGCGTTCTTGGACAGCGTGATGTCGTCTTGTCCATGCTCCGGGAACTGCGCTATACCTATGCTGCATGAAATTTGCAGCGTATGTCCTTGAATCAAAAACGGATGATCCAACGCGCTACGAATCTTCTCGGCTACTGCCAGGGTATCGGGGATAGCGTGCGCATCGCGCAACAACACGACAAACTCATCGCCACCAATCCGCGCCACGGTGTCGGAGTCACGCAGACACTGGAGCATTCGCCGCGCCACATCCTGCAACAAAATGTCGCCGACAGCATGGCCATAGGTGTCGTTGACGGGTTTGAACTTGTCAAGATCAATGAACATGAGTGCCAGACCAGTTTTGTCCCTGACGGCGTTAACTATGGAGCGCTGCAATCGGTCACTGAACAAGGCCCGGTTGGGCAGTCCGGTGAGCTGGTCGTGTTGCGCCATGTGGAGAATACGTTCTTCATTCTTCTTTCGCTCGCGGATATCGCGCACCACAAAAATCAGGCCACTGGGCTGCCCCTTGGCATCACGCACAATTTCAGCGTTGATTTCGACGTCAAGCAGGCTGCCATCCAGCCGTATCAATCGGTAGTCTGCAGCACCGTTGTACACACCTTCAAGCATGGCACTTACATTGGCGATGGCCCGCTGCGCTTCTGCTGGATCAAGAAATTCGGAGATATTTCGGCCAATAAACTGGTCTTCGGTCACGCCACCCATCATGGCCACGTCAGCTGGCGAGGCATGCAGGATGTTGCCCTGCAAATCGCTGACCGCCACGCCGTCAGGCGAGGCATGAAGTATCGACTGGTAAAGCTGCTGGCTCTCGGCGAGCGCTTGTTGCACGAGCTTCTGGCTGGCCAGACTGGCGGTCAAACGTCGGTTGGTCCGGAAAATGTAGCTTGCCAGCAAGGTCATGCCCAGCAAGAGGGCCAGGGCTCCCCCAAAATACGGACTCCAGATTCCGGGCGGTGGCGTAGTGTCAGACCCGAAGTGGCATAGGTTTGGGCAATGTGCTGCCAGCGCCCTGGATTCATATAACCCACCTCAATCAGGCTGCTTTGCAACAGGGGCACCATCTGCCGGGCCTCAAATACATAAAACTCACGTGGGTGTTGTTTGGAGTACTTTGCCAGGATGAGATCAATGATTTCATCGGGGTGAGCCATGGCATATTGCCAACCCTTCAGGCTTGCAGCGCGGAATGCCGCCACCCGCGCCGGGTTTGTCTTGATTTGCCCCTCTGCGGTGAACAGGTTGTCGCCATAAAAGTCGATGCCAACCGCACGCGGTGAATAAATTTGGTAGGCAAACTTGGCAGTATTGAGCTCAAACAACTCATTCGTCGAATACGCAGTCATGCCGTCCACACGGCCTTCAATCAGGTCGCGTGTGTTGAAACTATGAGGCAGAGCGTGTATCGCTGCATCATCGATCCCCTCCTGTCGCAAGTAGGCTTTCAATTCAGTGGACTGCGCCTCAAACATGACGCGTTTGCCTTTGAGGTCGTGCACGCTTTGCAGTTGCTGGGTCTGGCGGGCCACCAAAACCAGCGGGGAATGTTGAAAGATGACGGCCAAAGCCACCACTGGCGCGCCCGCCTGACGCTCCAGCAACAAGCTGCTGGAGCCGACACCAAAATCGGCCTTACCCTCCACCGTTGACTGACAACCCAGCCTGCTCGTAGAAACCTTTTTCTATTGCCGCGTAATAACCCGCAAACTGGAAGGCATGGGTCCATTTGAGCTGGAGCGTGACCGAATCCAGCGCCTGCGCCGCCGTTGTCCCTAACAAACAACAGATGAGCGCGACCCGGTAGTGCCATCGCCAAAAATTTCGTGAATCCAGTTGCATCATGAATCTGATCTTATCCGTGAAAAGCAGCGGCAAGTCACAATGCTCATTTGCACAGAAACGACCAGTTTTCCCGCTCATAAAAACATTTTCTGCCAAATATCACGATCGGCTTCTGATGGGCAATGCATCGGGCAACCCGTAAGCTGACTGTCGTGACCGGCTCCAGCCAGGCCAAAGGAGTCCGTGAACAATAGAGGCGATCGTGCACTTCGGTGTTATCCACATCATTTTCCGGTGTGGGACATGCGCCGCGACAGGTGATAATCCAGCCCGTGAAGCCCACCAGACCACCGCTGGTGCAATTCTGGAAACAGAGCACTGGAGGAACGTCCGGACTGCACAGGGCAGCGTAGCAGCTAACGGCTGTCCGCCGACCGGTCGCGAGACCCTAAGGTGAGGATCAGAGCAACAGAGACGAGTCAGTGTAGGTACCCCGTTTGGGTGTTCTATGCGTGCAGCGCGGCGCAAGCCGTGCCCTGGGCAACCGGGTGCGCATAGCCACCCAATGCGGGCTCTGCCCGCATTGGGTGAAACGGGCAATCTCTACGCGCAGCAATACCAAGTAGGCCAGCGTTGACGGGGCCCCCGGAGTTGGCGGGTAGGTAGCATCGAGCCGCAAGGTGACTTGCGGCCCAGAGTAATGGTGGTCACATGGAGGGAAACTTTCATGCACAGAATCCGGCTTATCGGTGGGCTTCACACTTTTTTGATGTATGGTTGCGACTCTGCACTTGTTTCCAGGAGACACCATGCGACCCATCATTGAACTTCTCAAAAAGCGCGACGCGACCAACTTCTGCCTGGCACCACAGGACAGTGTGTTTGCCGCCCTGCAACAACTTGCCGACCACGATGTGGGCGCCATGATGGTGCTCGACAATGGCAAGCTGGTGGGGGTGTTTTCCGAGCGGGACTACACGCGCAAGATCGCGTTGGCGGGAAAGTCTTCCAAAGACACGGCGGTGCGCGAGATCATGACCTCGGGCGTGATCACGGTGGCTCCCACCGTCCGGACCCGGGACTGCCTGGGGCTGATGAGCCAAAAGCGCATTCGCCACCTGCCCGTGGTCGATGGTGACAAGGTGCTGGGCATGATCTCGATTCGCGACATCATGGACGACATCATCGCCGACCACGAGCTGACTATCAGCCATTTGGAACATTACATTTCTAGCTAGAGTGTCGGGGTAGGGGATTGGGTCGGAAGAGCATTCTGCTCCGTGTCCCCCGCCCTTCGGGCTCCTCCTTGACCTGCGCAGAACGCTCTTCCGACCCAATCCTTGGAAGTCTGCCGCGTGGAGCTCAAAACTTTTCGCCTGGCGCCAGATAGCGCCATTGCCCAGCCGGCAAGTCGCTCAATGCCACCCGGCCCAGCCGTATGCGGCGCATGGCGACCATTTCCAGTTGTGCCTGGTCACACCGGTAGGCTACTAGCCCGGGATGCGCACCCTTGATGGCAAAGCGCAACTTGCTCAAGCCAGGGTTGGTGCTGTTCAGACTTACCTTGGTGGGGGGCAGGGGCTGACCCCTGGCATCCAATTCCCGGTTGAGAATGCGTAGCGCCTGCTCGGACACTTCGCCGCGCACTTCCACGATCAGCTCGTTCTCCATGAACATCAAGTCTTCCGACAGTTTGCGCAGCACCCGCCAGTCTTGCGTCCACACAACCAGGCCACTGGCGCCTGTTTCCAGGGGAACACAGGCCTGTTGCTGCTTGAAGTGGCGCTGCAGCACGCGTGTGCTGTTGGCATCTCCGTCCCAGTGTGTCGCCGGGGTGAGTAGCGTTTGCGCATTTTTCACCGCGCCGCGCCGTGCCTGGCGATTGAGTGTCTGCATTGTCTCGTCGGTGCCGTCGAGCCAGTCCACCGGTTTGTGCAGCAGTAGCGTGACGGGCACGCTGTCGAGCAAGGTCGCGTTTGGGTCCATCGCAATCTTCTGGTGCAGGACCCGAAACTGCGACTCCTCCACGACCCTGCCGTCCACCTGCACCCAGCCGCCTTCGATGTACTGTTCGGCTTCGCGGCGCGAACACGGCACCATCGCGGCCACCCGCTTGGACAGGCGCTCACCTTCTTCCATCGTTGTTGGCGCCGCTGCTGCTGGAGATTTTCGCGTGGGTCGTGCTTTCGGTGGTGTTGGTGGTACCAGCGGCGGACGTGGAGCGCGCATCATGGCGTTTGTCCAGCAAGGCCGAGTGATTGAATGCGCTCCACATGCGCGAGCAACGAGCGCCTTGCGACCGGCCAGATGCGCGGGTCGACGTCGTCATAGGCCAGTGGCAGCCACTGGTCGAGATTGCCGTCCGGGTGGGCGCGCATGATGGACGCGATTTTGGCCTCGCGCTGCAGTCGGTGCGCCTTGAGGTGTGCAATCGCACCGAGTGCATCGTCGATGACATGGCCGTGCGCTGGCAGGATGTGTTGTACCGCGTGCTGCGAGCAGGCGGCGTGCAGGGTATCCAGGGCATCGAGGTAATCGGCCATATTGCCATCGGGCGGGTCGATCACCGTGGTGCTGCCGTTGAGGATGTGGTCACCCGAGAACAGCAGTCCATCTTCCTGCAGCAGCAGGCAAATGTGGTTGGCCGCATGTCCCGGGGTGTAGATCACCTGCAGCGTACTGTGCTCAGTATTGGTGGTCAAATCGGCCTCTAGCGCCCGTGGAATATGCGTAAGCAGCTCTCCATTTTGTAGCGCATGGTCGGGTGTGAAGGCGCTGCCCTGGCGCGCAGTGGGTGCCGAGGGCAGGCCCAGAATCGACGGCCGGTGCGCGCACAAGGCTTGCAGCGGCGCCGCACCCGGCGCATGGTCCGGGTGGGAGTGGGTGCAGACAATGCGCAGGATATTGCCGCCGCATCCGTCGGGGTGTACTGCAGCATCCCAAAGCCGCTGCTGGTGCAGAGCGTCGGCGGGGCCGGGGTCGATGACGGTGAAGCCGGTGGACGCGTCACCCACCAGATAGCTGTTGGTGCCGGGGCCGGTCATCACGCCGGGGTTGGGCGCGGTCAGTCGCAGCACGTTGCGCGTGAGTGGCACTGGCGTGAGGGACTGCCAGGCCCCGCGCGCGGGCATCTGGGTGGCGGCGGTGTCGAGAATGTGCGTCGGTCGTACCATGGTCGGCATTGTGCAACCAAACGCGTTCGCCAGAGATAATGCAGCCCATGCGCATTCCGTTTACCAAAATGCAGGGAGCCGGCAACGACTTTGTCGTGCTCGACGAGACGCGCGCGCGCCTGGGGCTGACTGCGGCGCACTACCGCTTTTTGGGCGACCGCCATTTTGGTGTGGGTGCCGACCAGATTCTGACGGTGCGACCCTCCCCGGGCGACGGCATCGATTTCGAATACGTTATTCACAACGCTGATGGTGCCGAGGTGGAGCAGTGCGGCAACGGGGCGCGCTGCTTTGCCCGCTTTGTGCGCGACGCTGGCCTGACTTCCAAAGATCAACTTCGCGTCAAGACCCAAAAGGGCATCATCGAGCCGCACCTGACTGCGGATGGGCGCGTTACGGTGAATATGGGTGAGCCGGTGTTTGCGCTGGAGCAAATTCCGTTTGACCCTTCTGGTCTGCAGTTTGTGCCCCAGGGGTCTTGGGGGACCTGGGTGCTCGGAGGTGGGGCGGCAAAGCACTCTGCTCCGTGTCCCCCGCCCGCTGTGCGGGCTCCTCCTTTACCTACGCAGAATGCTTTGCCACCCCACCTCTCCAGCGTTGGTGTACCAGCGGAGGCACTTGCGGTTCTGTTAGTGCCCGTTTCGATGGGCAATCCCCATGCGGTGATACTGGTGGACGACGTGGACAGCACGCCGGTGCAGACGTTTGGCCCCCAGGTGCAGCAAAGCGGTCATTTTCCGCAGGGCGTGAATGTGGGCTTTCTGCAAGTCATCGACCGTGGCCATGTGCGCCTGCGGGTGTACGAGCGTGGCGTGGGCGAAACCTTGGCTTGCGGGTCAGGTGCCTGTGCTGCAGTGGTGGCCGGCATTCGCCTGGGCTTGCTCGACGCAACGGCCGATGTGCAAACCCGTGGCGGCCTGCTGACTATTGCCTGGGCTGGCGTGGGCGCGCCTGTCATGATGACCGGGCCAGCGACCACCGTGTTTCACGGCGAAATTGAATTTCCAGACCATTTGAGAGAGACCCTGTGAGCAATATCCTGAACAATCCGATCACCGAAGACGACATTGCCAACTACCTGGCCAACACCCCGGACTTCTTTCTGCGCCACGCCGAATTGCTGGCCGCGGTGCAGTTCACCAGCCCGCACAGCCACCGTGCTGTCAGCCTGCAGGAGCGTCAGGCCGAGATGCTGCGGGAAAAGATCAAGGTGCTGGAAATGCGCGTCATGGAGATGATTCGTAACGGCAACGACAACGTGCTGCTGTCCGACAAGATCTTGCGCTGGGCGCGCACCTTGTTCCTCACCACCGACATGGCGGCCATGCCGACACAAATGGTGCAAGAGATCAAGGCCCAGTTTTCCGTGCCTCAGGTCGGTGTGCGGGTCTGGGGCGTGGCGCCGGCCTATGCTGGGTTGCCTTTCGCACAGGGCGTGAGCGAGGATGCGCAGGTGTTTGCCTCATCGCTGATGGAGCCGTTCTGTGGGCTCAATACCGGCTTTGAATCGGTGGGCTGGCTGGAAGACCCGGCATCGGTCACCTCGCTGGCGCTGATTCCTTTGCGCAACAACACCGTGGGCGTCAACGCCCCTGCCTTTGGCATGCTGGTGCTGGCCTCGGGCGATGCCCAGCGCTTCACCAGCGGCATGGCCACCGACTTTCTGGCCCGCATCGGCGACCTCGCCAGCGCCGCCCTCAGCCGTTTGCGCTAGCCGCGCAGAGCGATTGGGGTCGGATCCCGATTCAGGAAAGTGGTGTTATCGGAGACCAACTACATGGAACGAAATCGGGCTCTGACCCCCATTGCGCCGTCAGCCGGAGAAAAGCCTCCATCCGCGCTGGTCGAGCAATACCTCACCTACGTCCGCTTCGAAAAACGCCTGGCCCCGCGCACCGTCGAGCTTTACACGCTGGACCTCGGCAAACTCTCCGCCCTGGCGGCCCAAGCGCAGGTCGATCTGTTGCAGGTGCAAAACCACCATATCCGCCGCTGGGTGGCGCAGATGCACAGCGGCGGCCGCAGTGGGCGCGGCATTGCGCTCATCCTCTCGGGGTGGCGTGGTTTCTACCGCTGGCTGGGGCGTCAGGGCCTGATCTCAAGCAATCCGGTGCAGGACGTGCGTACACCCAAAGCGCCGAAGCCCCTGCCCAAGGCGCTCGGAGTGGACGATGCGGTGCAGTTTGCCGATTTCGCCAGCACCGACGACCCGTGGCTGGAAGCGCGCGACCGTGCCATAGTGGAGTTGCTGTACGGCAGCGGCTTGCGGGTGGGCGAGCTGGTCGGGCTGGATGTGCAAGCCAGCGCGACTGCGCGCGGCTGGATCGACCTGGATGCCGCCGAGGCGCACGTGTTGGGCAAAGGCTCCAAACGCCGCACGGTGCCGGTGGGCAGCGTGGCCTTGCAGGCACTGGCGCATTGGTTGGCGCAGCGTGCCTCCGTCAACTTTCGGGAAAGTGCGGCGCTCGACCGGGATGCACTCTTTATCGGTCGCAATGGCACCCGGCTCACACCACAATCAGTCTGGCAGCGGCTGCGGCGGCGCAGTTTGCAGGCTGGGGTGTCCACGCCCGTGCATCCGCACATGCTGCGCCACTCGTTTGCCAGCCACTTGCTGCAGTCCAGTGGCGACCTGCGCGCGGTGCAGGAGTTGCTGGGCCACGCCAACATCACCACCACACAGGTGTACACCCGGCTCGATTTTCAGCACCTGGCTCGGGCCTATGACGCGGCGCACCCGCGTGCCAAGCTCAAGGGTAAAGCCGGTAGTGGCAACACGAATCGGTAGTCGTTTGCTACGTTTTCAGTAGCGGTTCACGCATGTTCTACGGGCGCTACAGCCGAAATGCCCTTGTTAAAACCAGCTTTCGTGTACCTTCGAGCGGCGTCCATGACGGCTGATCAAGGTACCCATCGGGGGTCATGGCAGCCAGCGGACCAGCGCTGCCAGTCGCAGCGAGCTTGCCAGTTCAAGCACCCCACGCGCCAGTGGGCCTGCACCCAACTGATCGCGGTGGCGGGCAATCCAGGCGTCCACGCCCAGGCCATCGCCACGGTCGGCCAGCGCCCGCAAGGCGGCCCAATCGAGTGCCGGTGGAAGCAGGTGGCGCAGCACCGGGTTTAGCTGTGCTGCGCTGACTGGTTTGAGCAGGGTGGCATCAAAGAGTCCGTCTGGCTGGGGTTCACCAGACAGACACACCACCGCTAGTGCCGGGCGGTGTTGGCGGCACCATTGCAGCAAAGACCGACCATCGCCATCGTGCATGTTTTGGTCGGTGAGGACCAGGTCCACCGCACCAGCGGCAGTTCCGCTTTGCGACTCCAGCCAGGCGATGGCTGCTCGCGCACCACCCGCTTGCGAGGCTTGCAGCCCCATGCCGCGCAGCACTTCCTGCAACCACTGGCGTTGCTCTGGCAGATCGCCCACCACCAGCACATGGCCTTGCAGTGGGACAGCAGTGCTGACAGGCGCGTGGGTCGCAAGCGCATCTGTGTGCGCCATGGTGTGCCCTGGGGTCGCGGCCCCCAGCGGAGCCACGGGTACCTGCATCACCCAGGAAAAAACGCTGCCAACACCCTCCGTGGACCGTACCGCCAACTCGCCGCCCATCAGCCGTACCCACTGGCGGGCAATGGCCAGGCCCAAGCCCGAGCTGCCGGTGGCGCTGCTGGCATCGAGCTGCTCAAACGGTTCAAAAATGAGCGCCAGAGCCTGCTCCGGGATGCCGCGCCCGCTGTCGCGCACCCACAGTTCGAGTTGCGCCGTCTGCGTGTCGGCATTCGCCGTACTGCGCAGGCCCAGCGTGATCGTGCCATCGCGCGTGGCGGCGCAGGCATTGGTCAGCAAGTTCCGTAGCACCTGTGTCACGCGATCCGCATCCAGCACCAAGTCGGGCTGTGCCAACTCCAGCGTCAATTGAAGCTCGTTGCCCCCCTGTTGTGCTAACCAGCGGCTGCACTGCAGCAGCGCTTGCGCGAGAGCCGGCAGGTGGCAGGGTGCAGTATTCAGGCACAGATGCCCTGCTTCCCCGCGCACCAACTCAAGCAACTCGTCGCTCAGTTGCAGCATGTCGCGGCCGCTGCGCTGCATCGCCTGCACGGAGTCCAGCAAACGATCCTTGTCTTGCGTGGAGCCTGCGTCCAGGAACTTTTCCATATAGCGCGGCACCAGCGTTGCATGACCCAACAAGGTGTGTAGCGGCGTGCGCAAGTCATGTGAGACGCGCGCCACAAAGCGGCTTTTGAACTGCACCGCCGCTTGCGCCACATCGCGCGCTTGTACCAATTCAGCCGTCGCCTCCTGAATACGGGTTTGCAGCGTCTCCTGGTGCTGGAGTGCCAGCTGCACCTGTTGGCGTCCAAGCACGCGCAGTCGATCGGCCAACGCCAGCATCATGAGCGACGAGGTCAGAATCGCCGACAGCGGCAAGGACCAACTCTCCAGCCAGGGTGTTGGCGCCAGCCAGCCTCGCACCACCGCTACCCGCAGTATGGAGGCCGCGGCCAGCATGCCATAGCTCAGCAGCAAGAACCGCGCTGCCTGTTGGCCCTGGCGCCAGGCGTGCCAAGCCAGCCAAGGCAGCACCAATGGCAACAAAAAGCCCACCAACTCTTGCCAGCCAATACCCACCTCATAGCCGCGCAGCAGCACGACCAACAGGCCGAACGCGCTCAGGCCGGCCAGGCCAAGCGCGACTGCACGTGCCGTGGAAGACTGGTATTCCACCGGGGTGAAACGCAAAACAAACATCACCCAGCTCAGATGTGCCGCGGCCAGCGCTGCCGATAGCACTGGCAGCGTCCACTGTGGGTGTGCGGGCCACAACCACAGCAGCGCCATGCCGCTAAAGCATTCCTGGTACAGCAAAATGCTAAAGCTGGCCGCGCTGTACCAGGCCCAGGTGGACTCGCGCAACCACAGTGCAAACACCAGGGACAGCAATGTTGCCAGTGCCAGGGCACCGGCTTCCAGGCCATGCCGCATGCCAAGTCGCCGATCTTCAAGTTCATGCGCAGCCGGCGACCACAAGCTCAACTGCGGCGCCAGTGACGTGCGGCTCTGAATGCGCAGCACCAGGGTGGCACCGCCCTGCGGCAAAGTTACCGGCCAGGCCGGGTTGTTTGCCGCCAGGGGGCGCGCAGCCAATGGCACGGCCAGGCCAGAGCGCCCCAGCGCCAATGGCACCGCGCCGGGAGAGTCGCTCAGCAGCCAGGCGTCAATCTGTTCCAGGCGTGGCGGCGTTACTACCAGGTGGCGCAGCAGCGCTGCTTGCGGGTTGTGCATGGGTACTGCCAGCCACAGGGCACCTGTTCGCCGCCCCAGCGGCAACTGCCCTGCATCCAGCCAAGCAAAACCGGCTTCGCTCACACCCGCGGTCGGTCGCAGCGCCGTGGGGTGGAGGTGTTGCTGCCAGTCTGCCAGCGTGCGCTCACCCGAGGCGTCGTACCACTGCAGCGTTGCGGGCGTCAAGTCCTGTAGATCAAGCTGGGATTGCACGGTGAGGGTCAACGGCTCGACGGCGCTTGCCGCCCACACCGGCACCACGATCAGCTGCGCCAACCAGAGGCCAAGCACCAGCAGCGCTTTCATGCGATTGGCCCGGCGGGCTCCTGGCATGTCTTCGATCCTTGCCGGTGCTGGCGCGGCGAAACGCCAAAGCGCTCCTTGAAGGCGGTGGCAAAGTTGGCCGGGTTGGGGTACCCCAGCGCTGCCCCCACTTCCGCCACCGGTGTTGCGGTCTCATGCAGTTGCCGCACCGCCTCTGACATGCGCGCCTCGCGCACAAAGGCTGCCGGGGTGGTTCCCAAGTATGCGCGAAACCCCTCCTGAATGCCGTGTACCGTGCTGCCCACTTCCTGGGCCAGCAACTCCAGGCTGGGTGGCTCGGCCAGCGCCACGCGCAGGCGCTGCACGCACTGGCTCAGCCAACGGGGCATCCCCGCATCGGGCTGCCCCGCGCGTATGCGCCGACCCAGCTGGGCGTGTAACGCCACGCGGGCGATCAGTTCTGCGTCACTGAACGGTTTGGTCAGGTAGTCGCGCCCACCCGCGGCAAAAGCAGCCAGCTTGGCTGGTACATCGCGCAGGCCGCTGATAAAGACCACCGGCAGCTCGACCGACTCAGGCTGGGCCAACAACGCGCGGCAAACCAAAAAACCATCGGGCGGCGGCAGGCGCACGTCCATCACTACGGCGTCCGGGCGCATCAGCCGCGCCAGCCGCAAGGCATCGGTGCCATCGACCGCTGTCAACACCCGTGCCCCGGCGTCGCCCAGCGTGTGTGCAAGCAGCCTCAGCTCGTCGGGCATGTCTTCGACCACCAAGATGCATTGGTTGGCGAGGGGTTGGTCCAGCGGCGGGGGCATGTTGGTGTCTCAGTGGGCAGGCCAGCAGCGCCGCCAGCCTGCGCCGCATTGGGCGCAGCGCAGGCGGTATCCGAATTTCGTCCGGCGTGATGTGATTTGCTGCATATTTGATAGCTGCTTACGCATATTCTACGGGGCATTCAGCATGAATAGCCAAGTAATTTGACATGCCGCAAACTTCCCAATGATTTTGCGACGTTTTTGATTTTTCAAAAGAATTTGGATTTTCGCAAAAGTAAATCCGTTCGCACTCAGGTAAAATCGGCCTGCGTTGATGTAAACGGGGTTTGCTGCGCCTGATATTTCAGGGGCGAAAACCACTGCATTTCAGTTTGGATGGCACGATGACTTTATTGAATTGGGTGAAGCGCTCGGGTTGGCGTGGGGTGGGTTTGATGGGCTTGGCGCTGCTCGGGCTTGCGGTGCCTGGCTTGTCTGCTGCTGCCAACGTGGATGTTCAGATTGCGACCTTTACCGATAGTCCTGACCCGGCAACCCGTGGCGGACAAATCACCTTCACCACGGTGGTCAAAA
>JFJP01039757.1_pt1 | contig 12730 bp, 8 predicted proteins | sample 431651 | NCBI WGS metagenome assembly JFJP01 (sample SAMN02602958, study PRJNA72255) | Microbial mat metagenome, whole genome shotgun sequencing project. | biome: fresh water; feature: sink hole; material: water; isolation source: purple microbial (photo- and chemosynthetic) mats found in... | reverse complement strand
CAGGATTGAGGGCAGTAGATACATTACCCCATTCTTCATCCCAGTTTCCGGGATCTCCATAGCTAGCAGCAGAAGCAACATATGTGCCTACCCAAGGTGCAAGCGGCCCTGGATTGAAAGTAGTGATGGTTCCAGTTGACGCCAATGGATTTGCTTCACCTACTGAAGGTGTTCCCATTTTGTATTTTACAGTGAACACAATACCGGGAGTTACAATATCACGATTGAGAACTAGTTTAATAGACCCACTGTTGGTCCCTTTTGCAATTACGAAGCCACCGCCTTCAACAATAAGCGCGCCTTCGGGTAGGGTTGTGGAGGTAACCTCAAAAGGAATTGAAATATCCTGACTTACATTGCCACCCCATACTACTACAGCAATTTCGAAGGTAGTAGTAGCTACATCGGTTTTTACCACGACAGTAGGATTTGGACTACCAAGATTGTATGTGAGTGGAAGATTGGCTGAATTGGGGTCAATAGTATCGTACATCAACTCCCTCTTGTCGCACGCTCCAAACAGGAACAATGCTACCAGCGATAAGGTATATAATTTATTTATGAATTTCATAATTTAAAAATCTATTAGAGTTTAAGAAACCATTATTTATCCCACCAAACTTTGTCAAACATTGTGGCAGCTGGAGTATTATCATTATATGTAACTTCTTCCTGCGAATATGGGTAACGAGTAGGAGGAGTAGTACTTGAAGCACCAGTAACAGCAACTAGTATAGTTGGAAAACCTGTCCGACGATAATCACTGAAGGGTTGAAGCTGACCAAAGTTGGCAACATACTTCTGGGTGATTATCATTTCGAGGGTAAGGGTAGCCTCAGTAACATTATTGATATTGGCATCTAACCAAGCTTGATTTGCACTGCCAGTAACATTGTTAACAGATTCAGCTACACCTGCTTGAAAAGCAGCTAAAGCTCCAGCTTTGTCACCGGTATTGAATTTTGCTTCAGCCTCAATGAATTTAAGCTCAGCATAAGTCATGAAATACACTTTTGCGTCAGAGGCAGCTACGTATGCCCCAGGTGCAGAAACTGCAGATGGTTCTGCTTGCGATCCTGGTACGCTTCCGAAATATTCACCACCAGCAGTTGCAGCAGCATAGAAAGATAAGCGAGGATCTGTATTTGTTTTGAGGAAATTGATAAAAGTAGAAGACATAGCCATATCACCTCTTTGATCCATAAACTGTCTCAATGGGCTTTTTTCTGAGTCATTTACACCAAATTTAAATCCAAAATTCTGAGCATTAGATGTGAATGCTTTATCTAAATTTGCAAGAGCAGCTGTGTATGCAGCAGCACCATTTACGGCTGAAAGCTGAAGAGCATACCTGGCTTTTAGGCTATAGGCCGCTTTTATCCAATTTGCAGCATTGTTTGCATACATCATATCACCTTTCAGTGCTATTTTGTTATTGGTGTTACTTAAGTTTGCTATAGCAGAATCAAGTAAGGTATTCATAGCTTTGTAAATATCCTGTTGAGAATCAAATTTGGGCATCAAAACTTCAGGATTCAGGGCATCAGAGTATGGAATATCTCCCCATAAATCAGTAAGATAACCAAGGGTAAGAGCGGTTAAAACTTGGCCTACACCCTTGAAATGATACGCATTCTGCTCGGTTGCTTTATCTATCAGAATTTTGGAGTCTGAAAGTATTGTGGCATACGCAGTATTCCATAGGTTGTTGCAATCGGCACCACTATATATATAAGTAGCTTCAGCATGCGATTGTCGGGCTATTCCATCCATATATTGCATCCAGTTGTTGGTGGTACGCACTACATCATTTCCACCTAAATTGTAACCAACATTTGCCTGAATAGAAGGTAATATATAACTCAGCGGCACATCTGCCGGGCTATTTGGATCTACGTTTATATCAGTGTCTATCCAGTTGCTGCAGGATACTACACTAAATAAAAGCGTGATAACTATTATTATTTTACTTATTTTTCTCATAATGTTCAAAATAGATTAGGAAGTTGAATTAAAAATTAACCTTAACACCGAAACTAACGGTTTTGGTACCTGGCATGTTGAAGTAATCCATACCTTGAGCATTGTCTGCACCAAGCAAGCTTGTCTCAGGATCAACACCTGAATATGGTGTGTTTACCCATAAGTTGCGGCCTTGAGCAAAAACTCTGATTTTCTCAATCGGACCAAGACGTTTTGTATACGTATAACCCAGAGTGATGTCACGAAGGCGAACCCAACCAGCATTTTCAACAGCCGATGAAGTAGCACCGTTTCCAAAGTTACTACCTTCTTTGGTGTACCAAGCTTGGGAGTTAACAACAATGATGTTGTTAGCATCTCCATCGGTAACTACTTTTCCATTGGCAACATATCCCAACACGCCATCATATTTTACTAAGTTTTCTTTTGGAGTTTTTGAAAAATCAATTGCACCAGTAGGCAGATAATACACCTCGCGGTTTTCAGTTTCAATTGAGGTACCGAAGTAGTTCATTGCAAAACGAGTACCATTGTACATCAGTCCACCTTTTTTAATATCAATAAGGAACGAGAAATCAAATCCTTTGAACATGAAAGTATTGGTAACGTTGGCAGTCCATTCAGGATTTACTGTACCCAGAGATACCATTTTAGATCTGTCTGTCATAGGGAAACCATCCGGATAATTGTCATTTGGGTTGTTATTTATAACGAGTGGTTCATCGAGTGTTGTTTTACCATCACCATTAGCATCGTACCTGAAAAAATCGTACCCATAAATACTGCGGTACTCTTCGCCAGCCACTGCACGAATCTGAGGATCTGTAAAACCTCCTAAGAATACATTCTCAATGCCTTCAGCAAGTTCGGTTACAGGGTTTTTGAACTGTGTAAAGTTTGCAAGTATATCCCAAGTAAAGCTTGTTGTTTTCACTGGTGTTACACCGAGCGACAACTCAACACCATAAGACTCCATCTTGGCTGCATTCATATACATAAATCCAAAACCTGTAGAACGGGCAATTGGTACACTCAACAAAAGGTCATCGTTGAAGTTATGAAAATAACTAGCATCTATGGTTACCCGATTGTTGAACATACGCAAATCGATACCAAACTCATAAGTGGTTTGTTTCTCGTGCCTCAGGTCAGGGTTACCCATTACATCCCCCAGTGAATAACCTGTATTTCCTAACAGTGGGAATACATTGCCATCAGTCCAGCCATCTCCTGTACTAGCTTGTACAAATGAGTTCGCAGTGGAATAAGCTGAAGCTATATTTGCAGTAACAGCATATGACGCACGCAACTTACCAAAATTGAGGATATTGTTATCTTTGAGCGGACCAAGTTCTGAGAATACAAAACCAAGACTGGCTGAAGGATAGAAAGCCGATAAATTAGATTCGGGCATAGTGGTAGACCAATCGTTACGACCGGTGAATCCAAGGTAAATCATATTCAAAAAATCGAAATTTATATCCCCATACACGGCCTGTGTTCTATAGTTAGACATTGAGGCACCTGTGGTTTGGTCAGCGGTATTTGAAAGCTGCGAAAATTCGGGAATAGAAAGACCGTTGGCAGTACCATATACATTTTTGCCGAATGAAGAATACAAGTTGTGTCCTAACACCGCTGACATTCCAAAACTCTCGGTAAATTTGTAATTGAAATTGGCAATAAAGTCAGAGTTGAAAACCCTTCCGAAGTAGGAATACTCGGTAAGTTTACCTGCAGGAACTGCACGAGAACCAACTGCAAGATAGTCAGTATAACGACGGTTATACCAGTCGATACCATTATTGAAAGTGAAAGTAAGCCAATCTGTAGCTTTGTAACGAATTACAGAGCTACCAATGAAACGGTTTACATCGTCATTGAAATAGTTTTCATAAGCAGTCCAGTAAGGATTGTCATATCCACCACCATTGCGATAAGTACGCTGTCCACCATCTGGCATTTTCCAGAAAGTATCATCATCTGAACCATCTCCATTTTGGTATGAAGGCGGTGTACGGAGTAAGCCTAACATTACACCAGATACGTTTGAACCCTGCTGAATAAAATTACCATTGGAATTGATGAAGCTCATATTGGCACCCACATTTAATTTAGAAGTAAGGTTAGATTCAGCATTTAATTTGGCAGTAGTACGAGAGAATTTATTGTTTGGAATAACACCTTCCTGAGTACGGTTACCAATAGAAAAATAATATTTGATATCGTTGTTTCCGCTGGCTACACTTACGTTGTTATCGAAAGTAAGACCTGTTTGGAAAAAGTCGTATTGATCAAACGCTTTTGCAGGTTCAAGATTTTGAGTTGGATAGTCTGCTTTGCGCACCAATGCCAGACCTTGGTTGTAAATATTTGCAGCCGTAGGAAGGTAAACTAAGTCGGAAATTTTTGGTCCCCATGAGTTTGCATTGCCATAAATATAGTTTCCGTTTAACCCCTGTGCAAATTTCTTTTGCATACCCGGAACTTGCGAGATTTGGTCGATGGCTAAAGTAGATGAAAAAGCTATATCGAGCGCAGATTTTTCGCTACCTCTTTTGGTTGTAATTACAATAGCTCCGTTGGCAGCCTGTACACCATAGAGTGATGTAGCTGCCCCACCCTTTAGAATGGTCATGGTTTCAATATCTTCAGGGTTAAGGTCAATACTACGACCTGAAGTAGCAACACCATCAACAGCACCACCACCACCACCGGTAATGACAGGCATACCATCCACTATAAAAAGTGGCTGGTTGTTTCCGGTTAGCGAAGCGGCACCACGTATAGTAACATACGAAGAAGCACCAGCAGTACCACCAGAACTGTTTACTTGCACACCAGCTGTTCGCCCGGATAATGCATTGATAACATCTGTGTTGTTTGATTCAGTGAGCGTTTGGTTGTCTACAGACTGTACCGAGTATCCCAACGCTTTTTGATCGCGCTTGATACCAACAGCAGTAACAACTATGTCGCCAACTAGTAAATCTTCCGTTTTGAGCGAAATATTTACAACATTACCTGTAATCTCAACCTCTGCAGTTGTCATACCCACAAAAGAGGCAATGAGTGTAGTATACTCGTTTGGCACTGCCAAAGAATACTTACCATCTAAGTCTGTAATAGTTCCCAGACCAGTAGCATCTTTCACTCTGATTGAAACACCTGGAAGAGGCATTCCGTCATCAGCACCGGTAACAATACCGGTGATATTTCTTTGAGAATAGGCCATGCCCGCTCCCAAGAAAAGCATTAATAAAATAAAAGCAGTTAAACTTCTCATAATAAGTAGTTTAGATTAATGTAAAGGTTAAACATATATTAACATTCTTGATTATAAAAATATAATAAGAATAATCAAAATTAGCACCTAATTTATAATTTTATTAAAAATGTTAATAAAAATATAATAAAGCAAAAATATAAAATTTACTGACATTGTAAATATTTTTCGACCAAATTTCGAATTTCGTCGTTTTTATTGTACAATTTTTCACTTAAATCTTTATCGTTAAATGATTTAAGCTGTCGGATAAATCTATCGATTGTGCCTGAAGGGAAGATTCCATTGGCTTCGAACAACGTGCGACTAGAGTCCAATTTTTCGGCTGATTCGTAGCAGCTATATGGCAAATGCTTGAGCCCGGCTAGCTTCTCCTTGTGCTTTGGATCAAATATATTTACATCTACATACAAACTGTTAGCTACTTCCAACGCATCGGGCATTGTTAAACCCTTGTTAACAGCAACAGCGATTCCTGCAAGCAAATGATACACATCCGCCGAACCATCGGGCGAACGCAGCTCGCAGGTTTGCTTACCGGGTATGTAAGGTATGGCTTCTACTTGCTGCGGATTTGCATCTTTTATCATGCTGGTTTTTGCAATCCAGCCCAGTGGTACGCGTACCAATACCGAGCGGTTTCTATCGCCCCAGCATATATTGGTAGGTGCTTCTTGGTGAGGTACCAAACGCAGATAGGAGGTAGGAATGGTATTTCCGAATGCAGTAAGTGCACCTGCTGCCTCTAGCAATCCTGCTATCATTTTACGAGCCAAGTTGCTAAGGCCATCATTTTCAATCATTAGGTTTTCGCCATTCTTTTCGAGCAGCATGTGTATGTGCAATCCACTGCCGGCCTTACCAACAGTAATTTTAGGTGCAAAACTTATATTTACCCCATATTTTTTACCAAGCATCCGCAATACCCATTTGGCTATTACCAATTGGTCGGCAGCATCTTCTATATCTACAGGAAGAAATTCAATTTCATGCTGTTCATATTCTTCAACTTGCGATTTGAAATTACCAACTTCCGAATGTCCATATTTAATTTTTCCTCCGGCTTGTGCTATCAATTTCATGGCTTCTACCCGCAAATGCTCCCATTTGGCATATGGTTGCGAAAGGTGATACCCTTTCTGATCCATGGCGGGATAGTTTTCATTTCGGGGGCTTATTACATAATACTCCAGTTCTCCCATAGCCTTCAGGTTCAAACCTGTAGTCTTTCGGAAATGAGTGATGGCTTTGCGCAAAATATGCTCGGGAGCACTTTCTAGGGGTATGCCATCGCGGGTATAGAAAGAACAAAGCATATCCAAAGTGGGTTCCACCTCGAATGGGTTTACAAATGCAGTCTTGAAGCGAGGTATCACATACAAATCGCTGGAAGCGGCCTCTATGTATGAAAACAGACTCGAACCGTCGACCCTTTCACCTGTGGCAAGTATAGATTCCAGATAAGCTTTGCTATGTATTACAAAGTTGAGGGTCTTCAATTTCCCATCTTCTGCAACATACCTGAAATTTAGCATTCTGATTCCGTTATCTTCTACAAAATGAATGATGTCTTCCCTTGTAAATTCGCCCGATGGCTTATTCAGGTACTGAACCAATTTGTTTGGATTAAGTTTTACTTCTGATTCGTTCATATTAAACAAGTGTGCGTTATTATATATTTGGTATAAAAAAATTTCTTCCTTTATTCAAACGTTTGCAGCAAATTTAAATCAGAGATTGTGTGCTAAATATGACATTAACTATCTTTGAAACAATTTTTACAACATATTTTTTGGTAACTTTTGAAATAAATATATGCCGGCTTTAGTAGTTAGCGACCTGGATGGCACCTTGTTGAACGATGAGGGGAGAATAAGCGGGAAGGATTTTTCGACCCTTCTAAGGTTTAGAAAAAAAGGGATAATAGGGGCTATTGCTACCGGACGCAATCTGAATAGCTGCAGGCAGCTGCTCCCAGATGACTTTCCGATTGAATATCTTATATTCTCAAATGGTTGTGGTATCATGCATTGGCCTTCAAAAGCAATTATCTCAGCTCATAGCCTTTCCTCGGAAACTGTACCTTTAGTTTTCGATGTACTCAAAGGCAGTAATTTCGATTTTTTCGTTCATTCTGTTATTCCCCAAAATCACATGTACCGATTTCATCAGTACGACCGTGCGAATGCGGATTTCAATTTGCGAATGAATAGAAGTTTGAATTTTGTACTTGGTGAAATGAATGAGCATACACTGAATGAAGGCTATAGTCAATTTTTGGCAATAATATCGCCTAATACTCCTATGCCAGAGTTTGACGAACAGGTACACAGGCAATGCAGTGTTATAAAAGCCACCTCGCCACTCAATGGCACCAGCAAATGGCTGGAGATTTATCCGGAAAATGTGTCGAAAGGTTATGCATTAAAGACAGTTTGCAGGCTAACAGATTGCCACTTGGAGCAAACGTATGCATTAGGCAACGATTTCAACGATATCTCGATGCTTGAAATTGCTGCCTATGGTCATCTGGTGAAGAATGCCACTGCTGAGCTTATTGGTATGTTCAATCCAATTGTTTCAAACAACGAAAATCCGCTAAGTGCATTGGCTAAAAACCACAAATTGTTATAGTTTTACTTCACCCCATATTTTAACATTGAGTCGCATATCGTGGGTAATATCGGTAAATGCTTGCAGTTTATCGTATATTATTTCTATTGTTTCACGGTTGTTGATCTTGCGAAATATATTTGGTCTCAGAAAATCAGTTTCATAGGGTACAGCCAAGAAAAGTTTGTTGTGGATGAAAGCTATGCGTATTTCATTGTTGAGTCTTTTTTGCAACTCGCGAATTTTAAGCACTAAGCTGGTTGAAAGGATATACCGCGCCTCTATCTGGTCGGTGGAATATACTGCGAATTTCTTTTCAAATTCATTGTCTTCAAATTTTACGAGTTGCATTCCGGGCTGGCTCAACACCTCGTTTACCATTTCGCCAAAATTGAACCCAAGTATTTGGCGCGCATAGTCCGGTAATATCACAGTTCTCCCTTTAAAACTTTTATTGAAATTGGTTACATAAAAAATTCCATTGAAAATTTCCTTTATTTCAATTTCGGTTTTTCCTTGGCTTTTCTTCACATTTTTCACCTTCGCTTTCAGTTGGCAAAACTGAAACAGACAGTCGTCAACAATCCCCTCTACCAAGCTATCACCCTTATAGCTATACATGGTTTGGTACGTAAAAAGCTGACTTTCGTCGAAAGCAGTTTGTTCAATAAACTTATCGGGTGAGTATACAAAATCTGGATTAATGGCATGTATAAGCTCAGGTATTACCTTTTGCTTGTATTTGGTGTAAAATGTATTTTCGAGATATTTAAAAAGACTACTAATCAGGAATATTGCAAGTAGACCGAAAACACTGAGTGCCCATTTTATCGCAAATAAAAAATTTAATTCGCCCTTCAGATAATTGTTTCCCAAATAATAACCCGCCAGCATAACTACAAAAGTAAGCAAGCCGCCAACCATGTTCAAAGCCTTGGCATTTTTCAAAGAAGAGATCTCATAAGCATCGCTCAGGCGCTTAACTTCTTTGCGAACGATTGAAAACATAATAATGCCAAGTACCAAGATAAAAAAACTGAGGCCAACATAGCCTACTACTCCAAAATCGTCGAAAAAGAATATGCTCAAAAGCCCTAGAAAAAGACTCACAAAAAAAATAATACCAGCTACTAAAAAAATACGACTGATAATGGCGCACAATACAGGCCAAAGCTTATTTCTTTCAAAATTATCAAGCTCTTGTTGTAGTTGGTATGAGATTGTAATTGGCATAGAGTTAATAAGTATATCGTTTGTACTAATATACAATTTTTTAGTTAATGTTTGAAAATAACATTCAATTTTATTATCTTACCTAATATTTACAACTCTTAAAAACCAATTATATATGATTAGCCCTTCAGTTATAGTTATTTTTGGTCTGTTGCTTATTGTAGTTATATCGTTTATACTGATATATAACTCTTTGATAAACAGAAAAAACCAGGTAGAAAATTCACTAGGCAGCATAGATGCCATGCTTAAAAAAAGATATGATTTAATCCCCAATCTGGTAGATACAGTAAAAGTATTTATGGCCCATGAAAAAGGAGTATTTGAGTCGTTGACCCAATTGCGAACTAATGTATACGGCAACAAAGCAGAAGACAAAATAAAACTCGATGGTGAAATGAGCCGTGTCTTGGGCAATTTTTTTGCAGTTGCCGAAAGTTATCCGGAGCTCAAGAGTTCTAATAATTTCCTGCAACTACAAGCAGCCTGGAACGAGACCGAAGAACAGCTTTCTGCCGCGCGCAGATTTTATAACTCTGCAGTTACCGATTACAACAATGCAGTAGAGATGTTTCCGTCCAATATAGTTGCAAAAATACTGCAATATGATCGCCATCAAGTTTTTACTGCAACCGAGGCTGAAAGAACTAATCCTTCAGCCAAAGAGTTGTTTGGTAAAAAGTAGAATTAATAGTCATTGGTGTTTAAAAATCATCTGGACGCTCAAATATTAAAATTGCAGGTGCTCTGCCCTTCAACTTAAATTTTTTGGCCATTGGATGCCGTTTTTTAATGGGATAATTATTGTTATCCAGTCCAACCCATATTTGAGAGGATGTAAGCATAAGGGCTTCTGCAATTCCATAACGCTTATTATGCGATTTGTACAAGATCAATTCCTTTTTATTATTATTCATGTACCCTGCAAATGAATATGCTTTCACTTCAGAAGTTTGCAAATCAACACGTGTAATCAGATAGTCGTTTCTTTCGAGTATATATAAAAAAGTTTTGCCATTTTTATGATCAACTTTAATATCGGCGTAGTCGGGATTGTCAGAATGCTTTTGGGTGCTGTACATACCTATGAGTTTCCCTGTTTCCATATCTATGTCATATATCATGCGGTCTACACCATCAGGGCTTAAGCGTTCTTTGGCTAAAAAAAGGTGATGAGTCAAACTATCGAAAGCCAGCCCTTCATATCCGGCATTTCCCCAAACTGAAAAATCATATTTCTGTTGAAAAACTTCCGGGGAAAGTTCGTAAGGGATGTTCACCCATTTGTCTTCGGTGAGAAAATGAATTTTAGAAGAAGATTCATCCACTATTACCAGTTTCCCCTGGTAGAAATCTATTCCCTCCAAATCTGTTTCAGTTTGCCCGTCAGGAATAGGATATTGTTTGTAAATTTCAACTTGAAAGTTGGTGGTATCAATTTGGAACAGATGAGGAACACCATCTTCGATAGCCATAACACCAAATGGCGAAGCAACCATGCCACTGAGCTCAAATGCGGTTTTGCACTTCAATTGGTTTATGGTAATAAGCTTCAGATTTTGAGCAAAAGCAGCCTCAAACTGCAGAAAAAGTAAGGCACAAAGAGTAATAAATGTTGTTTTTTTCATGATTTTTGGAAAGTATTAAAATACCAGAACACTGATAATAAGGTTTTCATGTCTTGAATTTGTCCGCTCTTAATCCAATTATCAATATCAGTAATTTTAATACGCACTTGTCTGATATCTTCACTTTCGGTACCGGATGAAGTATTTAGAAAATTGGCTGAATCAACTTCAGTATAAAATAGGTGGAATTTCTCGCTTGAATAAGGGGGTGTAGCAAATACTTGTGTAATGGGAACCAGAGAACCCGCTCTGTATCCGGTTTCCTCCTCACATTCTCTGCCTGCAGCTTCTTCCGGAATCTCGCCCGGCTCTATGCCCCCACTTGCAATCTCTATGAAAGTTTCGTGCCCCGCTTTGTGCATAGGAAAACGAAATTGTTCAACAAAAATAAACTCATTTGTGGAAATATCGAACACCAGAATACCCACCATATCACTGCGGTGAAAGTCGTATCTGCGTACAGGCTTGCTTATACTACCATCAAGTTTACTGAATTTCAAATCAGTTACTTCCAGCTTATAAGTTTGATCCCAAACAATTTGGGTGTGAATAATGGATACTGGCATGCATTTTTTTTAATCTACTAAAATAGTTCTTTCATTTTAAAATACTAAAATTGTGAGACTAAAAAATACCTTTTGGTCTCATTTTTTTGAAAACCTGCGTTACAAATGAAAAAAATCTTGTACAGTGGCTTTTTATTGTTATTGCTTCTAACTACTAATCAAGTATATGCGCAACAAGAAAACCTTGAAGAGCTTTTTGAGCAAATGGCTGAAGATTTCTCAGAAAGTGAGCTAGATTTTGATGTATTGCTCGACCCTATAGAAGAATACCTCGACCAGCCACTCGAGCTAAACAATGCTACCCGCTCTGATTTGGAAAAATTTTTCTTTCTTTCTGAAAGCCAAATAGATTCTTTGTTTTACTACAAAAGTAAGTATGGCAACCTGGCATCAGTGTACGAATTGCAATACATTCCGGGATTCGATGAAGCCACCATTTACTACCTCTTGCCGTTTATTCAAATCAGATATCCTTCGGTATATATGCCCCCAACTCTGGAGCGAAGTCTGAAATACGGACGAAATACCATAATAACTCGCTCGCAGTGGATAAACGAACATCAGAAAGGCTACTGGCAGGTCAATGACTCTACTGATCAAACTGATGCACAAGCTTATCTGGGGTCAAAACTTAAAACTTACCTCAGGTACTCGTTTAAAACAAAACCAGGATTGGAGGCTGGTATTACAGCAGAAAAAGATGCTGGTGAAGCATTTGGAGGTAAATATGCGCCATTGGGTTTCGATTATTATTCGATGCACTTTTTCTACAAAGGCAAATCGAATCTGAAAAGCCTTGCAATTGGAGATTACGAAGTAAAATTCGGACAGGGACTGGCAATGTGGACAGGTACAGATATGGGAAAAGGCAGTGCCACTACCAAAACCATCAAACGGGCTCCTACACTCAAGAAATACGGCTCTACCAACGAGAATCGCTTCCTACGGGGCATGGCTGCTACATATTCTTTTCATGAAATAAAAACTACAGCATTCCTCTCTTACAACCTTGTAGATGCATCTTTAGAAACGGATAGTGTTGCTGATAGCCAATCTGAAATAAAATCGTTGCCCGAAGATGGTTTTCATAATACAATCTCTTCGTTCAATAAAAAAAATAAGCTCGGATTGTTTACAGCCGGAACAAATGTTTCTTATAAAACAGACAAATACAAAATAGGAACTTCCGCGATTTTCAATTCCTTCGAGCATGAAATATTGCGCAGCAATACAGTATATAAAAAATTTGATTTACAGGGGAAAACCAATCTAAACGGCAGCATTGACTACGAAACAGTTTTATACCACCATATAAACTTGGCTGGCGAATTTGCTATATCCCAGTCGGGAGGTGTGGCTACTTTGCATACTGCAGCTTTTCAGTTGGCTGCTCCTCTGAAGTTGAGCATCTTGTACCGATA
>JFJP01020527.1_pt1 | contig 12730 bp, 10 predicted proteins | sample 431651 | NCBI WGS metagenome assembly JFJP01 (sample SAMN02602958, study PRJNA72255) | Microbial mat metagenome, whole genome shotgun sequencing project. | biome: fresh water; feature: sink hole; material: water; isolation source: purple microbial (photo- and chemosynthetic) mats found in... | reverse complement strand
GGGTCCTCGCCTTCCAGCAGCTTGGGCAGGGCTTCGCGGAAGTCGGCGCGGTTCAGCCACTCGCGCATGTAGTCCTCCCAGCTCTGCCACAGGCGACGCTGCTGCTTGGGCATCTCGTCCTCGTAGACCAGCAGATACGCCCGTTCGAACAGTGAGATGAGGATCGAGAACAGCACGGTGCGGCGTTCGCGTTGCTCGTCGCTCAGTTCGCCGATCGACCCGGTGGACATCAGGCGCAGGTCGGGGTGTTCCAGCACCAGCTTGAGGAACTCGGTGTATTCCGCCGACAGCTCCTGATAGACCTCGTCGTCATCGTTCTGGCGCTCCTTGCGCTGCTCGGCGATGAATACCCAGATCGCCAGCGGCAGGCCGATGACGGTGACCACGTAGGAGGCGATCTCCCACCATTCGCGCCAATCGATGCCGCTGGCCGCAGGATCCATGCGTGCATTGTGCCGCGCCCTTTCCCCATTCCAATCCCGGCGTGCAACTGACCGTCGATCTCGGCCCGCGCTCCTACCCCATCCACATCGCCCCCGGCCTGCTGGCGCGCGCCGGCGAACTGCTCGCCCCGCATCTCGGCGGCGGGCGGGTGCTGGTCGTCGCGGATGCGACGGTGGCACGCCTGCATGGCGAGACGCTGCTGGCAGCGCTGCGCGCAGCCGGCATCGACGCGGTACTGACCAGCTTCGCGGCCGGCGAGCCGTCGAAGACCCTGGCCACCGCCGAGCGCCTGTGGACCGCCTGCGCCGAGGCGCGCCTCGACCGCAGCGGCTGCGTCATCGGCTTCGGCGGTGGCGTCTCGGGCGACCTCGCCGGCTTCGTCGCCGCCTGCTGGATGCGCGGCGTGCGCTTCGTGCAGATCCCCACCACCCTGCTGGCGATGGTCGATAGCGCGGTGGGCGGCAAGACCGGGGTGGACACCGCCGCCGGCAAGAATCTGGTCGGCGCCTTCTGCCAGCCGGCCTGCGTGCTCGCCGATCCGACGCTGCTGGCAACGATGGACCCACGCGAGTACCGCGCCGGCCTGGCCGAGGTGCTGAAGTACGGCGTGATCAAGGACCCCGCCTTCCTAGCCTGGCTGGAGGCCAACGCCGAGCGTCTGCGCGAGCGTGAGTCGGACGCCGTCGCGCACGCCGTGCACGAGAGCTGCCGGATCAAGGCGTGGTACGTGCAGGTCGATGAATTCGAGCGCGGCCCGCGCGCCGAGTTGAACTACGGCCACACCTTCGGCCACGCCCTGGAGACTGAGGCCGGCTACGCCGCCTATCTGCACGGCGAGGCGGTGGGCATCGGCATGCGCATGGCCTGCGCCCTGGCCGCGCGCCTCGGCGTGCTGCGCGACGCCGGTCTGCCCGCACGCCAGGACGCCCTGCTGCGCCGCCTCGGCCTGCCGCTGACCCACGCACCGCGCGATGCCGGTGAGACCGCCCGCCTCGCCGCGCGCACCGCGCTCGACAAGAAGTCAGCCAAGGGCCGCGTGCGCTTCATCCTGCCGGTCGAGCCCGGCCGCATGGAGCTGCGTGCGGTCGAGGACGTCGCCGCGGTCGAGGACGCTTTCCGCAGCGCCCTGGGCTAACGGGACTCTGCCCGATCAAACGTCGCCACCGCTGCCCAGTTGGAGCCTCGCCACGGCGCTGTAGCCTACCCGGTGCTATGACCACCGATCCGCAGCCGTCCGATCCCCGCCGCCGCGACTTCCTGCGCCAGGTCGCCGCCTTCGCAGCCGGGGCCCTCCTCGTACCGCCGCTGCTCGATCTCGATGCAGTCGCCGCCGAGGCCGGCCCGCCCACCCCCGATGCCCGGCCGGTGCTGGGCGTGGCCACCGGCACCGACTGGTCGGCCCTGCCGGTGACGGCGATGGCCGCCCTCGGCGGCATGCAGGCCTTCGTCAAGCCGGGCAGCACGGTGGTGGTGAAGCCAAACATCGGCTGGGACCGCACTCCCGAGCAGGGCGCCAACACCCATCCACTGGTCGTCGCGTCAGTCGTGCGCATGTGCCTGACTGCCGGCGCCAAGACAGTGCGGGTCTTCGACCGCACCTGCAACAACCGGGACAAATGCTACGCCAATTCGGGCATCCGCGCCGCCGTCGAAGCGATCGCCGACCCGCGCGTGCAGCTGACCTTCCCCGACGACCGCAAGGCCATCCCGGTGCGCATCGCCCAGGGCAAGCTGATCACCGAGTGGAGCCTCTACCGCGAGGCGCTGGAGTGCGACCACTACATCAACGTGCCGGTGGCCAAGCATCACGGCCTGTCGCGGCTGACCCTGGGGATCAAGAACATCATGGGGATCATGGCCGGCAACCGCGGCAGCATCCACCAGGGCATCCACCAGAAGCTGGCCGACATCTACCGCGCCCGGCCCGCCACCCTGACCATCCTCGACGCGACGCGCATCCTGCTGCGCAACGGGCCGCAGGGCGGCAAGCTGGAGGACGTCGAAGTGCGCAACACCGTGGCGGCCTGCGCCGATCCGGTGGCGATCGACGCCTGGGCGACTGGTTTATTCGGCCTGAAGCCCGCCGATGTCGGCTACATCGCCAGTGCCGCCGAGGCGGGTCTCGGCATCATGGACCTTGACCGCGTGCGCATCGTCCAGGCATGAGCGCCGGCCACGGCAGCCGCGCCATCTGGGTGCGCCGGGCGGTGCAGCTCGGCTGCCTGGCGCTGCTGCTGTGGCTGTTCCGGCACGGCGCCTCGGCCGAACCAGGGGCCGGGGCCGCGTGGTGGTTCCGCTTCGATCCGCTGGTGCAGCTGGCCGCCCTGCTCGCCGACCGCAGCGTGCAGCTGCTCGCCTGGCCGGCCCTGTTCGCCGTCGCCCTCGGCCTGTTCGCCGGGCGCGTCTTCTGCGGCTGGATCTGCCCGCTCGGCACGCTGCTCGACCTGTGGGGGCGCCTCACCGGCTGGTTCCGCCACCTGGCGTGGCGCGATCGCAGCGCTTCGGACTGGGCACGACTGCCCCGCTTTGCCATCCTCGCCGCCGTGCTGCTGGCGGCGCTCGGCGGACTGCAACTGGTCGGTCTGGTCGATCCGTTCAGCCTGCTGGTGCGCGCCCTCGCGGCCGGCGACCCGCCGCTGCGCGCCGGGGCCGACGCCGTCTCGACCCTGGCCCTGGGCAGCGCGATCGAGCCGGCGAGCGAAGCCGCCTACGCCGCCGCCCTGCCCTGGCTGGCCGCGCGACCGGGCTGGCCGGCGCTGTGGTGGCTCTCGCTTGCACTGCTGGTCACCGTGTTCGCCCTCGAACTGCTCGGACGCCGTGGCTGGTGCCGCTGGGCCTGTCCGCTCGGCGCCCTCTACGGCCTGCTCGGCCGCTGGGCTCCGCTGCTGCGCCTGCCCAGCCGTTCCTGCGCCGGTTGCGGCGACTGCCGCGCCAGTTGCGACCTGGGCGCCTTCGCCGCCGATGGCCGCCTGCGCCGCAGCGACTGCACCCTGTGCCTGCGCTGCGTCGCCGGCTGCGAACGGGACCGGGCGCACGTCGCCATCCGGCTGCCGCAGCCATCGTCCGCACCACCTGACCTGGAACGCCGCCGGGTGCTGATCGCCGGGGCTGTCGCGGCTGGCGTCCCGCTGGTCGCCGCGCACCTGCCGTTGGCCCCCCTCGGTCGGCAGACTCCCCCCATCGACCTGCTGCGCCCGCCCGGGGTCGGTGATCAGGACGAGGCCTTCCTCGACCGCTGCGTGCGCTGCGGCGCCTGCCTCGCCGCCTGCCCGGAGGGCGCACTGCACAGCGATGGGCTCAGCGTCGGATTGGCTGGTCTGCTCGCCCCGCGCCTGAGCCCACGCCGTGGCGCCTGCGATCCCGGCTGCACGCGCTGCGGCGATCTCTGTCCGACCGGCGCGATCCCACGCCTCAGCGTCGCGGAGAAGACCCTGCACCCACCCGGCCTGGCGGTGATCGACCGGCAGTTGTGCATCCCGTACCTGCGCGACGAATCCTGCCTGGTGTGCGAAGAGCACTGCCCAGTCGCCGAGAAGGCCATCCAGCGCGCCGCCGGTCCGTTCAGCCAGGAGGTGCCGGTGGTCGCGGCCGAGCGCTGTATCGGCTGCGGCTGGTGCGAGAAGGTCTGTCCGCTGGAGGGCGCCGCGGGCATCCGGCTGGTGCGGCTGGACAGCCTGCCTGCGGAACAATGACGGCCCAACGGCGAGCTGACCCCGGGTATGCTTGGCCTTAACGGCCAGCGGCGCGGGTGAGCAACGCCCAGGTATCGCTGCGGAACTGGCTGGCCGGCAGGCCGGCGGCGTTGGTCAGGTTGCAGCCGCGCGGATTGTTCTGCCAAGCATAGCGCACCGCCGCCGGGCGGGGAACCTGCGGCGCAATGACGCGGACCGTGGTTCCATGGATCGCAGCCTGGCCGTCATGCCAGGCCCCGTCGTCTCCAGCCAGGGCGAAGCCCACCAGGTCGCCGCCGCCCCTGACGCCCAGACCCTCGGCGTGGGTGTAGTCGATCTCGGCCTGGCCATCGTTGAATCGCCAGGCGACCGGTTGCGGTCCGCTCCAGACGATGGCTTCGCCATAGGCCAGCGCTTGGGCCGCGCGCAGCAGCCGGTTCCCGGCCAGGGCCTTGTCCGGCGGATGGATCTCCCAGCCATACTCGCGCAGGATGTCCAGCGTGCAGACCATCGCCGTGCCGGGCAGGCGCAGGGCGCTGCGCTGGGCATCGCGCAAGGCCGGCCAGGCGGCATCCTCGACCGGCTGCGTGGCGCGCGTACCGAATCCGGCGAGCTCGACAAACAGGAACGGAGCCTCGGCAAGCCGGAACTGCTGCCGCCAGTCGTTGATCAGGGCCGGGAACAAGGCGCGATACAGCCCCGGCTGCCCGGCGTTGTGCTCGCCCTGCCACCACAGGAAACCCTTGGCTGCGAAGGGCGCGCATGGTGCGACCATGCCGTTCCACAGCACCGCACCGTCCGCATCCTTCTGGCGCCGCTCGCCTGCCCCGGCAGGCGCGGGGTCGTTACGGCGCAATTCTTGGAGTTTGAGGAGATCGGAGAATTCTCCGCGCAAGAGTTCACCACGCATCCACGACTCGATCCCCGTGCCCGGCACGGCGACATGGACGATGCCCACCGGTACGCCAAGATGCTCCTGAAGACCGCGCGCGAAATGGTAGGCGGTGCCGGCGAAGTCGGCGGCGACCGAGGGGTGGCTGACCTGCCAGCGGGTTTCCACGCTGCGCTGCGGACGCTCCGAGGGCCAGCCCGCCTCCTTGGCGCCGGTGTTGGCGTCGTACCAGCGCAGGGACGGACGATCCGACGCTGCGATGGTCGCCTCGCCATCGAGACAGTTGCGCAGCTGCCACCACATGTTGCTCTGGCCACCAGCGATCCACACCTCGCCGACCAGGATGTCCGCCAGGCGGTGCCCGGTGGAGCCGTCGATGCGCAATTCGAAGGGGCCGCCAGCCGGACCGGTGGTGACGCTGGCCTCCCAGCGGCCATCGGCCCCGGCCACGACGCTGACCGAGCCGTCGCGGAAGCCCACCGTGACCGTGCGGCCGGGCTCGTCCCAGCCCCAGATGGGCACCTGGCGTTCACGCTGCAGCACCATGTGCGGTCCGATGATGCTCGGGAGTTCGGTGACCGCCCCCGCAAGCGCGGCGCAGGCGAGCATAGCTATAATCGGATACATGACACTCAACGGCGATGGACAGCCGGTGTGACCATCTGCGATTGGGCTGCGACCACGCACTCCTGGTTGTCGACCACGGTCGGACTGATGACGCACACAACCCGACGCATAGGCTGGCATCATGGCCGAGCACCCCACGCCACGCGACCGCCGTTTCGCACCTGGCCAGACGATCCTGGGCGAAGCCACCTCCGGCCGCAACCTCTACATCATCAAACGCGGCCTGGTGCGGGTGAGCAAGCGCAGCCGCGCCAGCGAGACGATCCTCGGCGAGCTTGGTCCAGGCCACATGTTCGGCGAGATGGCGCTGATCGACAAGCGGCTGCGCTCGGCCAGCGTCACCGCGGTCGAGGATACGGTGTGCATCGAACTGCCCTGCGTCCTGGTCGAGCGCATGCTTGAGGACGCAGGCCCGTGGCTGGCGGCGATGCTGCGCATCCTCGTTCTGCGCCTGCGCCAGGCCGACGACACGATCACCGCGCTGCGCAGCGGCGACCTGTCAGCCTCCGGCGAAACCCCGGTCGATGCCATCACCGAACACCACCTGCGCCGCATCGTCCGCCGCCTCGAGGACACCCACCGCATCGCCTGGGAGCGTCGCGGCGCGAGCGAGCTATAAGCCGATCGCCCGACCCAGCGCGGGCAGCGGACGCAGGAGGCGCTGCAGCCCGGCGACCACCGCCAGCGTTGCGGCGCAGAGGATGACGAGGGCCAGGAAGGGATCCGCGATGCCCGCTCGTTCCACCACGCGCAGCACCAGCGGATGGCCGAGATACACCAGGAAGGAGACCGACGCCAGCCAGGCGAGGACGGCAGCGCGGGGACGCTGCTCCAGCCAGCGGCGGATCGGGGCGTTCCAGGCGACCAGCGCGGCCCAGCAGGCGGCGACGTAGAGCAGCACGCTCCAGCGGTGGAAATGCCCGAACCAGCCGGGATCGGACATGCGGAACGACTGCCACCACCACTCGCCGCACAGCACCACCGCGGTCAGCAGCATCCCGCCCAGCGCCAGCCATCGCCTGCCGCCTGCCGGCTCGGCGACCTCCTCGCGCAGTCCGGCGCGCACCCCGACCTGGAACCACACCAGCCAGGCCGGGAAGGCCCACGACGGCAGTTCGGGACGGGTCAGGCCGCACGCCGCAAACAAGGCGTGGGCCGGCGCGGTGAAGGCCAGCGCCAGAACGGCGAAGCCGACCGTCCACCAGCCCGAGCGCAGCCGCAAGAGCCACGGGAACAGGGCATAGCACTGCAGGATGATGGCGAGGAAGTAGAGATGGTACTGCGCCCCGCCGCTGACCAGATCGAGCGGCAGGTTGCGCGCCACCCAGCCCAGCGCCGTCGCGGCCCCTGCCGCCCACGGCGCATCGTACAGCCGGTAGATCAGCGTCCACACGACGAAGGGCAGGGCGATCTTGGCCAGCCGGTCGCCCCAGAAGCCCCACGCCGCGACGCGCGGCTCAGCCAGTCCGGCCTTGCGCGCCACCCCGCGTTCGCGCGCCGCCAGCGCGAAGCCGGACAGCAGGATGAAGAGTGGCACGCAGAACCTGCACACCTGGTTGAGCAGCGTCGCCGCCCCCGCGCTGCTCGCCCAGTCATGATCCGCGATCAGCACGCCCCCCGCATTCTGCGTCGCATGTATCGCCAGCACCGCCCCCATCGAGAGCACCCGCGCGGCATCAGCAGTCGGTCGTGAGATCATGATGCATTGCCCCTGTCGTTCGGCGTTCGGCGTTCGGCGTTCGGCGTTCGGCGTTCCGCGTTCGGCTTTCGACATTCCGGCCCAACGGGCCGAGAGCCGCGCCAGCGGCGACGGGCGAGGGCGGGGCGCTGGGCGGATACAATGGGCGAAGCCCATCCGCCCACGGTTTCGGAGCGCAGCGACGAAACCGAGCCCCGCCCGAGCCCGGGGGTCCGATGGGGCGTCGGCCCCCTCGAAGCTGAAAAGAGCCGCGCCAGCGGCGACGGGCGAGGGCGGGGCGCTGGCGGCATACAATCGGCGCCAGCCGATGCCGCCACGGTTTCGGAGCGCAGCGACGAAACCGAGCCCCGCCCGAGCCCGGGGGTCCGAGGGGGCGTCGGCCCCCTCGAAGCTACAGCGGCTTGCGCTTGAACTCGAGTATCACCTGCTGCGCATCCGGATAGAACCTGATCAGCTTGTCGATCTGGGTGATCTTGAAGAGCGGCATCAGGTCGGGCTTCACCCCGCTGATCGCGACGCGGCCCTTCGCCGCGACCACGCCCTTGTAGAACGCGACCAGTTTGCCGACCATCGCCGAGCTGAGGTAGCCGACCTTGGCCAGGTCGAGGACGTAGCTCGGTTTCGCGTAGCGGTCGAGCAGGCCCATCATCTCCGCGCTCACCGCAGCGATGACCGGCGGATCGAGCAGCCGATCCTTGGTGACCTGCACCAGGATGATGCCGTCATAGGCCTGGACGATGAGATGACCGCTCGGGGCGTTCGGTGGGGGCATCGTTTCCTCAGATGTCGGCGCGACGTCGGGACATGACCACGGTGGCACCGTGCCGCCAGTAGGTCAAGGAGCTGAGCCAGGCGCGCATCAGACGGATGCCACGACCGTGCTCGAGCAGGAGGCTTTCCGGGTCATCGGGGTCGGGGACGGATTCCATCGAGAAGCCCTCGCCGAGATCGGAGATCGCGACATGCCAGCGCCGCGCATCGACCGCGACCGCCACCTCGATCTCCAGCCGGGGGTCGCCCTCGTTGCCGTGCAGCATGGCGTTGGTCACCGCCTCATCGAGGCACAGCACCAGCCAGGGCCGGTCTGAGTCCACCACCCAGCCGCGCGCCACAAGCAGATCGGAGATCGTGTCCATGGCCTGCTGCTTCATGTCCAGCCGCGAGGGGTAGCTGCGCCGCAGCAGGATCTCGCCGCTCGGCTTCCAGGCCCCCTCGCGCATGCGCAGGCTGAAACGCTTGGTCGTCTCCGGCCCGGCCGCTGCCTTGGCCAACCGCCGGGTGGTACGTGGCCGGCGCGCGGTCACGCCGTGCGCTCCGCAACCACCAGGGTCATGTCGTCATGCTGCGCATGCCGACCCAGCCAGCCATCGACCGCGGCGATGACCGCCGCGCACACCGCGTCGGCGCCGGCCGGGGCGGCTGCGGCGATGGCGGCACGCAGACGATCGGAGCCGAACAGCTCGCGGGCGCCATCCGTATGCGCGTCCGGGATGCCGTCGGTCATCAGTACGGCGATATCGCCCACCGCGAGCGGCGGCACCAGCGCGCCGTCGTAGTCGGTGCCGTCGAGCATGCCGAGCGCCAGACCGGTCGAGTCGAGCGCATCCCAGGTGCCGGCTCCACGTCGCAGGATCATCGGCGGCTCGTGGCCGGCCGCGACGTAGCCGATGCGGCCGTCAGGGTGGAAGCGCGCCAGAGCCATGGTCATGAAGGCGTCGTCGGCCATGTCCTCGCACAGCAGGTTGTTGAGCTGCGCGATCAGGCGCCCGTGGTCGGGCTGCTGGCCATGCAGCGCAAGCAGGAACGCGCGCGCCGTGCTCATCAGCATCGCCGCTGCGATACCGTGGCCACTGACATCCCCGACCACCGCATCGATGGCGCCGGCCGGCCCGGTGATAAAATCGTGATAGTCGCCACCCGTGGAATCGCAGCTGCGCTGCCAGGCGGCGAAGCGCCAACCAGGCACGGTCGGCACCCGCTCGGGCAGGAGGCCGAGCTGGATGGTGCGGGCCAGCTCGAGATCGTGCAGCAGGCGCTGGCGCTCGCGGTCGCGCTGCAGCAGCTGGGCGTTCTCCAGGGCCACGCCGGCCTGCGCGGCGAGGGCCGCCAGCACCTGCTCGTCACGCAGGCCGAACGACGGGGCGTCGCGCTTGTTCAGCGCCTGGATGACGCCGACCACGACGCCGTCGTGGTTCACCATCGGCATGCACAGGATGCTACGCGTGCGGAAGCCGGTACGCCGGTCATTGGCCGGATCGAAGCGCGGATCGTCGTAGGCCGACGGGATGTTGATCAGGACACCGGCCGTGGCCACGGCTCCGGCGATACCGCGCCCCAGGGGCAACCGGATCTCGCCGCTGCCCTCGGCGACCCGCGTCCACAACTCGGCGTGTTCACGATCGACCACGAACAGCGAGGTGCGCTCGGCATCGACGAGGTCGGAGGCGGCGGAGACGATCAGGCCGAGCAGGCGATCAAGATCGCGCTCGGCACCCAGGGCCCGGGAGACGGCGAGGACGGTCTGCAGGTCGCGCAGCAGACCGTCGGCGTCCTCCATGGCGTCGGCTCAGGCGCTGACGGCAGCGGCCGTGGCGACGGCTCCGAGCGGAGCGCCGGGCGCGGCCGGGGCCGCAGGCTGCGCATCGTAGGGCGAGTAGAACGGGTCGTCCTGGAAGGTCGGGACGGGGGCCGGAGCCGGGGCCGGGGCAGCGCCGGGCAGCGGAGCCGGACCACCGAAGCCGGGATCGGCGGAACCCGCGGCCGGAGCCGGGGTGGCGCTGCCGCCGGGGATCGCCAGGACCTGGCCGATGCGCAGGGCGGTCGGCTTCAGGCCGGGGTTGGCCTCGACAATCTGCTTCCACGCCGACTTCTTGCCCAGCGTGGCAGCGGCGATCGTCTCAAGCGTATCGCCCGACTTGACCGTGTAGGTGCTGCCGCCGACCGGCGCGGCGGTCGCCGCGCCACCGGCCGCGGAGACCGGCAGGTCGGGGATGGCCAGGCTCTGACCGACCTTGAGGTTTTCGGGGCGGACGCCGGGGTTGGCCTCGACGATCTGCTTCCACTTGGTGGTGGTGCCGAAGTACTGCTTGGAGATGTCGCCCAGGGTCTCGCCCTTGGACACGATGTGCGTCTTGCCGCCGCCGACCGCAGCGCCACCCACCGCGCCGGTGCCGGCATCCTGCTGGGCGGGCAGCTTGATCACGGTGCCGACGCGCAGCGATTCGGCCGGGATGTTGTTGAGGCGCTCGAGCTCGCGCCAGCGGCTCGACGAACCCAGCTTCTTCTTGGCGATGGTGTAGTAGCTGTCGCCCTTGGCGACGGTGTAGGTGTCGGCGCCGCCAGCGATCGCACCGGCCGCAGGCGCTGCGGACTCGACCGCCGGGATGTCGATGACCTGGCCGATCTTGAGGCGCGCCGGATCAAGACCGGGATTGGCTTCAACGATCTTGCGCCAGTGCTTGGTGGTGCCGTAGTGCGTGGCGCTGATGTCGCCCAGCGTCTCGCCCTTGGCGACGGTGTGGGTGCCGCCGCCGCCGACCGTGGCGGCTGGAGCTGCGGCCTCGACCATCGGCGACCCGGACGGGGTCGGCGACGGCGTGTAGGTCGGAGCCGGACCAAGCGGATCGTAGCCCGGGGTCAGCGGAGCCGGGGCGGGAGCGAGGGGCGAGGCCGCGCCGAAGCCGCCGTCGAGACCACCCGTGCTCGGGGTGGGGGTCGGAGCCGGCGAGCCGAAGGAGGCGTAGGGATCGGCTGGGGCCGGAGTCGTTGAAGCGCCCAGCGGATCACTGGTCAGATTTCCCGACGAGGAATAACTCGAGTAGGACGACGAACCCGAGAAACCGTCAGTAGAAGACGCCACCGGTTCGGCTGGCGCATCCTTCTTTCCGGTCGCGACAAGGGCTACGACGACCAGCGCAACGCACACGACGACGACGCCGCCGGCGATGAGCACATCCTTCTGCACCTGCATGGACAAGATCTCCTACCCACCGATACGCGGGGGCTTAGGCGGGATGTCGTACCGCCCCCCCTGTAAAACACAATGTCACCTAGAGCGCCAGGCTGGCAGGTTGCCAGAGCGCCCCGGGTCGTTACAAGCCCGCCCTCCTGCTGGAGAGATGGCAGAGTGGTCGAATGCGCCGGTTTCGAAAACCGGTGTGCCCTTACGGGTACCGGGGGTTCGAATCCCTCTCTCTCCGCCAAAGTGTGAGCGTATCCGAACCCCCGGTATTTGCCGGGGGTTCGGTGTTGGTGGCGAGGCCCGGTGGCGGGCCTCCGGCCATGACGGAGACTCGCAGGCTGCTCGCCGGCACGGGTGACGATGCCGGCTTCCGCGCATCTCGTGCGCTGGGGCCAGTGGTTTGGCTGCTTTCCGGCCGTTTCGCAGGGTCGAAGAGGACGGGGATGCGCAGGCCCAGCACCATGGGCATCGGCTCATCGCTGGTCGTGCCCATCCGCACCCAGGCGAGGAGTCCGTTCAGGACGACGCGCTGCTCCTCGGGCGAAGCCGTGGCGAGCTCATCGAGGCCGTCGCGCAGGACGGCGATGAGGTCGGCGGCAGCTCCGGCACCGATCTGCGTCCGCGCCAACTCCATTTCGACAGCTGTGAGCCCGACCCGAGCCTCCTCATTGCGCTGCTGCCACTGAGCCAGTTGCTCGCTCACCGCACGTTCAGCGAGATCACTGCTCAATCCCCACTGGATGAGCTTGGCCACCTTCCGCTCAGCCTCGTCCCGTGCCGTCGTCAGGGCGATGCGGCGTTGCTGCAAGGGCTCCGTCTGGAGCGCCCAGGCCTGCGTCTCCTTGGCAAGAGCCGCCAGGATCACCGTGTCGTTCGCCAGCAGATGGCGCAGCGCAGCGATGACCACCTGTTCCCAGGCCTCGGCCGGCAGTCTGATCGCCGTGCACGCGCCCGTTCCGGTTGCGCCATGCGCCCGACCGCAGCACTGCAGGTAGTTGTACCTTCCGCCATGGCCATTGCCGTGCGTTCCGACGAGGGCCTGCCCGCAATGGACGCAACGTCCGAGCCCCTGGAGCAGCCAGGTCCGCTCGGTCTTCCCACTGGCGGCCGGCTTCATCTCGGTCGGACGCGGACCCTGTTGGACGCGACGCGGCGATGGCCGTTTGGCAAGGACGGCCCTGACCCGGGTGTGCTGATCAGGGGTGACCAGGCCGTTGCAAGCCCAGTCTTTGCGGAAAAAGTTACTCACGGTCGAAGTGGACCAGCGCCCCTTGGACCGATTGGGCACGCCGTTCTCTTGCAAGAACGTCGCGCAATCCCGCAATGAGCATCCCGCCTCGACCATCGACCAGCAGGTCGCAACGATCGGTCCCCACACCGGATCCACCTCCAGACGACGCTGTCCCGTGGATCCGACACTGCGAAAACCAGCAGGG
>JFJP01006107.1_pt1 | contig 12731 bp, 8 predicted proteins | sample 431651 | NCBI WGS metagenome assembly JFJP01 (sample SAMN02602958, study PRJNA72255) | Microbial mat metagenome, whole genome shotgun sequencing project. | biome: fresh water; feature: sink hole; material: water; isolation source: purple microbial (photo- and chemosynthetic) mats found in... | reverse complement strand
GCCCAGTTGGGACAGCAGAACGCCGTGGAGTCAGCCGGCGCGGTGCAAACGCCACTGGACATGGTGCAGGTGCGTGTGGCGGGGCAATTTCAGGCGCTGGAAGATCTGGCCGCGATGCCGATCCGGGCTGGCTCCGGCCATCAACTGCGCCTGGGAGACATTGCCGTCATCAAACGCGGTTATGTGGATCCGCCCACCGTCAAGGTGCATTTCCAGGGCAACGAAGTAATTGCACTGGGTGTCTCAATGACCAAGGGGGGTGACATCATTGCCCTGGGCAAATCGCTCAAGGCGGCCACCCTGCGCATCGAAAAAACCTTGCCGGTGGGCGTGACATTGGGGCAAATTCAGGACCAACCGACCTCAGTGGCCAAATCGGTCAACGAATTTATCAGCGTGCTGATCGAGGCCGTGGCGATTGTGCTGGCAGTCAGTTTTATCAGCCTGGGGTTACACAAGCGCCCCGGTGTGAACCCCTGGTTGAGACGCTGGACGCTGGATATTCGCCCGGGGCTGGTGGTGGGCATCACCATCCCGATGGTGCTGGCCATGACTTTTCTGGCCATGAATTACTGGGGCATCGGGCTGCACAAGATCTCGCTGGGCTCACTCATCATTGCCTTGGGCTTGCTGGTGGACGATGCCATCATTGCCGTAGAAATGATGGTACGCAAGATGGAAGAGGGTTATGACAAGGTGCGTGCCGCCACCTTTGCCTACGAGATTACCGCCATGCCCATGCTCACCGGCACCTTGATCACGGCGGCCGGCTTTTTGCCCATTGGCATTGCGCGGTCAACGACGGGTGAATACACCTTTGCCATTTTTGCCGTGACGGTGATTGCGCTGTGCCTGAGCTGGATTGTGTCGGTCTATTTTGTACCGTATCTGGGGGTGCGCCTGCTCAAGACACCGCCGCATGTGCTGGCGCGCCAGGAGGACAGTGCCCCTGCCCAGGGTGAACACGCCCATGACATGTACGACACCCCGTTTTACACCTGGTTTCGCCGTGCGGTCAACGCTTGTGTCCGCCACCGTTGGATCACCATTGGCGTGACACTGGCCCTGTTTGGTTTGGGCCTGGTCGGGATGGGCCGGGTTCAGCAACAATTTTTTCCGGATTCGAGCCGCCCAGAAATCACAGTCGATCTGTGGTCACCTGAAGGCACAGCGTTTGCCAACACCGAAGCAGTGGCCAAGCGGGTTGAGGCGCGTTTGCTGGCTGAGCCCGGTGTCGTTTCGGTGACGCAATGGGTGGGCTCGGGTGTGCCGCGGTTTTACCTGCCGTTAGACCAGATTTTTCCGCAAACCAATGTATCGCAACTGATTGTGGTGCCCAAAGACCTGCCCACGCGTGAAGCCATACGGGTCAAACTGCCGGCGCTGCTGGCACAGGAGTTTCCGGAGGTGCGTGGCCGTGTCAAGCTGCTGGCCAACGGCCCGCCGGTGCCTTATCCGGTGCAGTTTCGGGTCATCGGGCTGGACCCACAGGGGCTGCGCGAGCGCGCTGATGAGGTCAAGGCGGTGATGCGCCAAAGCGCTGACACGCGCGGCGTGAATGACAACTGGAACGAATCGGTCAAGGTCATGCGCCTGGAGGTGGACCAGACCAAGGCACGTGCGCTGGGCGTGAGCAGCCAGTCGATTGCCCAGGCTGCCAAAACCATTTTGAGCGGGACCAACGTGGGGCAGTTTCGTGACGGCGACAAGCTGATCGACATCGTGTTGCGCCAGCCGCTGGATGAGCGCAACGCCATCACCGACATTGCCAATGCCTATTTGCCCACGGCCTCGGGCAAATCGATTCCCTTGACGCAAATCGCCAAGCCGGTGTTCACCTGGGAGCCGGGTGTGATGTGGCGCGAGGGGCGCGACTACGCCATCACCGTCCAAAGCGACATTGCCGAAGGCCTGCAAGGTGCCACGGTCACCAACGCGCTGATGCCGCAGCTACAGGCACTGGAGGCCAAATGGGCCAAAGCCGGGCAGGGCGAGTACCGCATTGAGGTGGCCGGCGCCGTGGCCGAGAGCTCCAAGGGTTCTTCGTCGATTGTGGTGGGCATTCCGGTCATGTTGTTCATCACCTTCACATTGCTGATGTTGCAGTTGCACAGTTTTAGCCGCGCCATGCTGGTGTTTCTGACCGGGCCGCTGGGCATTGCAGGGGTGGCCGGGGCGCTGCTGTTGCTGAACCGGCCGTTTGGCTTTGTGGCGCTGCTCGGGGTGATTGCGCTGATGGGCATGATTCAGCGCAATTCAGTGATCCTGATCGACCAGATCGAGCAGGATCGGGCCCGAGGTGTGCCGGCCTGGGAGGCGATTGTGGAGTCTGCGGTGCGCCGTTTGCGCCCGATTGTGCTGACCGCCGCTGCCGCCGTGCTGGCGATGATTCCCTTGTCGCGTTCGGTATTTTGGGGCCCGATGGCGGTGGCCATCATGGGTGGCTTGGTTGTGGCGACGGTGCTGACGCTGCTGGCGCTGCCGGCCATGTATGCGGCTTGGTTCAAGGTGACACCATCGACCAAATGATTGCCGTCAGCCGATCTGGTCCCGGATTTGACTCGATGTGGGCCGGATTGATAGCTCGCTACGGGTTAAAATTGCGCGGGTGGCGAAATTGGTAGACGCACCAGGTTTAGGTCCTGACGCTGGCAACAGTGTGCGGGTTCGAGTCCCGCCCCGCGCACCACTGAAAATGTATGAAAGTCAACAACAAAAATAATTTAGGTTGTTGGGTTTTTATCCAGTTGCATTGAATTCGATTCGTTCTGACCCTATTTCATCAACTGAGTTTGGGTAAGGTTTGGGAAGATTTGGGAAGTGACGACTTGCCGTTACTGAGATTAATTCGACTCATTGAGCTAGCTTACTGTCTTGCGGAACCGCTACTTTGTCAAAACACCTTCCAGTAAAGTGGATGCGACATGATTGATGGATTGATATCAGGAAGACTTCACGGCGCACCGGAGGAGCGAACCGGCAAGAACGGTGCACCGTTCGTGGTGGCCAAGGTGCTTGCCGCCAGCTGTGATGGTGAAAACATCATCGTGAACGTGATTTCATTTGAGTCTGCCACCTGCAAGGCGCTACGCCATCTGGCGGACGGTGACTCACTGGCGCTGGCTGGCAGTTTGACACCAAGAGTGTGGACTGACAAGCAGGGTGCAGCAAGACCGTCGCTCGACATGGTCGCACATCAAGTCTTGTCTGCTTATGGCATTGAGCGAAAAAGCAGTTCAGAAGACTTTAAGTGAGTGGGGCAAGTTCACTGCACTTGCTTGGGGCCTGTCTATAAACGAGTTGACGACAGCGTCTTGAAATGCGCCACGACCATCTTTTGGACATCCAGGTGACTCATGTGACATCGGCCATTGCTGGGCAGCAGCTTTGTCCCAGGTTTCAGATTCGTGCGCGGCGAAAATTCGTTGAGGTGGTCCACAAAAGCCTGTCCAAACGAGCCCAGGCGATGCGTTGATTGCACGGCCTCGGGCCTGGCGACAATGCTGATTTCTCCAACGCTGTCGATTTGCAGTGGCATGACCAGCTCAACATTGCATTGCACTGCCAGTTCCTTCAGAGCCCTGATGAGCGCCGATTCCCGCAACGCTGCGTGTTGTGCGACGCTAATTCGGTTACTTGATAGCTGCTCATCTGCCTGCACCAGATGATTGACCGCTGCGATGAACCTGAATGACATTCTCAACCCCTAAATTCACCGTAATTTTAGAAGGAGCGCATGAGTGTTGACGAACTTTCGAGTAACCAGGAGTGTGCTAAATTCGACGTGGGTTCATAGCCCCCTCGTTTCTCCTCCCTGAACGGGGCCCGCAAGGGTTAGGCCCGGCCGCAGTGCCGGGTTTTTTTCAGGTCAATGTTTTCGAGTCACTTGTGGCCACCTTTAAGGGTGCTACGCCTCAACACAGCTTCGCCTGAATCCGGTATCGATGCCTAAATCGGGCTGAGTAGCTACGACCAGGGAAACAACCCGGATGTCCAGCAGTTTCCTGGCGTGGTGGAGGGATGGATAATCGCGGCTGATTAAACACAATTTTGGTTTGAAACCCCCGAGAAGCTGGCCGATGGTATCGAGGTGGTGCCGCTGTGGGTACTTCTGGCACGACCCAGGACCTAATTCATAACCCAGACAATTTCACCCTATGTCCAAAAAACCGAGACCTCTCGCAAAAAAGCCGTTGCCAATGGCTGGCACCCTCGATACACCAGAGAGCATTGCGCTTGCCCACCTCGATAAAGGCCGCTACCGTGATGCCATTGCCTGCTACAAGGCACTACTCAAGACCGAGCGACGCACCGAATGGGTGGACGGCCTTGCCAAGGCCTACGGCGGGCGAGCCCATGGACTTGCCGGCAAGGGCATGTTGCAAGAGGCGATCGGGCTTTGGCGCAGTCGCGCCGAGCTCTGCGGCGCAAAACTGTGGGACGGCCCCTATGCCGCTTGGCTGATCGGCGATGGCCGTGTGGCGGAGGTGCTGGACCAACTGGCGGCACGCCGCTCTGCCCTTGTTTCCAGCGCTGCGTCCGGCACCCCGCCCGATGCCAGCAGCGCCGATGAACTGGCCGCGCTGGAGGCCCGACTGGCCCCGGCCCTGCTGAATGCCAACCCGGCAACGCTGGCACGACTGCCTGCTGAGTCGCTACTGCTACAGCACCACCCGCTCGCGCTTGCGGCCCTGGCGGCCTACGCCAGCAAGGACGCAGCAGCCCTCGATACGGCGCTGGGCGGGATTTCGTTTCGTTCTCCGTACCGCGACCTGCGCGCCCTGCTCAAGGCGCTGGTGTTGTGCGAGACTGATCAGGAGGCGGCGCGCGCAGCCGTGCAACGCCTGCCGCCCAACAGCCCGTTTGAGCCCCTTGCGGCTGCCTTGCGCACGCGTCTGATGGCGGGGCCTGCACGCTTGCAGGCTTTTGCCCAACTCAATAACGCCCAGCAAACCATGACCATCGATCTGATGGGCTACCCCCCTGAGGTTGCGCCCATGCTACAGGCGCTGGCGGGCGCAGATGTCAATTTGGCACCCGCCGCCTTGTTTGAGCTGGTACAACGACATGCGCGCCAAATGCCCAGCGCGCTTGCCACCCGAGTCTGGCAATTGCTGGCACCGTGGGCCACGCGCCGGGGTTGTGACAACCCACGCCTTTTTGGCAGCCCCAGCAAGGCAGAACAGGAATGTGCAAGGGCTTTGGCGGTGGATATAAAGGGTGAGCGCGACCACGCCGAAACCCACTGGCTGGATGCCGCCGATCTGTTGGAAGAAAGTGGCGACACCCATGACCGGCTGCGTGCGGCCCTGGTACTGCGCCACGTGGCGCTGTCACCCGCGTACCTGTCGAGCGACGGGGTTTTGGACCCGGACGCACAAGACATGCTGACGCGAAGTTTGAATCTCGACCCGACAGACTGCAGCGTGTATGTGCGGGTGGTCCAGTTTTGGCGCCGCACGGGCGACCTCAAACGTGCGCGCCAGCAGCTCGATGTCGGCTTGAGCCACTTTCCTGATGATGCTGCGCTGCTGACCGAGGCGGTAGAAACTGCGCTGGCCAGCGGTGCCTTCAAAAAGGCGGCTGCATCGGCGCGCCGGCTGCTGGAGCTCGATCCGCTGAACCGCAAAGTGCGTGGGTTGGTTGGCAATGCGCATTTGTCACATGCTGTCAAGCACATTGCGGTGAACAAACCCGATGCGGCCAAAAAAGAAATCATCGAGTCAGCCAACTGGCTGACATCGGCCACTGACCTGGGCCGAATGCACTTGTTACAGGCCTGGACCGAGCGGGATGGCACAGCCGAACGGCTGCGCCTGGCGCAACTGGCCGTCAGCACCTGGGGCGGTGGCCTGGGCGCAGGCTGGCGCCTGGTGCGCCAGGCGCAAGCTACTTTTCCACGGGTTGGCCTTGACACGGCGGCATGGCTGCTGCGCGAGGCAGGCGTTGACACGGCCCAGACATTGACACCGGCTGACCTGCTTGAACTGGCGCAAGTGCTGGAGCAAGAGGCTCCCATGGTGCGCAAAGGCCTGGACCCCTTGGTGACGTGGCGCAAGGCCATTGCCACTCTTGCCAGTCAGAGCGTTGGGCAAGCGTTCGATGTCGACACCTGCGTGCGCCTGTGCGAAGCGTTCAGCCGCCATCAGGAACACGATCTGACTGAAAAGTTTGCCAACGCGGCGCAAAAACGCTGGCCTGACCGCCCTGTTTTTGTTTTCCACGCGGTGGCTGCACGTTTTGGCAAAAAGGGCAGCATCGGCAGTGAGCGGGATTTCAACGCGCTCGAAGATGCGCAAAAGCGTGCCAGCCAGAGCAAAGATTTGCGGCTGGTCTCGCGCATCGAGGCGCTGTTTGAAGCCGATAACCCGATGCCCGATTTTGATGATTTCGGTGGTCCCGACCTTGCGGCCCCTCGTGGCGTGCCAGGCCCACTGTCTGGCTCAGGGATGATGAGCCCGAGTGACTTTCGGGAGGTCATCAAGGTGTCGATCGGGCTCGACGGTGGCAAGTCATTTTTGAACAATGCCCGCAAGGACTTGGGTGAAGCGTTGATGAAACAAATCGAGCGCGAGTGTGGCGGCGACAAAAAACTTTATCTGAGCCGCGTCACCGACCTTGTGATGATCGAGTTGTTCGGCACCCTGGAGCAGGTTGTGCCAATCGTTCCCGCAACAATAATCAAACCCCAAACACCCGTCAAAACGCCCAACCCGGGCCAGGGAAATCTGTTCAATGAGTAATCCTTACTACCTGCTAGGCATTGACCGCAATGCCGACGATGCGGCGGTACGCGCGGCCTACCTGCGTGCCGTTCAGCTTTGCCCGCCCGACCGCGATGCCGAACGTTTTGCGGCCTTGCGGCGGGCCTTTGATGCGCTGGCAACCGAACGTCTGCGCGTGGCCAACGCGCTGTTTGACCATCAGCCACCGACCCCTGCCGCCATGGCGCACCTGCTGGAAAGCGGGTGTACCCCGCGCCGGCCCGACACCGCCACGCTGCTGCGCGTTCTCAAGGGCGGGCCTGATGGACGCTGAAGCCAAAGAACGCCTGATCGACGAGTTTCGGGCCTGCCTGAACGACTTCCAGCCGGTGTGTGTCGTGGCGGATGCGGCACAACCGGTGCCGGATGCGCAACCGTCGCAAGAAGCACCGGAGGACGAACCGCCGGTCAATCTGAGCTTGTTGTTCACCGAGTTGGCGGTGTTGCGCAATGAGGTGCGCGTGCAGGCACGCCAGTTCAAGACTGCGCTGGACGAGATGCGCGCACTGACCGAGTTGCTGGGCGAGCAAAACCGGCACCTCACGCACGACCTGGAGCGCGCCCGTGAGGCGCAAGGCGCGACGCTGCGTCAGGCCGAGACACAACTGCTGCTCGAACTGCTGGATGTGCGCGACCGCATTGCCGCAGCGGTTGGTGTTTCGGATGCCTACAGACCGGGTTTTTTGGCCCGCTTTGCCAGTAAGGAAACCCAACTCGCTCAGGGTTTGAGTAAGGGTATTGCGCTCACATTACAGCGCGTGGACGACTTGCTGGCACAGCGGCGGGTGCGGGCGCTTGATGTTGTTGGGGGCCGCCTTGACCCCCACACCATGCGCGCCGTGGGCGTTAAATGGCGGGCCCAGCGTGCGCCGGGCGAAGTGCTCAGCGAGGTACGACGCGGCTATCTGCGCGACAACGACCTGTTGCGGCTGGCCGAAGTTATTGTTAACAAACAGGAAATAGAACCATGAGCGACATCATTGTAGGTATTGATCTTGGCACCACCAATTCGGAAATTGCGGTGGTCAGAAACGGTCGCATCGAAATCATCGACATCGAAGCGGGCGTGAGCATTTTGCCCTCGGTGGTCGGCCTGGGCGATGACAACGTGCTGCTGGTTGGGTCGGCAGCGCGCAACCAGTATGTGCTGCACCCCGAGCGCACTATCCGTTCGGTAAAACGGCGCATGGGCGAGGCCACCCAGCTGACGCTGGGCGACAGGCAATACAGCCCACCCGAAATTTCGGCCATGATCTTGCTGCGCCTGAAAAAGATTTCTGAGGCCCATCTGGGCATGGCCATCAACAAGGCGGTGATTACTGTGCCGGCTTACTTCTCCGATGCCCAACGCCAGGCCACGCGCGAGGCCGGTGAAATCGCCGGGCTGGAGGTGGTGCGTATCCTCAACGAGCCGACCGCTGCGGCGTTGGCCTATGGCGCACACCGCAGCACACAGCCCGGCGCAGCGGCAAGCCCGCAGACCCGCAAGGCACTGGTTTACGACTTGGGCGGCGGTACCTTCGATGTGTCAGTGGTCAACATGGAGGGCGAAGTGGTTGAGGTACTGGCCAGCCACGGCAACAACCACCTGGGTGGCGACGATTTTGACCGCTGCATCGTCGACTTTGTGCTCGAACACCTGGACACCGCGCATGGCATCGATGCTGCCACCGCAGCAGCCTCACCGATTGCCATGGCGCGCCTGCAACGCGCTGCCGAGGCCGCCAAGATCACCCTGTCAAACCACCCCTATGCCACGTTGGCCGAGGAGTTTTTGTTTGAAAAAGACGGTGCACCGGTGCACCTTTCGCTGGAGATTTCGCGCCACGAATACGAGGCCCTGATCGAGCCCTACATCCATGAAACGATGGATGCCGTGCACGTGGCACTCTCAGGTGCCAAACTGGCGGTAGCTGCCATTGACGAGGTGCTGCTGGTGGGCGGTGCCACCCGCACGCCAATGGTGGCGCGCCTGCTGGAGGCACTCACCGGCATCCAGCCGCACAGCGAAATTGACCCCGACCTGTGCGTGGCCATGGGCGCGGCGATTCAGGGCGAAATCATTGCCGGCGGCACAACGCCCACGGTACTCATCGATGTCACGCCCTACACCTTTGGCACCAGCACCCTGGCCGAGATGGGCGGGCGCGAGTATCCCTACTGTTTTGTACCCCTGATTCGCCGCAACACGCCGATTCCGGCCTCGCACAGCGATGTGTTCTACACCCTGTTCGACAACCAGGAGGCGGTCGAAGTGACGGTGTTCCAGGGCGAGGAGCCGGACGCGCTGGACAACATCGAAATCGGCCGCTTTGTGGTCGAAGGCCTGCGTCAGGTGCCTGCGGGCAACCCCATCGTGATCGACTTCTCGATTGATATCAACGGCATCTTGCAGGTGCGGGCCAGCGAGAAGAAAAGCGGGCTTGAATGCACCATCACCATCGACAACGCCATCTCGCGCTTCTCGGACGGCAAACTTGAACAGGCACGCCAGCGCATCAGCGCCATGTTTGCCGACGACGTGGTTGGTGACGATGAGGCTGATGGTGCCGACAGCCCAGGGACGGACGGAAAAACGCCCGCTTTGCCGCAGGCACAGCGGCGCAGTCTGGTGGAGGCGCTGGCTTTGATCGAAAAGGGCGAGCGCCTGCTCAAGACCGCGGGTGCCGATGACCGCGAAGACCTGATCGACAGCATGGAAGCCGTGCGCGATGCCATGGCTGACGTGGCCGAGGGCGACGCTGCCGCCTTGCAACTGGCCGTGGCAGAACTGGCCGACGTGCTCTACTACCTGGAAAACTGATGGCCGCCATGGAGCCCGCGCAACGTTGCCCGGCCTGCCGCGCGCGCTTGGGCACCGCAGCGGTCTGTAGCCGTTGCGGGTCTGATTTTTCGATTGCACGCCGGGCCGAACGCCAGGCGCGGGCGTTGGCCGGCATTGCTGTGCAGCAACTTGTCTTGGGCCAAACCGAACAAGCCGCCGCCACCGCCGATGCCGCCTGCGCGCTGGCCCATTCGCCCCTGGCCCAAGCGCTGTCTCAAATGCTCAGGCAGCGAAGCAGTCAACCGCAAAGGGTCACGGGGTCAGGTCTTGAAATATAGCATTTTGATGCAAAAAGGGCCTGAAGCCGTTGCCTCATGGGTGCGATCCAAAGCGGTGCGGCTGTTGGGTTTAAGTTCCTGTCCCAAAGGGAGAGGGAAGTGCCGCCGGCTTTGAATCGCACCCGGTGGCCCCTGGTTTCTGGGCAGCCATGGTGTCGCAATGGCAAAATGACGGGTTAACACAAGGGAAAGCAGCATGAATTTCAACGCTATGAAAATCTCGGCCCGGCTGAACCTGCTGATCGGCATTGCCGTGCTGATTTTTGCCATGCTGACCGCGGTCAACTGGGTCAGTCTGAGCAAGCTCGATGCGCTGCAAAAAGAGTCGCAGCGGCGCACCCAAGAGGCGGGCCAACTTCGGCATGACGCAGGCCTGGGGGCTGAGGCTTACCGCGTCGTGGCCGATACCTTTATCAATCGTCAGTTCGATGATGCTGCCAAAAAGTGGCAAACCGTGGCGGTAGAGATTGATGTTGCGCTGGACTTTGCTGCCAAAGCCGCCGACACCGATCAAGAACGCCAGTGGGCCGCCGAGGCCCGCAGGGCCATGACTGACATACGCGCGCTTTATGCGCAGAGTTTTTTGACAATGGTCAAGCGTGACGCACCTCTGAGCGAGATCGCCGTGGTGGATGACCAACTCGACAAGCTGATTGACAAATACGACGAACTCATGACCAAGGGCTCCAGCAGCCTGCAAGCCGAGGCAGACGCCGCCACCGCGGCTTTTGATGCCGGTGTCAGCGCCACCCGCACCATCAACATCGCCTCGGTGGCTGTTGGCGCTTTGCTGCTGGTGGTGCTGGCATTGTTGGTGGCGCGCAGCATTACCAGCCAGTTGGGCATGGAGTTGGACGAAGCCATCACCGAAGCCCAGCATGTGGCCGCAGGGGATCTGACGCAGATGAAGGCCTCCAGGTCGCACACGCCAGACAGCCTGGCCGGCGCATTGGACGCGATGCTGGTGACGCTGGTCAACACCGTTGCCACCGTGCGCCAGGGCGCCGAAGGCGTGTCCACCGCCAGTGCCGAAATTGCCTCCGGCAACCACGACCTGTCAAGCCGCACCGAGAGTCAGGCCAGCGCGCTGGAACAAACGGCCGCCTCGATGGAGCAGCTCAGCGCTACCGTCAAACAAAACGCCGACAGCGCCCACCAGGCCAACCAGCTCGCCGCCAGCGCCTCCACCGTGGCCGTCAGGGGCGGCGAAGTGGTGGCCCAGGTGGTGGACACCATGAAGGGCATCAACGATGCCTCACGCAAGATTGCCGACATCATCAGCGTCATCGACGGCATTGCGTTTCAAACCAACATCCTGGCACTGAATGCAGCCGTAGAAGCCGCCCGCGCCGGCGAGCAGGGCCGTGGCTTTGCCGTGGTTGCCTCTGAAGTGCGCGCCCTGGCCGGGCGTAGTGCCGAAGCCGCCAAAGAGATCAAAGCTCTCATCAACACCAGCGTGGAGCGGGTCGAAAAGGGGACTGCGTTGGTGGACCAGGCCGGCAACACCATGACCGAAGTGGTCAGCAGCATCAAGCGCGTGACTGACCTGATGGCCGAGATCAGCGCCGCCAGCAACGAGCAAAGCCTGGGCGTATCGCAGGTTGGTGAAGCGGTCACGCAGATGGACCAGGTGACTCAGCAAAACGCTGCCCTGGTCGAACAAATGGCGGCAGCGGCCAGCGGTTTGAAGTCGCAGGCGCAAGACTTGGTGCAAGTGGTGTCGGTATTCAAGCTCAGTGGCCATGAGGGCCACCACGGCGTGGCGGCGCGCCCGGTGGCGGTACGCGCGCTACCGGCCGCCAACGCCGACAAGAGCCCGCAGCGGCGTGCGTTGGCAGCCCCGGCAAAACCAGCAGCTCGACCAGCACCCGCGAAAGCGATCAGCTCGGTGTCAGCCAAGTCAGCCGGGTCGCTCAAGGGTGGCTGCGACGAGTGGGAAACCTTTTAGAGAAAAATGGCTTGTAGCGCATGCAGACTCTGCGCCAGAAGCTATAAAATTGCTAGCGTATCGACCTCATGGGCAGGGGGTCAGGTCTTGAAATATAGCATCTGTATGTAAAAATGCCTGAAGCCTTTGCGTTATGCACGACCCTGTGAAAGTCCATGCAAGGAGCGATTGAGTGCTGGTGCAGAGGGCGAGCGATGCGTATCGTGTGATTTTTTGGAAGGCGATGCGTGTTATTGGCGTGCACCGGATGGGCCGGAGATGGTCATAGGCGCAAGCACAACGCCGCCCCGGTGGGGTGGCGGGCGACACTCGGTTAGTGGTGTTTTGCGTTGTCTGATCGCGCTAAAGCCTCAGCCTCTGCAGATCTTTGTTCGCCTCTGCAGCCAAGTTACGAAACCCAGCCCTGATGTCGGGCACTTTAAACTTTTGCTGCAGGCCAATGGCAAGGTTGCACACACCCGTCAGGTGGCGGTGATGCCGCCGGGCGAACCAGACATGGCGCCGTCGCACACCATTGCAGCGCCAGCATTGGCGTGGTACTGTTCGTCAACCACGAAGCCCGCCAGACCGAGCTGATGAAGTGGGCAGACGCGGACATGAACCATGCCAAGGATGCCGGGTGCAATACGATCCGGTTCCATGCATCCAATGTGCCGAAAGCCCTTGCAGATACTGCGTAAGTAGCTATAACAAGGATAGTGTTTATGGAAACTGGAACCAAGCCCGATCGCTCGCCCTGGCGCTCGCTGAAAGTCCGCGCCACGGTTTTCACGCTGATCATTTTTGTGCTGGGCATCTGGGCGCTGTCGTGGTATGCCAGCCGCTTGCTGCAAACCGACATCGAGCGCACGTTGGGCGAACAGCAGTTTTCTATCGCCTCGGTGATGGCGCACGAAATCAATGACCGCCTGAGTGAC
>JFJP01002214.1_pt1 | contig 12731 bp, 12 predicted proteins | sample 431651 | NCBI WGS metagenome assembly JFJP01 (sample SAMN02602958, study PRJNA72255) | Microbial mat metagenome, whole genome shotgun sequencing project. | biome: fresh water; feature: sink hole; material: water; isolation source: purple microbial (photo- and chemosynthetic) mats found in... | reverse complement strand
GGCGGTTTGCCGGTGTAGGTTGAATGGTAGATGGGATTAGAACGCATGGTGATGCGCTCGATTGTGAAGACAGGGAATTTATCCTGCTCGTTGTAGTAACCCGTGTGGTCACCATAGGGACCTTCCAGCGCCAACTCATCGGGATGAATGACGCCTTCCAACACGATCTCGGCAGAAGCAGGCACTTGCAAATCATTGCCGATGCACTTCACCAACTCCGTCTTGCTACCACGTAGCAAGCCCGCGAATTGGTATTCGGACAATGAATCGGGAACGGGTGTGACTGCACCGAGGATGGTCGCAGGATCTGCACCGATGACGACGGTGATCGGGAATGGTTGCCCCGGATGCTTTTGACAGTGGTCGCGGAAATCTAGCGCACCGCCGCGATGCGCGAGCCAACGCATGATGACTTTGTTCGGTGCGATCACTTGCTGACGGTAGATGCCTAGATTCTGCCGTGTCTTGTTGGGTCCGCGCGTGACCACCAAGCCCCAAGTGATGAGTGGCGCGACATCGCCCGGCCAGCAATGCTGGATAGGCAGTTTGCTCAGATCGACATCGTTGCCTTCCCACATTATGTCTTGGCAAGGGGCAGAAGACAGAACCTTGGGTGACATGGTGAGTACCTGCTTCAAGATCGGCCATTTATCCCATGCGTCTTTCAATCCTTTGGGCGGCTCGGGCTCTTTCAGGTAAGCGAGCAACTTTCCGACCTCGCGTAACGCACTGACATCCTCTTCGCCCATACCCAATGCCACGCGGCGCGGCGTACCAAAAAGATTGGCGAGTACAGGTATCTTGTGTCCCACCACGTTCTCGAACAGCAGGGCTGGACCTTGCGCTCGCAACACTCGATCACATATCTCCGTCATTTCAAGATGAGTAGAGACAGGAGCATTCACGCGCTTGAGTTCGCCGATCTTTTCCAGTTGGGAGATGAAGTCGCGCAGGTCGTGGTATTTCATTTGTAAAAACTTTCTTCGCCCTCTGGGCGCGTCTTGAACCGCTTATGCAACCAGAAATATTGTTCTGGCATCTCCAAGATACGTTGCTCGATGAATTCGTTCATGCGGCGTGCATCAGCGACATCATCGCCACTCGGGAAGTTCTCCCATGCCGGATAGAAGGTGAGCACATAGCCTGCTCCTCCGGGTAACACCCGTGTGATGCTAGGCACGACCTTGGCATCTGTCATCTTGGCGATGCGAGATACCGAGGTCATCGTGGCCGCTGGCACACCAAAGAAAGGGATGAACGCACCGTCCTTCACACCTTGATCCTGATCCGGCGGATAGATGAATGGCATGTTGTCGCGCATCCCCTTCAAGATAGGTCGCAAGCCTTGTTGGCGCGAATATAACAACTGCGTGCGGAATCGAGCACGTTTCTCTAGCAACAATTGGGTGAGGTAGACACTGCGTTGGTTCGCGTACATGCACACCGTGTCGGTGTGTTGCGCTACCCATTGCCCACCCGCATCCATGCCCACGAAATGCGGTGTGAGCAGGATCGCAGGTTGGCCTTGTATAGCCGCAAAGTGTTCGACACCTTCGACACGGATCAAACTGCTGATACGTTCCGCACTTGACCACCACAGGATGCAACGCTCCACCAAGCCGCGTGCGAACATCTTGAAATGTTCACGTAACAAGGCTGTGCGCATCGCGTCGCGCATCTCAGGGAAACACAATCTCAGATTGGTATCACCTATCCGACGGCGCTTCGCTGCCAATAGATAAAGCAACACGCCCACTCCATTGCCGATCGCAACCAGCACACGGAATGGCAGGAAATGCAGCAGCCACAGAATGAACACCCCCAGACGGATCAACATCATGAATCCTTGTTTGCCTCAGGCGGCAATGCGCCACGCGGGACTTTGTAACGGTTATAGCTCCACAGGTATTGCGCTGGGTGCTTACGGATGACTGCCTCCAAAGACTCATTCATCTGCTTGGGGATGGATTGTTCAGGATCAAAAGTGAGCGGCGAAAAATACAAAGCAAAGCCTTCTCCGCATGGTAGTCGTTCGCTATGACACATCACCACTGGTGCGCCGCTGACTTGAATCAAACGTCCGATCAGAGTCATGGTGTAGGCGGGACGCCCAAAGAAGGGTGCCCACTCTCCCTCACCATTACCAGGCACTTGGTCTGGCAACACCCCGATGGCCTCGCCCCGCTTGAGTGCTTTCAATAAGTGGCGCACCCCCCCTAGGTCGGCTGGAACCAATTTCATCTGCCCACGCCCACGACCTTGATGCATGAGTTTGTCCAGAGAAGGGTAGCGTGGGGGACGATACATACAGGTGAACGGCTGGTGTGCTGCCACATAAAGCCCGATGACCTCAAAACAACCGATATGTGGCGTAAGCATGACCACGCCTTTTCCTTGGGCATTAGCCGCCTCTAAATGCTCCCACCCGTGAATTTGTTTGACGCTAGCGACCACCTCGACCAGCGAACGCTTCCACACCCAAGTCAACTCCATCACCCCTTTTCCTGCCTCTCGGATATTGGTATGACGTAGCTGATCACCTCCCTTGATGCCTGAATATTCAAGATTCTCACGCAGTCGTGATGAATAACGCTTCGATGTCAGATAGATGACCCATCCTAGAAACGCCCCCAGCCGGTGCAATACCGACAGGGGAAGGCGCGATAAGAAATCAAACAAAATAGCCATGTAAAGAAAAACCTATTAAATCAAGCAACGGGAGATTTGGTACAATGCGCGCCCTTTAAAATTTTCGAGAAAGAATCGGAGCGCCATGAGTGAATACTTCTTTACATCCGAATCCGTGTCAGAGGGCCATCCTGACAAGGTTGCAGACCAAATATCCGATGCTATCGTTGACGCGATTCTAGCTCAGGACAAGCATTCACGCATCGCGGCAGAAACGCTCGTGAGCACAGGCTTAGTCGTTCTTGCAGGTGAGATCACCACCAGCGCCAATGTGAACTACGCCAAGGTCGCGCGCGAAACTATCCGCCGCATCGGCTACGACGATCCAAACCTCCGCTTCGACGCAGACGGTTGCTCCGTTCAAGTTTGCTATGGCCAACAAAGTCCAGACATCGCCCAAGGCGTTGATAAAGCCTACGACGACACACTCGACCAAGGTGCGGGCGATCAAGGCCTGATGTTCGGCTACGCCTGCCGCGAGACAGATGTGCTGATGCCACTTCCGATACATTTATCTCACCGCATCGTCGAACGCCAAGCACAACTGCGCCGCGATGGCCGATTGAATTGGCTACGTCCCGATGCGAAATCGCAAGTCACCATCAAGTACGTGGACGATAAACCTTTCAGCATCGACACCGTGGTGCTTTCCACGCAGCACACACCCGAGATGACCCTTGAGCAAATTCGCGAAGCCGTAATCGAAGAGATCATCAAGCCGATATTGCCGAAAGAGCTCATCAAGGGCGACATCAAATATCTGGTGAACCCGACTGGTCGATTCGTCATCGGCGGACCACACGGCGACGCAGGTTTGACTGGCCGCAAGATCATCGTTGACACCTACGGCGGCGCAGCGCCCCATGGTGGTGGCGCGTTCTCTGGCAAAGACCCTTCCAAGGTCGACCGCTCTGCCGCTTACGCTGGACGTTACGTAGCAAAGAACATCGTCGCTGCTGGTTTGGCCGACAAATGCTTGGTGCAGATCTCCTACGCCATCGGCGTGGCACAACCCACCAGCATCATGGTCACCACCTACGGCACAGGCAAGGTCTCCGACGAGAAGATCACCGAACTGGTGAAGCGTCACTTCGACCTGCGTCCAAAAGGCATCGTACAGATGCTCGATCTATTGCGTCCGATCTACCAAAAGACGGCGGCCTATGGTCACTTTGGTCGTGAAGAACCCGAGTTCAAGTGGGAAGCAACTGATAAAGCTGCCGCCCTTCGCGCAGACGCTGGACTGTAATTCGTAACACCCACCCTCCGAGGGGTGCTGCAGCGGGACAGGACACAGTCCCCCGTCAGGCTCGGAGATTGTGGTTTACTGTTTCAACTGCACCCATTCATTAACTTTTTAGATGAATGGAGTGCACTATGACTACAAGCAAATTCAACGACTATATCGTCGCCGACATGTCCCTCGCCGCATGGGGACGCAAAGAACTGGCCATCGCTGAGATCGAGATGCCAGGCCTGATGGCCATCCGTAACGAATACGCCGCGACTCAACCTCTGCGTGGCGCACGCATAACTGGCTCGCTTCACATGACCATCCAAACTGGCGTTTTGATTGAAACGCTGACGGCTTTGGGCGCACAAGTTCGTTGGGCTTCCTGCAACATCTACTCCACACAAGACCACGCTGCCGCGGCTATCGCTGCAACCGGCACACCAGTGTTCGCGGTCAAAGGCGAAAACTTGACCGAGTACTGGGACTACACACACCGCATCTTCGAATGGGCGGATGGTGGTTACTCCAACATGATCTTGGATGATGGCGGTGATGCCACTCTGTTGCTGCATCTGGGTGCGCGTGCTGAGAAAGACGCATCCCTGTTGAGTAACCCTGGCTCTGAGGAAGAGATCTGCTTGTTCAACTCCATCAAAGCCAAGCTGGCTGTGGACAAGACTTGGTACTCTGTGCGTTTGGCTGCTGTGAAGGGTGTGACTGAAGAGACCACCACCGGCGTGCATCGTTTGTATCAAATGTTCGAGCGCGGCGAATTGAAATTCCCAGCTATCAACGTGAATGATTCCGTGACTAAGTCCAAGTTCGACAATCTGTATGGCTGCCGTGAATCTTTGGTGGATGCGATCAAACGCGCGACCGACGTGATGGTGGCAGGCAAGATCGCCGTCGTTGCAGGCTATGGCGACGTGGGTAAAGGTTCTGCCCAAGCGCTACGTGCTCTGTCCGCTCAAGTTTGGGTGACCGAGATCGACCCAATCTGCGCATTGCAAGCTGCAATGGAAGGTTACCGCGTAGTGACCATGGATTACGCCTGCGAACACGGCGACATCTTCGTGACGGCTACTGGCAACTACCATGTCATCACCCACGATCACATGAAGAAGATGAAGAACCAGGCCATCGTGTGCAACATCGGACACTTCGACAACGAGATCGACGTCGCATCCCTCAAGCAATACAAATGGGACAACATCAAACCTCAAGTCGACCACGTCATCTTCCCTGACGGCAAAAAGATCCTGTTGTTGGCCGAAGGTCGTTTGGTGAATCTGGGTTGCGGTACGGGCCATCCTTCCTATGTGATGTCGTCTTCGTTCGCTAACCAGACTATCGCGCAGATAGAGTTGTATACACGCACCCAAGACTATCCGATCGGCGTGTACACCTTGCCGAAACATCTGGACGAGAAGGTCGCACGTTTGCAACTGACCACCTTGAACGCACAGTTGAGCACTTTGACTGACCAGCAAGCGGCTTACATCAGCGTAGCGAAGGAAGGTCCGTATAAGGCCAACCACTACCGTTATTGATCAGGTAGTTGCAGGTATGATGGCGAGGGGCGGACGTAAGGTTCGCCCCTCTTAACTTAAATTAATAAAATGCTGCTACGACTTCTATTCATCTGGGCACTGAACTCCCTAGCGCTATTCGCTGTTGCGAACCTAGTGCCGGGTATCCATGTGACTGGCTTCATGGCGGCCGTCATTGCAGCCTTCGTGCTCGGCTTGGTCAACACACTCATCCGCCCAATCTTATTGATACTCACGCTACCCGTCACGCTCATCACCTTGGGCTTGTTTATCTTCGTCATCAACGGTCTGCTGTTCTGGTTCGCAGGGTCAATCTTGAAAGGCTTCGTGGTCGATAGTTTTTGGTATGGCGTCTTAGGCGCGGTGTTGTACAGTATTTTTTCATGGGCGCTGAGTTCGGCTGCCGCACAAGTAATGAGGAAAAAGATATGAGCCTTCCACCCATCAGTTTTGAATTCTTCCCACCTCAGACACCCGAAGGTGCTGAGAAGCTAACCGCCGCGCGCAAACGTTTGGCTGCGCTGAAGCCCGAGTTCTTCTCTTGCACGTTTGGCGCAGGCGGCTCTACACAAGACCGCACGCTGGACACCATAAAGCTCATCCATGCAGAAGGACACCAAGCCGCACCACATCTTTCCTGTGTCGGCGGCACGCGCGAGAACATCAGTGCTCTGCTGAAGACCTACAAAGAGATGGGCATCAAACGTATCGTCGCCTTGCGCGGCGATCTGCCCTCCGGCATGGCCAGCATCGGCGAATTCCACTATGCGAACGAGTTGGTGTCGTTCATACGCGCGCAGAGCGGCGAACATTTCCACATCGAAGTCGCCGCCTATCCAGAGTTCCATCCGCAAGCCAACTCGGCACGCGAGGATATGCTCAACTACAAGCGCAAGATCAACGCGGGTGCGAACTCCGCCATCACACAATATTTCTACAACGCAGACGCATACTTCCGCTTTGTGGACGAGACACGCAAGCTCGGCGTCACCGCACCGATCGTGCCGGGCATCATGCCTATCGTGCGTTACTCGCAGCTTGCGCGTTTCTCAGACACTTGCGGTGCGGAGATCCCACGCTGGATGCGCAAGACGATGGAAGGTTACGGCGACGATGTGGAATCGGTGCAAGCCTTCGGCCGTGATGCCGTCACACAGCTTTGCGAGAAACTCATCGCCGGTGGTGCACCTGCTTTGCACTTCTACACACTCAACCAAGCGAACGCCTCCATCGATATCTTGAATCGACTCGGCTATCGCTCATAAACAACAATGAAGACACCTGAACTCTTATTGCCCGCCGGCACTCTCGACAAGATGCGCACCGCCTTCGCCTTTGGGGCGGATGCGGTGTATGCCGGACAGCCACGCTATTCGCTGCGCGCGCGCAACAACGAGTTCAAGATGGAAGAACTGCGTATCGGCATCGAAGAAGCACATACATTGGGTAAGAAGCTTTTCGTTGCCAGCAACCTAATGCCGCACAACGCCAAGGTGAAGACCTACATGGCGGACATGGAACCCGTCATTGCCATGAAGCCTGATGCGCTCATCATGGCCGACCCCGGCCTCATCGCCATGGTGCGCGAACGTTGGCCTGAGCAGGAGATCCATCTTTCCGTACAGGCCAACACCGTCAACTACGCGGCAGTGAAGTTCTGGAAATCACTCGGACTTTCTCGCGTCATCTTGTCGCGCGAGTTGTCGCTGGATGAGATTGCCGAGATCCGCCAAGAATGTCCTGATATGGAACTAGAAGTGTTCGTGCACGGCGCGCTGTGCATCGCTTACTCAGGTCGCTGTCTACTGTCTGGCTATTTCAACCACCGCGACGCGAATCAAGGCACCTGCACCAACTCCTGTCGCTGGGATTACAAAGTGGATAACGCCATCGAAGACGGCACGGGCCATATCGAAAAGATCGACTTCGATTTCGACAAGGCATTGAGCGAAAGCCCTCTGTCCGATTGCGGCTCACAACCGCGCCACCCAGAGGCAGACAAGGTGTATGTCATCTCGCGTCAAGACCATCCAGGTGAACTCATGCCCGTGTTGGAAGACGAGCACGGCACTTACATCATGAACTCGAAAGACCTGCGCGCCGTCGAACACGTGGAGAAGCTCGCCAAGATCGGCATCGACTCACTCAAGGTAGAAGGCCGCACCAAATCTATCTACTACGTGGCGCGTACCGCACAGGTGTATCGCCAAGCCATCGACGATGCCGTCGCTGGCCGCCCCTTCAACTTGGAGCTACTAGGCGCACTGGATGCACTGGCGAACCGTGGCTACACCGACGGTTTCTACGAACGCCACCACACCCACGAGCAACAGAACTACATGCGCGGCCACTCCGAGAGCTTCCGCCAGCAATACGTTGGCGACATCGTGGCCTGCGCGAATGGCATGGCCGAGATCGACGTGAAGAACAAGTTCTCTGTCGGCGACAAACTGGAGATCATCCATCCCGCGGGAAACAGCATCGTAGAACTGAAAGAGATGCGCAGCATGGAAGGCAGCCCAATCGTCGTCGCACCAGGAAGCGGACACCGCGTGCGCATCCCCTTGCAAGGCGAACTATCAAAAGGCATGGTGGCAAGGTTCGTGTAAAACGGACCTTTGCATCGTAATCTCATGACTGTTAGGGATCAGATGGCCCCATGGTTTCTGAACATCAATAAGCGGTTCCGCTTCACGCTCGGCGGCACTGCCTTCATCCTCGCTTTCGCGACGATCAATGCCACCCTGTATCAGCTTCCGCTTTACAGGTTCGCCTTCAGCGAACTGGATGCGACCTCGCTCCCCGGCATGTTGGCGGTGCTGACGCTGTTCGTGATGGTGATGCTATTGACCTTGATGGCACTGTTCCTGTTCGCGCTAGTCTCGCAGCGTCTGCTCAAACCGTTGGCGATGTTCTTTGCGTTCGGCAACGCCATCGCGATCTATTTCATCCAGACCTATCAGGTGGTGTTAGACAAGTCCATGATGGGCAATGTGTTCAACACCAACACAGCCGAGGCGGGCAGTTATCTGCATCCCGCGTTCTTCCTCCACCTTTTGGTGTTCGGCGTATTACCAATCTGGCTGATTTCGCGCATCACGCTGAAGCACACCTCCAGATTACGTCTCGGCGCCGCACTATCCCTATCGCTGCTGCTGGGTATCGGCTGGATATACGCGAACGCTCAATCTTGGTTCTGGATTGACAAACATGCGCGCAAGTTGGGCGGCATGATCATGCCGTGGTCATACGTCATCAACTCGGCACGTTACCAAACGGAGAAGATAATGCAGTCGCGCACCTTGGAAAAGTTGCCGCCTGCGCATTTCGTGGCGCAGGGCAAGACCGTCGTCGTACTAGTGATCGGTGAGTCGGCACGTGCCGCGAATTTCTCCCTCTACGGTTACGCACGCAATACCAACCCACTGCTCAGCGATGCGGGCGCTATCGCTATTCCCAATTCGCATTCCTGCTCCACCTACACCACCGCTTCCATCCAGTGCATGCTGGCACATGTCGATTCGAGTTCCACACTCATCCACAACTACGAGGCTTTGCCGAGTTATCTGCAAAGCAACGGCGTCGATGTGATCTGGATCAGCAACAACTGGGGTGAGCCGCCACTCAAAGTGGGCACATACCTAAAGGCCTCGGAAGTACGCGGCGATTGCAAGGACTGGGGATGCCAATTGGATGAGGGAATGCTGATCGGCCTAGCAGAACGTATCGCCAAGACACCCAACGACAAGGTGTTCGTCGTGCTGCACCAATCAGGTAGCCACGGACCAGACTATTTCAACCACTATCCGCAGGACGCAGAGAAGTTCTCGCCCGCATGCCGTTCCGTGCAGGTACAAGATTGCAGCGCTGATGAGTTGACCAACGCCTACGACAACACGATCTTGTTCACCGACCGATTCTTATCCAAGACCATCGCGATGTTGGGCTCGATACCAAAGACCTCGACAGTGATGATGTACGCATCCGACCACGGTGAGTCGCTGGGCGAACATGGCTTGTACCTGCACGGCACGCCGTATTCACTCGCACCCGATGTGCAAAAAGACATCCCCTACATCGTGTGGATGTCGCCCACTTTCAAGCAGCATAAGACACTGGCCGCAGATACCGCAGTCAGCCAAGCACACCATGCGCACGAAACGATATTCCACAGCGTGATGGGCGCATTCGATATGCGTAGCGAGATATATAAGCCGCAACTGGACATCTTTGGAGATGCCCCAAGCAGTATTAAAAAGAAGTGATCGCCGTTTGCGATAAGCGACCTAGCGAACTTTACTAGCCTACGTTTGTCTGTACCGTCGCCCTTTTAATGATCAGGAGAAGAACGATGAACTGGAAAAACAGCACTTCCCGCTACGGCAATTTAACGATTGGCATCCATTGGCTGATGTTGATCCTATTCATCGCCATCTACGCCACCATCAATCTGCGCGAGATCTACGAAAAAGGGAGCGACCCGCGTGAGGCCCTGAAGGCTTGGCACTTTATGCTCGGTATGCTGGCCTTTGGCTTGGTCTGGCTACGTATTGCCACTCGCTTCACAGGCCCTACTCCCACCATCACACCCGAACCCGCGAAGATACAGATGCTCTCGGCCAAGTTGCTCCATCTCGCGCTGTATGCATTGATGATAGGCATGCCCCTCACCGGTTGGTTGCTTCTCAGCGCAGCAGGCAAACCCATCCCATTCTTTGGTTGCGAACTTCCCGCATTGATCGGCGAAGACAAAGACCTCTCCAAGCAGCTCAAAGAGTTACACGAGTTCGTCGGAACGATGGGTTATTACTTGATTGGCTTGCATGCGATCGCCGCGCTGTATCATCACTACATCAAGCGCGATGACACACTGACTCGAATACTGCCACTCCGAAAGTAACGTCCATGATCCTTTCTGCCCTATCGCAATCCCAACGTTATGTCGCGTTGCACCCCCTGTTCCAACGCGCGTTCGATCACATCCGTACAACGGACTTTTTCGCACTCTCCTCTGGGCGATACCACATCATCGGTGAAGACTTAATCGCCATCGTGGAACAGGTGCCAGGAAAGACGAAGGAGATGGCGCGGCTAGAAGCACATCGTCGTTACATAGACATCCAGTTGGTGCTGGAAGGTGATGAACAGATGGGGTGGAAGCCATTGGCGGATTGCCACAATCCAGTGAGCGAGCACAGTGACGATCGCGACATCCGCTTCTTCCACGATGCACCTGCGTCATGGGTGGCGGTGCCGCCCGATCACTTCTGCATCTTCTTCCCGGAGGATGCACATGCGCCGCTAGTGGCTAGTGGGCAGGTACGCAAGGTGATCTTCAAGGTAGCGGTGGATCCGGTTGCTTGATAGCCCAGCCGAGCTAAGGCTATTTCTTTGCGCTGAGCTTGCGAATCAGCTCCCTAGCCTCTTGAGGTGTCAACTCCTTCGATTTTTCTTTGCGAAAGAAGAGCCAAGCCAACGCTCCGTTGAATAGCACAAAGACAACTTCTTCATACAGCACCGAGGTGATGATGGCGTGCATCGGGTCAGCCGAAAAGATGAAGTAGAATCCCTGAAAATCAGATGTATCCAGACTCCTGAGGTCGACGACATTCTCGAACGGCGGGAATAACAGGATAACGGTCAAGTTGATCGCCACCACGATCAACACTGCATTCTGGATATTGAATCTACGTTTTGATGCGGTTTCTTGCTTCGTATCGCGAAAAAGCAACCAAGCGACACCGATATTTACCAACAACACGACTATCTCCAGGAACAGCACGTCGGTGTTGACAGCTTCGCTTGCACTATGTGAAAAAACGAAACTAAAGCCAGCGAAGACCAGCGTGTTGGCCCCTGCGATCGACAATGAATCAAAGGGAGGGAATAGCAACAGAAAAACCAGATTAAAAAAGCCGACCCATAAGGTGATCTTTTGTTTTTGGTTCATATAGACACTCCTTTAAATGCAGCCTGTCAGTGATACTTACGCTGAACCACTTCCCGCAACAAATATAGCCTCAGTCGAACGCCACATCACCCTCATCGACCTTCGCTCCCAGCTGTATATTCTTGAAGTCGAACAAGCTGCCATCGAGCAGGTGTGAAGGTTTGACGTTCTGCATGGCCGAGAAGATGGTCTGCGAACGTCCAGGATATTGACGCTCCCAGTTGGTGAGCATCTCTTTGATGTTCTGTCGTTGCAGGTTCTCTTGCGATCCGCACAGGTTGCACGGAATGATGGGAAACTCCATGCCGCGCGCATAACGCGAGATATCCTTCTCGGCACAGTAAGCTAGCGGACGGATGACGATGTGGTCACCCTTGTCAGTCACCAATTTAGGCGGCATCGCCTTCAATTTACCTGCAAAGAACATGTTCAAGAACAGCGTCTCCACCATGTCATCGCGATGATGTCCTAGCGCGATCTTGTTCGCCCCCAACTCACCCGCCACCTTATAGATGATGCCGCGACGCAGACGCGAACAAAGTGAACAGGTCGTCTTTCCTTCGGGGATCTTCTCTTTGACGATGGAGTAAGTGTCTTGCGTCTCGATGTGAAAATCGACGCCGAGGTTCTTCAGATAATTTGGCAACACATCCGCAGGGAAACCTGGCTGCTTCTGGTCCAGATTCATCGCCACTATCTTGAAGTCAATGGGCGCGCGTTTACGCAACGTGAGCAGGATGTCCAGCAGCGTGTAGGAATCCTTACCACCACTCAGGCACACCATCACTGTGTCGCCCTCTTCGATCATGTTGAAGTCGCCAATGGCTTTGCCGACTTGGCTTTCTAACCTGCCCTTGAGACGATTGAAATTAGTGGAGTGGGTTTCGAAATGGATAGGTTGGACGATGTCGTTCATATGCTTCTCAAATATTGATACTGCGCCCACCATCGACTGCGATGACTTGGCCTGTGATGTAGGGTGCATCAGCGATGAGGAATCTAACTGTCTTGGCGATATCGTCAGGCTCCCCTTCGCGCTTGAGCAAAGTGTGCGCGACGATTTGTTTTCGCTGCTCGGCATCCTGCCATGCCTCACCCTCAGGCCAGATGATGACACCAGGCGCCACCGCATTCACGCGCACCTCCGGTGCCATCTCCTGCGCCAATGACTTGGTCAGCGCGACCAATCCTGATTTCGCCACGTTGTACAAAAGATGTCCCTGCATAGGGCGCTCGGCGTGTATGTCAGCGATATTGACGATGCAACCATTACGTCTCCGCAACTCTGCGGCCGCCGCTTGAGCAAGAT
>JFJP01043500.1_pt1 | contig 12733 bp, 26 predicted proteins | sample 431651 | NCBI WGS metagenome assembly JFJP01 (sample SAMN02602958, study PRJNA72255) | Microbial mat metagenome, whole genome shotgun sequencing project. | biome: fresh water; feature: sink hole; material: water; isolation source: purple microbial (photo- and chemosynthetic) mats found in... | reverse complement strand
CGTTGCTACACCATTCCCCACAATACGTCGAAAAGCTGAAGTCAGTTCCTTCTTCTTCTGAAAGGCATCGCCTCCTTTCAATCTCCCAATACCAGAGACATCCACCATTCTCTGCAAGATGTCTTCCTGATGCTTCACTGCCTCATCAAACAATGCAGCTAACTCCAGATTCTCCCTAATACAAGAAGGCACCCAGAAGTTCAGTTCAGAATTACGTACAAATCTCCCACTGGTTTGACTGTAGGCTGCACCCACCCTATGCCTTACCAATTCATGCGTAAAGATTCTACTCACATCCTTAAAAGCTAAGGACACAGTAACATGCTCTAGCACTGACCCATGACCCGTACTTATCAGCCCTTCCTGAATGTACGTAAAATTATTTCGTGTCCCGGTAGCAGTTAGGTTTTCGTTCAACGAAGTATCAAATGACATGTAGCAAAGTTTACCCGCTACTTCAACTAACACTTCTGCTGAATTGTGGCTATCAGTAAACCATTCTGGGGTTCCAAATGAGGACAGCATTTCATTTAAACCCACCATATTCAAATCTGACTCACCAACTACAAACACCTGCGGTTCTACAATCTTCATAACCCTCTCCTATTCTGACTGATCGCCAAGTTCATACGCCAACCAAAGAGCCTTCTGTATATCAATCTCCCTAAATACAAATCTTTTTCTTATCTCCTCCAATTGCTCTGCAATGGTCGTACCTGACAAGCTCTGAGTTCCGGTGTAAATCTTCGACTGCCATAAAACAAGCTTGTCAGTGTGAGATTGCTTCGTTGTTGGCGTAACCTTACCAGCTTTCCGATACCAGCCTTTTCTAGCTCCTTCGGAAACTACAACACCCCACTTGTTACGCCAATTTAACAGGTATCCGGGTAACTGTGACTTACGATACTCTGCGAGTAAATCACCACCTGTAAAGAATTCATTATCAGTAGCATACTGCCTAATGAAATCCATAACAACATTCTTCACAGTACCATAAGAATCCGTACAACTTTCCACAATCTCAACTGACTCGCTCATCTCAATCTCCAAATACAAATGTTACTGGTCAATCGGTTCCTGCGATGCAATTTCCTCTGCATCATAATCCCGATGCAATGCATTCTGTGCATCAAAAACCAAATTAGGATACCGAGCCTCCAATTTAGCAATGTTCGCCCTCAACACCTCGAACATATCTAAATTATGCGTAACGGATAAATCCACGATAGCACCGATGTACTTAATTACTACTGAACTAACCACCCCCACATCAATCGGCTTACCGTAAAACACCACCTTCTTTACCATATCGCAAAGCTGTGCAGACCAAATCACTCCACGAATTTCAGCAGGCAGGAATCCAAAATCTACCGTGTGTTCCATATTTCTATCCCTAGCATTAGCAGTTTCAATAATTTCATGAATCTGCATTCCCAAAATCTCACACAGGTTTGCTGCATACCACATACAATCACCCAACTCCAACTTCCTGTTCTGACTATCCAATCCTCCAATTTCAATAAACTCACCAAGTTCACCTACCATCCCCATCGTACAATGCAGAATCATCCTGTTCTTAGAATCCTGCTTGATGGTACGAATCGCAAACTTCTGGTAATCCTCAATCTTGTCTAACATCTCATGCCTCACTCATGCAGTTACTCGGATAGGTTCCCATGTCGGGTTATCCTGCTCTAAGATCATACTTTCTTCATCTTGAACTGATATACCCCGTAAATCTAAGTATATCAAGCTTCCATCCGTAAATCTAAAAATCTTCCAAACGAAGTCACCACTGGGAATTTTTCCACCCTTCTCATTGAAGTACACAAGGTACCCTTGATACTGACGACACATATTGTCAGCGACTTTTGGGGAGAATCCAACAACCTCAACCTCATCCATTACCTTCTGGGCAATTTTCATAAATCACCTCCTACATATCCCTAGTATCACGAAGACCCATAAATGATGGGTGTCTAGGCACATCCTTCATCCCCACCGCAAAGTACTTATACTTCACAATCTTTCCCACCATACTTTCCCTGTTCTTCCAATACTCAATCCTATCCATCTCATTAAACCCCGTCCCAATTTCAAACACCCACCCACTCTCCATATCACGTACTTTGAAAGCCCCCAAACGACCACCCGGTACCTTGTTCTCCATGTGGTGAGACCTTTCCGTGTACCCAAGCTTATTCACTACTGCCTTGTTTTTATTCTCCATCAATTCAACACACCCAATAATCTCAGCTTCTGAGTCTACAAACCTCTTCAGCTTAACCATCCATCCTTGAGACACCGTAGAACGACCATACTTGTACAGACCTTTTGGATGCCTTACTACAACCCCCTCGTAACCCATCTCAATTGTCATCTCCTCGTAATTCACCAATTCAATGACGTTCTTCACCAAAACTTGCTCTAACAAAACGATGTCAGGGTGATCCAAATACTTCACCCGCTTTTTCAACCTATCCAGCCTATCAACGAAAGAATCAGTCGGGATGGACATATCATCGAATACGTAATACTTCGGCTTCGGCATACCTTCATGAGTCATCAAAGCTGAGTTCGTCTTCCGGTAGGAATCAGGAGCCGTAGGGGAACCCAAAATGAACTCACCATCCAATCCAGTCAATTCACCACTTGAGAACGTATGCCTAACATGACTGTTCGGAATCGGTTTCAGAGTTCTGGTGAGTGCATTGGCCTCATGGATAATGCCCCGAATACCATCCAGCTTTGGTGACACAAAGGCTGGATACATAATCTCCTCAACCTTGACTGCGGCAGCCAACATTGGTCGTACTTTTTGAGTCATCTTTATCTCCTTAACGTAATGAAATTAACTGCATCTATAGACTACTAAAACCCAAGTTATTTGTCAAAGTATTGCTTTAACACCTCCTCACCTAAGTCAGTTATGTCGTACATTGGAGAAAAATCATCAACCTCCTCTGTCAACAACACCAATCCTTTCTTTATCAATTTACTCAGGGTTCTCGTACCCGGCGTTATCAGTTCTCCAAATAACCCTAACTGCTGCGGCCCTTCAACATGGTACTTACAAACCCCACCCCGCCACTTTAACCACCTTAACGACTCTAACTCTGTTTGACTTAATTCAATCGTCATAATCAATAGCCTCATACCAGTAAATAGCAGGAACTTCATATAATGGACTTGGCCTTCCATCCGGGTACCCATCCAACACCCCTGCGTACCCCACAATGTTTGACCAACTCGCTATAAACTCCTTCCTAATCGGTATCCCCAAATACTCAAGTCGAGGATGGGTCTGATGTCTAAACAGAGTCGGGTCTACCACATTACCCGTTCGTGTCGTACACCACCCATGCCCCATCGGGTACACCGTACCACTATCAGACATGAACAGAACAACTCCTTCGCAATAGACCAAATCAGTTCTTTTCGCAAGATTCATCGCTGCATCGTAGCAACGCTCATCACCTATATACTTCAGGTAACGATTTGGATAGCTCTTACTATGCTTAAACTGAGTCCCCCACTCACTAAGCAGTTGTTCATAACTACTCATCCTAGCTAACTCACAATCCAAATCTACCCTAATCATCATGTCCTTAGAAACCTCAATATCCCGATACTTACTAAAACTGTGCTTAATCATTGCCTGCTCCTTCATCACTGTTATCAATCTGTTGGATCATCATCGCGTTGAACAACATCATCTTCGCCATCTTCACCGGGTTCTGATCTTTGTACAGGCTAAAGAAACGTACCTGATACAATTCAGCCACAAACTTTGCGTCCCCATCCACCAACTTATCAAACAATTCTATCTTGCTGATCGGGTGGTTATACGAGGACACAAACTGCTCTATCACGTACTTCTTCCATTTACCCTTGATAGTACTGACACCAGATGATTCCGTCTCTTGTGCAGTAGTCGCCAAGGAAAGCAGGTAGTCACAGAAATCTCTAAACTCCCAGTAGAAGAACGGTTCCCAAATTTCCACCCCCGGCTCACCTAAGCAGGTTACGTTACTATCTACTAGCTTATCAAACAGAGCTACACAATCCAGATCAGTGCAATTAGTTGCACAAGTCAATTGATTGATAGCAAAGACCTTCCACTTATCCTTGATAACCATATTAGCACTCCTCAATCTGTTGAACTTCATTCGCTAAACTCAGCATCATCTCCACCAACTCATTAGCATCCAGTCTGTCATTCCACGGAGAGGAGGTCTCAATCTCAAAAAACTCCACCAACTGCTCCCGGTCATCAGGACTAGCACTAACCAATTGATCAAATACTTCATGTGCCTCTAAGTCTCCTCCAAACTCATAGACAAAATGCCAAAACGCAAAATTCTTCCATTTCTCTTTAATCGTCAAAGCGGTCATACATTTCTCCCAAAAAAATTACGGGAGCCGAAGCTCCCTGATGGTTAAACTACCAAACTACACGGAAACACGGTAAAGGAGTCTGAGCGCACCTTACCAAAATAGGCATCAGCCAAGCCCACTACTGGAGGATTATCCGTAAACTGCCTACCCCAATTATCCGTAGCAATAGTGTTACGCCATGCCTCAGCATCCTCTTCCCTACAAAATACCCGGACTGATGGTACAGTGCCAGATACATGAACTGCCACAAAAACACCCTCTCCAAAGGAAAGACTGTATTCCGTCACCCTGACTTCATGATCCTTCATAATCTCTTCCACCATCTTTTCAATCTGCTGATGGACAGTAGGCACAATTGCATCATTATCAGTCAAAGTTGAAGCGTAATTTGATACGTAATCTCCATTTTCCTTGGATTTTATTACGTAATTCGATACGTAAGTGATACGTAAACTCAAATTCAGATTCAACTCTACTTCATTCTCGCACAAATCAGGTAACGAAAGTGGCACAACCGATCCCGCCTCCCAACCCACTCCCCAACCAGCGTCAGGAACTACAAATAATGGTACACTTTCAGACATGTTTTACAAGTGACAAGTTACAAAACAGACACCCAACTACTGTACACCTTGTACGTTGGGTGGCTTCTCAACCACTCCTCCATCTCACTGATGGTATCAAACACCTCATGCCAAGATTGCACACCTCCAATCACACCAAACACATGCAACCTACCCGGCCTCTCCCACTCTCTACCACTCTCAACTACAACCGCATCCTCAACCGCACCTTTTGGGACTTCCATATTACACCTCTGTTTAACGCAGTAATTACTCTGTATTTGCCTCTTTACGAGTAAAAGTATAGGGGTATAGGCACCAGCACAAGATTCATTATACAAGCTAATACACCTCATCACTATCTTCATATACCATACACTCACAGCTATTCCACCTACTCTTCGTAGGTGGAGGATGTCGGGGTCAGTCTCTACTACATCTCACACTCTAACACCGGCTGGCGAAGCTCATGCTCAATTTTCGCCATCTTCACCTCAGTCGCATCATCCAGCTTCGTCTTCAAACCAGCATCAACTGCTTCGACAAAACCGAGGACTCGCAGGTGCTTGCAGGGCTTCCTTCCGCCACCCTTCTGATAAATCCACGCGGGGCAACTGCAACGCCCATAAGTCAAGTCAACTCGATACACCTTACTGCTCGTCATCGAGTTCACTTCAACTACTACTGGCTTTCCGTCTCTACCCAACTGGGCCGGAAACATCGGGGAGGTCGCAAATACTTTCATCGTCAGCTCCTTCAAATTTTGGTAGAATTTTTTACTACGCTATTATTCTCGCCTAGACCAAAAAATTTGTCAAATTTTATTTTCTCTCTCGAAATACGCACTACGGCACTCGCTGATACGGCTGTGGCTTCTTGGACGAAGAAAGGGGAAATGTGGGGTGGCTAACCCAAATGTACCGGGCTGTACACCTCTGCAAGTAATTGCACATACTCTCTACAAACAAAAACCCGCCCGAAGGCGTGGTGGATGTGACGACTTCTAATCAACAAACCTTTCATCCAGAGGGGCATCGCAGTCTACCAATAACCGAAATTCGTATGCGGGGAATTTCTGCCTCACACTGTTCACTTCTTCCACGGCTTTCTCTTCCGGGCAATCAAGAATGCGGTGTTCTCTCCATCTTCCACCCTTCAGTACTTCTATCACGAAAGTAATCATTTCATGCTCCTTCAACTATCGGTTCTGTAGGAATTTCTACATTGCGTACTCTCACGCGAATCAAATTATTTGTCAAATGTTTTTTCTCGCTGCTACAAAAATAATTTTCATCTCCACCCTGCAACCAACTCGCAAGGGACGTGCCAAGTCAGAAATCTTCTGCTTCCTCCCAGAACGCTAAAATACACGCGAAAAACGAAAAAACGAAAACGAAAAATCAAAAATACGCAAAAAACCCTCTACCAGCTTCTCTAAAACTCTCAAAAAACCTCTAGTTCAAAAAAATGTGAGTAAAATTAACTCTTTACATGCGTCTGTAGCTTCTTGAATGCTGAGTCCTGTGGGTAGATGTAGGGAGAATTTTTTATACAGCACGAAAAAAATATATTTTTCTACGCGGAGTCCCTCTCTTCTCAGGTCTGAGTGGCCCAAAAATTGATTAGCAATGCCCGTACTCAAAATCTCTAAAATCAAAAATCACCATCAAATAAAAACCCGCCGAAGCGGGTCTCTCCTACAGGCAGGTCAGCACAGGACGAAATACAACTCCTCTACCGACCGACACCTCCACCAAACCTTCTCACCATCATCCGGCTCTTCACCAATCACCTCCCAGTCATAAACTGCCGTGTCATACACCACAAACTCTTCAAACCCCCTGTCCCCAAAATTCGGCACAATCAGGTACCGGCCAACGTACCAGTCACCCTTGTCATCCATCTTCAACCCTGCGCCAAACATTTCCTTCAACTTCTCAAACACGCTCTTCAAAGTATTCATCTCTTCTCTCCTCAAATCCCCCGCCGAAGCGGAGGAAGGTTAAATTCAGCAATTTCCGGGCAGGTAGCGGAAGGTTCCAAAGTCATCCATAAATCCATCAAATCCGCAATGCGCCCATTTACAATGCTCTCCGAAAATGTGGAGGTGGTCGCCGCCATCATCCCTGAATATCGCGTTATTCTCACTCAACGAAGACGCCCAATGCGACAACTCCCAATCCGTCACCGCCTTCTCAGGAAACGGAGTCCAGTGATTCGGGACGCATTCCCTGTAACCACCATAATTATCTTCTTCATCCTCATACTCTTCAATCTCTGCGAGTACAGCATCCATTTCAGCATCAATCTCGGCTTCAATTTCTGCAATCGTCATGGCCTTCGGTTTCATTGCTTGCTCCTTCAACTGTCAGTTCTGTAGGGGTTCCTACACTGCGTACTCTCACTGGGTTCATATCTTTTGTCAAATTTTATTTTTCTCTCTGCAATTAACTGCACCAACAAAAAGCCCGCCGAAGCAGGCAGGTCGAGTGTAGGGGATTTATGCCAGTCTGAACCTCACCCACAGGTGGCTGGATTTGCGAGGAGGCGCTCCACCTACAAACTTCTTGTCCACCATCCCCGAATCAATGTACTTCATCTCAAGTCCTTCTTGGCTCAACTGCTTCCTCAAATCCTCCACCCAGTCTCTCAACGGCAGAGTCCGATAAAAGTAGGTTCTTCTGGCAATCCATTTTCCATTGCACAGCCTCAAGTCATCAACACCAATCAGCTTCTCGGAAAGTTCTCTCATCGTCAGCTTCTTCATTTTCTGCTCCTTCAAGTCAAGGTAAAATCCCCCATCTCTGGGGGAAATGTGGATTACAAAATTATCTCGCCATAAACTCCGGGCTTCAAACCCTCACTGCTATCCCCCGTCAACACCACCTTCACAACATCTTCAACTCTCATACCAGAATCATCTGCTATTATCTTCATCACCTCCACAACATCTGAGGCAACTACTTCAAGGATCGAAAATTTCCCGGTCACGTCATAAACCTTCAGCTTCATTTCCTGCTCCTTCTCAAGTTTCGGAATTTGTGGAGTTGTTCCACGACTACTACTCTCACTCAAGCCAAATGATTTGTCAAATGTTTTTTCACGCATATTTAAAAATAATTTCACCCTCTTCTCTGCAATTAACTGCAAGATAACTCGCAAGGGGCGTGCCAAAACGGAAAATCGACTACACCTCTCTGGCACGCGGAAATACTCGCAAAATCAAAAAAGTCGAAATCAAAAAACGGAAATACGCAAAAAATCCTCTCATTTTCTCTCTCTCCTTCTCTAAAAATCTCTAACCCGAAAAAAATCACGTAGAATTAACTCTTTACCGGCGTCTGTGGCTTCTTGAATCAGGAGTTCTGTGGGTAGTTGTAGGGAAAATTTAAATACAGCATCGAAAAAAATATATTTTTCAACGCGGATTACTTCTGCCTTCATATCTAGGTGGTACGAGAATTGATTAGCAAGTGCCATGCTCAAAATCTCTCAAATCAAAAATCATCTTCAAATAAAAACCCGCCCGGAGGCGGGGAAATTTCGAGGTCGGGGTTATAGGATGTTAAATCTCATCCACGCCATCTTCGATTCAAATTCAGCTTCGCCGGGAGACGCCCAATCGGAACCGCCCCAACGAAGTAGGTGGATTGGCAACTTCAACTCCGCCAGCGCCGCCAGCGCCCTCCGAGTCCACTCCGTCGAAGACCCGTCCGGCATCGGCCCCTTCGCCCGGAACCCTCCTTCTACTTCGATCACCGAAGTCACGCCTGCTGATTTTAGGGTCTCCAACAACACATCGGTCGAAATTCTCATCTTCTGCTCCTTCGGGTGTAGGGAATGTGGGAAGTCCACGACTACTACTCTCATCACTGGCGAATCGGTTGTCAAATTTTATTTTCTCTCGAATAAAAACCCCGCCCGAAGACGGGGAGGCGTGGGTCTCAGGTCATGCTACGAAGCGGCGATGGAGGGCGTAGGTCGGGGTGGTCTTGATTGTCACCATCTCACCCTCAATCTTCACGATATGCACCCGGCTGCTGGCGAGGCCGATTCTGTTCCCCTCTGGGTCGGAGGTCTTCAAATATTTTCCCTTCACCCCGAAGTAGGGGATTGTCAACTCCTTCGTGTAACCGGGCTTCAACCCGAAAGGCTCAATCTCCTTCTTCGCCACCGGCTCCTGCTCAACTTCTTCTTCCGAAATTTCAGAGGTCTCAGCCTGCCCTGCTTCAACCGGCTCAGGGGTCTCGGAGGTCTCAGTGGTCTCAACCTGCTCGATGGTTTCGTGGGTCTCGGAGGTCTCGACTTCACCCTGACTCTCAATCAACCCGAACACTTCAGCCAGCAACTCCGAATTTTCCTGCTCAGTCTGTTCAGCAGCGGCTTCTTCTTCCAAAATCTCCTTCCAAGTTTCCAGCGTCTCGGCGGAAATGGCGGTATCCTCAACCTCTTCAGCCTTCGGGGCGTCCAGAGCTTCAAATTCTTCAGTGGTCAAAATTACCCACTTCTCATCTACTTCAAATGCGAAGTATTCGATACCAGTCTTTTTGCTCTTGGCGGCAGCGGCTTTTTCGGCGGCGGCTTCATTCTGGTACGTTTTGGTCGTGGTCTTCATGGTCTGCTCCTTCATCTACTTCTCGTGGGACTTCAATTTAGGGTTTATGTAGGGGTTGTCAGTCCCTACGAGACGTACTCTCACGGGAACCGAATATTCTTGCAAGTGTTTTTTTCGCTCTGGGCAAATTATTTTTCTCTCTCCACGAAATAATTTTCTCGCCCTCATGTCCCTCTCCTCTCAGTGCAATTAACTTCACGGCGTACTCTACACTGGGTCGAGGTAGAAGAGAAGACCCGCTCTGCTCCCTGAAATACGGCTCTCATCTCACAGAAAATCTCGCGCCCGCCCGCTCCATTTCCGCTTCTCCTACTCGGAGCGCAGAAAAAATCACGTAGAATGAACTCTTTAGGAACGGCTGTGGCTTCTTGGATGCTGATTGCTGTGGGGGATTATGTGAAGTAGGCGTGGAAAATGCTGTACACCACGACTACTCCCTTCCATCCTTCACAACGACTCACTCTGCTCCTTCTTCCTCTTCACAGTCTCCTTCTGCTTCCACAAATCCCTATCTTCTCCTCCTACCACCGTGTCCGAGGTCTGGGATGGTCGCGGCTTCGGAGACTCTACGACATTCCCCATGTCAAACTTCTTCTTCGTGTACTTCTTCCTGTGCTTCTTCTTCGCATCATCGTACCCCTTCTTCCATTCAACATTCGCCCATAATTGATACGTCGTATTATAGGGACTCTTTCTAGGTTCGCCATAGATACATGCACTGTATCCCCGGTCATACACCCTCTTCAACACCTGCGGATCAGTCTCTACGCCCATGTCTATCTCCTCTCCAAGTGAAACATAATGAATCGTAATGAATCATAACGTCAAAATTTTGAGAAACGTAATGAAACGTAATCTCTTGCCCTTGAATCGTAATGCTTTACCATCAATACATGCTACCAGAATAGCAACGTCAAATATAAATGACTGTCAAAAAGAGCAAACATAAAAATTCAGAAAACCCAGAAAATGCGCTAAAATCGCTAAAAATCACGAAAAATCTCTAAAATCTCTAAATCATCTTCAAAAAATAAGACAAATATTCGCTTTACCAAATATTTGTCTTAGAATTGCAACAGGATGGTCAGACTTCAAATGAGACAGCAGCTAACTGCTCCCACTGCCTACCTAACCCCTCCCAGTACTGCTTAGCATTAGAGTGCGTGTACTCATCTACAAACACGATACGAATGGCCGATGTCGCACCTAACATCTTCACACAATGCATACAGGGGGAGGTCGTACAATACACCGTATGAATACTATCAGGGAACTTGCATTGAATAAGGGCATTTTGCTCAGCATGAATGGCCTGACATTCCTCAAGCTTCGTCCCACTTTCTGCTCCTGCTCCCATGCAAGCCCTATCAATACAGTGAGACATTCCTGCCGGAGTTCCGTTGTACCCAGTCGCTAAAACACGACCTAATTTATCTAAAAACACGGCTCCCGTCTGCCTACGCTGACAAGTCCCCAACAAGGAAATAACCTTTGCAACCTGACACCAAACCTTATCTTTAAGTCTTGCTCTGTTCATAACAACATCTCCCACAATGGATTCAGAGTTCATCCCACACCTCCTTATGCAACTCCCTTAACTCCTGTAATTCCGATAACGCATTCTTTCTTTGCATTAGGCTACCCTTGGGAATACTGCGATAAGCCACCTTCCTTAACTCAACAATGACTTCCAAAATTTTATCCTTTTGAAACCCTTGAGCCTTCAATAATAACTTCTTGATATGCTCCTCTATTTTAGGAACATCATCAGTCAGTACAGTCACTATTGAGTTCTCTTTCTGACAACACGAACATTTTACAGTCTTATGTTCTGCAACCACAAACCCAATGGTCAGTACACTACAACCCTTATTGCAACTAGAACATATTACCCTTTTACTCATAGCACTAATTCCAGATTCCGTTCTGCAAAATAAATCACATTCCAATCACTGTGCCGCACAACATCCATTTCTACTGCTACAACTCCATAACCTTCCCCTAACAGCTTGTACTCCCGTACTGCTTCCCAAACCCTTTTCACCGTACCCACATCACCCAACTTCCAGATGGTCGTCCAAGGGTACGGAGGCAATGACACCTGCACCCGTTGTCCTTCCTTAAACTTCACCTTCTGAACAAACTTCCCTACCGGCTCTTCATTTAGAAACCCGACATCCTCCAATACCGAGCTATCCACCAAACCCATGTCAGAAGGCGGTGCAATTAGCTGCAATGAACTGGCAGGCTTCTGACTCTTCTTAATCAAAATCGGCATCGTACTCTCCCCATTTACTCTCAATAGTCAACTCAAGGCCATAATTAACCATGTCATCGTTCGTAACATGAATCCTCCGACTATGCCTCAGAGGATCATCATTATTGACAGGCACTAACTCCAATCGCCACTGGTACTCACTGGTTTTCGGGTGGATAGCGTTCACAATAAACCTTTCAACTCCCCAACTTCCTTCAATAGCTACCAAATCACCCCTCTCACATAAGCCCATCATCTACCCCTTTGCAACCAAAGTGACCTTCAAATCTTCTGCCTGCTCTTCATCGAACGAAACAGTGCGTTTCGTCATCTCCCCATTCTTGGCTATTGCATAACACACCACCTCCCATCGGTTCTTACTTCCAAAGAATTTCGGAGCTACAATTTCTTGCACCACCAAACCCACCAGACCCAACCCCCTATTGGTCTTCAACTTCATTCCCGGTAAGTACGGGCAATGATGCTTCGCCAACCAAAGTTCCTTCTTTTCCAACTCATCCTTCAATTCAGCAATCTTGTTCTTAATGTTCATCCAATCTTTGAAGTGATACTCACCCAATTCAAATCGAGGTTCTTCCTTATCCAATCCTACTTCGGTAGCAATAGCCTCTTCATCCAGTTGCTCTTCCTCAGAGAACTGCTTACTCACCCCAATGTTCACCAAGTCTTGCCCCACCACTGGCACCCCATTGATGGTAACTGACGATATAACCCCTTCTAACTTAGCTTTCTTGATTGCAACAGCCATTTCAAACTCCCAGTAGTAACGGTGATAACTGTTTATGTACAGTATATTACTACTGTACATAAAATTTGTCAAATTATTTGACTGTAATCCTTAACACATGGATTAACTCAGCCTTTTCAACACCACACTCC
>JFJP01040988.1_pt1 | contig 12734 bp, 7 predicted proteins | sample 431651 | NCBI WGS metagenome assembly JFJP01 (sample SAMN02602958, study PRJNA72255) | Microbial mat metagenome, whole genome shotgun sequencing project. | biome: fresh water; feature: sink hole; material: water; isolation source: purple microbial (photo- and chemosynthetic) mats found in... | reverse complement strand
CTTTTTAATAACAAAGCTCTCATCGCCTTTGTAAATGGTCGTTCCAACAGTGGCAACCGGTACTTTTTGTCCTGCCCTTACATTCGGGGCCCCGCAAACCACCTGCACGGGTATACCGTTTCCGAGGTTAACGGTTGTAACGCTGAGTTTGTCGGCATTGGGATGTTTCACGCAGGTAAGCACTTCGGCAACCACAACTCCTTTTAGTCCGCCTTTAATGCTTTCAACTTCTTCCAGACTTTCAACTTCCAGACCAATACTGGTAAGGATTTTAGCGGTTTCTTCGGGGGAGGGGATGGGCCTGATATATTCTTTGAGCCAGTTGTACGAAATTTTCATTTTATTCTTTTATAAGAAGACAAAAATAGAAAAATTTACGTGCAAAGTCGAGGGGATTATTTTTTAAATAGAATATATTCCACCGGCCTCTTTTTCAAATTAGGGCAATTCTTATCAATTAGTTTTTAAAAAGATTGGCAGTAATTTCAAATTAATATGAAGTTTTATTTTGGGTTGGCTGTAAGTGAATATCTAATTGTGAATCGAACACCATTATTCGCCAAAACATCGATTAATGGGGTCTTCATTCTTTATACACCAAAATAACTTAAATCTCCATAGCTATAGTCATCGAAATATTTGATAATGTTAATGGGTTTAGCAACAGGCTTTCATGCTATATTGGCGCAACAGGCAATGCCAATAGAGACATTATTGAATTTAGGGAATCATTCTTCTAAAGTTTGATTTTTCTTTGCTTTTTTAAAAAAAGGGAAAACAGTTGATTCCACATGTGCAGTTTTAGCCAGCTTCAGAAATTCATCTTTTAATTGTGGCATTGATGCCGTCAAATCAGACTTTTCAAACGGATCTTCTGTCAGATTGTAAATTTCTACAGTTTGTTCTTTGGTGACTTTATCGTATACGATAACAGCTTTCATATCACCCTTACGGATTGCCTGACATTGATTACGTTCCCAATAAAGGTATTCATGTTCTTTTTGTTTTTCCGGCTGGCCTAAAAGTGTTGGCAGAAATGAAATACCATCAATATTTTCAGGATTTTTTACATTGACAATTTCGGCACAGGTTGGCAAGAAATCCCAGAAAGCAGAAATGTGGCCGGATTTAGTTCCAGGTTTGATTTTCCCTTTCCAATAAGCAACAAAAGGACTTTTAATGCCGCCTTCGTAGACTTCGCTTTTTCGGCCATGCAGTTGGCCCCCTGTTTGCAGGTAACTATCTTCATCGGGTCTGAGAACCGTACCATTATCACTGGCAAAAATAATCAAAGTATTGTCCAGCAGGTTCATTGCCTTTAACTTCGCTACGATTTCACCCACTTCTATATCAAGCCTGGAAGACATAGCGGCATATTTTGGCACCGAAAAATCCACTTCATGCGCAACACCTTTGGGGAATCCGGTTTTTTTTGCATAATATGTCAAAAGAGAATCATCCGGTTGATGATAAGGCTCATGTGGTAATGTAGGTGCGAAGTACAGGAAAAAGGGTTTATTTTTGTTATTTTCAATAAAGTTTAAGGCTTCATCCTTAATCGTATTGGCACTATACACCGAAAAGGGTTGTTTAATATTCTGATATATTGTAACAGAATCGTCGTTCTGACGCATATAGGTAGTAAAATAATCGTGAGCATGCCGCTGACAGTTATAACCATAAAACTGATCAAAACCTTGTTTATTTGGAGACCCTTCAGAGCCTGGATAACCCAATCCCCATTTACCAAATGCTCCGGTTGTATACCCTGCACTCTTTAAAACTTCGGCTACTGTCACTTCGCTGGCAGGGATAGGCTCATTCCCTTCAAAAGGAAGTGGTTTGTTGTCTCTGATCCAGCTATGACCGGTATGTTTCCCGGTCATTAAAGAACCTCGGGAAGGCGCACAAAGATTTGAACCACAATAATAGTTTGTAAATACCATTCCCTGTTTGGCCAAGAGGTCGATATTGGGAGTTTCGATTACTTTGCCACCAAAACAGCCAAGTTCGAAGTAACCCATATCATCTGCTAAAATGAAAACGATATTGGGTTTTGTGTATGGTGTTAAAACCGTTTCTTTCTCTTTTGCGCTTACACTTAATGCTAATAATGAAACCGCAGGAAGTAATAAATCGTTGATTTTCATATTGTAGATTTTTTATTTGCAAATTTTCCGTAAACACCTGCTAATAAGATAAGAGCTTTTTACTTATTCGCCACCTCTTGTTTCCACCCAGCCTTCAGGCATTGGCACTGTTTTTATTCCAAATTTTTCATAAAACTTATCATACATATCGTAGTATTTATCTTTGTACATTCTCTTCAGTTTTTCTTCACGAGCCTGGGGATAATAATCGAAAATATCACCTTTACCTAAAACACGAGGATCTTTTTGAAGCTTTAAAGCCTTATCCATTTTTGATTTAAGCTCTTTTACAACCGATGCATAGATAGGATCGGAAGCCAGATTATTGACACAATCAGGGTCTGTCTCAATGTCATAAAGTTCATCTGAAGGACGTTTACCAAATGACATCAGGTAATATTTATAATCAGGATCATTTTCTTTCAACTCCGTTAAATACGATTTTGTTGGTGAGTCGTCGCAATTATTATAACCATATTCCGGGTCACCTGCCGGCCATCTGTAAGGCTTGTAGTTGTGAGAATACAAGTATTTATCTGTTTTAATTGCCCGTACAGGATATCCAACAGCAATTTGATCGCCATCAATGCGTCCCATATCATGTCTTTCTCTTCCTACTAAGGAGAAAGTTCGGTTTTTATCAATTCTTCCTGATTTATCAGAGAGTAGCAAATTGAGAAAACTTTTACCTGTCATTTGTTTATGAGGCTTCAATCCTGCTGCTTCCATGATAGTAGGTGCTACATCAGGAAAATTAACAAAATCAGTAACTGTTCTGCCAGGTTTAATTTTATCTCCCCAACGTATAACCAAAGCTTCATGGAAATCTTCATCATATATTTGACCCTTTACACGTGGGAATGGCATTCCCTGATCGGAAGTGGCAATAATAATTGTATTATCAAGTAAACCACGTTTCGCCAAAGATTCTAACACTTTACCAATCATCATATCGTGGTATTCTACTTCAACACTATAATCGGCCAAATCGCTCCGAACCAATTCGTTGTCAGGCAAAAATTCCTGTACGGCAATTTCGCTTAAATCTTTACCCTCCTTTTTATATGAATCTTTTTCGTATTTACGATGTGCTTCATGCGTTCCAAACCAAAAACAGAATGGTTTATTTGAATTCATTTTATTCAGAAAATCTTCGAAGTTTGCAGCATAATCCTGCTTGCTGATACCTTGGTAGGGGGGAGTACAAGAGATATTATTATATTCCCAACCTGCGGGATTGTGTTCTCCATAAAACACTCCAGGAGCCCAGCCTTTTCCGGTAAAGCCGATTGAATATCCGCTTTGTTCCAGTAATTCCGGATAGAATTTCCATTTAGGAGGCATTACCGGAATGTGGTTACACGCCTCTTCAAGCTGCCACGAATAGCGTCCGGTAAGAAAGCATGCTCTTGAAGGAGAGCATTTTGGATTGCAGACATAAGCATTTGTAAATAAAACCCCTTCATTGGCAATACGGTCGAAGTTCGGGGTTTTAATATATTTACAACCATAAACACTCATGCTTGTTCGCGATATATCGTCACCCATGATGACTAATATATTGGGTCGTTTGGTTTGGCTTATTACATTTGTCGACAAGCAAAGACCTGCCAAAGCAAGTGTATATTGAGTAGTTTTTAAAATTGCATTTATCATTAAAAAATATTTTTTATTTTTTTCGTGTGATATCAACTTCAATCCCATTGAAAATATCATCCTTCTTATCGGTATTAACCAGCATAAAATCAGAACCGAATTTTCCACTGCGATCAATAACTGCATCTTTAATAGTAACAATTTGAGTTTTCCATTGATTGTCGCCTATACCCAAAACACTTAAAGCAGATTTAAGTGTTTTACCTCCATTATTGTATTCCAGGGACCAGGTAGAACCTTCATTTTTATCGAGCCATGTAATCGTAAAACGAAGACTATCCGGTTTTGAGCTGACAAACATTTCATCATCAAATTTAAAATACATTGTGTCCTTACCTGTTTTGTTTTCAAAAGAACGGGCAAAACGATCGTATTTTGATGAATTCTTATCAATTGTTCCACGAACTCTGAAAAGACCAATTGAAGTTTCATCCGGCATAATTTGAGTCAAAAATCGTTCATAGTTTCCGTCTTCAATATCCCACCCGGCATCATTATATCCGGTTTGCCATGCTCGTTGATTGACCTGACCTTGTGTCACATTTTTTAAATCATCCATTCTAGCACCTCTTGACTCATAAGCTTTACAAATGTTGGTATAGCGTTCCAGATTCCCCTTAGTTGCTATTCCATATTTTTCCTCAGGAAATTTTTTTGTGTCCGCTGAATTTAAACCTTCATGAAATACAGAAACAGCTGTAGTGGCTGTTGCAGGATAAACTTGTTGGTAGTATTTATTTGTCATTCTAAAAATATCGCTAATTTCTTTGTGCTCATAACCATACTGTATAGCACCTTTTTGCATATTGGTAGAGGAAACGCCTGTATTCATACCACTCAATGCAGCCCAATAAAAACCAATTTCATGATTAATTTCAAATATTGGTTTATTCCAGGACGCATCCATTTCTGAAGCAGAGAATAACTTCATGCCTTTAGGATTTACTAAATAAGGAACCCATTGTTTTTTAAATGATTTTTCATCAGACAAATGATGTCCTCTGTTATAAGCACCTCCCTTAATACCAAAACCAATTTTAGGATCTATTGTATTCATAACCCAAGCATTGGCTTCTGGTTGTTTTTCTTCATCAACACCATTAAAAATCAAAACAATTTGATTGTTATTAACATCATTAAAATACTTTTTAAATTGGGTAAAAGACTCCAAACGAAAATCTTCCCATTGTTTATTGGTAATTTCATAAGCAGCATCATTAGGAACTCCTTTGTAAGGAGACTCATCGCCAGTTGCCCCAGTTTTAACTTGCACAAATGCAATACAATCAAAAGTATTTTTAGGTTGATTTCTTAAAAATAAAGAGAATTGTTTAATGAGCTCAAAATAAAACTTTTTATGTGCTTCATTTATGTAAAAAGGATAATTTATAAATTTCTTTTCATGTTTTTCAGGCTTATCACTAGTCACTTTTACCAATGGAACACCATTATCATAAAGCCATAAAGGAGAATCAGGTCCTACATTGATGCTTATTTTTACAATTTTATGATATTTGGCAGCTTTATCCAGTGTTTCCTGAAAAGCGCCAAAATCAAACTTTCCTGGTCCGATTGGTTGAACTTCTGACCATTTCATGGAGACCTCAACCCCCATTACAAAATCAGCTTTTGGGTCGGAGTAATCATCAATTCCCTCACCACGATCCCACACGCCATAAGTGTTTATGGGAACAGCTGTTTTCTGAGCTTGCAGCGGGTAAATATTGATTAAAATTATTGCAATTAATAGTAAGAAAAAGCTAAAATTAATGTTCAGTGTTTTCATTTTTGTTTTTTGATTAAATTATTTTCAATGACATGTGAGGGTAACGGCAAAAAGTCATGATCAATCAGCATTTTCTTTTCCATTTCGTCTCTGAGGGTTTTCTCAATTTCCTGATATTCTTTTTGCCCTGAAAGATTATTTAACTCATATGGGTCATTTTGCAAATCGTACAGCTCAAAAACAGCTCTTTCCTTGTAGAAATAGAAGTTTTGAATTAAACCGGATAATCTATTTTCTGAATTTGCTTTTACAACTTCTTGCCATGCTTCAGTTTTCACCATATCTACCTGTGCAAATTCTTGTTTTGGCAGAGCATTGTAAATATAGTGGTAACGTTCGGATGTTACCGATCTTGAAAGATCAAATCCATCTGTTCGGGTAAGAGGTCCTGCATGCCATCCACGCTCTGCAAACACGTATTCGCGCTTATTCTGATCTTCAATTCCCTTAATTGAATTGCTAAAACTTTTACCCGTAATTGATTTCTCGAAAGACAATCCTGCCAATTCAAGAATTGTTGGGGCAAGGTCTTCGCCACTCACTAATGTTTTAGAGGATGAATTAGGGTTTGTAACGCCCGGAAAACGAATTATAAGCGGCACGTGAATACCCCGGCCGTGAAGCGTTCCTTTACCTCTCAACAACGATTCGCCATTATCGCCCATAAATATCACAATGGTATTTTTGGACAATTCCCGATCTTCCAAAACCTTCATGACAGATCCAAATCCCCTGTCCATATCGCGTACATCGGATAAATAACGTGCATAATCTTTTCGAACTTCCGGTAAATCAGGGAAATCAGGAGGTAATACCAATTGATCGGGATTTATCTCTTCGTATCCGTCTTCAAATTTGCGATGCGGCTGATTGAATCCAAAATAGAGGAAAAATGGTTTCCCCATTGGAACTTCATCCAATATTGAGTTTATTCTTTGTGGCACTTCGGCTAAATGAGCGCCTTTGGTGTTGTATTTTACCACATGATCAAAACGGAGGTCGAGACTTCTCATCCCTTCTTTTCCCAGAACTTCGTTAATCATTGGGTTATTATCACCTTCTGCGCCATCCAAATGGTGATTGCGACCGTCAAGACCAACCCAATAACCCGATTTTCTCAATATATCTGAAAAAAATGGCACATCCTTTCTTGCAGGTTCAGCAAAGCGGGTTACATCGATGCTGACCGGACTGCAGCCTGTAAACATGGAAGTTCTTGAAGGAGCACATTGAGGAGCGGTGGTATATGCTCTTTCAAAACGGATCCCTTTCTTTGCAAATGCATCCAAATTAGGAGTGAGGTTGTATTTCAAAACGTTAACATCGTTGTAGCAACCTACGTGTGGAAAACTATGATCGTCTGATAAAATAAGAATAATGTTCGGCTTGTCTGTGGAGGTTCCATTCGGGTTAGTATTCGCAAATAGAGGAAAAGCAAATGATGACAAAAGAGGTAATATACCGGCTTTTATAAAACTTGATTGCATTCTATTTTTTGTTATATTTTTTTATCGCAGTTTATAAAATACTGGTCTAAGTGTTTTATCATTTGTTTTCTTAATGTTTTTTTACTTACAATTTTACAAACTCTATGATTTTAACAGAATGAGCTGGTTGGTCTAGTGTTAATTTATCTGAGATTAATTTAAAATTATTTTTTGTCCACAACTCAGTAAGTGCATAATTTGAATTGTTTAGCTCAAAATCGGTGTTGAGATTGTAAGTTTTAGTTATATCGTTATCGAGCCAGTTGAAAACAGTGATAATAAGGCGATCTTTGGTCTCCAGTTTCCAAATGGCCGGAATATCTACTCCGGTAAACAAATCCAACGGAATGGCATGTTCTCCCAATTTATTGACAGCTATTATGTCCCTGTTTTTTAAAAGTTCTAATCGTTCCGCAGGTAACGATTCCACTTTATCGCCAAAAAAGAAAAGTCCACCCATAATGGCTTCCAATGTCATGTGACATTTTGCTTCATCTATGGTATATTGAGGCGAAACGAAAAATGCATCAGGGTCGCAAATGGCAATATTTTTATGAATATAGTAGTTTTGTGCTGCTGAACGAGCAAATCGAATTAATCCTTTTTCTACCTGATCATCTTCGATTGTACCCAATGTTTTACCGTAAGTAATGTTGGTATAAGGCTCTGCTTCTGATTTGTATCCGGGTTTATTAATGTCATTGCCAATGCGAACAGCATCGTAACATTCCAATGCGCCAAACAGATAACCCATACTGCGTGTAACAATTAAATCTTCGGGTAGCGCACTGCGAATAGCTCTAATCGTTTTATTGTGAGCTTGCATGAATGTCATGGTTGAATCGTAACGTTTTCCTTCCTCCATACCGCCATAATGGTGATCCCACTTCATAAATGAAGGTCTGTAGCCTTCAACCATTTGTTGATAGCGTCCTGCTGAAAACCAGGGCACCGCAGGATGACTTCCATCCACATATACTGTTCCAATAGTAGTAACCATTTCGTCATCCCCTTTTGCCACTTTTTTAGTAACCGCCGGTTTCAAAATCCAGTCGGGATGTAATGCAATAATCGGATCTTTTGGATTGGTGCGTAATGGGCTCACGTGAAGACCAAAATCAAGACCAAGCTTATTTACATAGTCCGACAAATAGCGAATGCCATGTGGAAACGAAGTATCATCCACCTTATAAAGCCCAGGTTCTGTCCACCATCCGCCATCAATTTGAATCTGTTTCCAACCGTATTCTTTGAGATTCATGTTGATAAAATCGGCTGATGTTAAAAATGATTTTTCGGTGATTCTACGATCGTATGTATGCCATGAGCTCCAACCAGCCTCAGGGCTGCGCATAGGCTTGCCTTTGCGCACGTTCTCTCCCATAATCTTACCTGTTTCCAGCAATATCTTTGTTGGGCGTTGATTTTCCCAGAAACCAACTAAAAATGCATCGGTAGTGATGGTTTTACCTGCAGGAACCCATATTTTTTCACTTTCGAAAATAGCACCACTACGGGCTGATACTTTAAGTTTGTTAAAATCGTTATCAACAGGTAATTCCCAGTTGAAATTATTAGGCCATAATTCACTTGAAATACTGGCAAAAGAAAAGGCGCAGTTTTTAGTGTCATTTACTAACATACTCAACCAAACGCCTGTATGAGCTTTAGAATATGAACCCTCTTTTGCTTTTTTGGTACCTAATTGATACGGGTACATTATTGCCCCAGTGTGCGGAGCTGCAGCACTTTCGGTAAAAATAAGCCAATCTTTACTATTTCCTGGCAATACAATATTTTCTTTGACTGAGTTGAACAACCTGATTCCACCTAATTTGAATGTCATTGTTGCCTTAAGTGAGGAATTCATTACCAGATAAGGGCGACCTTCCATCAATTCAAATACAATGGTGAAATTTGAAATAACAGGATGGTTTTCGCAGATAAGATAAAGGTACTCCACCTTACCGGTATAATTGTTTATTTCACTCAATCGCATGCCCTCTTTTTTCTCCCACTTTATACTTTTAAATTCACTAACCGGCACCCACATGTCATTGATTTCAATCTCCGGTGAAAGATTATTAATCTGAGCAAACTGTTGTTCCCATTGTATACTATACACGGCACTATTGTTATTATATTTCACAATAGGTTGAACTGCAGCCACTAATCTAAAGCTTACTATCAAAAGTGTTGAAACTAAAACATATATTTTCATCATAACAAAATTATTTTAATTGGATTACAGAGCCCACAAGTCATGAAATTTTATTCATTTGTGTTTCCCGAAAAATTATTTGAGAGCTAATAACTGAAATCTGAACTGATTTTACTTAGGTTTCTTTCCTGCTTTTTTTTCTTTGGCTTCCAGAGCCTGAAGTTTTTGGAATTTCTCATCACCAATAGTGGCCTTTAATTCATCATTTTGTTTTTTTTGCAGTTCTTTCATTTTTGTTTTGTAATCTGTACTCTCTTTGTCATAATCATTTTTAAACTGTTTCTTTTCAGCATATTGCTTTTCGAACAATTTTTTGACACTGGCCTTTTCTGCATCATTTAAACCTAAATCGGTTGCCATTTTTTCAACCCGAACCTCAATATCTGATCCTTTAGCTTTATTCTCTTTTTTTTCTTGTGCATTAATTGTTGAAACAAACATCAATAACGCTGCGAACATAATAAATGCATACTTTTTCATACTTGTATTTTTTTGATTAATAATTGAATTGAAGCGGAGTAAATCAGTTTTTAAATTCAACTGTAAATTATCACTTTCGTCAACCAATAGTTGCAGTTTATTCGCCAAAGTGTTGAATTTTTGATCAGCTTCCTTACTCATTTTTAGCGTTTATTTTAAAAACACTTTTTGAACAATAGTATCTACTTTAATAAGATATATTCCTGTGTTTGCCAACGGAATAAAGGTATTTTCGGAGGCAGTCACTGATTTTACTTTTTGTCCCATTATATTGTAGATTTCAATTTGCTTACCGACTTCAACACCAATTATTTGGATTTGACCATTGGAAGCAATGCATTTCAAGTTTGAGGTATTCAACGTTGAAATAGCAGTAGTGCCAGATACGATTCCTACAAATTGAAAATATTTGCTAATTTCAAACGAACGTAAACGGTATCGCCTACAGCGGGTAGTATAAGGCTTGATTGTGCTGATGTGAAAAGACTATCCGTAGCAATTTCCAGGTTTGAACCTGCAGCTACAACCAAGTCAGCAGTCAAAGAATTGGCAGTAATTCTGAAGCTTTTAAAGTAAGCTTTATCATCTATGACACTCAAAGTATCGGTAGCAGGTAAAGTGGTGGCAAAGCCGGTAGCTGTACCCATGAATTGAAGTGTTTTAATTCCTGCTGTTTTTTGGTAAATCGAAACTTTAACTGTATTATTTCCTAAAGCAGTAGATGTGGTACCAACAGAAGTAACACCGGCTTTAATTCTGGCATAGATGGTTGTTGAAGCCAAAGAACCACCCGATGGAACTAATTTCAAAGTATCTTGGCTATAACCAGTACCCGAAGTTGTTGACATTTCCAAATTTGATCCACCGTACACCAAAACATCTGAAGGCAATTCAGATCCATCTACAGTAAATGAAGTTTCATCCGATGCAACACCAGCCTCTGTACTCAATGCCAGGCTAGCCGGTGGGGTTATATTAACTACGGGCAATGCTCCATAAGTCAGTGTAAAATCATCAATTAATATATCATAGGCTAAGAATTTACCTACCTGTAAAACGAAAGATAGCTTTGCAACACCAGCTGTTGGATTTAATTTCACATTACCACTTATAGTTGAAGCTACTCCTGCGGTTAAGGTATTGGGAAGTTTAATAACTGTACCACCCACAAAAGCAGTAGCAGCATTTATACCAGCACCAGCTGCATCCGCAGCAGTGATATTTACATTGATACTCCCTGTTGGGATACCAACTGTGCTTTTAACGGTACATGCAAAAGAATAAGGTTGATCGGTAGGAAACGAACTCACATCCACTTTATCAGTTGTAACAACTACATCACCTTGTGCTGCAGCATTTGCAGGACCAACAATCCGTAAGCTACCGTTGGAAATACCACAATTGGCCACAGTGAGTTTTGCTGTTTTATCAAGAATCGTGAAACCGGGAATGACATAAGGACTAACTCCCGTAAGAACTCCATCGGTACTACAATCGCCATTGGTTACCGGAATGTTTTGCGCTTGAACAGTTGCAAAAGCAGCTGTTAAAAATAAAAAAGTAATAAGTTTTTTCATAAAAGTACATTTTAGGTTTAAAGGATTCTTGGAGGAAAGATTCTGCTATACAAAGTAATTTAAATAACAAGCATAAGACCTATTAAAAAAGTCTCAATTATAATGCGAATTTGTTCAATCTATAAATTTGTAAAAATGAAAAATCGAGAATTTGTTTATCAGATTAACAAATCATCTATATGCCTATATTGTCAATGATTTTAGGGGGTTTGGATGCATGTTTTTAATTCTTTTTTATGGAAATTGAATTTACTACGTGAGCGGGTTCTTGCATTCTATTTCCTTTCCACTTCGATGATATGAAAAATGTAATCCTTTTTACCTGTGTTAATCAGTGCAATATCGGAGCCTCTCGGACCAGCCTTTTTCATAATGGCATCGGTTACAGTTATCGTTTCTTCGCGCCAGGTATTTGTGCCTTTACCTTTAAATTTTTTAGCTGTTTTCAAGGTTTTGACACCAGCATCGTAGCAGAAACTCCATGAACCTTTATAGTTATCCAGCCATACAATCCGGAAAGTCAAGGGTTTTGCATTTGCAGGGGTTGCTTTAAAAAAATCCTCGTCAAATTTAAAAAAGCCACGTGCAAACAATCCATAAGGTGAGGTTTTATGAGATAAATGCCACCAGCCTACACTTGTTTCCACTTTATCAATAGGATGTAAATACAGATTATAATCATCGTCAATTCTATTCCAACCTACATCATTATATCCCTCTCGATTGCGACTTTTCAGCGACCCGGCCAAGGTAGCTTCTAAGTCATTAACAACAGCCCCGTGACTGGCAAATGCACTACAAATTTTCAGCACTCTATCTGTATTTTTTTTGTTTGCTTCACCATAAATTGCTTCAGGGAAACGGTCTTTATCATTTGCATTAAGTTCGTCTCTCAATGCACAAAAGGCAACAGGTGAACGTTCGGGATATTTGTATCCGGCATATTTATCAAATATATCCAGTGCTTTATATAATTTTGGATTTTCCAGTATTTTTGTTGGAAGATTCCAAACATCCAAACCACAATGTAGCGCATTAAGTGCACTCCAATACAAATTTGCAATTGTATCGCTCATAAACCAAGGATGCATCCACATCGTTTCGCCTTCACCACGACTGTAAACAGGACGCTTCAACGGATTTTTATCGGTATCCCACGGTGAATATATTTGGTCTTTAGCTTTGTCGTCATTATGTCCGTAGAAATGTGATGGAACACCTCTTTTTACAACAAAACCAGGATATTGACTTGCAGACCATTCAATATCTTCGGAATGTAGAAGCAGAGGAATTTCGGGCAGACCATTACTTTTATTGGTATAGGCATTAATCGTGAATTTACGGATATAAGCCTGATAGGCTGGCCATTCAACTTTC
>JFJP01039756.1_pt1 | contig 12734 bp, 10 predicted proteins | sample 431651 | NCBI WGS metagenome assembly JFJP01 (sample SAMN02602958, study PRJNA72255) | Microbial mat metagenome, whole genome shotgun sequencing project. | biome: fresh water; feature: sink hole; material: water; isolation source: purple microbial (photo- and chemosynthetic) mats found in... | reverse complement strand
TTGGCAATATTATACTCGCCGACGAAATAAACCGTACTCCACCCAAAACACAATCGGCTTTGCTCGAAGCCATGCAAGAACGCGCAGTCACATCCGGTGGGGTTAGGTATAGCCTTGGAAACCCGTTTTTTGTATTAGCCACTCAAAACCCTATCGAGCAGGAAGGTACATATCCGCTACCAGAAGCACAACTCGACCGTTTCATGTTCAATATTTGGCTCGATTATCCATCGTTTAATGAAGAATTGGAAATAGTGAAAGCTACCACAGCCGGTGCAAAATATAGCTTGAATAATGTCATTACAAGTGAAGAAATACTTTATTACCAAGATCTTATACAGCGTGTACCTGTGAATGAAAATGTTCTAAGATATGCAGTTACGCTTACTTCAAAAACCCGAAGAGGAAATGCCAATGCTCATCCGCTTGCCAATGAGTTTCTGACCTGGGGTGCCGGTCCTCGTGCAAGCCAATTTCTCATCATAGGTGCCAAAACACATGCTATTCTTAGTGGAAAATATTCGCCAGACATTGAAGATGTGAAAGCTGTGGCACCTGCTATTTTGCGCCATAGGTTGGTAGTGAATTATAAGGCAGAAGCGGAGCGAATTACTGTGAAAAATATTATTGATGAACTTATAAAATCATAAATGAAATTAAAGTTTCTGTTTGGTGCTTTTTTGTTGCTTGTTTCTTTCGTGGCATTGCCTGAGCTACTCAGAGCCCAAATAACTATTGAAAATTCTAATCTGATGAGTGTAACTCCACGTCTGGGAACCGATGTGCAGTTGCTCAAAGGCAATGTTCGCATACGCACCCAAGGTGCCATTCTCTATTGCGACAGTGCATACTATTATTTCAAACGTAATTCGTTTATAGCGTTTGGCCGTATAAAAATGGTGAAGAACACCGGCGATGGCAGTCTTACGCTTACATGCCTGAAAATGAACTATAATGGCAGCCAGGATATGATGGAAGCCAGAGATAGCGTAGTTCTGCTCTCCCAAGGTAGCGAATTGAGAACCAATTTTTTCGATTTCGATTTTCGCAAAGATGTAGGGCATTTCTACAATGGTGGCACTACCATTGGACAGGGAAGCAAAGCTACCAGCCGTGAGGGATATTTTTATCAGAACCAAAACAAAGTGACTTATCTCAAAAATGTAGTATTGGTAAATGAAGATTTTACTATTCATACCGACACCATTATACATAATACCCAAACCGAGGTTAGCTTTTTCAAAGGACCTACCAATATATACCAAAAAGACGGCCAAATATACTGCACCAGGGGGTACTCCATGCGCAAAGAGGATGCTACTGCATTCGCTGGAAATCCGATTGTTATAAATAATGGGCAGCGACTTACAGCCGATAGCATATATTACAATCGAAAAAATGATATTGGATATGCTTTCGGAAAGATAACCATGATAGATACCGCTCAGAATACGCACATCACTGGAAATTATATGCGCTACTCTCAAAATCCTTCGCGCATATTGGTGGCCGATAAGGCACTTATGCTACAAATATCTGACAAGGATACTACTTATTTGCATGGCGATACGCTTGTAAGTACATACGAGGCCAATGATACTGCGCACCTATACCGCATCATCAAAGCATATCACAAGGTGAAGATATTCAATAACGGATATCAGGCTATGGCAGACTCTATGTACTATTCCCAAAAGGATAGCATCATACGTCTGATACGCCAACCTGCACTCTGGGCAGACAATACGCAGCTTACCTCAGATGAAATGTGGCTTTTCAATAAAAATAACAAAATGGAGCGTATTGATTTAAGAAGCAATCCACTCATAGTTATGCAAGAAGATTCAGTTCATTTTAGTCAGATAAAAGGAAAAAAAATTACAGCTTTTCTAAAAGACAATAAACTAAATTATATAAGCGTGGAATTGGGGGCTGAAACTATTTATTTCCCCAAGGATGGCGAACAACTTATTGGTGTTAACAGAGCTACCAGCACCAACATGAAAATAAGTATGAAAGATAATAAAGTGGACCGCATAGTTTACATTGGCGGTTACACCGGAAATCTTACTCCCTTGCATTTGGTTAAGCCCGAAGAGACCCGCTTGCGTGAATTCAAATGGATTCCAAACTTCAGGCCACAGCGATGGGAAGACGTGTTCTTGTGGGAGATTACTGCAGAAGATCTGCTTAAACGCTCCCGCAAAAACAAGGATTCCCAAAATAAAAAGAAAAAGAAAAAAAGTTTATTAAATAAGAACTAACAACCCAATAAAATAATAAAGACGGGAAATGTATCCATTCCCGTCTTGTTTATTAAAGTTCCAAATATTTGATTTCCAATTAGTATTCATCTTCATTGAAAAAGAAATCTTCTTTGCTGGGATAATCGGGCCAAATATCTTCTATACTCTCGTACAATTCCCCTTCATCTTCAATTTCATTCAAATTCTCAATTACCTCCATTGGTGCACCCGATCTGGTTGCAAAATCAATTAACTCTTCGCGGGTAGCGGGCCATGGTGCATCCTCAAGTTTTGATGCGAGTTCTAGCGTCCAGTACATACCTAATATATTTATAATTAGTTAATTATTAAAAAATTTATTTATTCTGTCGTTGTGCCGTTTCAACGTGAAAAAACATGAAAGTATTGTGTGAAATACAATATTATTTAAAATATAATTAGATTCTGAATCAATTATTTTTTAAGTGGCCAGGTAACTTCTTCTAAATTAATAAGTTTGGCAACAAATCGTGACAACATGAACAGATAATCCGACAGCCTGTTCAGATATACAACAATCAGGCTATCTATTTCATATTCTTCAGCCATGGCTACTACCAACCGTTCGGCCCTGCGGCATACAGTGCGGGCTATATGTATGGATGCTACCCATTCGTGCCCTCCCGGAAGCACGAAATTGTTGAGGGGGGGCAACAGACTTTCCATTCTATCCATTTCTTTTTCCAGCATTTCAATATCAGTTTGCTGTATAAGCGAAAGATTGAACGGATTGCCCTGTACATCTTGGGCCAACAGACTTCCTGCCACAAATAGTCTGTCTTGAATGTGTATGAGTGTATTCGTTTCTTCTTGGGTTTTGAGATAAGCTCGCAGCAGTCCTATATGTGAGTTGAGCTCGTCAATAGTACCATATGCCTCTATTCGCAGGTGGTGTTTGGCTACTCTGGTTCCAGAGAGCAAAGATGTTTTACCACTATCGCCTGTTTTTGTGTATATTTTCATTCAAAGTATTTATAGGTATTGAATAAAGCATTTCTTTTTGCTTAATCTAATGCGACTATAGGTTTTGGGATATGTATATCGGTGTTCAATGTATCAGACTCAATCAGCCCGTCGCGCAAGCGTATAATGCGGTGTGCATGCCTGGCAATGTCTTCTTCGTGCGTTACAAGAATGATTGTATTCCCTTTGCTGTGTATTTCAGCAAAAAGCGCCATTATGTCGATAGAAGTTTTTGAATCAAGGTTTCCAGTAGGTTCATCGGCCAATATAATGGAAGGGGTATTCACGAGTGCTCTGGCTACTGCCACACGTTGGCGCTGTCCGCCCGATAGCTCGTTGGGCCTATGTTCCATACGGTCGTCTAAAGCTACATCGGTGAGCACTTGTGTAGCACGTGCAATACGTTGTTGTTTGTTAAAACCTGCGTATACCATAGGTAGCATCACATTTTCGAGTGCAGTATATCTGGGCAACAGATTGAAAGTTTGAAATACGAATCCAATCTCTTTGTTGCGGATATTGGCGAGCTCATCGTCGGTCATTTTGCTTACCTCTGTACCATTCAGTATGTAGTTTCCTGATGTTGGCGTATCCAGACATCCAATGATGTTCATAAGAGTCGATTTTCCACTACCTGATGGTCCCATGATGGCTACATATTCGCCTTTGTTTATTTGCAAACTAACAGAACGCAATGCTTTTACAATTACAGTTCCTACTTTATACATTTTAGCCAGTTCTGTACACTCAATGATTGATTCTTTCATGATGTTGGTATATGTGCAAGCGAAGTTTTTTCGTCTGCGCGTTTTGTTTTCTAAGTTTGCAAGAAGGGCGTTTCCGCTAATTGGTTATGGTATACAAACAGGTAGTTTGGGTCTGTTTAAATACGCATAAAAATAGTATTCATTGTACTTCTTTCAAAAATTTTTTTCATCAAAAATAAATTAGTTTCTAACTGATTTAAGCGATTGACAAAATGGGTTAGTATCGTATATAGAAATGTTCTTTGTAAAGCTCCTTGCGTCTGAAAAGGATTCCCATTCGATACAAATCTATAGTTGCCGTAAAATCATTCATTTCTTTTATTTCGAGCCAAGCTTCTTGCATGGGGCGACTCCAATTTATGTCGTCGAGTATTATGATTGTATTGTTGTGGGTGTGGGGCAATATTTGCTGTATATATCTGATTGTGGCCTCCTTGCGATGGTTGCCGTCTATGTAAACCAAATCCCATTTTGTATTGTTGCGCAGGGCTTTGGGCAGTGTGGTGTCGAACTCACCTTCCAGCAAATTTACCTGTACGCTTGCACATTGCCACACTTGTTTAGCCAACTGGGCCATTGCCGGGTTTCCTTCCAGGCTGGTCAGATTGGCTTGTGTCGCCGCATTTTTCATTATGCTGCTGCTTATTCCTATTCCTGTACCCATTTCCAATATATTCTGAGATGGGTAGTGTTTTGCTATGCGATAAAGCAACTTGCCCCAATGCTGGGTGACTGAAGATTCTTTAATAAAAAGAGCAGGTGAAATGCTTTTTCCACTATTGTTGTGTCCAGCACCATGTTCTGCTATTGAACTTGTAACAGGAAGTGTTTTTACAAAATGCGAAAGATTATTGTAAAAGTCATTGTACTGGTTTGTTTTGGTTTTAGCCAAACAATGGCGCACAAATTCAAATACGAAAGGAGAATGAATTCCATGTCCTTCGCGTGATTTGCTTTTCCTGCGAAATTGTAAGTAAAGTTTTAGTCTGAAAAAAATGATATGAATATCAAGCATGTTGTTTGGCTAAGACTTCTTCTACATAATCAAAGGTAGAAAGTATAACCGGTTTTCCGTCTACTATGGCTACATCGTGCTCAAAGTGCGCCGAGGGCAATTTATCGGTGGTTACTATCGTCCATCCGTCCGAAAGTTGTCTTACTTCTTTCTTTCCCAAATTTATCATTGGCTCAATTGCCAGAACCATACCATCGCGCAGTTTTACGCCACTTCCACGTTTTCCGAAATTGGGAACCGACGGCTCTTCGTGTAGGTTTTTGCCCAGACCGTGACCGGTAAGCTCGCGTACCACACCATATCCATTTTTCTCTGCGTGTGATTGTATGGCATATGCGATATCACCAATTCTCTTGCCCGGGCCTATTTGTTCAATGCCCAAGTAAAGCGACTCTTTGGTAATATCTATAAGCTTTTGAATTTCAGGTTTTATCTGGCCTATTGCAAAAGTGTATGCATGGTCGCCGTAGTATCCTTTTCTTATGGCACCACAGTCTACAGATATGATATCACCTTCTTGCAGGGGACGTGAGTTGGGGATGCCGTGCACTACTTGCTCATTTACCGATGTGCAAAGGGTGGCCGGATAGCCACTGTAGCCTTTGAAACCGGGAACTGCCCCTTGCGAACGGATATAATCTTCTGCTATTTTATCCAGATATAATGTAGTTACGCCTGGTTTTATATATTTGGCCACTTCAGCAAGGGTTCTCGAAACTACAAGTGCGGCCTGTCGCATTAGTTCTATTTCCTCTGCTGTTTTTATGTAAATCATGCTTTTATTTTATGTAAAATATAAGTTGCAAAAGTAGGTATTTTAGTATAATGCTACAAAAATTTAACTACCCATAAACACTTTGTGCTTATTCCGCTTCAGAAGTAAATATTCCTGCATTTTTCATTCGTTCATAAAAATGCCGTGAATCGCCCCATTTGCCATATCCGATGCTATCTCCAGCCATTTCAATTCTTTTTTCGAGACAGCTTACACAGTCGTCGGCTCCTTCGTCTATGCAGGGCTTGTTCTCGTATAGCTGATAGTTTTTGCGGTTGGTGGTAGGTGTAATATTGGGCATGATCACATTGGCGCCATATCTGATTGCTTTTTCACGTCCCATGGGGTCTATGGCTTGTAATGCAGTGGCTGCTGCTATATTTATATCGGGCATGATGATACGTAGTATGGCTATCATTTTGAAAGCCAAGTGCAAACGCTGTTTCAAAGGAAGCAGGGTGTTTCTGTATTCATAAAGTGGGGTTTCTGAGTGTTCTATGAATGGTCCCATACCTACCATATCTACATCGAACTCTCTGAAAAACAGCAAATCGTTGGCCAGATGCTCAGTGGTTTGCCATGGCAAGCCAATCATAACACCGGTGCCGGTTTGGTATCCTATTTTTTTCAGATTTTGCAGCGCCTCCATTCTCACATCGAAACTATGATGCGCATTTTGCGGGTGTATGCGATTGTATAACTCGGGTGTAGACGACTCAACGCGAAGCAGATATCTATGGCCACCACTATCAAACCAACGCTTATAGGTTTCGTAGCTTTGCTCGCCTACCGAAAGCGTAATGCCCAATTTATTGTCTGAAAGCTCTTTTATTTTCTTTATCAGATTATCAATGCGGTCTATAAATCGGGTACTGCTTATTTCGCCGGATTGCAACACTATGCTGGCGTAATTTCTGTCGTAAGCAAACTGTGCAGCATACAGGATACTTTCGTCGTCGAGCTCGTAGCGGTGAGTATGCTCATTTCCGGCACGTATGCCACAGTACAAACAATTTTTGCTGCAATGGTTCGAAAATTCAATCAAGCCTCTGAAATAGGTTATTTTGCCCACCGATTTCGATTTTACTTCAGTCGCTTTTGCAAAAAGCTTGAGCGAGTCTTTTTCATCGAGTTCTAAAAGTGCAATTATATCGTCTTTGTCCAGTGTGTTTTTGCTGAGTATGCTATCCGGATTTTTCATAGTCTGATTTATGCCGAAATATATAAAGATATTTTTGTCTGAAAAATGAGAATCATCACCCAATTTTTTATACATTTTTATGAACAAACTTTTTGATTTACGTTTAAATAAAATTGTATATTGGCGTATCTGAATCAAGAACAATCAAAGATCAATTTCGTAGTTTCTTGAGAAATTGAACTATATGCAAATCAATGTATTAGCTTTAAATTCTAAAGCATTCTCCGGCAATAGTGCAACTTATTTCAGCATATTTATAATGACGATAAAAATATGTAAATGTCTTATAGTCAAGAGTTATTTCAGTATTTTTTCTATCACACCAACTCTGGCATGGTGGCCTTTGAGCCTGTGTATACCAATGAAGTACTTTCTGATCTTCAGATAACCCATTCGAATAAAGCATTTGAGCAACTTGTAGGTTGCCACAATGTTGAAGGGAAAACCATAAATCAAATTCTACCCGATTTTGGTACCTACAATCCTGAGGTGATGAATCTTTTTGATGATGTATGCAAAGATGGCATACAACAGCAAATAGAAATTTATGCCAAGAAACTCTCAAAATGGCTTTCTATAAATATCCTCACGCCGGATCGAAAAACTTTTATTGCCAATATAACCGACATAACAAGCCGAAAGCAGAATGAAATTGCCCTCAAAGATATTCAGGTAAAGTATGATTCTATGCTCAATTCTGATACTATTGGCATCGGTATCGCAAAAGAGGGAATGGCTATTTATGTGAATCGGACTTTGCAGCAAATGCTTGAATACTCTGAGGAAGAACTTTACAATCAATCTTTTATCAATCTCTTTCACCCCGACGATCGCATATTGCTCATTGAAAGAATGAAAAAGCGTGCAGCGGGTGAATATTTGCCCAATGTTTTGATTGTTAGGGTATTGACTAAAAGTGGTAATATAAAATACATACAACACAATACCACAGATTTTGCCATTGGCAACGAATTGTATGTACAATCTATAGTAGTAGATGTAACCCAACGCATAGAAGCCGAACGTGAGCTTAGAAACAGCGAGGAGAAATTCAAGATACTATTTGAGCAAGCTGCTGTGGGGGTAGCCCAATTAAACACAAATACCGGTCAATTTGTAAAAGTGAACGCCAAGTATTTGGAAATTATGGGCTATGGCCTTGATGAGATGCTGAAACTTGATTTCCAAACAATCACCCATCCCGACGATTTGTCGCCAGACTTGCAATTCATGGAGAAACTGAAAGCAGGCATCATTCAGGATTTTAATATGGAGAAGCGATTGATTCATAAAAATGGCTCGTTCGTATGGGTAAGTTTAAGTGTTTCGGCCATGTGGAAGCCTGGTGAAGATCCTGACTACCATATTGCTGTTGTGCAGGACATTACACCTCAGAAAAAACTTGAATTGGAACGACGAAAGCTGCGTGTGGCAGTTGAACAAAGCCCTGTAACTATTGCAATTACAGATTTGAATGGGACTATTGAATATGTGAATCCGGCGTTTTGTAAAATAACCGGATATTCGCTCGAAGAAACCATTGGGCAAAACCCTCGATTCTTAAACTCGGGAATTACACCTGTCGAAACTTTTGATGAAATGTGGACTACACTTAGCAAAGGGAATACCTGGATTGGTGAATTTATAAATAAAAAGAAAAACGGGGACTTATATTACGAAGAAGCAATCATCTCGCCAGTTATTGATGAGTCTAATGCAATAGTGAATTATTTGGCTGTAAAGAACGATATCACTTACAAAAAACTTCAGGAAGAACTCATTCGTAAGAATAATAGACAGCTGATGGAACTGAATGCTACCAAAGATAAGTTTTTTAGCATCATAGCGCATGATCTAAAAAATCCGTTCAATAGCATTGTTGGCTTCTCCGATTTGCTTTGCAATCATATGGACGAATATTCGCGTGAAAAGATATTCTCGTTTGTAAAAACCATCAATGAGTCTGCTCAGAATGCCTTCAAATTGCTTGAAAATTTGTTGGTTTGGGCGCATTCCCAATTGGGCCGCATGGAGTTTAAACCCAAATTTATAATAGTTGAAAACTTATTCCATGAAACTGTGAGTTTGCTGCATACAAACTGCTTAGCCAAGAATATTACCATAAAATCGGAAATAAACGATTCCATTTCATTATTTGCTGACAAAGAAATGCTTAGTAGTATTCTTCGCAATCTGGTTTCTAATGCCATAAAATACACACCCATGAATGGCAATATCTTGCTCATGGCAGATGCGAATGACAATGAAGTTATCTTTACTGTAAAGGACTCTGGCGTAGGGATACATGAGAAGAAGGTTGATCTCCTCTTCAAAATAAATGAGAAGGTAACTACTCTCGGAACGAATAACGAAAGTGGAACAGGGCTCGGCCTGGTATTATGTAAAGAATTTGTTGAACGGCACTATGGCAGAATATGGATTGAGAGTACCGGAAAAGAAGGCACTACTTTTAAGTTTAGTATTCCCCTTACTCCAGTTCAATAGAGTTCTTTAGTTTATTCTTTTAGTGTATTGCCTATATACATGCCATTAGTTTTAAGGAAAAATTTTGAAACTAAAGTTGCAATTTCTAAAACTTTGAACTAAATTGTTGTGAAAATATAACAAGCATATAGGCCAATAAAATAACGCCTAACAATCAACTTAAAATTTTTATATATGGAATTTAGATTAGAAAACGGAACCGTGTTCGCAACCTTAAAAGTCCTGTTGAAAGCAGGTGAACAATTTAAAGCCGAGGCTGGAGCTATGGTAAGTATGACCCCCGGCATTGAGCTGGAAGCTAAAACCACCGGAAAAGGATTGGGTGGGCTACTTAAAGCAGCCGTAGGTGGTGAGAGCATTTTTGGAAGTCTATTTACAGCCAACAACGATGGTGAGGTTATTCTTGCACCACCCGTTCCGGGCGACATATTGCAAGTGGAACTCAATGGCCAAACTTTGTTTGCCGAAGGCGGTTCATATCTTGCAGGTACCACCAGTTTAGAACTTTCAACTAAAGGCTCGCTCAAAGGCTTTCTGGCAGGTGAAGGGCTATTCTTGCAAAAAATATCGGGTTCAGGCACTGTGTTTTTGAGCACATATGGAGCTGTTATTCCTAAAGTATTGGCTCCCGGTGAAAAATATATAGTGGATACCGGTCACATTGTGGCATTTGAAGAGTCGGTAAACTATGCAATCAGAAAAGCTGCTGCAGGTTTGTTCTCAACATTTGCTTCTGGTGAAGGTCTTGCCGCTGAATTTACCGGGCCTGGTAAAATCTGGATTCAAACCCGAAACTTCTCTGTACTGGCTCATATGCTGCAGAAACTTATGCCCGGACGTTAATTTCTTCTTTTTTTTAAAACGTTGACTTGTTTTTAGTAAAGTGTGGTGATTTTTGTTCATGTGTTTAATTGTGATTTAATTGGTTTCATTTTTCATTTCTGGTTTATATAACTAACTCACTTTACACAAGTCAACGTATTTTATTGGTATCAGAAGTTTTTGACTTTGCCATCCGCCTATTTTTTATATTAGCTTTACATGATCAAAAGCATAACTGAAACATTTCAGTAATTTTAAATAATGGCATGTCAGTAGTAAACATTCTCAAAAGAATAATTCCCACTTCAAAAGATTTTACAAATCTGCTGTGGACATGCTCCGGGGCTAACAAAGAAATACTTAGAGAATGCCCTAAAAATGAGTGGAATAAATATGCCGGTATTGGGGCTACTGTTCTGTTTACCGGCCTCTTGGCTACGGTTTCGGCTGCATTTGCTTTGTATACCGTTTTTCAATCTTTTTGGGCGTCTGCGCTCTTTGGTTTGCTTTGGGGAGCCATGATTTTTAATTTAGACAGGTTTATAGTTTCTACCGTTAAAAAGGAAGGGAAAATACTACGCGAGCTAAAACAGGCTACTCCGCGCATTATTCTGGCTGTGCTCATTGGTATAGTTATTTCAAAACCTTTGGAGCTTAAGATTTTTGAACGTGAAATAAACCAGAAACTGGCTGAGCAGAAAGATTTGCTAGAAATGGATTGCATAATTCGGGCATCGAAACAATTTGCCGAAATCGACTCTTTGAAGTTGGAGAATAAGCGAATCATAAGTAAGTTGGCGGAGAAGGAAAAACTCAGAAATACGCTCTACGCCGAGTATATAGCCGAAGCCGAAGGTACTGCAGGAACCCGCATATACGGACGTGGTCCGGTTTTCCTTGAAAAAAAACGTGAATACGAAAAAATTGATACTGAATTTCAGGAACTTAAATCCAATACTACTGCCAAGGAAATGGGCAATAATGCGCGAATTGAATCCTTGAAAACTAAATATGACATAGCTGTTCAGAATTGTTCTGTCCAAGTACAACAATTCGATGGTCTGAAAGCCCGCATTGAGGCACTTGGCAATGGACCTACCAATCTGTTCATCATGTTGCTGCTTATCAGTATCGAAATAGCACCTGTACTTACCAAACTTATGGCTTCCAAAAGTTCGTACGACGACAAGTTGCAGAATGTAGAACACAAAATTAAATTGCAAGAGCAAGCTGAAATAAGCATGCGTAATCATCAGTTTCAGAAGGATTATACCTTGTCTACAGAAATTGATAATGCCAAACTCTCAGCTAAAATTGATGAACGACGGCATACTATTGACCTCATATCTAGGGCGCAACAAAAGTTGGTGAGCGAATATATAGAAAGTTGGATAAAACGCGAACAAAACAATACAACTCAAAACACACATACTAACTCTCCGGCTGATGTCCCTGATGGTGAAGAGACCAAGGGTTGATGCTGTATATACAAGATTACACATTAGCATATTAAGCTGCTAGAACTTCCCGAAAATTAGAACTTCCCGAAACCCATGAAGTGCGAATTATCTAACTAATTGCTGATTTTGTGTTTATGTATGATTTTTGTTTATTGCATTTATAGTTTCCAAAATACATAAAAACAAAAGCCCATTTCGTGGGCTTTGTATTTTATTGGGAATCAAATAGAGAAGAGATGTTGAAATATTTACTCTTTCCTCAACTTTATGTAACGTAAATTTCCTTCTTGTGTAGTAATTATGATGAAATAGAAACCACTTTGAAGGTCAGAAATGTTTAAAAGATTGCTTTCAACCTGTTTTATAGCAAATTTTCGGCCATCGGTTCCAAAAAATTGAGCATGTATGTATGTATCATCCATCGTTTCCGGTAAATAAATAACATCGCTCGCCGGATTCGGATAAACTAAAATCTCCTCAAATTTTTTAGTTGAAATATTGTCGATAGGATCCGAAAATAAAATCACATCGTCTAACCCGGCTAAATCTCCATTTACCCCGGTATATACAAATGCAATTTGAACAGAATCGCCTAGCCATCCGTCAAGTGAAATATTGTATTTATTCCATTGCCATGTTTCTGGATTCGTATTTTCAGTAGGGAGTTGCCATACTCGCTGCCACGTAAACTCATCGCGGCGCAGCATGATAGATATACTGGTATTTGGCTGGAAAAACTTCGGATTGAAACCCAGATAGTATTCAAGTGTGAGGTCGTTGTATCCCGATTCTTTTATGTATTGGGTCTGAACCCATGGACTTATGAGCCATTCATCTTGAGTAGTTTCCGACCATGGGCACATGGCCGAGCCGGTACTCCGTCGGTTGATAATACGAAAAGGTACACGGGGCTGATTGGAAATGGTCCATGTTTGGGTATT
>JFJP01006189.1_pt1 | contig 12734 bp, 11 predicted proteins | sample 431651 | NCBI WGS metagenome assembly JFJP01 (sample SAMN02602958, study PRJNA72255) | Microbial mat metagenome, whole genome shotgun sequencing project. | biome: fresh water; feature: sink hole; material: water; isolation source: purple microbial (photo- and chemosynthetic) mats found in... | reverse complement strand
TTCGTTGATGTAGCCGTTGCCACCAAAAATCTGCACGCCTTCGCCTGCCATCCAGGTGGCTTTTTCGGCACACCACAAAATCACCGATGCACAATCTTTGCGCACCTGGCGCACATGCTCACTGCCCAGCAAGTCGAGGTTCTTGGCCACGGTGTAGGCAAAACTGCGCCCGGCCTGCAACACGGTGTACATGTCGGCCACCTTGCCCTGAATGAGCTGGAACTCGCCGATGCTTTGGCCAAACTGCTTGCGGTCATGGATGTAGGGCACTACGTTGTCCATCACGCTTTGCATGATGCCCAGCGGGCCGCCGGTGAGCACGGCGCGCTCGTAGTCCAACCCGCTCATCAGCACCTTGGCACCCATATTGAGGCCGCCCAGGATGTGCGACTCGGGCACCTCCACGTTTTGAAACACCAGTTCGCCAGTGTGGCTGCCGCGCATACCCAGCTTGTCGAGCTTTTGCGCAATGCTGAAGCCAGGCATGCCTTTTTCAATCAGGAAAGCGGTCACCCCGCGAGCGCCCAGTTCGGGCTCGGTCTTGGCATAGACCACCAGCGTGTCGGCATCCGGGCCGTTGGTGATCCACATCTTGTTGCCGGTGAGCAGGTAATAGCCGCCCTTGTCTTCGGCCTTGAGCTTCATGCTGATCACATCGCTGCCGGCACCGGGCTCGCTCATCGCCAGCGCACCGACGTGTTCGCCGCTGATCAGCTTGGGCAAATACTTGGCCCGCTGGGCCTCGGTGCCGTTGCGCTTGATCTGGTTGACACACAGATTGCTGTGCGCGCCGTAGCTCAAACCCACCGAGGCGCTGGCCCGGCTGATTTCTTCCATGGCAATCATGTGCGCCAGGTAGCCCATGTTGGCACCGCCATATTCCTCACCCACGGTGATGCCGAGCACGCCCAACGCGCCCATTTTTTGCCATAAATCCATCGGAAACTGGTCGCTGCGGTCAATTTCGGCAGCGCGTGGGGCAATCTCGGCGGCACAGAAGTCGCGAACCGCATCGCGCAGCGCGTCGATGTCTTCGCCAAGTTGAAAGTTGAGTCCGGGTAGATGGGTCATGTTTTTGTCTCCTGTAGAAAAAGATGATTGGGGGCAAAACGTGCCAGAGCGCTTTATCTGCCTGCGCTGCCAGCTCGCATTTTTAATAACTTTTGGGCACCGGCATGATGGTTTGCTGCAACACCGCGCAGGCGGTTTCGGTGCCATCGTCGGCAATGTGCGTCACCTCGGCGCTGGTGACCATGATGCGCTGGCCGGCTTTGAGCACACGCCCGGTGGCGCGCAGCGCGCCACCCTGGCGGCTGGTCAGGAAGTTGATTTTGTATTCAACGGTGACCACTTCCATACCGTGCGGTGCCTGGGTCAGCGCGGCATAACCGGCGGCAATGTCGGCCAGTGCACCAATCGCGCCACCATGAAATCCGCCTTGCTGCTGCGTGACCTTGTCGGAATAGGGCAGGCTGATCACGCATTCGCCAGCGCTGGCCCGAAGCACGCGCGCACCCAGGTAAACCATCATGCCCTGGCGCTCAAAGCTCTTTTGCACGCGCTCCAGCGGTGTCTGGTGGTGGTGCGGCATGGCGGTCAAAGTCATGCGGTGGTCTTTCGTTGGGCTTTGGCCAGCAATGCGCGGGCCTCGCGCTGGTGCACCTTGAGTTCATCCATGTTGGCCTGCAAATCCAGCATTTGCGCTTCAAGCTGCTGCTGGTGCTGGTCAATCACCTGCAAAAATTTTTCCAGCTGGGCGGCGGTGTCACGCGGGCTGTCGTACATGTCGATGATGTCTTTGGCCTCGGTCAGGCTCAGGCCCAGCCGTTTGGCGCGCAGGGTCAGCTTGAGGCGGGTGCGATCACGCCCACTGTAGATGCGGTTGCGCCCGCCGGGGCCGCTGCGCTCGGGCTGCAGCAGGCCCATGTCTTCGTAAAAACGCATGGCCCGGGTGGTCAGGTCAAACTCGCGGGCCAGGTCGCTGATGCTGTAGGTTTGTGGCATGGTTGAGGACGGGTAGGCGGTTGACGTTGACGTTAACGTCAATGTGACGGCGGATTATGGCGCACAAATTGGTGGCTCTGGTGGTGGGTGGGCGAATCAAATTGATGCACTGTTATCAGAACGGCAGGATTTGTGGCGTGGACGAAGACTGCTTGGATGCCGTGTGGTGGTGCGACGATTGAATACCGGAAACGCTTGGCTTTGGTATTTCAGCACTTCGCACCCCAACACAGCTCGCAGCATCGGGGCCAACAGGGCTGGGCGCCGATTTCTGGTACCCCAGTATGAGGTGTCCAGCCCTGTTGGCCCCGATGCTGCCCACTGCGTCACCCACGACATTGTTATCTCGGTTGTGGCATGAATATTGCTTGGATGCTTGTCGGTGCGTTGGCCAGTATCACGCCGAACGCGCAATCTTCCATTCACTACCTTGAGATTCATCATGAAAAAATCAATCGTCGCCGCAGCTTGCCTGTCTATCTGCGCCTTGACCGCCCAGGCGCAAAGCTCGGTTCAACTGATGGGCCTGGTCGATGTGTACGCCGGTTCGATGCGCATGGCCGGCGAGGCCGACAGCGTGACCAAGTTGAACAGCGGCGGCATGACCACCTCGTGGTGGGGCATGGGCGGCACCGAAGATCTGGGCGGCGGCATGAAAGCCAGCTTTTTGTTCACCTCATTCTTCCAGGCCGACTCGGGTGCTACCGGCCGTTTTGGTGAACAGCAGTTTTCGCGCGATGCCAATGTCAGCCTGGGCGGAGGTTGGGGTACGGTGACCCTGGGGCGCAGCAAGGCCCCCAACTTTTTGCCCACCATCATGTTCAACCCGATGGGTGACTCGTACACCTTTTCGCCGCTGGTGCTGCATGCCAGCGTGCCGCTGGGTGCCTTCAATGCCCGTTACTGGCTGGGCAGCGTGCCGTCAGACACCGGCTGGTCCAATCAGGTCACCTATTCCACGCCGACTTTTGGCGGGCTCAAAGGCAACCTGCACTACCAGTTTGGCGAGATTGAAGGCAAAAACAGCAAGCACAACATCGGCTTCAACGTGTTTTATGCCGCCGGTCCGCTGGGTTTGACCGCTTTCCATTTGCCGACACACGCACCGACTGGATGCTGGGTGGCACTTACGATGCCGGCGTGGCCAAAGCCTTTTTGACATATGGCGAAGTCAGCTCTGACGCTGCTGGCTCGGCTGACAAGAAAACAACTTCCGTCGGTGTCTCTGCGCCCATCGGCAGTGGCAAGTTGATGGCCGCCTACGCCACCAGCAAAATCAGCGCTGGTGCCACGCGCGACACCATGACCGTGGGTTACGACTACACCCTGTCCAAGCGCACCGATGTGTACGCCATGCTGATGAACGACAAGATCACCGCGCTGTCGTCTGGCACCAGCTTTGGCGTGGGCGTGCGTCACCGTTTCTAAGGCTGTCACACCCGCTGGACCGTCGCCCTGGCGCGATGGTTCAGCAGTGCTTTTCTGACCGGCCATCAGCGCAAACACAGTACGCAAAAAATGCTTTGATTTATATAGCTGGTGGCGCTTATAGAATAAGGGCTAGAGACCTAAAACGCTTGTAAACCTATTCCCACTTCGGCACCGCTTCTGTTTTCAGCTGCTGGCGCAGCGCCGGGTAGTCGGGCATCACCGTGCGCACTGTGTCCCAAAAGAGGGGGCTGTGGTTCATCACCCGCAGGTGGCTGAGCTCATGCGCCACCACATAGTCAAGCACCGACATATTGAAATGCACCAGCCGCCAGTTCAGCCGGATCGACCCGTCGGCGCGGGCACTGCCCCAGCGGGTATCGGCGTTGCTGAGCGCCAGCTTTTTCCACTGTACACCCAGCAGCGGGGCAAAGTGGTCGAGCCGAGCCAGAAAAATTTGCCGCGCCTGGCGCATCAGCCAGGCTTGCACGGCATCGTGGATTTGCTCGCGGCTGGCGTGATGCGGCAGGCGCAGGCTCAAAATCTGGGTGGATGGGGCGGGCGCAACACCAGCGGGGCTCCGTTGTGGGTCACCGCTATTGGCATGCAAGTCGCCACCCCAGCCCATCCCCAGAGGTTGCCGGGGAATGACCGGGCGGACTATTTTTAGCTCGTCCGGCTTGGGTATAGCGGCACTGTCGCTAGCCGTGGGCGTGAGTAAATGTGCGCCGGCGGCACCAAAGCGGCGCTCGGGGTCGAGTCGCAAGGTCAGGGTTTGCCCCAAAAAAGGCAGCGTTGCACCATCGCACCAGTCGATCACATGGGCGGCCAGGCGGGCCTGGCGCTCACGGGTTTCCTGTAGCTTGCGCAAAATCCAGTCGGCTTTGGTTTGCAGCGCAGCATCCACATCGCGCAGTGGCATCCACTTGGGTGCGCGCACCGCCAGACCATCGGCCCCCACGCTAAAGCCGATGCTGCGGCGCTGGCCACGGTTGAATTCATAGGCCACCAGGATGTGACCCAGGCGCACCTCGCGGCTGGCACGCGGGTGGCGAAAGCTGATGGGTGGCGCATCCATTACCGCACCGGCAACCGGCGGCGGCGCATTTGAAAAGGCTGATATTTGCGGGTCGGGTGCGGCTTTGCGGCTCACCCTGTCTTCTATATTGTTGATAGCTGGTGGCGCATATCCAACGGGCGTTACAGGCCTGTTTGACTCAAATAAATCAAGGGTGAATTGAAGCAGAGGGTGCACGGTGCAAAAGTTGTTACTGCCGATGAAGTGAAACAACACCGGTTATTGTGTAAGAGCGACGCCCTCGCCGCGAATGCGAAGGTCAGAATTCGCGGCGCGGGCACCGCTCCTGCAAAGGTTCATATTTTGAGCAGGTTCAAGCGACGATGCCGGTTAGCGATACGCCTCGGGGTCGATGCGGCGCATCTCGGCTTCGATCCAGGCTTGTGCCTCGCGCATCAGCGCTTTCGGGTCGCGCCCGCTGCTGGGCATCAGCGGGCCGATTGACACGCGCACCACGCCGGGGTATTTGACAAAGCCTTGCTTGGGCCAGCAGCGTGCAGTGGCCACCGCAATCGGCACCACTGGCGCACCGGTTTCCACTGCCAGGCGGGTGCCGGCGGTTTGGTAAGTGCCCTCAGTGCCGCGCGCCATGCGGGTGCCCTCAGGGAACATGATGACCCAGGTGCCATGCGCCAGCAGCGCGCGCCCCTGCGCAATCACGTGCTTCATGGCAGCCGCACGTGACTCGCGGTCGATGTGGATCATGTCCAGCCGGGCCATCGACCAGCCAAAAAACGGAATTTTGAGCAGTTCGCGCTTGAACACAAACGCCAGCGGATGCGTCATCAGGGTGGGTAGCCACAGGGTTTCCAGCGTGGACTGGTGTTTGCTCAGCAGTACTGCCGCGCTGGCCTGACCCAGCGGCAAGTTGTGCAGGCCCTGCACCTCCATGCGCACGCCCAAAATGTGGCGCGTGCCCCACATCACCACCCGAAACCAGCTCACCGCCACCCACCAGGTGGTGGTACGGGTGGCAAATACCGAGGTCAACAGCAGTGCCAGTGTCCAGGGGATCACGCTGACCACCATCCAGGCCATGTGCAGCACCGAACGTATCAACGCCATGCAGGTTCCATCCGGGTAACGGCGGCATTTTTTAAGTCAAATTGGCCTCTAGCCCTTATGCAGCAGGCGCTAACAGCTATGAATAGCATATCGTCTTGTCCGTCTGGGTAGCGCGCTTGACCGAGACTTTTGGTTTGGACATTTATGCTTTTTAGGCCTCTAGCCCTGATATGGTATGCGCTAGCCGCTCTTGTTTTCATAGTGCGTGGCGGACTGGGTGCCGCGTCTGACAGCCAATTCACAGGGTTGTAAATTTGTGGCGACGGCTTGGCCGCCATTGCCGCCATGGCCACGAAGCGCTCGCCTATGCCAGGGCGACAGGGCGTTTGGAACGCACTTGATTTCCGCCTGCGTGGGCCGGACAGTAAATCAATGCCTTGGCTCACGAATAAATTTGCCCTGCGGCTCACAGCGTCTGCGCCTCACGCGTCAGCAAAAATTCGGCAAACGCCGCCAGGTCGCAATGCACTTGCGTATGGGGCGGAAACTCGTCGGGCAGGCTGATGCCACGGTACAACGCGGCCTTGCCGGTCAGCACCAGATGCGGCTCGCAGCCGAGTGCGATGCCAGCTTGCAGGTCGCGCAACGCATCGCCCACCATCGGTACCCCTTTGAGGTGAATGCCGTAGCGCTCAGCAATCTGCTCAAACAGGCCAGCTGCTGGCTTACGGCAGCGGCAGCCATCCTCGGCGGTGTGGGGGCAGTAAAACACCGCGTCAATGCGCCCGCCCAACGCGGTGAGCTGCTGGTGCATTTTGGTGTGGATGTCGTTGAGTGCCGACACCTCAAACAGCCCGCGCCCCAGCCCAGACTGGTTGGTGGCCAGCACCACATGCCAGCCAGCGTGGTTGAGCCGGGCAATGGCTTCAAGCGCACCGGGCAGTGCATGCCATTCATCGGCAGATTTGATGAATTCGACGCTGTCTTGGTTGATGGTGCCGTCGCGGTCAAGAATGACCAGTTTGAACGGGTTCATGGTGAACCGGCCTGCGGGGGGTCAGACGGCCAGGCGCGACAGGTCGGCCACGCGGTTCATCGACTCGTGCAGGGTTTTCAGCAGACCGAGGCGGTTGAGTCGCAGCTCGGGTGCTTCGGCATTGACCATCACCCCGTCAAAAAACGCATCCACCGGTACGCGCAGCGCGGCCAGCATCTGTAGCGCGGCGGTGTAGTCACCAGCTTCAAACAGGCTTTGCGCCTGCGGCAGCACTGACAGCATGACGCTGTGCAAGGCCAGTTCGGCAGGCTCTTGCAGCAGCAGGGTGCTGACGTGGGCATCCACCGCCACATCGGACTTTTTCAGGATGTTGCCGATGCGTTTGTTGGCAGCGGCCAGCGCGGGTGCCTCGGCCAAGGCGGCAAAGCTGCGCACGGCGGCCAGCCGCTTGGGCACATCGCCCAGCCGCTGTGGGCGCAACGCCAGCACGGCATCGACTTCAAGCGCGCTGTAGTTTTGCTCGCGCAGGGTGCCGGCCAGCCGGTCATAAATGAAGTCAGCCAGGGCGGCGCTGGCGTTGCCGATCTTGTCGCCAAATACCGGTTGGGCTGCGGCGATGAGTGCATTCAGGTCCAGCGGCAGGTCTTTTTCGATCAGCATGCGGATCACGCCTAAAGCGTGGCGGCGCAGCGCAAACGGGTCTTTGTCGCCAGTAGGCAGGTTGCCAATACCAAACATGCCGACCAGCGTTTCAAGTTTGTCAGCCAGCGCCACCACCACGCCGATGCTGTTGCGCGGCAGCGCATCGCCGGCAAAGCGCGGCTTGTAGTGGTCTTCAATGGCTTGCGCTACCTCAGCGTCCAGGCCGTCATGCAGCGCGTAATAGCCACCCATGATGCCTTGCAGCTCGGGGAACTCGCCCACCATGTCGGTCAGCAAATCGGTTTTGGCCAGCCGGGCCGCCATCTGTGCCTGTTGGATCAGACCGTCAGGCTTAGCCACCTGGCAGCCGGGTTGAAGCGCTTGGGCAATTGCACGCGCCATGTCGCAGACCCGGGTCATGCGCTCGCCTTGCGTACCGAGCTTGTTGTGATAGACCACCTTGTCGAGTCCGGCGACGCGCGATTCAAGGGTCTTTTTGCGGTCCTGGTCGAAGAAGAACTTGGCATCACTCAGGCGTGGGCGCACCACGCGCTCGTTGCCACCAATGACCAGGCTGGCATCGGTGGGGCTGATATTGCTGACCACCAGGAACTTGTTGGTGAGTTTGCCCGCCGCATCCAGCAGCGGAAAGTACTTCTGGTTGGCCTTCATGGTCAGGATCAGACACTCTTGTGGCACGTCCAGAAACTGGGGCTCGAACTCGCAGATCAACACATTGGGGCGCTCCACAAGCGCCGTGACTTCGTCCAGCAATGCTTCGTCTTCGATAGCGCGTGCCTCTTGACCGACCAGGGCCGAAGCCTGATTTAGCTGTTGAACAATGGCGGCACGACGTTCGGCAAAGCTGGCCACCACCGCACCGTCCGCCAGCAGGGTGGCGGCGTAGTGGTCCGCATCTGCCAGCAGCACCGGCGACTTGGCAGCCTCAAAACGATGGCCCTGCGTGGTGTTGCCCGCTGTCAGCCCCAGCACCTTTACCGGCACCACCGTGTTGCCGTGCAAGGCGACCAGGCCATGCGCCGGGCGCACAAAATTGACGCTGCTCCAGCCTGGCAATTCACAATCATTTTCTAGCTGGTAACTCATCACTTTGGGGATCGGCAGTTTCGCCAGCGCGGCTTCCAGCGCCTGTTGCAAGCCCACGTCCAGCGTGGCCCCACCGACCAGGCTGTCGTAAAACAGGGCTTCGGCCTTGCCGTCCTGGGCTTTGCGCAGTGCGGCCACTGCAAACACCGTGTCGGACACGTCGGCCCCCAGGGCCAGCAATTTTTTCAGCAGGGCCGGGGTGGCCAGGCCATGGGCATCCAGGCCGACACTGACCGGCATCAGCTTTTGCGCCACCAGTTTGTCCGCCGCTTTGGCTGCCACATGGGTGATGTGCACTGCCAGACGGCGTGGCGAGGCGAACGGGGTCACCAACGAAGCCGCAGAGGCCAGCCCGAGCGAGCGCAACTGATCGGCCAGACCGTGGGCAAACGCGTCGCCCAGCTTGTTGAGTGCCTTGGGGGGCAACTCTTCAACAAATAATTCAACAAGGAGATTATGGGAAGTCATGTTCATGCCGCCTTTTTTGCCATTTGCGCCACCCAGTCGCGCGGGGCCATCGGAAAGCCCAGTCGCTCGCGGCTGTCAAAGTAGCTTTGCGCCACGCCGCGCGCCAGGTTGCGGATGCGGCCAATGTAGGCGGCGCGCTCGGTCACGGAAATTGCTCCACGCGCATCGAGCAAATTGAAACTGTGGGCGCATTTCAGCACCTGCTCGTAGGCGGGTAGCGCCAGTTGCACCTCCATCAGGTGCTTGGCCTGCTTTTCATGGGCGGTGAAGGCGGTGAACAAAAAGTCGGCATCGCTGTGTTCAAAGTTGTAGGCGGACTGCTCGACCTCGTTTTGCTTGTACACATCGCCATAACTCAAGGTCCTGCCATCGGGCGTGGTGGTCCAGCTCAGGTTATAGACGTTGTCCACACCCTGCAAATACATGGCCAGGCGCTCCAGTCCGTAGGTGATCTCGCCGGTAATCGGCCGGCAGTCAATGCCACCGACTTGCTGGAAATAGGTGAACTGCGTCACCTCCATGCCGTTAAGCCACACCTCCCAGCCCAGGCCCCATGCACCCAACGTGGGGTTTTCCCAGTCGTCCTCGACAAAGCGGATGTCGTTTTTCTTCAGATCGAAGCCTAGCGCTTCGAGTGACCCCAGGTACAGCTCCAGAATGTTGCTGGGTGCTGGTTTGAGCACCACCTGGTACTGGTAATAGTGCTGTAGCCGGTTCGGGTTTTCGCCGTAACGGCCATCCTTGGGGCGGCGGCTGGGCTGCACGTAAGCCGCCTTCCACGGTTCCGGCCCGAGGGCGCGTAAAAAGGTGGCGGTGTGCGAGGTGCCGGCGCCCACTTCCATGTCGTAAGGCTGCAACAACGCGCAGCCTTGGGCATCCCAATACGACTGCAATTTCAAAATGATTTGCTGAAAGGTCAACATATTTGGCAGGGCTGCAGGCTGATGCCGCCCAAAATGGATAAAACACACGCCACAGACAGCGCGCAGGGGCTGGATTTTACGGGCTTGGGCGGGCAACTCATAATCCGGTGCCATGACAACCCATTACCCAACACGTCAGCGGCTACAAGCTGCGGTTTTCGCACCACGAGTTGGTGCGCGACCTGCTGATAGGGTACATGTCAGGTGTCTGGCTGGCGCAAGCCGACTTCAGCACGCTGGATCGCTTCAACGCCAGTTACGTCAGTGAAACAGAGCGCCAGCGTCATGACGATATGGTCTGGCGACTCAAGGTTGGCACGCAGTGGGTTTGGGTTTATCTGCTGCTGGAGTTTCAGAGCGAACCCGGTTCCTGGATCGACTATCAGTTAGATGCCGAAAATCGCTATAGGGCTCACTTTGGCTGTAGGACTGTTGACTATGAAAGTCGAGTATCAATAGTTGATTTACTTGGGAAATTTAATTATATAAATATTTTTAGATATTTATTTATCTTAACATTGTTGGTAAATACTGAGGCATGAGAATACCCTATATATTCCTGGGCATCACCGGTGTTGGTCGCATTGCATCTTCAGCGCTGCCACCGCTCATCGCCCTTCTGGTGACCCAGTCACTCTCAATTAAGGCATTGGCTAGTTGTCTGGTTGTCAGCGCATTTTTGCGCTTTCTTCTGACACCATTGCTTGCGCCCCTGGTTGACCGATCCAATGCATTGCGGCTTTTGTTCATTTGCGAAATACTCTCTGCTTTTGCGTCTGCCTTCACGGCCATGCTGCTGTGGCTTGATCAGATTTCATTTTTCTATTGGATGCTCTATTTTTCAGCCAGTGCGGTTATTCAATCTGTAGAGGCCACCTCATCTCCAAAAGTCACGTTAAAGCTGGTTCGTCATGATCAGATGACCAAATATATCGGTTGGGAATCCATGGTGATCTATGGATCAAGATTTGTTGGCCCAATGATCGGTGGTTTGAGTTTGCTAATCTGGCCCGTCAATGTGGCCTTGATGTTGACTCTGATTCTTCCTGTGCTGTTGGCTGTGCCACTAAGTTATTTTCTTTATGCCCGTTTTGGGAGCATGTTTGAGAACAATGAAAACCCCACGCAAGCTCAAGCATCAATCTACAAAGACAAGTTTCAGAATTGGCGAAACGACGTGCTCAGCGGTTTTTATATGCGATGGGCGATTTCAACCGAGCGTTTTCTCGCCCTGCAAATATTTCTGGAATTGGCATTTATTATTCCAACATTTGGCATATTGCTGCCACGAGTGGTTTTGGACAATCATTGGGCCAACAGCTGGCTGGGTTGGCTGGAGGCAAGCAGTGGTGCCGGACTAGTTTTAGGCGGGGTACTTGCCCCAAACGCCATGAAGTGGTTTGGCCAGTGGTCGGTGTGCATTGGCTCGGCCATTGCTGTCGGGCTGGCCGTTGCGCTTTGCGCAGTGTTTGTTGCCCTTGGTAATGCCATGGGTCTGGCTGTGTGTCTGTTTGTCGGCAATTTGACATTGGCCATGCGCATCCAAGCGGGCGCTGCGCAGCGGCGAGTGGCGGTTCCTGAGCGCGTCATGGCGCAATTTGTCGGGGCACATGTCACTTTGAATACTTTGGCTGCGCAGCTTGGTGTGATCGGGGCAGCAGCTTGGGTTTCCTACTACTCGGCAACGACGTGGTTTCTTTTTAGCGCAACAGTGTTGACCCTGCTGGGGTTTTCACTGATGCTGATTCCTGGCTACAAGGCACTGGTATCCATGGATGTGGCGCAAGCGGCAAATTTTTATGAAAAACGCTATCCCAATGCGTTTAACTGAAGACTGCGCCAAAGCCGTTGCGCAGATGCGCTCAGACAAACCGATGTGCCAACCTGAATCACAGCGTGAAGGTGAAGTTGTCAATCAAAGCGCCGGGGGTGCGTGAGCCACCCAGGGCGCGCTGGAAGTAGGTCTCCACCGCCGGGTCAATGGCGGTATGCGTGGTTAGCGCCACGAGCTTGCTGCCCAGTGCGTCATACAGGCTTTCATCCCAACGCATGTCCTTGATGGGGCCAACAATCTCGCCGTTTTCCACCCAGAAGCAGGCGTAGCGGGTCATGCCGGTCACGCGGGCCGACACCGGGTCACTCCAGTTCAGGTAGTGCAAGTTGGAGAGGTAAAGGCCGGTGCCGATTTGTTGCAACACATCTTTCTCTTTCAAAGAACCCGGTGCTACATCCAGCGCACGTGGCGCCTCAGACTCATTGGCACCGTTGGCCACCAGGCCAAACTCTTTGCTGGTGCGCGAATTCACCAATAAACTTGACAGTTCGCCCGCAACAATCAGCGCTAGGGTTTGCTCGGACACTTCGCCCTGGTCATTGAAGCGCGGGGTCAGCCCCAGCCCAAAGTTCTCGGTGATGTGCAATTTGGGCGACAGCGAAGATTCTTTGTCCATTAGCTTTTTGAACGGGCTGCGGCCCTGTTTCCAGGCCGATGCCGACAAGGCATTCCAGCCCAGCATACCCACCAGATCGGCCAGCGCACGTGGTGCCAGATAGGTGCGGTACTGGCCGGGCTTGACGGTCTGCAGGGGCTTGTCCATCAACGCCAGCAAATGCTTGCTGTGGGTCAGATTGGCATCCCATTCCATGGGTTTCCAGTCACTACCCGCATAACAGCCCTTGACGGCTCGCGCGCCGTTGTAGAGCGAATAATCCATGAAAAAGGTCTGCGTGGCAAACCAATGGCGTTGGCCTTTGGAGTTGCGGTTGGCACTGATGATGGCTCCGGCGGCATACAGCCCCGCCAAATCGCAGCCTTGGGCCGGGCCCACCACCGCATCCACCACGGCTTGCGGGGCCAGCAACTGACCGCGGAAGGTTTCGTCGCTGCTCCCGTGATTGGTGATAGGCACCTGGTGCGGGTCAGGCGGCAACTCGGTCAGCTCGGCGCGGCACTGGGCCAGCAGCTGCAGCATGGCAGCGCGGTCGCAGCCCACATCGCCCGACAGCGTGCTAGACATTTCGGCGGTGCGGCCCGCGCCCTGCAGTTGCAAGGCCATCGAGATTTGCGTCACACTGGTGTTCT
>JFJP01039755.1_pt1 | contig 12735 bp, 29 predicted proteins | sample 431651 | NCBI WGS metagenome assembly JFJP01 (sample SAMN02602958, study PRJNA72255) | Microbial mat metagenome, whole genome shotgun sequencing project. | biome: fresh water; feature: sink hole; material: water; isolation source: purple microbial (photo- and chemosynthetic) mats found in... | reverse complement strand
AATAAATGGTGGAACAAACGCAATTCCATCCGCACAAGGAATTTCGGATATTAGTGATTTAGAGACAATATTTATAAATGCGGGAAGAACATTATCAATAACTCTTAATACTTAATTAGTATTAAAAATCCAGGGTAACTTCTTTAAGAGTACCCCTCATTATTCTTTGTTCCATTTATTTTTCGGTAAGAATTCCTCGTATTCACCTATTGATACCTTTTCCCATTCTTCGTCGGTTAGTTCGGTTCTCCATTTACTCCAATGTTTATACCATATACGAAGATCTGAATCTTCTTTTTTTTCTTCAGTTAGGGTTTCAATTGTCAATCCAAACCTCGTAAGGTTATCAACGGCGAACTTTTGTAAGGATGCAATTTGATCAATATCTTCGATGACGGTTGGTTTTGATGATTCTTCAATTTTTCCATGGGATAAATCATGATTCATTTTCCAAATAAATGATGAACATTCATCGATGAGGAAGAATGTCATCACCTCATCCATTGACAAAATGTCGTTTTTTTCTTGGTCGTTCATTTCTCTCATCGTAATAATTTATAAGTTGAATTTTCGGTTTTAAATATTATGCACTCATTTGTTTCTTCAATGATTTCAGTGACGGGGGTTGTTAACCAATAATCTTGCGTTGAGTAAGATCTGGCAGTAACACTTCCAACAAGAAGACTACATCCAACAATAGGTTCATTACCCTTAATTTCTTTAAAGGTTCTGTCTTCATTCCATTCGATAGCTTCAATTCTCGATCCACCATCTTTAAATTCTTCTCTCCCGTCTGGGTGTACTTTTACTAACGTTGCCATAGTGTTTTAAATAATGTTTTAAAAGGATTAGATTTCATATATGATATTTCTTTCTCCAATTCTTCTTTCTTTTTATTAATCATCAAATATTGAGCTTTACTTTGGCTTCTTTCTTGTTCAAGTTTCATGATATATTGATGTGTCTTGATTAACAATACCATTAATGCCCCATTATCAATTGCCAGAGGTAAACTATTACCTCTGAGCCGTTCTAATGAATTCAGAGTTACAACTTCATCTCTTGGAATGGATAAGGTTTTACCATCTTCTTGTTTGTTTAGTAACACAAACTTTTTTTGCTCATAGTTACTAATTCCCTGTTTCATTAAGGTTGTGTGACCTGATCCACGTGATTTGCGATAATATTCAATTAATTCGAGTAAAATTCGGTTGATGTTCATAAGTAAAAAATTATTGTTTTTTAATATATTTCAAATATTTGATAATTTTAGGATGTCTCAATAATTTTTCTAATGTATTGAAACTTCGGCCTAATTCTTTTTCGGTTATAATTTTATGAATTTCTTTATGACAATCGAGTTTACAAAGATACACACCTTTATTCATTTCATCTTTGGTATAGTTCTTTTTGAACCATTTATTTTTATGTAATGTTACAGGAATAAGGTGATGAAAAGATAATTCCTTTTCCCGTCCACATAGTTCACATTTACCTTCCATCGTTCCAATTTTTCCTCATATATCGCTTCCATAACCAATATTTTATTGGATTGGAAAGACCCATTCGTTTTCTACAAGATTTATGGATCTCGAAGATAGGGGTGCCTATTACCACTTTAAAATTAGTCCGTAAGGTTCTTATTTCCGGTTCAACCTTGACGGTTGTCATCGTTAGATTTATTTCAGGGATTTCCATTACCAAAATTCTGTTCCTTCGACTTCTAGAACGTCTCCGGTGATTAAATCTTTAAGATCAATTAATGTACCCATCCCAGTTGGAATAAATGAATATTGCCATCTTTCTCCCAGCATCGGTTGGGTATTATCTTTCTCTATTTGAGATTCCATCCACTTCGTTATTTTTTCGATGTGAAAATTGTCTAAGACAAAATTTCTTGGTACACTGTATATCATTTTGCTAGATTTATGTTTGAGTAATAAGGATCATTAGTAACTTCTTTAACACACCAAGTAGGTGGAATAAACTCTAAAGCTTCGGCTTCCGAATCAAATTCAACCTCACAGATAATAAAATCGTAATTCTCAAAGACATCAATTTCCACAAGAACAGCATTATCCGTCATTAATATAAGTTCGTATCTTCTTTTACAAATACTCTTTACTGAATGGATAATTGCCTTTTCATAATCGTCTTCGGAAATTTTAAATTCCAATTCTTCTCTTGACATTAATCCTCGACTTTTTAATGTTAAGAAATATGAGGAATCCATACGGCGAGCTCTCACTAACCATTTATCCTCAATGGTATTTAGATAGTGTTGTTCTATCATTACACCCCGTTTTAATAAGGGTAAGACAGTATCTTTATCTACCAACCATTTTCTTTCGATTTCCATTACTTTGTGTTGATGGATATGGGTTGTTGATTTTTTATCATCAAAGTCAAAAGGGTATTCAATCTTTCGATCTCCTTATCTTTTTCATTTATCCACAACTTATAAGTTTCAACATCATTCTCCATTGTTTCCTTCAATCCCTCCAATTTACCAATTTCAATCCCAAGTTTTTCTTTATTGGAATGAAAAGTATGCTCGTATTCGGCTGTATCGGTTGCACACTGGGTTTCCAATTCAATCATTTTCTTGTTGATTGCGTTGGTTCTTTCTTGACGATAGATTTCTAATTCTCTATCAATCAATTGTTTTTCTTTAAATAAATTTCTAAACATTTTTTTATTTTTTAGTATGTTTTATGTATATTTTTACATTTCCTCAAAATACCCTTCATCTCTTCCTTGCTCTTCAAATTGTTCAATGATAGTTATAGCTTCACGAACTTTCTTGGCGTCCTCTTCTTCAAGATATTCTTCGGGTTTAATCCATCCTCCACCTGAAATCATATAGTAGAAATCTTCACTTAAACCGATTGGTTCAACACCTTTTTTAAAGTTTAATTTATCCATAATATAATTTTTTTTATTTTTTATCGAAAAAAAATCCGATTAATATTAATACAATTATGACCCATAATATGACGCCAATCCAAATTGGTGAAAGTACCCATATCCATTTCCAATCAATAATATGGGTTAATTTTAAGACGATAAAAGTTATCGTTAATAGGCCAGAAAACCCTATACCTGAACTGCTTGATGATGTGTTTCCCATATTAACGTAGTGTATACATTGCGTTTGAGAATTTTGCCTGAACAGCAAATTCGGTTTCGTCCTGAACAAATTCATTAAACTCCTGTTGTTCAAGTGATACAACGTCATCAACTTCCCATTCGAACATCTCAATGATTTTATCATAGTTCTCTGCATTATTGATCGGAGTAACTAAATTTAAAGAAGCTATTAATGAACCTTCTTCAACTTTTTTAATTTGTTCATTTAACTGTCTCAGAGCTTCTTCTTTATAAGCTACGACAGCTTTATCATATTCTACAATATGATTTTCTTTATTCTTTCTGATTTGTTCAATTAGTTTGTCTTTGTTGACTTTAATTGTTCTTGTACCGTGATGTCTCATTTTTAGCATTTTATTTATTTATTTATTATGTTTATTTCTTTTTTTCTTTTTGGGAGTAAAGTTTGTTGGTTTATGACGGTATTTTACACGTTTACCTTCGTCATTATATAAGTCGGGATTTTCAACCATAAAGGTGTTACCATTCCCATCGGTTTTTTCAATCATTTTCTCCACCATATCAGTTTTATATGTAAATGGTTTTTGTTATGGTTTTAGGAATTACTTCTTCCATATAGTTTTCTCCACTTTCCATTAAATAACCATTATGAAATCCAGCGTCCCAACAATTCCATTTGAAGATTTTACCATCAGATTTTCGTTCTGCAATGATATCCCAAGACGGACCATCGGATTTTTCGTCTGTTCTTATGGTATCAACATAGTTGTATGTCTCACCTCTTAATTCCCATTTACGACCTCCCGTAAAATCAAATTTTTCTAACTCTTCTGCTGTTAAATAAATTTTTTCTTTTTCCATATTACTTTAATTTTTTTTCTCTAACTAATGCGATGTGTGCTTCACCTATTACTTTAGTCCAGGGAATCGGCTCACCACTATCCATAAAATTTTGAAAATAGTCCTGCATCTTATAAAACCAACGTGTTTCTTGATTCATACCCTTATATATAAGTCCGCGTTCTTTCCAAGTATCACCATAACGTTGTTCATCATTATAAAGTTGAATCTCAACGTCTTCCATTGTTTCTCTTAGTTCATGTAAGAGGTTTACATCTTTTAATCTTTCGTCCATTGTTAAGGTTTTTTATTTCCGGTGAATAATTCACCTTTTAATTTATTATGAGACTGATAATTTACGAGTTCAAAATCATCAATTGTCAGTGCCATTATATCATCAAGGGTAATTATGTCCTTTTTGATGATCATCTGAGGTAATGTTTTTGGGTTCCTGGCTATTTGTTCCTTAACAACGGGTATGTGATCCATATATAAATGGACATCCCCACCGATCCATCTCGATTTCAATGGAATCATATTTGCGGATTTAGCCATAATCATTAATAGGAGTGACATTGACGCGATATTAAAAGGAACCCCAAGAAAAGTGTCACATGATCTCTGGTACATATTAAGGTTAAGATAGAATCTTGGAACTCCGTGGTTATCACAAATCCTATGAAGTTCATCGTCTTCGGTAGATTTTTGGCCGAGAAAATCTGGCCATTCATATTTTTGGAATAGATCCCATCTATCTTCAATTGACATTGGTTTAACAATGAATTGATATAATAGATGACATGGCGGAAGAGCCATATCTCTGAAATCTGCTTTATTCCAGCCATCGAGAATGTGGTAACGACTGTACGGGCTGGTTTTTAAACCTTCAACGATATCTTTTATTTGGTCGACGCCGTTTTGGTTTCTCCATTGGTATCCATAAACTTTTCCGAGGTCACCTAATGTATATCTTTGTCCATTATTTTCAGTCCAATATGGAAGTTCTACCTTATCATTACAACGTGGATTTTTAATTAAGTCAATAAATCCTTCCATTGTTAATTCTTCACCCTCAGCTCTTTCATGGTATTTTTTTAGATACCATCTGTAAGCGTCGCCATTCCAGATGTTCACCTTGTTATCAACAAGGTATTTTATGTTTGTTTCACCCCGGAGGAACCAAAGAAGCTCATGTACTATTCCTTTCCAAAACATTTCTTTTGTGGTAAGTAAGGGAAATCCTTCAGTAAGATCCATTTCAATAAGACCGTATTCAATTCCCCATGTGTTAGGCATATTGGCACGTCCACTTTCTTTTTCAACACCGTTATCAATGATGTTTTGTAATAAGTCCAGATATTGTTTCATTGTTTATTTATTGTTTCATTATTAATTAATTCAAGACAAGGAAGAAGAGTATCAAAATTATCATTAATTTCAGAATATCGATAAATTGGATTATTTGATTTTAATTCATCAATATGAAAATGAATTAACGTATTTCTTGAATTAATCGAATCAATTAAAATTCCCGAATAAATAATATCATTTTCTACAATATTTCTACCTGAAGAAAACGTATAATTTAATTCTTCTTTAAGTTTATTTTTACTCATATACTTTGATGAATATAATATTTTTGAATCAGAAAAATCTAAATTTAAAAAAACATTTTTTTGTGATTCAATCCATTCTTCATTTTCTTGATGACTATATGTAAAATTCTCAATAATTAATTTAACGTCATTAATGAAAACACTATCTGAATTATCAAATCTATAATTGATAATATAATTATTATTAATAAAAATTAATGACTCAAATAATAATTTGAATTTATAACTCGCAGATATTTTTATGGGTTTTTCAATATTATTTTCTTTCACAATTTGATTAAACATTGTAATAATAGTTTGATTCCAATCATTTTGTAATGTTGGGTCATTTTGAGGGTTTAAGTAATTCCACGTTTTCATAATTTAATCATTAATTTAAGTAAAATCCATTATCCACCCACCACCTAATATAATTTAATTTTAAGTTTAATACTTTGTCTGTACATACATTGAAATAATAACCTCTATCTGCCCACCATTTCAAATAATCAGGTTCAATTAGTTTATATTGTTCTTCTTCGCACTCCATATTTAAAACTATTTGGCAATATGTCGCATATGCTATAATCCACACATCTTCAGTAAGTCCAAGACGTGGAATAAGATATATAAAAAAATCGTGTGCCAACTTAGGTGTGTCGCCCACAGGTGTCTTAAGCATTTTTCGTGCTTCATCAACAGCATATTTTTTAATACTACCAACAATTTTATATTTTTCCATTGCTTTAAAATATTATGTCAATATATTTAGTTGTACCATTAGGAAATGCTGGTTTACTTACTCTTACCATAATGTGTTGAGCATCCTGTACTTCTGGTGGATTGTTTTCTTCATCACATTTAATGTCGTAGTCGGGAAGAAATGCTTCCATAAGTTTTTTCAACTTAGTTCTTGTTTTCGCATCAGGATAATCACCAGCAATTACTGGTGCTATTTTTTTATACGAATATTCAATAGCTTCAATATCCATACCTTCCCAAGTTTTTATTTTCTCATCAATTGGCATTATTTTATATGTTTTTTAAATCATCAATAGTAAAACCTTTGGTTAATTCGTTCCATCTCTCAATGGTCATCCCATTCCCGTATTTTGCCAAATATCTTTTAACACCCCAATGCTTTGTTAAATAAGCGGATAACGCCCACATAACAAGTCCAAATAATCCAAAGAACATATATTTGACGACATCAAATATTCTATCTCCGAATATTATCATTAGAGCGCCGACAAGTAAAATACCAAAGAATATTGTACTACCAATCCATTTGGTATACCACTTGTAAAACCATTTATAATACTTTGGGAAATCGTAATTTCTGATTACATTACTTTCCTGTTCAGTCATGACTTTTATTTCTTCTTCTTCGCCCTACTAAGAGTATCAATCTCGTTAGTAATACGTTTTTTATAACCCTCGGTTAAAGGGATCATTTTTGAGACGGTCTTTCCGTTTACTTTTTCGGGTTTTGTCCCTTTAGTAAGCTGTTTTTCAAGAACAGACTTCGCATTTTTTCTTCTACTTTCTACTTTTACACTCATTTTTTTAATTTTACTATTGTTACGTCTTCATCTTTGAGTTCTTCTTCAATGATTTGACTTATTATACTCCAATCACCGCCAGCTAATCCAGCACCGATTAAAGGTAATCCAATTCTTTTCCCGGAATATCTTTTTTTAATTAGCTTCATACAATCCCTGACCGCAGGATAATCAACATCAACCTCTATGGATGTGTATTTGAACTGTGTATATAAATTAAGGACAATTAAATTACCGTAGTCTACTTTAGTACACTTTCCCATTTTACTTCTATCACCATACCTAGAACATTGATCAGCCAAATATGATTCGGGAAATGCTTGTTTGATTGACTTAGCAATTCCAGCCCCAAAAGAATGGAAGCAATTACATCCGTGTCCTATAATGTCGAACTTTCCCTCTTTGGCTAAAGTAATCAGATTTCCGTCAACGTATTTCATTGTTCGTTTTTTAGATTGTTTCTAACTCTCATTAATACTTGTCCAAGAAGATTTTGTCCTCTCCAATTTTTTTCATCGAGGATTCTATCGTCATCCCATTTTATCATAACACCCCAAATCGGATCCATTGGAGTTCCTTCTACAAGAATCTTATTCCCCGTGTCCAAAAGTTGTTGTTTTAATTTTTCATCAGATTGAAATTTTAATAGAACTGCCTGATACATCGCATCTTCTCGGTATTTTGACCATATGGATTCATCGTAACCAACGACCTCTCTCCCCATTCGTTTAGCTTCGCGAGGCTCTTGTCCTTTAGTTGCAATTTCATAAGCTTTCTCGTGATCATTAAAGAATTTAGCCTTAATATACATAAACAACTGTTCAGATGTATTGAACTTATGTCCCATATAATTGATGGAAAGGGTTTTAGGAATAAAATTTGATAAAAATGTTCCCCAAAAATAGATATGTGTATTGGTTTCCCTCATGTTACATTACAATTTATCAAATTCAGGTATCCAACGTTTGGGTAACCTTTTAAAGTATAGAGTTTTTGATTTAATTTCTTCTGCCGACATTTCTTTATTACCATAGCTACAATCAGAATATGGTCGTATTTGAGTTTTCTTTCCTTTCATTCTTTCTTTAACCGATACCTCAAAAATACCGATGTCTTTTTTCCAGAAATACCATATGTCCCTGCTGAATCCGTGATGCCATAATGACATATTGTAAAAATAATGGGTATAGTTTTTCTTCAAATATTCCTTAACTTCATCATAATATCCCTTGAGGACAAAATTTCCATTGAATTTACTATACACGAAGCATAACGTATATGCTCCTCCAGACCAAGATTTTTTTCCTGACGATGGGACATTTATAACAGGATATTTCTTATTCAGAAGAGATAGTTGTTTTTTCTCGTAAATTTTCTGTGCTTGTTCACGATAATATTCATTACCTTCAACATCAAGAATCTTTTTCTTTTCTTCGGGAGTTAATTCTCTTATAAAACTTAATCGGGATTTATTAAGGAAAACTTGCCAAGCGATATCTTCGATTACACTTGCTTTCAATTGTTCTTGAAAGTCCTTAATAATTTGAGTACCTTCTTTCGTGATTTTAATAGCAAGACTTGCATCGAACATCATCGACTCGCCACCTTTCACTTGAATGTTATCTTCCATAATTTTCAGGTTCTATATGATTAAATTCAACTTTACAAACCAATACATTTGGGAATTCATATATCCCACAAGTATCACAAGCCTCTTCTAAAGAGTCGAAGGTTTTTATTTTACCATTTTCATCTTTCATAAAATCACTAAATTCAAGATCTTTTATGATAATAAATTTTCCAACTACATCTGAGTTTTGCATTTATTTCTTTTGTTTTATGACGTTTAAATTACCCCCATTATATTCTTCCGTTTTCTTTAGGGATTTCTTTATCTCATGAACAATTTTTTGTTCTTGAGTTTCATCATCTTCATATTTTCCGTACCAACCCATAGTGTTAAATTTAAAAAATTTGGGAAGTTATAGAAGATATATCGGTCAGTTAAGCTTTCTATATAAGACCAGACTTCCATAACTTTGGGTCAGTTAAGCTATTAGGTATTAGACCACCTATCTTTCGATAATTGTTTAATTATCGGCCTGTATGCCGAACAATTATAGAAAGACCCCAAACTTGGGGATGTGAGAGGGATCGAACCTCTAACCTCCTGTCTTCTCGACAGGCGCTCTACCAATTGAGCCACACATCCCGCCCCCTTTCCTGCGGTGCGCACCACACTGATTGGGGGTATCACCTTCCGTTTGCCTAGGACTTAGTCGGTGAAGCTTTTTAATATATTTTCAATGAACAATTTCAGATTACAAATATAAATCAAATATTTTATATTTCCAAATTTGGAGGATTATTTTTTTGATCTATTAATTGAGTTAGAATATCCGGGATATTAAATGTCATTGTATAAGGGGCAAAAGTATCCACATCATACCTGGCTGTTGATAATGATCTGTCACATTTGACGGGAGTATTAACGGGATTTACTTCAATGTTTAAATTATGTGCCTTTATGATACATTGTACCAACTCATATTTGTTTAGTGAATTTGGTGAATGAATATGTTTAACTCCATTCCAATATTTTTTGTTCCGAATTATATCTTCAAAAACTTTCGCTAGATGATGACAAGTTAATCCGTTCCATTGGTGGTTAAGATATCCGTTTATTGTTTTTCCGTTCTGGGACTTCACCCATTCAATTAAAGATCTGGATGTACCAAACTCTTCACCTATAATAGATGTTCGAATCACGGTACAATTAGAGGGTTCTCCGAGGGATTTACTCTTCCCATAGACATCCGTACAATCATGAAGTGAGTCTTCAGTATATTGACCGTCATTCCCGGAAAAAACACAATCTGTTGTGATGTGTATCATCTTGTATCCTTCAGCCTCACAAACGTTAGCTAGAATATGAGGGAAAACTGAATTCACTTTAGTTGCCATTAATGTTCCGTGTTGACTAATTACCGATTTAATGACCCCCATACAATTGATGATTACATCGTCTTTCTTTACCCCTTTATGGAATAACTTTGCCCTTAATGAGCTTTCATTACTATCGGACGCATCTATATCGTCTCTTGAAAATCCCACTACATCATATTTTTTTTCTTTTAAATAAGATAAAACATATGTCCCTAACATTCCCTTATAACCTAGTACAAATACTTTCATTTTTTTATATTTTAATTTTACTTATGTCAAATGTAAATTTTTTTATAACAGGTGATACATAATTGTCCGACTCCTTCTATATAAAAATCACGATTTTCAATATTTTCATTTATTGGAACATTTGTTTGTTCTCCGCAGCAAACACATATTTCATTTTCCTCTTCAATTTTTTGTGATGGATTTGATTCAAATAATTTTGTGTTGGAATCATTTTCACTATTTTTTAATCCGTCTAAAATTTTAGATTCTGACCATCTATTATTTATTTCTTTTTTCATTTTAAAAATCCTCCTTTCATTAATAAGTCGTATAAATAATTTTCATCCTTTATATTATCTGCCGATGAAAACGTATTAAATCCAACTTTCTTATGATTATTCAGATGTGAATAGTCCTTATTTATTTTAATTGTTGGTAATATCACATAGTAATTTTCATCAAATTTATATGATGTAGGTGACTCATATTCCGAAATCAAAACTTCGTGTATTTTTTCACCTTCACGAATACCAATCTCTTCAATTATAGTTTCTTGATTTCCATAAAAATCAATTAAAACTTTCGCCAAATCGTTAATATAAAATGACGGCATATTCATTACAAATGTTTCACCTCCAACACTATTCTCTACCGCTTCAAACAGTAATGATATTGCCTCAGATAATGTTAAAAAGAATCTGGTCATAGTGTTATCTGTAATTGTTATCTTATTTTGTGTTTTAATTTGATTGATGAAGTGTGGTACAACACTACCATTTGAACCCAAAACATTGCCACCTCTAATACAAACAAAATCGGTATCCGTCGTTAAATTATTAGCTTGTATTGTAAGTTTTTCTCCAACCGATTTAGTCATTCCATAGAGATTAGCGGGTGAAACCGCTTTGTCTGTTGATACATCAATAAATTTCCGTACTTTATATTTAATAGCGGCGTTAATTAAATTAATTGTACCGTTAATATTAGTTTTAATCGCTTCTTGTGGTTGATTTTCACAAACTGGCACATGTTTTAATGCTGCAAGATGAAAAACATAATCAATTCCACGTTGAAATAATCTATCTACGGCGTCTGCATCACGAATATCTCCAATAATATATTCTATATTATTATTATTAAATTTCCTCTGCATATTGACTTGTGCAAGCTCACCACGAGAATATATTATTATTTTCTTTGGATTCTTTTCCAAAAGTTGTGATGTTAACTCATTTCCCCATGAACCACTACCACCGTCTATTAATATTACTTTATTTTCAAACATATTATTTTCCAATTAAAATATTTATTACGGTATCTGACACATTTTCAATAAGATAATCATCAGGTACTTTCCACTTATTTTTTCTGTTTATTGAAGTATGAAATGCTTCAATAATATTTTCTTTCTTTGTCCCACATAATACATTTGAACCACATTCTATTGTTTCCTGTCTTTCTGTACTTTCTCTTATTGTTATTGATGGAACACCAAAAATACAACTCTCTTCTTGTACAGTTCCACTATCTGTTATAATAAGAGTTGCGTTTTTTTCAAGTTTTACAAAGTCAAAGAATCCAATTGGTTGTGAAATCAAGATGTTTTTATTTAAAACTAATCCAAATTTCTCGATTTTATTTTTAGTTCTCGGATGTAGTGAGACCACAACCTTAATAGTTTCTCCAATTTCATTCAACGCATCAACGATATTTTTCAAAGATTCTTCATTATTCACATTTTCACTACGATGCACCGTGACAAGAACATAATCGGTTTTTACAAAGCTCATACTATCTTCTAAATTCCATTCATTTAATATAACACTTTTTTCAATATTATTATTAAAATGATTTAAAACCTCATAAATTGGGTTTCCAGTTTTAAATACGTAATTCTTATGGTAACCCTCATTTAAAAGATTTTGTTTACTGTTTTCCGTATATGGTAGGTTATATTTAGCGACGCTATCGATGATTTTACGATTTGCCTCCTCTGGAAGTCTATCATCATAGCAACGATTTCCAGCTTCCATATGATAGACGGGTATTCCATACTTTTGTGCAACAATTGAGAGTAAACCGGAATTTGTATCACCCAAAATTAACACTTTATTTGGTTTTTCAAATCCAATTATTTTTTCAAATTCGAGAATGGCATTACTAAAAAAATCCGCGAATGAACTTGCTTGTTTTTCGAAATAATAATCAGGTTTCCTTATGTTTAGGTCTTCGAAAAATCTTTTACTAAGGTTATGATCATAATTTTGATTCGTATATACCAAAATATGGTCAACCAATACATCTAATTTTTCAATTATAATACTTAATCTTATTAATTCGGGCCGTGTACCTGTTATGGTTAATATCTTCATTTATAATTTTCCAAATATTCTTTTAAACACACTTTCCAATGCCTCATATTATTAAGTCCTCGGGCCTCAAGTTTTAAATTG
>JFJP01041275.1_pt1 | contig 12736 bp, 8 predicted proteins | sample 431651 | NCBI WGS metagenome assembly JFJP01 (sample SAMN02602958, study PRJNA72255) | Microbial mat metagenome, whole genome shotgun sequencing project. | biome: fresh water; feature: sink hole; material: water; isolation source: purple microbial (photo- and chemosynthetic) mats found in... | reverse complement strand
AGGGTGGTTGGGGGGTTGAAAATAAGGAATTTAGGGTGGTTGGGGGGTTGAAAATAAGGAATTTAGGGTGGTTGGGGGTTGAAAATAAGGAATTTAGATGGGTTGGGGGATTATTCTAAGTTGGCGGATGCAGCCGTTTACTGAACCAGGTCCTCACCGACCTCATTTTTTCCAACTGACTTCCAGGTGCACGACGTTTGCACATTGCCCTTTCTTCACTGTTTTCCGGAGCACCCCAGCGTATTTCAGGGCCATCATTCGGATTATATGCCATCTCAAAGGCATCCCTTCTGTTAAGTATTTCAGCTACAGTTAGCTTATGTATAGAGCCGTCTGAGCGGGTGTATGTGATCGAAAGTTCGGAAGATTTGCGGTTGAATACTGATTGAAGCTCATTCAATTTAGGATAATTCAATACCTCATCCATGGCGATTAGGAGTCTAAGATCGCGGTTAGGTGTTGAAAAATTTTCCCACTGGCCGCCTGCCAGAAAGATCCCGGCTGCATTGGAAGGCATGGGAATTACAGTGCCGGGGTGTGATTTGAAATACATCTCCCCATTGGCTACCGATGTTACTCTTACAATCAGCTGTTCATGAAGTGCCTGAATTAATCCGTTTAGCTCGGTTTCCGGATCAAGTGGTTTCGGGTTTATCAGCCGTGCCATAGTCTGATAAAAAACAGCTGTCTCCATTTTTTTCTGCTGAAGCGAAAATGGGATGAACCCGGCCACTTCTGTCAATTCATTATTTTTCATCAGTTGAGGCATCCCGTTATTGAGCTTTATAGGACGAAAGGCTTTAAAACCGGGTTCCCCGACAACTTCAGATGTATTAAACAAGAAGTTCCCTTTCCAGAACCTTTTTATACCAACTGTCCCGTCAGGCTGGGCATCAACCGACAGAAGTAACCCTGGTTTTTTACCGGTCTGAGGTTTGATTCCAACTATAATCAGTGTGTGTCCGTAAGGATCGGCATACACTGTACCCGGACGAATCGCTCCTCTTTCAAGAGGAACAGGGTAATAATCAGAACTCTCATTATCCAGGGCTGTCCGGGCAGTACCGGAATGTACTCCATCTGCAGTTCTTCTCATAAAAGCATTAAAAGCCAATGCAGGATTGGTTTTTGAAGTTGATGATTCATTTGTGACCCATTGACCTGTTACTGGATTGCGGCCTAAATAACCCCTGTCGCAGACATGGTAACCAAAAGGAAGTCCAAGTTTCCATGCGAAATATGCTCTCAGATAAAATGGGTTATCTGCACAGTCGGGTTTCATCAGAACAGAGTTTTTCCCGGCAGGATCATCTTCCCCCAGGGAAAGATAATTGTAAAGGAAATTATGATCCTGATTCTGAGTAACCTCATGGAGTGAGGCCCATGAAGATTGCTCATCATATTCATAAAACAGAGCGTTTATCCATGCAGAATAGAGCGTTTCCATGCTGCTGTCCCAGCCTTTTCTTGTTTTCCAGATCATACCGGTTGTGGAAATAGTCTTTTCTGTAGAAATCTGAAAATCAATAGTTTTCACTGTTATTTCATTAACAGTAAATACAGCTGTATAATTTCCTTCAGGACTACCGGCAAAATCATCTATCCGCCAGGAGGGTATTTCTTTTCCAGTCCTGCTTTTATGAGACTTTAAAATACCGGAGGAACCGGTTACCTGAATTTGTGAATTCAGTATATATTTTTTCCCTGCCACAATAATCCGGAACGGTTCTCCCGGTGCCGGATTCATTGGCAGAACCAATATGCCGTTTGCTGGGAGAAATTTTTCATCTAAATCATTGTCAGAAATTGCTTCTGTGGAGGTTTTGGAAACAATATTATTTTTAGATGAGGAATCGTTACCGCATGCAGCACAACTGATTATTAAAGTAATGATCAGGCCTGTTACGACCTGATTAAAACTTATCCCGTAGCGAGGGATCTCAAGCACCTTTTCTAATGTTTTGATTTTAACTATTCTGCTGTCATACTCACTTTCGCCGCCTTCAGCCAGGGCGCCGAGAATGTTACATTAACTTCTCCTGAACTGCCGGTAGACTGCAAATAGGCCAGCATTCTTCCATTGAACACCCTGTGAGAATTGTCACGATAATTTGTCATATCGGAATTGTTGGCACTTTCAAGCCCCAGCAAACGTGCAGGTCCTGAAATTGCGCAGGTAACTTCATCATCAGCAAGGACTACAGGAATACCGTTCTGGTCTACTATCTGAATACTGATATGAACCAGGTCTTTTTTCGATGACAGGCGTGATTTATCAGCTGTTGCAATAATAGAGTAAGATCTCCCTGATGTCTGAATTGAATACCTTGCAGCTTCTTTTCCATCTTTCAATCCTGTAACCTCTAATTTTCCTGGCTTAAACGGAATATCCCAGAAAATAATTCCGGTAATATCGTCGTGATTTTTTGGAGATCCGACGGGTTCCCCGTTCAGACTCAATTGAGATTGAGGACAATTGGTGTAGCAAACCACTCTAACAGTATCTCCTTCATTATAATTCCATACAGGAAGTGCAGAATCTGACAATCCTCTGCGGCCTCCCCTGCCTTGTCTGTAGGTTCCAATATAGGTCATTGGTTTTTCCGACCACATTGCCATTCTGAAATATCCTCTTGGTTTCAGGTTTCCGGACAGGTCTATCATCCCGGAATTAAAACCCCTTGACGGCCATGCATTTGACTCACCAAGATAATCAAAACCGGTCCAGATGAACTGGCCAGAAATATATTCATTATCCCTTACAACTTTCCATGAATTATAACTGTGCCCGTTTTCACTACCGTAAATAACTCTTTCGGGATATTTCTTATGGTCAGCTGCATACCTGTCTTCGGTGTAATTATAACCGACCACATCAAGGTATTTTGGATAATCGGTTTCATTTGTCATTATAACACCTGCCAGAGCTCCGGTTACTTTACGTGAAGTGTCAATGGCACGAATCACCCCGGAAAGTCTTTTCCCGATCGGCCCTAATCTTTCTGCATTTGGCTTCTTCGGATCATAACCTCCGCTTACCGGCTGATTGAATTCACTGCCGTTCAGAATCGGATGGGAGTATGGATCGTTGGGATAATCGACTTCGTTTCCTATACTCCATAGTATAACTGATGGATGGTTTCTGTCGCGAAGTACCATGGAAGCCACATCCCGGTCGCTCCATTCCTCAAAGAAATCAAATGTCCCCTGAAATCCGGGCTCACCCACATTCCAGCCTGAAAGCCATTTCTTCTTTGGAAATTCAAACTCATCGAATCCTTCATCCATTACAAGAAAGCCCAGTTCGTCGCATAATTCATACAGGGCAGGAGCCTGCAGGTTATGACTCATGCGAATGGCATTGCATCCGAGTGATTTTAATGTAATCAAACGGCGTTTCCAAACCTCGCGGGGAACTGCTGAGCCTAGTACGCCAGCATCGTGATGAATACACACTCCCTTCATTTTCATCCATTTCCCGTTCAGCGCAAATCCCTTATTTGGATCATACATTGTTGTACGTATTCCAGCGTTGCATACTGACTCATCAACTACTTTTGTTCCGGCATAAAGGGTGGTTTTCAACTTATACAGGTTGGGTGACTCTATGCTCCATAGAAGAGGATTTTTAATTGTAAAGTCAGCAGTTAATTTACTTACCGTGCCGGCAGAAAGCTTCTTTTTCACTGTAGTCTGGGCAACCACTTTCCCTGATAAATCAAGCCACTGAAACAGAACCTTTGCATCTGTTTCAACTTTTGTTTCATTCTTAACATCAGCACTTACCTGCACAATTGCTTCATTGCCTTTTACCTGTTTGGTCTGATATGTCACTCCCCACATATCAAAATGTACCGGATCGGAAGTTACCAGCCACACGTCTCTGTAAATACCGGAACCAGTGTACCAGCGAGAGTCGGCATATTGGCTGTGATCAACCCTGACTGCAAGAACATTTGATTCTCCGGGTTTAATATAAGGAGTAAGATCATATGCAAAGGAAACGTATCCGTTCGGCCGGAATCCCAATAACTGCCCGTTAATATAAACAGTACTGCGGTTATATACGCCTTCAAAATAGACAAATAGTTTTTTCCCATTCAAATCTGCGGGAATCTCGAGTTTCTTTCGGTACCAGGCAATACCACCGGGTAGATATCCGGTACAGCTGGCAAGGGTTGGACTTAAAGTGCCTTCAATACTCCAGTCATGTGGTAAATCGAGTTTCCTCCAGGCATTATCCTTAAAATCAGGCTTATAAGCATCTGCTTCATCCTTTAACCTGAACAGCCATCCGTCATTAATTAGTTCAGCTTTCCCGAAAGAAGCTTGTCCTTTTGCAATAAGAGGCACACATAGTAAAATGCTGGAAAACAAGATAATAAAGTAATGTTTATGTTTCATGGGTGAAAGGGATTATAATATTAAACAGGGCTTCAAGTTAATAATTATTTTCCCTATTTTTGGCTGGAAGCATTGATTGTTAACAATACCAAATCAATATGAGAAAGATAAAAATACTTAGCCTTGCACAAACCCTGTTTTTTTTAACTGTTTCTTTAACTCAGGCTCAGAACTGGCCGGGATGGCGCGGACCGAACGGAGACGGGTCAAGTACAGAAATCAACTTACCCACTAAATGGGATTCCGTTACCAACGTAGTCTGGAAAACTACTGTTCCCGGTATCGGATATTCTTCACCTGTTATATGGAAAGACAAACTCTTTATTACTACAGCTGTGAAGGAAACACAGGAGAAGATTCTGCTCTGCTATGACAATAAAAGCGGAAAGCTTTTATGGCAGAAAACTGTTGTAAATTCACCTTTTGAGAAGAAACATGATAATAACAGTCATGCTTCAGGAACTCCTGCAACAGATGGTCAGAAAGTTTTTGTCTCATTCCTTGACGGAAAAAATGTTGTTGTTGCTGCATATGATTTTTCAGGTAAGCAGATTTGGCTGCAAAAGCCGGGAACTTTTTCCAGTCCTCACGGATTCAGCTGCTCACCTGTTCTATTTGAAGATAAAGTGATAATCAATGGTGACAGTCAGGGTGATTCATTCTTGGCTGCCTTGAGCAAAACAGATGGTAAAGTTATCTGGAGAGTGGCACATGAAAGACCCGCTCACAGTTTCAGCACCCCAATTATCAGAAAAATAGCAGGTAAAACGCAGATGATCTTTGGCGGGAATAAGGAAATTGCTTCATATAATCCATCTGATGGCTCGAAATACTGGTTTGTCAGCGGACCCTCAGAGGACTTTTGTTCAAGTCCGGTTTATAATGAAAAAACAGGACTTGTGCTTATGAGCAGTGCCTGGCCTGCAAGAATACTTATGGCAATTAAGCCTGACGGGCAGGGAGATGTTACCGCGAGTCATGTTGTGTGGCAGAAAAGGGAGGGCGCATTCTATGTACCATCACCGGCCAGCATAGACAATTATCTTCTTACAACAATGACTACCGGGAAACTTCATTGTCTCGATGTTGCAACAGGCAATATTCTCTGGATCGAAAATATGGGTCCGCAGTATTCATCTGCAGTAATTGCTGACGGATTGATATATATGCCAAAAGATGATGGTATAATTACAATAATTAAGCCTGGTGCGAAGTTCGAATATATTGCAAAAAATCCAATAGGGGAAAAGATGTTTGCATCACCGGCCATAAGCAATGGCAAAATTTATCTGAGAGGTTTTAAACACCTGTTCTGCATAAGTGCAAATGGAAAGTTTTAAGTTAAATGCATATATTTATTAATTGCTTTTGTTTGGTTAAAATTTTGATATAAAATACGCATCATGAAAAATATTGCAGCCCTGATTCTGTTTTTATCTTTCTGTTTTCCGGCTTTCTCACAAAAAAAAGAAACTGCAGACACTACTAAAAAGAAACAGCAGAATACTACAATAAAGAAGGAAGATGATGCACAGGTCGTTCATATTACTCCCGGAGCCTCAGGTGTAAAAAGAAGTATAGGATATAAATTCAGTTTGAAACGGGGTTTTGAAGATCCGGGTAACGGGATCTTCAGATATAATAACGACAACGTATCAGATGTTACAGTTATTTATGCAGATGATATTGATATCTCAGGTGAAGATCAGACAAAGTGGTACTCTACATGGGATGAAACAACCGGAGCAACGGCAAGAGGCCGTATTACAATTGCAGATGTTGGGGGGAAGGTCGTAACCGTTTTTTATTTCACTGATGTTTTTAAAGATAGTGACGGATTCTGGATCCTGCCGGTTGATTATGTATCAGGAGTGTTACCGATAGATAGTTATGTGTATTATTATGTATTTGACCGTATTGCAAAAAAAGAGGAATCAGGTAGCAACAATCAGCCGGTTCCTGTTGTTCCGGTTAATCCGGTAACTCCGGTAATTGCAGTTACCCCTGACACTGTTGTAGTTCCGGTTATTCCTGTAACAGTGGTCGTACCTGTTACTCCTGTAACAGAAGCAGTTACTACTATTCCTGTTGTGCCGGTTGTTACTGTAACAGAAGTTATCCCGGTTACTCCGGTAGTTACTGTTACTCCAGTGGTTCCGGTAACTCCGGTTACAGAAGTTGTTGTAAATCCTGTAGTTCCTGTGGTTGCTGTTACTGCCGATACTGTGATTGTACCTGTTGTTCCTGTAACGGAAGTTGTTCCTGTTATTCCTGTTATTCCTGTTATTCCTGTTGTCCCAGTTATTCCTGTTGTCCCAGTTATTCCTGTAGCAGAAGCTGTTACTACTACTCCGGTTGTCCCGGTTATTCCTGTAACAGAAGCGGTTACTACTACTGTTGTTGTCCCGGTTGTACCTGTAACAGAAGTTGTTCCTGTTATTCCGGTCAGTACTGTTAAACCAGACACCATTATAAGTCAGGCAAAACCGTCCATTCCGGGAAGGCCAAGAATAAAGACAGATACTGAAATGCCTGATTCTTTAGCAAATCCTGTTGTTCCGGTTAACCCCTCAAAGAGGACAGTACCGGTAAAACCGATTGACAGTGATGCAGTAGGAAACACAGCTAAAAAAAATATTCCGGCTGAAAAGCCGAAACCGCTTATTCCGGTCAGTCAGACGCTACCTGTAACAACAGATAAACCTGTTAACCAGACTCCTCCGGTAATTTCAGAAAAACCTGTTAGTCAGTCTACTTCTGTTACTCCGGGTAAGCCTGTTACTCAGGCCAAACCGGAAAGACCAGCCACACCGGTAAATCAGCCAAAACCGGCAAACCCGGTAAGCCAGCCTAAGCCTGCTGTAGCAGAAAAACCGGTTACTCAGGAAAAACCGGCAATACCTGTAAGTCAGCCGAAACCATCAAATCCGGTAAATCAGACATATCCTGCTAATCAGGAAAATCAGAATTATCCTGTGCCTGAGAATAACAGACTTCCAAGTTATCAGAGGTATACCGGGACATCCGGTGGTGTACATGGAAAATGGTATCGTGGAATTATCGAAGTTGGTTATGGTCTTGGAGTCGGCGATTACGGAATAAGTAATTTCAGGTTAAACTTAATAAATGGTTTTAAAATCGGCAATTCCTCTCTTGGTCTGGGCATTGGTTACCGTCGTTATTTCACTGATAATAACACTGCTCCGTATCTGGTTTCAAATAAGTCAGTGGTGCCTGTTTTCCTCGATTTCAGAACACATTTCTCAGACAGGAAGCTCACTCCGTATTTTGCAATCGGAGCAGGCGGTTCAGCCAGCGCTGATACTACATTGTCTGGTAAGGACAGATTGTTTTTTACTACCTCTGGAGGAATCTGGTATAATATTTCTGACAGATTTGCAGTTTTTGCCGGAATTGCCTATGAGCTGCAGAAACTGGAATTCTCAGATACTAATCCATATACAGGTAATTACAGGAAGAATTCAAATTCAATAAGCCTCAATATCGGAATCGCATTTTAGACTTTGCTAAGTTCCTGAGTACCATTTTCTGAATTCGGAAACACGTACCCGGCTGATAAGGATCTTTTCAGGTACAGATACTTTCAGATTGACTGATAGTCTGTTATTGAACCAAAAGTCAACTTCCTTAATTGAATTTCTTGAAATAATAAACTGCCTGTTAGCTCTGAAAAACTCATAAGGATTAAGCTCTGCAGTCAGTTCATCCATAGTATTGTCGAGGACAAAAGACCCGTCTGGAGTAATAGCTTTAATCAGGCCATCCTCAATATGAATATAGGCAATATCTTTTGCCAGTAGAGGTATAAGTCTGCTGCCTTTAGCAGGAACGAGAAAATGAGTCTTGTACAATTTCTCCCTCGTAAGAGAGGCGATCAGTTTATGGATTTCAGTTTGCCCTGACGGCTCCCCTTTCATTCGTTTCAATTTATCTAAAGCCCTCTCAACTTTTTGCCTGGTAATCGGCTTTAAAAGATAATCTATGCTGTTAACATTGAAGGCTTTAATAGCATACTCATCATAAGCTGTTGTAAAAATTATGGGGCATGAAATATTAACATGTTCAAATATTTTAAAAGCTGATCCGTCGGCCAGATGAATATCCATAAACACAAGTTCAGGCTGGGGACTGGCTTCGAACCATTCAATAGTAGCCTGAATTGTATCAAGTATTGCAATAACCTGAATGTCATTAATTTCAAGCAGAATCCTTTGCAGATGATCTGCAGCAAGGGTTTCATCTTCAATAATTATCGCTCTCATGAAACAGAAGGTTTAATCAGAGGAATTATCACTTTAAACTCATTGTCCTCCTGGAGAATCCGGACCTCTCTTTCACCCAGTAGCTGAAATTGCCTGGTTAGATTTGTTAATCCAAGCCCGGTTCCATCTTCCTGAGTGAGTTTATTCTGTACCTGGTTTCTGACAACCAGTTCAGCATTCCCGGTTGTCTCTATGAAAATTGTAAGCGGTTTCTTAATGCTTATCTCATTGTGTTTTACAGCGTTTTCGACCAAAGTTTGTATTGTTAGCGGAGGTAACTCCAGTTGCAGATACATTTTCTGAATTTCGGTATTAATTTTCAGATTTGGTCCATACCGCATCTCAATAAGAAAAAGGTAGGATTCGGTAAACTCAATTTCCTCACTCAGGGTAACTGTTTTCTTCTTATTGCTCTGAAGTGTATAGCGAAGCACCTGCGAAAGGTGATTAACATACTCTTCTGCAACATCAGGAGATTTTCTGATGAGAGTATTAATCCCGCTGAGGGTATTGAAGAGAAAATGAGGACTCAGATTGTTTTTAAGCGATTCAAACTGGCTTTCAAGGCTCTCACTTCGCAGCTTTTCAATTTCAAGTTCATATGCCTGTTTTTTATAAATTAAGCGCATGATGAAGATTGACCCGAATACTAAAGCGGCGCTGAAAAAATTCCTTAATAGCAGTTCGTCATGATGATTACGTGAATCTCTTTCAAAACCTATAAATGGTTTAATGGCATTGAAGATAAGAACAAGCAGAACTACAGCTAAAGAACTTATTATAATGGCCGACAGAATATTGGTAAGTTTTATATTCCTCTGCCTTGAAAAAGGTTTAAGCATGTAAAAATTGAGGGTAAACATCAGGAAAGCTACAACGAAAGTGTTGAAATATTCTATTGCAGCCAGCCCGATACTGAATCTCTCTCTTCTGTGTCCATCGTTATCTTCAAAAAAGACAGATAGTATAAGCGGAAAATGGATTGTTGAACAAATCACCAGCGACAGTAGAAATGCTATGCCGAAATATTTCCTTGTTAAACCTGATTCCATAATTTCCAAAGGTATTGAATAAAGGTAACCGATACGGAAAAAAATTGTCAGGCAGACAAAATAGCATATGAAGCTACAAATTCAATTCTTAAACTTACATATGACTGTTCATTTGCCTTTTTATTCGCTTCATTAAAATATTCTGAAACCGGATTGTGTGTTTGCTTTAGTTTTGATTTATAATGTAAAAGGTACAAGACGTGTTTTTAGCAATAATTGAAATTTAACAGATAAATCAAGAAAAATGAAAAGGAACTTTAAATTAATGCTTTGCTGCTTATTTCTGACATCAGTATTCACTGGATCAGCAATAGCTCAGGAAAAGGAAAATCCTTCTGATACATTAAGAAAGGGAGCCATAAAGATCTTCCTTGATTGTCAGAGTTGTGATATAAACTACACAAGGGAACAGTTAACCTTTGTGAATTTTGTCAGGGATGTCAGGGAGGCTCAGGTCTATATTCTCATAACCCAGCAGAATGCAGGCAGCGGAGGTTCACAATTTACCTTTAATTTTCAGGGACTTGATAAATTCAGCGGTAAGAATGATACTCTTGTTTATACCAGTAATCCGGACGAAACCACTGCAATTGTCAGAGAGAAAAAGACAAATATGCTGCAAATGGGACTAATGAATTATGTCGCAAGAACGCCGCTATTTAACGAGATTGAGATCATTCATAATTCAGAGCTCGAACAGGAGGAAGTAACTGACAAATGGAATAACTGGGTATTCTCACTTTCTACTCAACCCCGCTTCCAGTCTGAAGAATCGGATAAACAGCTTGATTTCAGGAACAGCATAGAAGTCACCAAAGTCACACCCGATATTAAAATTGAACTCGAAATGGATCAGGAGTTTAGCAGAAGAACTGTTATAGATGATGATGGAGAAGAAAATACTTATGTTTCAAATGAATTTCAGGGTGATAATCTAATAGTTAAAAGTCTTGGTGATCACTGGTCGGTTGGTGCAAAATTGGGTATTGGATCCTCGACACGAGAAAATTATGACCTGAGGACTGACTTCCTTCCCGCTATTGAATATAATCTTTTCCCATATTCGGAAGCCACACACAGGCAACTTAGATTTTTATACAGTGCCGGTATTCAGTATAATAATTATACAGACTCAACTATCTATAATATGACAAGTGAGAACCTTTATAAACAGGAATTCAATATTGCCTTCCAGGTACAGAAAAAATGGGGATCAATTAATCTTTCATTGTTAGGTTCAAATTATTTTAACGATTTCTCAAAGAACAGAGTTGAGTTGAATTCAAATGTTAATCTAAGGTTATTCAAAGGTCTTACACTACAGATCTCCGGAGGCATAGCACATATTAACGACCAGGTGAATCTTAAAAAGGGAGACATTTCGGAAGCCGACAGATTGCTTGAACTCAGGGAGCTTTCAACTGAGTACCGGATCCAGGGAGGAATTGGATTGAGATATACATTTGGTTCAATATATAATAATGTTGTTAATCCGCGATTCGGATTCGGAGGAGGCGGTGCACCTCCGCCGGATCATGATTAATCCATGAATTATTACAGTCAGCAATAGCTTATAATTGTCAGGTTTCTTATAAGTTGGTTTAATTCAGAATCGGGATGGTTAATTATTAACTGTCCCTTTTCTGTTATTACTTTTCTTATCAGAGAAGTGAATTTCCGTTTAATAATTTGTAGATTTGATTTATGGTATTTTAATACCTGAAATGATCAATAGGTAAATCATTTTACACCAGAAAATTATGAAAAACTTATTTGTAGTATTCTTTAGTCTCTTTTTGTTACTTCCGGGGAAAGTGCAATCACAAGGTAATCAGCAGGATATTAAAGGAAGTAAAGACCATCCGTTGATATCGAGAATGCCTGACTTCTGGATCTCAGAGTATAAGGTAAGCGAATTCGACAGTTACAAATTCATAGGTGCAGATAAGAAGCCTGTGGTAATCGAGGGTCATAAATATTCTATATTGTACAAATTAAATAATGGTGCATCTGACCCTGGTACATTGAAAGTAATCAGAAACATGCAGAATGCTCTTAAAAAGATAGGAGGGAAAGTTCTATTAGATGATACTTTCAGCAAATTATCCACCATACTGGTTCAAAAGGATAATAAAGAAACATGGATCGAAGTAAGGTGTTATAGTGGTATCATGTTCAGGCTTACTATTGTGGAAAGGGAGATCATGAAACAGGAGATTGTTGCAGATGCCAACGCGATGGGCGATGACATTAACAGCACTGGACATGTTTCAGTGTATGGTATTTTCTTCGATAGCGGAAAATCTGATCTTAAACCTGAATCAGATTCTGCTATAATCCAGATTTCAAAACTTCTTACTAATAATGCAACCCTTAAACTTTATGTAGTTGGACATACAGATAATGTCGGGAATATTGATGCAAACATGAAACTGTCGAACGAGAGGGCAAATGAAGTTGTTAAAACACTTGTTGCCAATTACGGAATTGCGGCAGACCGACTGAAATCATATGGAGTCGCCTCGCTGTCGCCAGTGGCATCAAACGATACAGAGGAGGGCAGGGCTAAAAACAGGAGAGTGGAACTGGTAAAACAATAGTTTATGAGAAAAATATTTATTCTGATGGCTGTAATAATATGTACAGTTGCCGTATCGTGCAGTAATAACAAAGAGTCAAAGAATCAGGCATCTGCGATCAGACAGGTTTGGAGTGTTGAACAGGCACAAAAATGGAAAGACCAGGCTGGCTGGCTCAGAGGCTCAAATTTCAATCCAAGCACTGCTATAAACCAGCTTGAGACCTGGCAGGCGGAATCCTTCGACACAATAACTATTGACCGGGAGCTTAAATGGGCTTCAGATATAGGAATGAACTGCATGCGGGTTTATCTTCATCATGTTGCCTGGGAAGTTGACAAAGAAGGATTTAAGGGAAGAATGAATAAGTACCTTCAGATAGCTGACCGGCATGGCATAAAAACGATTTTTGTATTTT
>JFJP01002213.1_pt1 | contig 12736 bp, 8 predicted proteins | sample 431651 | NCBI WGS metagenome assembly JFJP01 (sample SAMN02602958, study PRJNA72255) | Microbial mat metagenome, whole genome shotgun sequencing project. | biome: fresh water; feature: sink hole; material: water; isolation source: purple microbial (photo- and chemosynthetic) mats found in... | reverse complement strand
TGGCTGCCAGCCGCTCGCGCAGCGGATGCGGCGATCCTGCGGCGGCGACAGTGCCGGCCAGCGGCTCCGCGATGGCCGGCTGCCCCTCGACCGGACCCGCCGGCGCGGCGACGGCGAGCGGCGACGGTGTCTCGACGCAGGGAAGCCAGCGCACCAGGCAGGCATACAACGTTGACGGCGCCACCGGCTTGGCGACGTAATCGTTCATCCCGGCGTCGAAGCAACGCTGACGATCATCGTCGAAGGCATTGGCGGTCATGGCGATGATGGGCACGGCGGCCCGATCCGGCAGCGAACGAATCGCCCGCGTCGCGGCCAGCCCATCCATCACCGGCATCTGCACGTCCATGAAAATGGCGCCATAGGGCGTTTGCGTCGTCAGCGCCACCGCCTCGGCGCCGTCGTTGGCGACATCGACAACCAGGCCGGCAGCGCGCAGCAGATCGCGGGCTACCTCCTGATTGATGGGGTTGTCCTCGACCAGCAGCACGCGCGTGCCGGCGCGCACGGCGATGCCGTTGGCCGTGCCCATGACTGCTCCCATGCCCGTTCCCATGGTCGCGTTCGTCAGGCGATGCGCTGGCACCGCGCTGGCCGTGCTCCGCTCCAGCGGCACGACAAACCAGAAGAGACTGCCCGTCCCCGGCACGCCCTCGGCGCCAATTTCGCCCCCCATCAGGTGCACCAGCCGCTGGCAGATCGCCAAACCAAGGCCGGTGCCACCGTGGCGGCGCGTGGCGGAATCATCGGCCTGCTCGAAAGCGCCAAACAATCGATCGCAATCTTCCGGCGCAATGCCGATGCCGGTGTCCCGCACTTCAAAACGCACCTGCAACACGGCCTCATCTGCCGCCGCGTCGGTGGCGGCCAGTGCAGCGCGAACGATCACCGTGCCCTTTTCAGTGAACTTCACCGCGTTGCCGACGAGGTTGACCAACACCTGGCCGAGGCGGAGCGCGTCGCCCCGCAACACGGCGGGCAGCACGGCAGCAACGTCGAACACAAGCGCCAACCCCTTCGCCCCGGCCTGCGAACCCACAACGGTACGCACGTTGTCGAACACGCGTTCCAACGCGAAATCCGCCGTTTCTACCCGCAGCTTGCCGGCTTCTATTTTTGAAATATCGAGAATATCGTTGATGATCGACAGCAGCAGATGCGCGGCGTCGATCACCTTGTCGAGTTGCAACTGCACGCTTGGCTCGCACTCGCCAGCGCGCGCCAGGTGGGTCAGGCCGATGATGGCGTTCATCGGCGTGCGCAGTTCGTGGCTCATGTTGGCGAGGAAGGAACCCTTGGCGCGATTGGCCGCCTCGGCCTGGTCGCGCGCCTCGGTCAATTGCGCCGTGCGCTCGCTCACCCGTTCTTCGAGGTGCAGCCGATGACGCTCCAGCTCCGCCGCGTTGCGCTTCTGTTCCGTCACGTCATCGATGTAGGCCAGCACGCATTCATCGGCGCCCAGATGCACCTGTTCCGCCGATATTTCGATATCCAGCACGACGCCATCGCGGGTTGCCCAGCGCGTCGCATAACGCCATACGTGCTCATGCCGGCGCAGCGCCTCGATAAATGGCAGCCGCTGAACTGGTTCCAGCCAGAGGCCCAGCTCGGACGAAGTCCGGCCGATCAGTTCATCCCTGTGCCAACCCAGCATGCGGGTGTATTGCTCGTTGGTATCGATGAAGCGACCATCGTCGGCATAGGCCAGCGATGCCGCCATCGGGCTGGCGCGGAAAGCCACCTGAAAACGCTCCTGGCTTTCCTGCAAGCTCAGTTGCGCCAGCTTGGCCTGGGTGATGTCGCGGTTGGTACCCTGGTTGCCGAGGAAATGCCCGTCAGCGCCGAAGATCGGCTGGCAAAAATGGGCAATCCAGCGTTCGGCGCCCGTGGCGGTGAGCAAGCGGAGTTCGATGTTTTGCCGTAGCGGCTCGACCGCACCGTGGCGATGCGCATCCCACAGGACGCGATCCGCGGGGTGAATCAGGCGTGAAAACAAGCCGTGATCGGCATGGAAGGCCGCGGGCGGATAGCCGCTCACCGCCTCGCAGCTGGGCGAACAGTAGAGATACTCGCCGGCGGGGCCCACCCAGAAAATCCAGTCGCTGGCGTGCTCGGCCAGCAGGCGGAATTTTTCCTCCGAGGCCCGCAGGGCAGCCTCGGCCGCCTTGCGCTCGGAGATGTCGCTCCAGACGACGGCAAAGCATTCGCGCTCGCCCAGCAGCAGTCGGCGGGCGCTGACCCGCACGTCGCACAACGTACCGTCGCGGCGCCGGTGACGGGTTTCAAAAATCACCGAACCCTGCGCCCGCAGTTCCGCAAAACGCCGCGCCACGCCGTCGGCATCGCTATCGGCATCGATATCCCAGACATGCAGCTTGTGAAATTCGTGGCGCGCGTAGCCAAGTCCGGCGCAGGCGACATCGTTGAACTCGATGAAACTGGCCTCGGTGGCATCGATCAGCGCCACCGCATCGTTAGCCTGATCGACGAGGGAACGATAGAGCGATTCGCGCGCCAGCAAGGCCTCTACCGCCATTTGTTCCGGCGTCACGTCGCGAATGGCGCCGAACATCCTGACAGGCTTGCCCGCGGCATCGTGCTCGACCCGCCCGTGGCCATGCAGCCAGACCACGGCGCCGTCCGCAGGCCGCACGATGCGGTAGCGACGGTCGAAATCGCGGCCGGCGGCGAGCACCTCGTCTTGAAAATAGGCGGCCATGCCGGCGCGATCGGCCGGGTGCACCAGCGCCAGCCAGCTAGCAACATCCCGCGGCCAGTGGGCATCGATGCCAAACAAGTCGTCAAGCATGGCCGAGCTCGTCCAGCGATCAGCGGCAACGAGAAGTTCGTAGTGACCCAGTCGCACCAGTTGCTGCGCCTCTTCCAGGCGCCGTGCGCTCTCCCGCGCGGCGGTGACATCGCGCGAGACGCCCAGCACGCCGATCAACCGCCCCGCCTCGTCGCGCATCGGCATCTTGATGGTTTCGACCAGCGCCCGGTGACCATCGTCGGCAAAGCTGATCCACTCGTCGTTGGCGCGTGGCTGCGCGGCCGCCATCGCTTCGCGGTCTTTTTGGCGGAAGAAGTCGGCCAGTTCGCGCGGCACGAAATCGTAATCGGTCTTGCCGACGATCTCGGCTTCCTTGGCCCCGAAGAAGCGCTCGAACATCGGGTTGCAAGAAAGGTAAACACCCTCGGTGTCCTTGAGCCAGATGAGGTCGGGTATGGTGGCGAACAAGGTCTTGAGGAAACTGTGTTCCCGTTCAAGCTTCTGCTCGGCCGTCAACGTCGACAGCGGCGGGGAGCGATCAGCATTATCCATCGTCGTCGCGTCCTGCTGCCGTCAACAAGCTGCCGCGGACAGCGCCTGCCACAGGCACTTGCCCCGACTTTCCTTGGCGATGGCGGCCAGCACAAGTTCATGCGCGGCCAATTCGTCGGCGCTGGCCCGCAACACCGGCAGCGGTGCGCGGACGCCATTGGCGTCGCACGCAAACTGCACCGTCGGCGTTTCAAGCTCCATCATCAGGCTTTCCTGGCCACGGGTCATGGCCAGATAGACCTCGGCCAGCAGTTGGGCGTCGAGCAGCGCGCCGTGCAACTCGCGCCCGGAATTGTCGATGCCGAAGTCCTTGCACAGCGCGTCGAGGTTGTTCTTGCGGCCGGGGCGCAGGTCGCGCGCCATCTTGAGCGTGTCGATCACGTTGGCGCTGACTTCTTTCACCGGCGGCAGCGGCGGGTCCAGCCGCGCGAATTCGTGGTTGAGAAAGCCGATGTCGAAGGGGGCGTTATGGATGATCAACTCGGCATCGCGGATGAATTCGACCAGTTCGGCGGCAATCGCGGCAAACAGCGGCTCGCCGGCGACGCGCTCGTTGGTGATGCCATGCACGTTCATGGCACCGGCATCGATCTCGCGCTCGGGGTTGATGTAACAATGAAAATGCCGCCCGCTGAGCCGCCGCCCCGCCATCTCGACGCAGCCGATTTCGATGACGCGATGGCCCTGCGCCGGATCGAGGCCGGTGGTTTCGGTATCGAGGATGATCTGTCTCACGTTACTGCTCCTTTCTTCCCGCGTCTGGCCATGTCGACGCCGCGCCGCGCCAGTTCGTCGGCGCGCTCGTTTTCGGCGTGGCCGGCGTGGCCGCGTACCCAATGCCATTCGATGCTGTGGCCGGCGGCGAGGGCATCAAGCATACGCCACAAGTCTTCGTTCTTTACTGGCTGCTTGCCGGCGGTTTTCCAGCCGCGTTTCTTCCAGCCGTGAATCCATTCGCTGATGCCCTTCTGCACATATTGCGAGTCGGTATGAACCCGCGCCGCCACCGGTCGTTTCAACGACCGCAACGCCTCGATGACGGCCATCATCTCCATGCGGTTGTTGGTGGTGCCGAGCTCGCCGCCGCAGAGTTCCTTTTCGTGGCCGTTGCAGCGGAGGATGGCGCCCCAGCCACCGGGGCCGGGATTGCCGCTGCAGGCGCCGTCGGTGAAGATATCCACCGTATCGCTACCGCCGACTTTTTCAGGGGGGGCATCGTTCAACGTGTCGTTCATTGCGAATCAGCCTTTTTCTGCGCCACCGTTGCGCCCAGCGCGAGGGCGCGGGCCCGCGCCATGCGGTCGATCCATTTCGGCGTGATCAAGCGCATGCCGTGCACCCGCTTGATGGCCTGCAATACATAAACGCCGCCGGCGAAAGGCCACCAGCGGTCGCCGGCCTTTTCCATGAAAGCGAAGCGAAGCAGCCATTTTTCCTGAAAAGCTGGCGGCGCGTAGCAGCCAAAAGCGCCGGCGCGCGTCTCGAAGCCGAGCAGGGCGAACCAGTCCTTGAGGCGCGGCACGCTAAGGTATTGACCGCGCCAGGGCGGTGGCAGCGCGGGCCGCGCCAGTCGCCGACGCACCCCCCAGAGGCTGAAGGGGTTGAAGCCGGTCACGACCACGCTGCCCTCGGGCACCAGCACCCGCTCCACCTCGCGCAGCACCTGATGGGGGTTTTCCTCGAACTCCAGCACATGCGGCAGTACGACGAGATCGACGCTGTTGGCGGCAAAGGGCAGGTGCAGCGGCGTGGCACACACGGCGACAGTCTGGGCTGCGGGTCTAACATCGGCGCAAAAGCGGAAAGGCATGCGGTTGGCGCGCAGGTAGTCGAGTTGCGGCAGACCGAGCTGCACGGCATTGAAACCGAAGATGTCGGCGACGATCTGGTCGTGCCTTAACTGCTCCCATGCGCGCACGTAGCGCCCCTGCGGAGTCTCCAGCCAGTCGGAAAAGCCTTGAATTGCCATTGGTTAGAATGCCACCATGCCCTCTGAAATGATTTCCGCCATCGTCCCGCTCAACGCCTTCGAGGATAACTACATTTGGGCCATCCCGGTGCGCCTAAACGACTCGGGCGGCGTTGCCGCTAGCACCACAGCCATTATCGTCGTAGACCCCGGTGACGCGGCGCCGGTGCTGCGCTACCTTGAAGACAACGGCGTCCAACTTGCCGCCATCCTCGTCACCCACCACCACGGCGACCACACCGCAGGCATCGCCGAACTCGTTGCCCACCGCGCTCGCGGGCTCGTTCCTGTTTTTGGCCCGGCGCGCGACAACATCGCCCAAGTGACTCACCCCGTGCGCGGCGGCGAGCGGATCGAACTGCCCGAATTTGGTATCACCTTCGAGGTGCTCGATCTGCCCGGCCATACGCGCGGCCACGTTGCTTATTATCACAGAGGCCTGCTCTTCTGTGGCGACGTGCTGTTCGGCGCCGGCTGCGGCCGCGTTTTCGAGGGCACGATGGCGGAAATGCAAGCTTCGTTGGCCAAGATAGCCGCGTTGCCGGCCGACACGCTGATTTATTGCGCCCACGAATACACCCAGGCCAATCTGCGCTTCGCCCGCGCGGTCGAACCGGACAACACGGCGATTGCGGCGCGCGCCAAGCGAGTGGCACAACAACGGGCCGCCGGCCTGCCCTCAGTGCCATCAACGCTGACGGAGGAACGGGCGACCAACCCCTTCCTGCGTTGGGACGCAGCGGCCGTGATCGCGGCGGCGACGGCCCGGCGCGGGTCGCCGCCGGGCAATGCCATAGAGGTCTTCACGGCGATCCGCGAGTGGAAAAACAGCTTCTGAGTTACCATCGTCCCCCTTAGCTGCTTTCCTTCCCCTTTTCAACTTATGGTTTTTCGCTTCCTGCTTGCCACCCTGCTTTGTCTTCTGGCGCTGCCAACCCGGGCGGAAATTGCCATCCAGCATGAAAGAAGCAGCCTGCAATTGACGCCAGAGTTGTCGCAAGGTGGCGGCGGCCGCAATGTTGCCGAGACGGATACCTCAACCACGCTTACCTTTACCCGCGACCCCGCCGAAGAGGTGCAGGACGAACTGCCACGACTGCCCACCATTGACCTCACCACGGCACCCGACGACCTTTGGCAGCGCATGCGCAACGGCTTCGGCATGCCCGACCTGCACGGCCATCTGGTCGCCGACCGTCAGGCCTGGTATCTGAACCGCCCCGATCTGCTCAAGCGCGTCTTCGCCCGCAGCGGCAAGTATCTCTATCACATCATCGGCGAACTTGAAAAACGCGGCATGCCGACGGAGCTGGCCCTGCTGCCCATCGTCGAAAGTTCGTTCAACCCGCTGGCCTACTCACGCGCCCGTGCGCTGGGCATGTGGCAGTTCATTCCCTCCACCGGCAAAAACTACAACCTCAAGCGCGACGCCTGGCTGGACCAGCGCCGCGACATCATCGCCTCGACCAGCGCGGCGCTCGAATACCTGCAAAACATCTACGAAATGCACGGCGACTGGCATCTCGCCCTGGCCTCCTACAACTGGGGCGAGCACGCCGTCGCCCGCGCCGTGAACAAAAACAAGGCCAAGGGACTGCCGACTGACTATTCCAGCCTGACCATGCCGGGCGAAACCCGCTATTACGTACCCAAGTTGCAGGCCATCAAGAACATCGTGGCCCAGCCCGAACTGTTCGGTTTCAAACTCGACCCGATCGTCAACACGCCCTACTTCGGCACCGTCGATGTCGATAGCGATCTCGACATTTCGCTGGCCGCCAAGCTGGCCGAGACACCGGTGGAAGAATTCATCGCCCTCAACCCGGCCTTCCACCGCCCCATGATGCCGGGCGACAATGCCAGCCCCATCGTCGTCCCCGCCGACAAAGTGGCGATTTTCCGTGCCAACCTGGAGCGCTATGCCGCCGAGGACAAGCCGCTGTCAAGCTGGGAAACCCACATTCTCAAGCCCGGCGAAACGCTTGATGGCGTGGCGGCGCGCTACGATATTTCCCCGGTCAAGCTCAAACAGCTCAACGGCATTACCAAACGCATCAAGGTGGGTCCCGGTTTTAACCTGCTGGTACCGGGCAAGGGTGCCCAGGCAGCGGCCGACGACGTCGCTGGCAAACTGCCGCAAGCCATGCCGGACGTACCGAAGGCGACGCCCGGCAAGCGCGGCAAGGTAGGCAAGGGTGGCAAACCCGTGGGCAAAGCCGCCGACAAGACAGGTAAGAAGATCAAAGAGGTCAAGGGTAAGCGGCGCACCACCATTATCAAAAAGTCAACTGCAAAATCTGCTGCCGTCAAGGCCAAGAGCAAGACGCCCACCGCCCCCAAGAAAAAGCAGCACTAACCACCGTTAGTGAAGCCCATGACCGCCGACAGCACCGCACTCAACCCGCCCGGGAACACACCGGGGTCGGTGCCGCATCTGCATGAATACGATGTGCATCACGACCCCCTGCTGGACTGTCTGGTCGAACTGACCAAGATTCACGGTCGGCCCAGCACGCGCGCCGCCCTTTCCGCCGGCCTGCCATTGTCGAACAAGAAGCTGCCGCCCTCGCTATTTGCTCGTGCTGCGGTGCGCGCGGGGTTTTACAGCAAGATACAGCGGCGTCCGCTCGACCTGATCGATTCGGTATTACTGCCGGTGATCCTGCTGCTTCACGGCGACGAGGCCTGCGTGCTGATGGGCTGGGACGACGAAGGAAAAGTCGCCCGCCTGCTGTTTCCCGAAACCGGCCAGGGCTCGGTCAGCCTGAACCGCGAGGCGCTCCAGGAACGCTATACCGGCATTGCAATCTTTGCGCGGCCGCATTTTCGCTTCGACCAGCGCACGCCGCAACTGGGTGAAGTCAAGCAGCGCCACTGGTTCTGGGGCGCGGTTATCGAGCAGTTCCCGGTATTTCGCGACATCCTGGCCGCCGCGTTGCTGATCAATCTGTTCGCGCTGGCGATGCCCATGTTCACCATGAACGTGTACGACCGCGTGGTGCCGAACTTCGCCCAGGAAACGTTGTGGATGCTCTCGGGCGGGTTGCTGCTGGTGCTGGGGGTCGACTATATGCTGCGCCTGCTGCGAGGGCACTTCCTCGACCTGGCGAGCGCGCGCATCGACCTCCAGCTCTCGGCGCTGATCATGGAGCGGGTGCTGGGCATGCGCCTGTCGGACCGCCCCGCCTCGGTGGGTTCGTTTGCGTCGACGCTACGCTCCTTCGAGTCGGTGCGCGACTTCATCGCCTCGGCGACGGTAACGGCACTGATCGACCTGCCCTTCGCCATCCTGTTCTTCCTGTTGATTCTGTGGATCTCCTGGCCACTGGTGATCCTGCCGGTGCTTGGCGTGATTGCCGTGGTGATCTACAGCTACATCATCCAGCACAAGATGCACGAATTGTCCGAGACGACCTACCGCGCCTCGGCGCTGCGCAATGCCACCCTGATCGAAAGCCTGACGGCGCTGGAAACCATCAAGGCCCATGGCGCCGAAGGACTCATGCAGGAAAAATGGGAGAAGACGGCGGCCTTCCTGTCCCGCGTCAGCGCCGAGTTGCGCCTGCTGTCGTCGTCGGCGATCAACGGCGTTTCCACCATCCAGCAGTTGATCAGCGTCGCCATGGTCATCGCCGGCGTCTATCTGATCCACGAACACATGCTGACCATGGGCGGCCTGATCGCCGCGACCATGCTGTCCGGGCGCGCGCTGGCGCCGCTGGGCCAGATCGTCGGCCTGCTGATGCAATACCAGAATGCCCGCATGGCGCTGGAATCGCTGAACGCTACGATGAAGAATCCAACGGAACGCAGCAATGATTCGGCGTTCGTGCATCGCCCGGAAATTCGCGGCGAGATCGAATTCAAGGACGTCCGTTTCAAGTATCCCAACGTCGAACAGGAGGCGCTCAAGGGGGTCTCCTTCCGTGTCCGTCCGGGCGAATTTATCGTGGTGCTGGGGCGCATCGGTTCCGGCAAAACCACGCTGCAGAAGCTCATGCTCGGCCTCTATCAGCCGACCGAGGGTTCAGTCACCATTGATGGTGTCGACCTGCGCCAACTCGACCCGGTAGACGTTCGCCGCAGTATTGGCTATGTCGCCCAGGACACGCTGCTGTTCTATGGATCGCTGCGGGAAAACATCGCCATCGGCGCGCCCTATGCCGACGACAGCGCCATCGTTACCGCGGCCGAGGTGGCCGGAATCGCCGACTTCGTCAATCGCCATCCGCAGGGCTTCGACATGCTGATCGGCGAACGCGGCGAATCACTTTCCGGCGGCCAGCGTCAGGGCGTCGCCATCGCCCGTGCGCTGCTGCTCGATCCGCCCATCCTGCTGCTCGACGAGCCCACCAGTTCCATGGATTTCACTTCGGAAGCGCAATTCAAGGAACGGCTGCGCATTTTCGCGGAGCACAAGGCGGTGGTAATCGTCACTCATCGCATGAGTCTGCTCGACTTGGCGCATCGCATCATCGTCGTCGACGATGGCCAGATCGTGGCCGACGGGCCCAAGGACAAAGTGGTGGCAGCCCTGCAATCCGGCCAGGTGGGAAAGGCATCATGACGACTATTGCCGTACCGCTACCGCCGACTTTTTCAGCCGCGTCATCCAGTCGAAACGAGAGTGCGTCGCGATGAAGCTCGACAAGCAGCGTCTGCTGGACATCGTCGAAAGCCTGCACCGTGCACTGGAAGCCATACGCCGGCGCGTGCAACCGCAAGTCGACCGCTGGATCGACCAGCTGAAAGTGGACCCCGCCCAGCCGGACAAGGATTTCGTCGCGGATGCCGACTATGCCATCATCCATCAGGATCCGCTGCGGGCCCGCATGCTGGTGAAAACGCTCACCATCGTGTTGGCACTGGCCATCATGTGGTCGGCGGTGGCGCGCGTCGATGAAATCACCAAGGGCGAAGGCAAGGTGATTCCCTCGCGCCAGTTGCAGGTTCTACAAAGCCTCGACGGCGGCATCGTCTCCGAAATTCTGGTGCGTGAAGGCCAGGTGGTCGAAGCGGATCAATTGCTGCTCAAGGTCGATCCGACACGGTTCGAGTCGTCGGTCAATGAAAGTAACTCACAGCTTTACTCTCTCCAGGCAAAAGCCGCGCGGCTGCGGGCGCTAACTGATGGCAAACCCTTCATTCCGCCAGCCGATGCGGTGAAGAACGACCCGACCACGGTCGCGGAAGAGCAACGTCTATACGAAAGCAGCACGTCGGAACTCAACGCGCAGCTTTCGATTGCCCGCCAGCAATTGACCCAGCGCCAGCAGGAATTATCGGAAATGCGCGCCAAGCGCGACCAGGCGGCGCAGGCTTACGAACTGTCCGCGCGCGAACTCGCCGTGACCAAACCCCTGATCAATTCAGGCGCGGTTTCCGAAGTGGAACTACTGCGACTCGAACGCGACGTTTCCCGCTTTCGTGGCGAACGCGAGATGGCCGCCGCGCAAATCCAGCGCTCCCAGGCTGCCATTGGCGAGGCCAGTCGCAAGATTGAGGAAGTCGGGCTCGCCTTCCGCAATGATTCGGGCAAGGAACTCGGCGAGACCCTGGCCAAGCTCAATGCACTGGGCGAAAGCGGCGTGGGTCTGGCCGACAAGGTCAAGCATGCCGCCATCCGCTCCCCGGTGAGAGGAACCGTGAAGCGCCTGCTGGTCAATACCGTCGGTGGCGTGGTGCAGCCTGGCAAGGACGTAATCGAGGTCGTGCCGCTGGAAGACGCACTGCTGCTCGAAGCCAAGGTGCAGCCCAAAGACATCGCTTTTCTGCATCCGGGGCAAAAAGCCATCGTACGCTTCACCGCCTACGATTTCTCCATTTATGGCGGCATGGACGCAGTGCTGGAGCATATCGGCGCCGATACCGTCACCGACGAGAAGGGCAATACCTTTTACACCGTCCGGGTACGCACCACCCAGAACAAGCTCGGCGACAACCTGCCGATCATTCCCGGCATGGTGGCCGAGGTCGATATCGTAACGGGCCAAAAAAGCATTCTCGGCTATCTGATCAAGCCCGTGCTGCGCGCCAAGCAGCTTGCTTTCACCGAACGATAGGGGGCGACCATGGCAAACACTGTTCGTCACTTCTTTGTTTCCAGGCGCGGCGACATGCTGCCCCGCTGGATCGAGGCCTTTCCCGCCGCCCTGCCGTTACGTATCGGAGCCAAAGCGCCAAACATTTCGGAACAATCCATCGCCTGGGTCAGGGTTACCGACGAACCGGTAGCGAAAACACTCGAAGCGGTCCGCCGGATTCTCGGCGGCGATGTGGCCTGTGTCGTGCTCGCCGACCAGCCCGACGACGAACAGGCCATGGCCAGTTTTGCCGCGGCGGCAAAGGGCTATTGCAACACCCATGCAGCGCCGGAACTCCTGCGGCGAATCGCCGACGTCGTCACCCAGGGCGGACTCTGGATCGGCGAATCTCTGATGCATCGACTGATGCGCGCAACCATCCACCTTCCGCCGTCCGCCGCTCCGGCAGTAGTTGCCGCGACAGCGTGGGATGTCGGGCTGACCGAGCGCGAACGCGAAGTGGCGCTGGCCGTGGCAGCCGGCGCCAGCAACAAGGAAATCGCTCGCTCGCTCGACATCACCGAACGAACCATCAAGGCCCACGTAGGCGCCACCTTGGAAAAGCTCGGCGTGCGCGACCGCCTGCAACTCTCTCTCGTCGTCAACGGGCACCGGTCGCGCTGACCATCTCGAACGACCGGCGCCACCCACCAGGCGCCTACATGTACTTCGGTACAGTTCCCCGCTGACCCCCTGTTCCTTATAGTGCGACGATCGCACATTCCATCTGGAGCAGAACCATGGCCAACGAAGGCAACGTCATCGGCACCGTCTCTCACGTTCAAGGTCAGGTATTCGCCCGTGGGGCAGACGGCAAACAGCGACCGCTCAAGGTGGGCGATCCCGTCGTCGAAGGGGAAGTGATCGTCACCGGTGAAAACGGTCGTGTCGAACTGGCCTTCAACGACGGCCAGATGTTCGTTGTGCGCAACAACGAAACCGTCACACTCGACGCCGCCGTGGTCGGCAATGAACTGCCCGACGCCAAGGATGCCGCCCTTCTCGGCGGTGCCGCCGACGCAAACGACATCACTCGCGCCATCGCTGAAGGTGGCAGCCTCGATGAACTGCTCGAAGAAACCGCCGCCGGCAATACCGGTGCCGGTACCGGCGACAATGGCCACAGCTTTGTCCAGCTGATGCGCATCGGCGAAGAACTGACGCCAGCCGATTATGAATGGGGTTCCCGCGGCGGCAAGAACCTCGACCGGATTCTCCCGGGTGAATCTGATGATACGGGGGTTGGCAGTTCACCAATTCAATCAACCGCAGGCACATCGGGTACTACCACACCAACCATCACCGCAACATCGGCCGACACCGCAGCCCCATCCGGCCCGACAGTCGTCATTTCCGAGGACT
>JFJP01033783.1_pt1 | contig 12737 bp, 7 predicted proteins | sample 431651 | NCBI WGS metagenome assembly JFJP01 (sample SAMN02602958, study PRJNA72255) | Microbial mat metagenome, whole genome shotgun sequencing project. | biome: fresh water; feature: sink hole; material: water; isolation source: purple microbial (photo- and chemosynthetic) mats found in... | reverse complement strand
AGTGGGGTGGCTACAGTGCGTGGTTTGACGGAACTGGTAGCAACTATTTAACGATTCCAGCTAGCCAAGACTTTGCGTTTGGAACTGGTGATTTCACGATTGAGTTTTGGGTTTATTTCACTACGCTAGTTGGTAATTATACTCTGATGGATGGAAGAGGAGTATTAAGTCAATTACCTTGGGTAATTGGTGTATTTGGACCATCAGCTGTCTCTTGGCCAGCTAATAGTTTTGGTTGGTATACTGGAAGCACACTCAATGCTACTGCTGGAATCACCCCCCAAGTCAACACATGGTACCACGTGGCTGTGGTTAGAAAATCAGCACGCCTGCAAATGATTATCAACGGCACTGTGTACATGGATATTGCTGAAACCTCCAATATCAGTGGAAACAGCATCTTAGTTGGTCGTGGGCACGACACTAATTACTACCCAACCTGCTACATTGATGAATTGCGAATCACCAAGGGTGTGGCCCGGTGGACAAATTCTTTTTCACCACCCACCGCGCCACACGCCTTTGATCCGCTGGTTGGCCGGGATGCCGGTGGCGGTGCTTTACCACCAACCGCACCATTTGTCTACGGTGACGCACTCGTTGCCGTTGGCAACGCACTTCCACCAACAAGTGCATTTTCCAGTTGCCGCACGGTTGGTGGCGTTGGCTCCTGACTTGACAATTGGCAACGTCCAAGCCAACGAAGGCAGTCCGTTGATTTTCACAATTTTGGCAAGCATGGTCACGTTGGAAACAATCCGCTTGCGCTTGGCAATTGTTGGAACTACTGCTGTGGTTGGCACCGATTTTGTGCTGCCAGTCCAGTATTCGGTCACTGGCACCACGTGGATCACGGCAAACGCCACAAACGACGTTGAGTTGCGACCTGGAACCCTAACCACTTTGGTGAAAATTACCACGTTGGCAACTGGTGTGTGGGCTGGCAACAAAACTCTATCTGTGAGTGTGGCCTCAGTTTTGGCTGGCACTGTGAAATCTTCCAGCGGCACTGTTGTTACCACCATAACTGAGCGGCACTGTTGTTACCACCATAACTGGTTTGGATTTTGGCTCCGACACAATCGTCAATCCCAGTGCCACTCTCAGTGTGGCTCGCTACTACTTGTCCGGTGTTAGCCACAAACTGTAATTTAACTAGGAACCACCTTGTGAAAATTGGAACCAAAATCGCTGCCGCTTTTGCGGTGTTGGTAGCACTGTTGTTGGGCGTGGCCGTGAGTGGGTACTTGAGTACCAGCAAGCTAAGCCACGCCATGTCAGCCATGTACGCAGACCGCTTGGTCCCCATTGAACAGTTGGGAGCCGTGCGCGAGGCGTTGCATCACGAGCCACCACAGTGGATAGTTGCCCACGAGAAGTTGCTCCAGTACAAAGCAACCGATCTGCTACCCACAGAAATTGCGGGCCTTGCAGTGTTGGAGCCAGCACTTGTCAAGTTGCGAGCTGGCGATTCCACACAGTTTGCCCCAACGGTTGATGAGCTAAACCGTTTAATTCAACTCAACGTGGAAACCGCCGCGCAGTTGAACTACGAGGGTGTGGAGTTGTTTGCCACCGCCACGTGGATTGCAGTTTGCGTGGGAGTGATGGCAGTGCTGGTGGCAGTGATAGTTGGCTGGCTTTTGAGTCGCAACATCACCACTGGTTTGCACTATGGTGTGGAGTTTGCCGCCGGAATTGCTGGTGGTAATTTGAATCAACACATGGCCAAATCGTACTTGGATCGAAGCGATGAAATTGGTGAATTGGCCCACGCGCTGGATAGCATGACTAATACTTTGCACGACATGGTGTGTCAAGTAAAAGAAGCCATTGCCCAAGTTGGTTTGGCTGCCAGTGAAATTGCTACCGGCAGTGCTGATTTGGGTAAACGCACTGAGGAACAAGCCTCCGCTTTGGAACAAACTGCTGCCAGCATGGAACAAGTTGCCAGTACCGTGAGCAACAGCGCAAATTCCGCGCAGTTGGCTAATAGTTTGGCAACCGCCGCGCAAACTCAAGCTACCCAAGGCCAGTCAGTGGTGGAACAAACAACCACAGCCATGAGTGCCATTGCCGCCAGTTCCAAGCAAGTTGGTGAACTGGTGGCATTGGTTGACGAGATTGCTTTTCAAACCAACCTGCTGGCCCTCAACGCGGCTGTTGAGGCGGCACGGGCTGGTGAACATGGACGTGGCTTTGCTGTGGTTGCCAGTGAAGTTCGCAAGTTGGCCTCACGCAGTACTGAATCGGCCAAAACCATCAAAGACCTGATAACCGAATCCACCAATCGTGTGGCAACTGGCACTCAGTTGGTGGCAACTACTGGGGCTACTTTGGACGAGTTGGCACAATCAGTAGGTAAAGTTGCTATCATGGTTGCCGAAATTAGTGGGGCCACCAAGGAACAAGCCTTGGGGATACAACAAATAAACTGTGCCATTGTGCAACTGGACAACACCACGCAGCAAAACGCCGCGCTAGTCGAACAGACTGCGGCTAGTAGTGAACAGCTAAACCAGCAAGCTGAACAACTGAATGTGCTTTTTGAATTTTTTCAACTTGGAGACACTGAATGAGCAACAACTTGGTAGTGACGTTGGATAACGTGGACGATGTGGTGAGTCAACTGTATACCGCATTTGCCGACATTCCGTTTGAAAACTCGGATTTCCAAAACACCAATTTTGTGGTGGCAGCGCAAATTACTCCAGAACGTGCCTATCGCGCCGTGGGGCTGCGTATGTTTTCCAAGATTCAAGCACTCAAGGAAGCCAAATACGGTCGGCTGCGTGAGGACGTGGACGTGGAGGAACTACGCGCCAAAATTGCTGATCCAGCCACCAATGTGTGGGACAAGCGCCGCGCCGAAATTGACGTGCAGCAAAAATTGGAAAATCGTCCGTACACGGACAAGCTGATTGGCGATGCCATTCACGAACTAAACCTGCTGTGGCAACACTACAGCGCGCTACCCCACTACACCCGCGAACAATTTGAAGCTGGTGAACGCGCTCACTTTGAACAACGGCTGCAACGGCAGTTGACTGGCATGAGTGGCGCTGCCGAGTCAGTCGCGAACATGAACTCCGACGCCCAGAGTTTTGCTTTGGGGCAGCATCGCTTGGCAGGTGGCGCATGATTACCACCACTCCGTTCGTAGCGCACAGTGGGGCGCTGTTACCGTTCAAAATTGACTGCGCTGATTTCACGGACGAATATTTGGCCGGGTTTGCTCAAATTGTGGCCAGCCGCGTGGAATTTGGCGAAGTGGTGGGAATACCCACGGGTGGTCTGCGATTTGCCACCACACTGGCGGTTTTGTTAAACCTGGAGTTGCCACCACGCTGGTAGTTGACGACGTGTTGACCACTGGCGCCAGCATGTTGGACTTCCAGTGCCCAACTGCGGTTGGTGTGGTGTTGTTTGCGCGTGGGCCGTGTCCGTTGTGGGTAATACCAATTTTTTCTCTCAATCCAATGTTTTGGTGAGCCATGTCCGTTTTTTCTCTCAATCCAATGTTTTGGTGAGCCATGTCCGTTGCCGTTACCATACCAAGTGGAGTGTTTGACGCGAGTACCGTGTACTCGGTAGTTGCGGCACAGTGGCTGTGGCCAGATTTGACCCTGTTGCGGAGTTCAACCGCCCACTGTGTGGTGTTGTGGCACCACAATTCGCAACCAGCAACGTTTTGTTGGCGTGAGTTGCGCAATGGCGGAAAACCACCGCTCACCAATTTTGGTCTGCTGTGGCGACATTTTTTCGTGCGCAACCTGATGCACATTCCCACAAATCTAACCATGTGTGAATTATTTGTGGGCAAAGTCGATGCTGCGGTGGCTGACGGGGAATACTTCCAACCAGCAGCGGTGGTGACCAGTTGCAACAACAGCAACCCAGCTAGTGACAACAGCGTCGAATTTGCGGTGGCTGTGGGACTTGGCACAGACTTTTTTCAAGCCGCGTTAAAAATCTCACAAGACCTACTTGCAGGAAACTAAGCTCATGCCTCTAATTTTTATAGCACCCTACTACGTGGTTGCCAGTGGCAACTGCGACCCACACTGTGACAATGTGGTGTTGTTGCTACCACTGGACACGAATCTTTTCGACGAAACCGGTAAAAGTGTGAGCGCAGTTGGCAACGTGGCGGTCACGACCACCGCCCACAAATGGGGTAGTGGCAGCGCGTATTTTAGCAGTGGCGGTTATCTGAGTGTGCCGTGGACTAGCAGCCTGTCGTTGGCAACCACTGATTGCACCGTGGAGTTTTGGATTCACCCCACCGCAATTCCAACCGAAGCCGGGTTGGTGAGTCAAGTGAATAGTGATGCGAGTTGGAGTGTGAATCTGCAAACAACTGGCGCACTGAACGTGAGCAAAGTTGGAGTGTGTGCAATCACCACGGCCACCGGGTTGGTGGCCGTGGGTCAGTGGACACACGTGGCAATTGTGAGGGAAGGCTCCACCACCCACATTTTTGTGGGTGGGACGCTTGCTGCCAGTGGCACTGCTGATGTGTGGACTACCAACAACAATCCACTGCTGGTTGGTGGTTGGACTTTTGGTGGTACTTGGCGCAGCTTCACTGGCTACTTGGATGATTTGCGTATCACCAAGGGTGTGGCTCGTTACACGCCCAATCCCACCAAGCTGTTGATGCACATGGAACCGCAAACCGGGTTTGTGGAAGAGATGGGCAACACGCCAACTATGGTTGGAAGTCCAGTTATTTCCACCAGTCAATACAAAATTGGCACCAGCAGTTGCTACTTCGATGGCAGTAGCAACTGCCGCTTTACAGCTGGGGCTAATTCCGTATTTGATATGGGCATACAAGCATTTACAGTAGAAGCATGGGTATATATAACAGCGAATCAGACTGTAGGTATTTGTGGTGGTCATGAATACGGTACAAATAAATGGTTCTTAGATGTGAGAAATTCACATCTAAACTTGAATATAGTTGCAAACTTTACAAGTAGCAATAGCATACATCTTAATCAATGGACACATGTTGCTGCTTGCAGAAATGCAGATAAAATATATTTATTTGTTGATGGGAATATGACAGTTTTAGATATAGGAATTTCTGTAGCAGCTAGTACGTCTACTTATTTTATAGTAGGTGGTATTATGAGCGATGGGAGTATTGAACCGTTTATTGGCTACATTGATGAGTTGCGCATCTCCAACACCGCTCGGTACACCACCGAGTTCACTCCAAGTTTGACCCCGTTTGTGAGTGACACTTCCACGTTGTTGTTGTGTCACTTCGAGGGCAGTGCTGGCGGGGGTGGGGCGTGGCTCGATGTTACTGGCAAGTCTGTGACCGCCAGTGGCAATCCGGTGCTGATGACTGACACTTCGGCAATTGGCACCACTACCACTAAATTTGGGTCGGGTAATTACCTGTCAGTTGCGGGTTCGACTGACCTAGTGTTTGGCACTGGAAATTTCACAGTGGAATGTTGGTTGCTGTGTTTGGAGATGCGCCCTACTAATTGTGGAAATCCGATTCTGGACATGCGCACTGGCGTTGCCAGTCAACCGAGTTTTTTATACGTTGTTGGGCCTTCTGGCTATTTAGGAACAAATTGTTTTGCTTGGTACATGCACAACGGCCAAGTGATTATGACTACTGGAGTCACGCCGCAAACTGGCGTGTGGTACCACGTTGCGGTGGTCAAAAATAACAACGTCACCAAAATCTACGTGAATGGTGTGGAACGGGCTAGTGCTGCTGACACTCTCGACTACACCACCGGCAACAATACCATACTGATTGGTCGTATCCACGAGGGTGACTATCACAACGGCTACATCAATGAGCTGCGCATTTCGCGGGGGGTGGCTCGCTATACCACCACCTTCACTCCCAGCGCCACACCGCACGTGGTTGACGCTGCCACCAAATTTCTGTGCCACTTCGACACTTTGACTGGTGCGGGTGTTCCAGTCGAGGAAACTGGTAAAACTTTGACAATGAGTGGCAATTTGGTGTTGACCAACACCAGTGCTAAATTTGGCACTGGCGCGGTGTGGTTTGACGGAGTTGGTGATTACTTGACAATTGCCGGTGGTTCCGACTTCACATTTGGTACGGGGGATTTCACGATTGAGTGTTGGTGCAAGCCAACTTCTGCGGCTAAGTCACAGGGAGTCTTTCAACTAAGTGGTTCGGCTGTCGGAATTGAAGCTGGTTTTGCCAACACCTTGGCCTTTGCACTCTACAATGGGGTAATGGCTGGTCCACAAATTGTTTGTGCCAACACGCATGCGGGCAACGTTAGTGTTGGACTCTACGTGCCCAACACCTGGTACCACGTGGTTTTGCAGCGCAAATCGGGAAGAACGAATGCCTATCTCAACGGCGCGTTGGTAACATCCACTGCCGACACCACAAACTACACGTGTTCAAATCTGGCAGTGGGTGGCTTCTACAACGGTGACTACTTGTTTGTCGGTGGGGTAGATGAGTTTCGCGTGAGCAAAGGCACGGCAATCTACACCACCAGCGGCGACGTGTTGTTGATGCATTTTAATCAAAAACACGTTACTTTATATGATGAAGATACTGGACGAATATTTACAGGTACAGCTGTAGTAAGCAATGATAGTGCTGTTGGTAGTTATTCAATTGATTTAACTGGTAACAAATATTTAACTACAGATTGTACCAACAATTCAACAGCATTAGGCTTAGATAATTTTATTATAGATTTTTGGGTTAATCCTACTATATTTTCGTATAGTTCAATATTTGGTAGTTGGAATTGGAGTACTGACTGGAATTGGGGTTCTGGTAATAGTAATGGCTGGAATGTTATGATGTGCAATGATGGACAAGTATTTTTAATAGCTCCAGCCGGGTGGTATAGTACTTATATTATAGGATCAGTAAATAAATTAGTGTTAAATCAATGGAATCATGTTATAATAACAAGAACATCTGGTGTCGTAACTTTTAATATATCAGGAAATTCTGCTTTAGGTACTAGTTGCACACAAAATGAATATTATGGAGAAAATCGCAATAACGGTGACTTTAATGTGGATATGAACCAAGGGATAATTTATAGTCAGAGTTTTACTTATGGGAGATACAAAACTAATGGGGGAATTGCACATTTTTCATCAATATATTTAGATGACGTTAAAATAACTAGAGTTATTAGTGGTACACCAACTGTTATTTTAGCTAATAAATTTGAATCTTCTATTAGATACCTAGCATCACCTTTCATTGACGAGTCTGGCAAGCCTATTATAGTAGCAGGTAATGCTACTATTTCAGCAACACAAAGTAAATTTGGTGGATATTCTGGATACTTTGATGGCACCGCTAATAGTTTTTTTAGTGTGCCGTACTCAGACGATTTTGCGTTTGGAGCCGATGATTTCACAATCGAGTGTTGGTTTTGGCCAAATCTCAGTGGTAAAACTGATCCACGTCTATTTAGCTTTGGAGCGTATACCGGCAATGGTTTTTGTGTTGAGATAAACGTAGCAAATCGTAAAATTGGGGTGCGCTCCAACACCACTGGCGATTTCCCGGTATACTCTGCCAACAATGTGTACACCGAAAATATGTGGCACCACTTGGCGTTGATTCGTAAAGACGGAATGGTTAGTTGTTTTCTCAACGGTAATTCATTGTTTTCTCCGTTTAGCCACACTGCAGCCATCACCATTACTGACCCATTTTACATTGGTGCCCTAAAAGGTTATGAAGCTAATTCTAGTTGTACTTTTGCTGGCTACGTGGACGAATTCCGAATCACCAATGGAGTGGCTCACTACACTGCTCCTTTCACGCCACCCACAGCTCCCCACACCTTGAATCCGTATGCCGCACGAGACGCCAGTGGCGGCTCGCTGCCGCCCACAGCCCCGTGGACTTATAGCGGTTCAATCGTGGCAAGCAGCAACGATCTTCCGCCAATCGCAGCTTTTCCTAGTTGCCTCCCTCTCGCGTAAAACTTTCGTAATTTAGCACAAACTATTCGGAGAATCAACATGGCAAGTGTACAAGTTTCCTACGTGGCAACTGGAAGTGGCCTCGGTTTGATTGCAATAAAAAACGGTTTTGGTCAGATTATTCAAGAAGTGGTCAAAACGGGGGCGGCACCACTGCCCCCGGCAATGCTAACCCGCACTACCGGTGCCAGGGAAATCTTCGTAGTCACTGCCAAACCCGGCTACAAAATTACTAGCTTGGTAGTAAACGATGGCGCACTCTACCGCAACAAACAGCTAGTTGGTAGCGTGCTGTACAAGTCGAAAACTTTTCGTCAAATGGTCATCACCAAGTCACTAACCTTCACCGTGAGTGCAGCCACCACAGTGGTAGCAACTTTTGAACCCAAGCGCAAGCTGTCGCGGGTTGTGGTTAAGTTGACTGGCTTTTTTGCTGGTGGCTTTGTGGGTGCTTGGCTGCAACGTGGCAAAGAAGCAATCCGTAGCGCCAGTGTTTCCCCAGCGGTGCGGGAAGCCCAGTTCAACGACGTGTTGGAAGATGACTTACTGAGTTTGGAGTGGAAGTTGCCAACTGACACTCTGAGCGCCGTGGCCGTGGGGACTGAGTTGGTGCTGCCAGATTTGTTGGCCAAAAAGATTGCCACCGCTGCCAGCAGCAAAAAATTGGGCAGTGTGGCTGACGCTCGGCCCGAACCACTGCGTGACAGCTGGACCTATGGGTCACTCGCCTACAATGTGGCTAACCTGGATCCCAGTGCTGGTGAGTTGGTTGTCGAGTTTGTGGTAAAAGCCGTGGAATACACGGCAATGTTGGTTCCTGTTGGTGCGCCAATCACGGTAAGGGGCAATGGCGTGGCCAAAACTGCCGACGCCAGCGGTAATTTCGTGTGGACGTTTGGGGTTCCAACCTCGCTGGCTGTTGCTGTGGACTACGACCACAGTGCCTATCGGTTGCTGAGTGGCAAACTAGACTCCGCCACTGTGGGTGGAACCACCATCACTCTCAACTTGGATTCACCCAAACCCAAGTTGCTAACCTACGCTTTTGAACAGTTGCGCAACGTGGTTGTCGGCATCACCAAAACCACCGAGGGTGGTTGTGTGGGTGGCACCGCTAGTTTGCTCAGCAGCACCGGCGCTAGTTTGGGTGAGTGTGTGGGAGCCAGTGCCACCGTGGTGGTGGCTGCAAACGATTACCCAACTGCCACATTGCGTGTGGCCGCGAGCAGTTGCGAAGCAGTTGTGGGTGTTACCCCAGCTGCTGCCCTGTTGGGCGTGAATGGGCGTGACTACAAATTGTCCCTGACCGCTGCTGGCGTGGAAAACGGCATCTCAGTGAGTGTGACCTACGCACCAGCACCGTCGCTCACACTCACCACTACCAAAACTGGTGGCGGCGTGGGTACGGTGGTGAGTGGCAATCCCCCATCGCCAGTTGGACTCTCCACCACCGTGGCACGCGGTTCTGAGGTATTTCTAACCGCAGTGCCCGATGCCAACAGCGTGTTTGATCGGTGGAACATCATCACCAACGGCAAGTTGGTCGAAAAACCATTTTGCGAAACCTTGGTTGGCGTGCTGATTAGCGACAATGTGGAAGCTCGCGCAGTTTTTGCGCCACGCACCACTATCATGCAGCCAGACGCCTGGAGTTGCGTGGTTGACTTTGTGTTGAGCGGCACTGGCAAGGCATCATTGTCAGTTGATCCAGATTCAACTGAGGGCTTTGTGAATTGGATGACTTGGAACACCCCCAAGTCGGTCAAATACTATTTGACTGGCTCCAACAAACCAGTGATATGTGAGCTGACACTGTTGGGTGGTAGTATGCTGGAGAAGTTTGTGGTGAAAGACGCCACTGGCAGCGTGGTGCCCAGCCCCAACAACCAATTTGTTCTCGACTCCAGTTTCCGCAACAAGCGGCTGCGCGTGACCTATGATGTGGGTGCTCCAGCTTCCAGCGTGGAAATTCGTCAAAGTGGTACTGCTGTTGTTGACCCACCGCTGGTAGCACAACCACCACCGGGCATGGTTGGCATCGCAATGATGCCAATGAGTGATACTGCGGTACTGGTTACGGCAGGACGTGACTCGATAGTCCACGCCTACAAGATGCCAAACTTTGTGGCGACTGTGGATCGCTCGGCGACTTCTCTGGCAGTATCGGTAGTAAGTAAAAATCCTACCGATGTGTTGTCGAGCGGCGAAGTGGTAAATCTGAGTGGATCAACTCCGCTGCAACTGGCAACTTTGGAATTTGGCACTTTCAAAGTCAACGGCTCAAACTTTGTGAAGAAGTGGACCCACAAACCAGTTGGGCTAAACACCGCCGAAACTGGTAATCCACTAGTCAGTGTGGTAATTGACCAAGCAACTACGCAGTTGCCAAACCGGCATCGGTTGGTGGTGAGTGCCGTTGGTAACGCCGACTACACGGCGAAAGTGGTGTTGGGCGACAACACCAGTTCTGACTGGAAACCGCTAACTCCAATCACCTCGCTCCAACACAGCGCCAACATGGATGTGGAAAGCACCACTTTCTTGGGCAATCAGCAATGTCGGTGGCGGGTGTTTGTGGACATGCCGGTAAAACCTGCCGACAATTCTCTCACGGTGGAAGCCAAGTCAATTGCGACGGTTGATTTCTCCTGGGCACAACCGGCTGGAACTCCCAAACAATTTGCCAAAATGTCGCGGGTTTTGTCACCCAACAACGATTCTGACGGTAACGGTGCTTGGTACGCTGATTTCGTGATTGAACCCATGAGTGACCACGGGCTGGATTCCCTCCTTGTTCCAACCACACTCATGCGCATCAATGTCAACGCAAATCCCAGTTTGGCTGATCTGGTTGTAAAAGTTGAGGGCGAAGGTGCTGGTACGGTGACTGGTGGCGGTAAAGACCTGACCAATGGTGCAGTTGCTAGTTTTGCCAAAGGTGCAACAGTGACCCTCACTGCCAAAGCCAGTGGCGACTCGAATTTTGTTGGTTGGGAAGTGGTGAGTGTTGATACTAGCGCCAAACCAATCTACAACGTCACGCAGGTTCCGTGTAAATTTTCGCTGTACCACACTGGTTTGGGTACTATGGATTTTGTGGCTACGTCGCCCAGAAACGCTGCAGGCTACGCTCCGCCGCCGATTTCGTGGAGCATGGTCAAAGATGGGCCTGATGAGGTGAGCATCGAACAAACGTTGCCTGCCAACACGGTGATTGTCGCTAAATTCACCAGCCCAAACGCCAGCACCATCAAGTACGTGAACAGTGCAGCAGTGAGCAGTTTTGATAGCAATCAGTTTGCAGCTGGCACTTGGAAGCGAGTTGTAACCAATGCAGCGTCTAGCTTCAAATTCCAGGTGGCTGCGAACGCTGGTAGCGACTACAACGTTGCTCTACAAGAGTGCTTTTTTGCACTGAGAGGAATGGGCAATGGTACGGTAACGGTCACTGTAGCTGCACCCCTGCGCAACAGCTATCGTCCACCCAACGTGGTATTTGTGTTGACCAAGGATTCGGCTGCAACCGCCAGCGTGGTTAAAAACCTATATGAAGGTTCCATCGTGCGGTGTCAGTACACGGCTAATACTGCTACCACCATGTCCACAATCAACAACGTGAGCATCAGCGCTGAGCATCTCACTATGTTGGCGGCTGGTGCGTACAACGTTGGCATGAGCGGTGTTACTGAGTTTGTGCTAAAGGCTGCTAGTGCCAGTTACTCGATTGCCACGCAATTGTGTAGTTTTGAAGCATGGGATGCTGGCACTGGGAAGTTTAGTTTTGTAGCGGTTGCGCCAGTAGCACCAGGCGGAATCACCATTCCAAACATGACATGGGACTTGGTCAAATCCGCAACCGCCGAAGTCGCAATGTCCAAGACTTTGCCAGTGGGGAGTGTGGTCACCACTCGATTTGTGCCGACTGACGAATCAGTGCTAGCCAGCTTGGGTAACAATGCCATCAGTGCCACAGTCCACACTCAGTATCTTGGGGCTGGCGTACCAGTAACCGTATCAGCAGCTTCCAACCGGTTCCGGTGGCGCGTGGTAACAAAACCGACCACGTCCAGTGGTGAGTTTGAATTTCGCTTCAAGGCTACTGGCCCTGGTGGTGGTCGCTTTGAGTTTGTGTTGGTTGGCGGGGCTGCTAACAGTGTGCTGGTGGATTCGTGGACAGTTGACAAACCGGCCAATGGGACTGTTACTGACTCGCACGCGTGTGGGTTTGGCACCGTGTGGTGCTTGTTCGTACCAGTACCAGCTGGTAATCCAGGGGTTTCCTACGTGTACAACAAAGCCCCCTACGTGAATCGTGCCATCAACGGTGAGATGAAAGACTACAAGGACGGCAATGGTATCCGGTTGCCACTCACAACTTCGCCACGGATGTTCTACAAGAGTAGTGGGGTACTTGCCTCCTACCGGTCGTATTTGTGGGAAGCCAAGGCCACCTATGCTGGGATCACACGCGGTCAACAAAAAGTCGCACCTTTTTCGCCAACAGCCAACACCAATTGGGAGAAGCGTGGCTGGAGACTGGAAGGTTACTATCTGGAGCTGAATGTGGCTAACCGCTGATCGCAACCGACCACCCACCAGCGTGGGTGGTCACCCCAATTTTTTGTGGAGACTAACACTGTGCTTACTGAAAACCCATTAGTATTAACCATGAACAGCGCAAAAAATGTCAAGGCTGTTTTTGAGAAAAAGCCAGCCAGCGGCGGCCTGTTGCACACCATTCCAAATTTTCAACCTGG